>Ga0163161_10000285_pt1 | contig 44266 bp, 30 predicted proteins | sample S45metaG_FD_129847 | JGI IMG/M metagenome (GOLD analysis project Ga0163161, IMG submission 129847) | Switchgrass rhizosphere microbial communities from Kellogg Biological Station, Michigan, USA - S4-5 metaG | ecosystem: Host-associated > Plants > Roots > Rhizosphere > Soil | place: USA... | reverse complement strand
GAATCTTTCAATGCCAAAATAAAAGCATTTAGATCTCAGTTCAGAGGTGTGAGAAATATAGATTTTTTCTTATTCAGATTATCTAATCTTTTTACCTAATCCCCAACTTTTGCACCTGATCCGTAATATTCACCATCTTGGAATTTAAATTATAAGCACAAAAAAAGCCTTGAATTTCTTCAAGGCTTTAAATTCCTGGGTGGCTGACCGGGTTCGAACCGGCGACCCTCGGCACCACAAACCAATACTCTAACCAGCTGAGCTACAACCACCATTTTTCTTTGCGGTTGCAAATATACAACAAAGGTTTACTTCCGCAAATAAAAAATAGAAAAAATATTAAACTTTTTACATCAAATCCTCTAAGCTATTGACTGCCAAACATCTTTCAACAGTAAAACCTTCAGCAAAATCTTTCCCAACTAACCTTCCTAAGTCCTGCGCGCGGTAATTTAGGCTTTCAAAGAAATTTTTACTCGTTATTGGTGTAGCAGGTTCTTTTGAATTTGGGTCATAAAATTGTGTTTTATACGCCGAAATAGCTTCGACCTTCTTTTTTTCGAAACCTGTAATATCAACTACAAAGTCCGGTTGGATATTTTTCCACTGAATATAATGATAAACCACCTTTGGTCTCCATGCTTCCTGATTTTCTCCATCAACAGAAGTTTCTATTTTTATCAATCCGGATAAAAAGCAAGCATCAGAAACTAATTTACTTCCTTTTCCGTGATCGATATGACGATCGTCTATTGCATTACACAATACGATCTCCGGTTTGTATTTACGGATCATCTTAATAACCTCTAATTGGTGCTTTTCGTCATTTACAAAAAAGCCATCGCGCATCTCTAAATTCTCACGAACCAAAACACCTAATATTTTTGCTGCATCTTTTGCTTCTGAATCCCTGGTTTCAGCCGTTCCGCGTGTACCTAATTCGCCACGCGTTAAATCAACGATTCCAACTTTTTTACCAAGAGACACTTCTTTTAAAATTGTTCCGGCACAACCCAATTCTACATCATCCGGATGTGCACCAAAAGCTAATATATCTAATTTCATAACTATTCAATTTCAAAAATCAATTTCAATCTGAAAACTAAAATCAATTTTTTGTTATCTTATTTTCTTTAATCTTTCTTCTATTTTCTTTCTTCTATTTTCTTTCTTCTATTCTCAAAACTCTTTTCATTGTCATCGATTTGTTGACGCTTTCCTCCCATTCTTTTTCTGGAATACTTTCTTTTGTAATACCACAACCCATGTATAAAATCGCTTTATTATCCTGGATTTGCATGCTGCGTAAATTTACAAATAAATCAGAACTAACCGTCTTATTCGCAAAACTGCTATTTAATTCCCCTAGAAAACCAGTATAAAAAGTTCGGTTATAATTTTCGTTCTCAATGATAAAAGCTTTTGCTTTCTTTTTGGGTAAGCCACAAACTGCCGGCGTTGGATGCAAAGTATCGATAACCTCCTCTAAAGTCGAATTATCGTTTAAAACTCCCGAAATATCTGTTTTGATATGCCAGATTGATCCGGCTTTGATACTATACGGTTCTGTCACCACAACAGACGAAGCCACTTCGCGCAATCTTTTTACGATAAAATCAGTCACATATTGCTGTTCGTCTTTTTCTTTTTGCTGCCAGGAAATTTCGGTTTCCAAATTCGCTTTCTGCGTTCCGGCCAAAGCTGTAGTTTCAAAAACATTTCCGCTTGCTTTCAATAATTGTTCCGGCGTTGCCCCCATCCAAAGCCCAATTTGAGGATGAAAAAAACAATACGAAAAAGTCGTTGGATATAAATGAATCAAACGTTGAAAAATGGTGCTAAAATCAAAATTAACTAAGTCGATTTTCTCGCTTCTGGAAAGAACCACTTTTTTGAATTCGTCGTTTTTGATTGCTTCAATTCCTTTTAAAACCAAATCTTCATATTGATTTCTAGCTTCTAAATCAAAACTAGCGTCCTCAATTTCATTAAAATCAAAATTGATTTTAGTTTGTTCGGCACTAATAATTTTTGATTCTTCTTCCGGAATTAAAATCAGTTGTTTTTCATCAAAAGAAGCAAAAACAAACCCTTTCTCGCTATAATCCGAAACCGTGTACAAAGTATCATTTTGCTGTAAAAGCCCAAAAATAGCCGAAGAATTAGGTTTAGAATAAATTACAAAAGGTAAATTTTGTTCTTGATGTTTTTTTATTGTAGAGAAAAAGTCATTCATATTTTCTACTCTTTCTTTTTATCCAAAACCATATTGGTCAATTTGCAAAGCGAAATCAGGTTTCCGGCTTCATCGGTAATTTTAATTTCCCAAAGATGAATACTTCTTCCTTTATGAATGATGCGTGCTGTACCAAAAACAAAACCTTCGCGAATACTTTTCAGATGATTTGCAGAGATTTCGATTCCGCGAACTTCTTGTTCTTTTGGATTGATAAAAAAGAAGGAAGCGGCACTTCCAACACTTTCAGCCAAAGCCACTGAAGCGCCTCCGTGTAATAATCCTAAAGGTTGGTGAACGCTTGGATTTACAGGCATTCTGGCAGTTAAAAAATCTTCGCCTGCATCTATATATTCAATTTTTAGCGTTTCCATCAAAGTGTTTTTAGAAAACTGATTGCAACGCTCTAATATTTGTTCTTTTGTGTAATTCATTTAAAATAGGCTTTAAAATCGTAAAATTAAAGAAAAGATGAGATACAAATTAGAAAATACATTTCTATTATCTAAAATCATCTTCAAACATGTAAGTTTTTTGTTATTTTTACAGAAAAAGATTTTAAATGCGTCACTATTTTGCACTCTTCATTTTCGGTATACTTTTAGCACTTAGTTCTTGTCGAACAGATTTTGATACTGTTGCCAGTTCCGGAGATTTAAAGTTTTCAAAAGACACGGTTTATCTGGATACAGTTTTTAAAAACATTGGTTCCAGCACATACCAGCTTAAAGTGTACAACAGAAGCAAAAACGATATTTCGATTCCGACCGTTCAGTTCAAAAAAGGTCTAAATTCTAAATACCGAATGACCGTTGACGGAATGAGTGGAAATAATGGTAAAATTTTTACTAATGTTACGCTTCTCGCCAAAGACAGTTTGTACATATTTATAGAAACCACGGCAGATATTACAGACGCTAATCCAACTGATTTTTTATACACCGATGAAATTCAATTTGACAGCGGAGCAAATCTTCAGGAAGTTGCTTTGGTAACCTTAATTCAGGATGCTGTTTTTTTATATCCAAAACAAAACGCTGACGGAACTAAAGAGAAAATCAAAATAGACGGCAAAGATGTCGATGGTTTTTATCTAAATGAAACTGATCCTGTTAACGGAAATGAATTGATTTTTACTAATCAAAAACCATATGTAATTTATGGTTATGCAGGAGTTCCGCAAAATAAAACTGTCACTTTTAATGCCGGAGCACGAGTATTTTTTCATGCCAATTCAGGACTTTATGTCGACAATAACGCTTCTTTACAAATTAACGGAACAGCTTCAACAACCAAAAAATTAGAAAATGAAGTTATTTTTGAAGGCGATCGATTAGAATCGCTCTACGATGATATTCCCGGACAATGGAAATCTGTGATACTATCAAACGGAAGTACCGATCATACTATAAATCATCTGACATTAAAAAATGCTATTACCGGTTTGGATATTAAAGGTCAGGACGACACCACAATTCAAATTAAAAACACTCAGATTTACAATTGTACTGAATATGGGATTCAGGCTCAAAATGCCAAAATTAATGGCGAAAATATTGTAATTAATTACACTGGTTTAGCAAGTTTATCTTGTGTTTATGGCGGAAACTATCTTTTTACCCATTGTACTTTTAATAACAATTGGTCAAGTTCACAATTCGCTGTGAATTTAAGCAATACCCTGGCTGGTGCAACTCCGGAAACCAGTCCGTTGACTCAGGCAACATTCAACAATTGTATTATTTATGGTTCAAACACCAACGAATTTAATTTGAACAAAAACACCAATGCTGCATTTGTATATCAATTAAACAATTGTCTATTAAAATTTAGCAGTTCATCAACAAATCCTGATTATCAATTTAAAACAGATCCTGTTCATTACAATCAGATTATTCTAAATGAAAATCCTAAGTTTTACGACGCTTCAAATAATAAATTCAACATCGATAATACGTCATCCGCTTTCGCGAAAGGAAATCAGGCGTATATTATTCCATTAGATATTATTGGAGCCACAAGAACTTCTCCACCAGATTTGGGTGCTTATCAGAGCAAAGATTTCCCTAAATAGTTAAAATTTAAAATACAAATGGATTCTATGAAATCAACTATTTTATGTATAATTTTCCTTTTAATTTACAACAATTCATTTGCACAAAACACAACTATAATCAAATGTGATTCTATTTATAAAGACAAAGGAATTACAATAAAACTAGTAAACTTTGAGACCGAAAAAGATGGTTATGAAAATGAAAAAAATTCAATTCTAATAATCAATCAAAAACTAAATAATAAGAATTTAGTTTTAATAAAAGATTCTATTTTTAGCAGCGCCCAAAAAATAGAATTTAAAGATTTTAATAATGATAAAGTAAAAGATATTTTAGTTCAAAATATCTCTGATGTACGAAGCAATTGGACTTATAATTTATATTTATATAATCCCAAAACAAATAATTTTAAAAAAGTCATTGGTTTTGAAGAGATAAAAAACCCAAGTTACAATTCAAAACATAATATTATCGAAAGTCATGTGGTTTCTGGTACAAACTGGGCCGCATTCTACAAAATCAAAAACTTCAAAGTTTATGATTATAATATTGAGATAAATGATGATGGCAGTTCTAAATCTGAAAAAGAATACAGAAAAGCCATAAAAAAGATATCAGAAACAAAATAAAACTTTGCGTCCCGAAGCTTCGGGATTGCGACTTCGCAGCCAAAACCCACCCGTAAGAAAATATAGCTAAAAATAATCTTCCCTTAACGCAACGCATTCATAAAAATACTAGATTTGTTACAACAAATAAATTAACTTACTAAAAATCAATTTATTATTAACCCAAATCTTAAACCTATTTTTTATGAAAAAACTCTACTCTTTTCTATTATTATTCGTTTTTACGGCAACTTTTGCCCAAATTCCATCCGGTTATTACAGCACTGCAACCGGAACAGGTTACACTCTAAAAACACAATTATACAATATTATTAAAGGCCATACCGATAACGGATATGCTGGTTTGTACACCACCTACCAAACTTCTGATGTTGATAATTTTTATGAAAACGATGGAACTGTTCTGGACATGTATTCAGAAAATCCAGCAGGAACAGATCCTTATAATTATAGTACAGGAACCACACAAAGATGCGGAAGCTATTCTGTAGAAGGCGATTGTTATAACAGAGAACATATTATTCCACAATCTGTATTTAATGAGCAATCTCCAATGGTTTCCGATGCTCATTTTATTACTCCAACTGACGGAAAAGTAAATGGTGTTCGTTCAAATTACCCACACGGAGTAGTGAGCACACCAACTTACATTTCTCAAAACGGCGGAAAATTAGGTCCAAATTCAACTTCCGGATATTCAGGAACTGTTTTTGAACCTATCAACGAGTTTAAAGGTGATATTGCCAGAATGTATTTCTACTTTGCAACTCGTTATGAGAACACTGTTGCAGGATATACATACGCGATGTTCGACGGATCCAGTAATAAAGTATTTACAACAGCATTTTTAAATATTCTTTTGGCATGGAATGCACAAGATCCGGTAAGCGCAAGAGAAATTGCAAGAAACAATGCAATTTATGCCCGTCAGAATAATAGAAATCCATATATCGATCATCCTGAATATGTAAATCAAATTTGGAATCCTTCTGCAGATACTCAGGCTCCAACCGCTCCAACAAGTTTAGCTTCTACTACAAAAACAGCTACTTCTATTACTGTTGCATGGAATGCTTCTACAGATAATGTTGGCGTGACAGGATATAATGTATATTCAAATGGCGTTTTAAAAACTACAGTAACTGGCTTAACAGCTACCATTACAGGTTTAACAGCTTCTACAAGTTATAATATTAATGTTACAGCAATAGATGCTGCAGGAAACACATCGGTATCAAGTAATACAATCGCCGTTACAACTAACAGCAGCGGTGGAACTGGCGGAACAGCAACTGACCTACTTTTCTCTGAATATATTGAAGGTTCAGGAAACAATAAAGCGCTGGAAATTGCTAACAATACTGGTGCTTCTGTAAGTTTATCTGCTTATACCATTAAGAAACAAACAAACGGTGCCGGATCATGGAGCACAGGTTTAGCTTTGAGCGGAACCTTAGCTAGCGGAAGTAAATTCACGATCGTAAACAGTTCAATGGCTTCAAGCTGTTATCCAACAAGCTCAGCAAATATATCAACCACTGCTACTGAATTGACTTTTAACGGAAATGATGCTGTTGGTTTATTCAAAAACGGAGTTCTAATTGATATCATCGGAACTTTTAATGGTGGAACCGCAAATTTTGCGATCGATGTTACTTTAAGAAGAAAATCAACGGTTACAGCTCCAAGCACTACTTTTAATCTGACTTCTCAATGGGATTCATTTACTACAGATACTTGCTCAAACTTAGGAGCAAAACTAGTAAAAGATACAACAACTCTTGAAACAGCGACAGAAACTACTCTTGATTATAAAGGAATTATTTTATATCCAAATCCTTCTAACGGGAACTTTACAATTTACTTTAATACTATAGAAGCACCCTATTCTATCGAGATAATTTCAATATTAGGTCAGAAAGTATTTGAGAAATCAAACATCACTGATTCATTATCTACGATAAATAATTTGCCAAAAGGCATCTACATTGTTCGTATTAATAAAGGTTCTGAAACTTTTAATAAAAAGATCATTATCAACTAATTTAAAACGAGTGCTTACTAAATTTAAGAGCGGCAATATTGCCGCTCTTTTTTTGTTTTACTAAAATTCAAAAAAAGTTCTCTCGCAGATTTGCCAGATTGAGCAGATTTTTATTGATTGGATTTTTATTTTAAATCTGCGAGAAACAAAAAAACTTTGCGCCTTAGAATCTTTGTGGCAAAAAGTTTAAAAGAGTTTGTTTTCAAATTTGCGCTTACTATTTATTTAAACTAAATTTGCACTTCAATACAACAAACTACACATCACAATGATCCATTTCTTTGAAAACCAAAGCAAAACTGTTTTTGCAGTACAAACGCAAAACGAAATTTCGGCTCAAGACATTTCAAAACTAAACTGGCTTTTTGCCAACTCTAATAAGATCGAAAAATCCGCCTTGTCGGATTTTTTTGTTGGTCCTCGTGCCACTATGATCACACCTTGGAGTACAAATGCTGTAGAGATTACTCAAAATATGGGTATTCCGGGCATCATCAGAATTGAAGAATTTCATCCTGCAACGGAAGATTTTACTGATTTTGATCCGATGCTTTTTCAAAAATTTAATCAATTAGATCAGGAGATTTTCACTATCAATGTTCAACCGGAACCAATATTGGAAATCGATGATATTGCCACTTATAACAAAGTAGAAGGTTTGGCTTTAAGTCAGGAAGAAGTAGATTATTTAGATAATCTTGCTGTAAAACTTGGAAGAAAACTTACTGATTCTGAGATTTTTGCTTTCTCACAAGCGAATTCAGAACACTGTCGTCACAAAATTTTCAACGGAACTTTTGTTATTGACGGTGAAGAAAAAGAAACTTCTCTTTTTAAATTAATCAAAAAAACATCACAGGAAAATCCTAACGATATCGTGTCTGCTTACAAAGACAACGTAGCTTTTGTAAAAGGACCAAAAGTGCAGCAATTTGCACCAAAAACAGCTGACAAACCTGATTATTACGAGATAAAAGAATTTGATTCGGTTTTATCTTTAAAAGCAGAAACACACAATTTCCCAACAACAGTTGAGCCTTTCAACGGAGCTGCAACAGGATCTGGAGGAGAAATTCGTGACCGTTTAGCTGGTGGTCAAGGTTCATTGCCACTAGCAGGAACTGCCGTTTACATGACTTCTTATTCTCGTTTGAACGACGACAGAAAATGGGAAAATGCTGTTGAAGAAAGAAAATGGTTGTACCAAACTCCAATGGATATTTTGATCAAAGCTTCAAATGGAGCTTCTGATTTTGGAAATAAATTTGGCCAGCCACTTATTACAGGTTCTGTTTTGACTTTTGAACATTCAGAAAATGACCGTAAAATTGGTTACGATAAAGTAATCATGCAAGCTGGTGGAATTGGTTACGGAAAACTAGATCAGGCTATTAAAAAGAAACCACAAGAAGGCGATAAAATCGTAATCTTAGGTGGAGAAAATTATAGAATCGGAATGGGTGGAGCTGCGGTTTCGTCTGCAGATACAGGAGCTTTTGGTTCAGGAATTGAATTAAATGCAATCCAACGTTCGAATCCGGAAATGCAAAAACGTGCAGCAAACGCGATTCGTGGTTTAGTAGAAAGCGACCACAATCCAATTGTTTCTATTCACGATCACGGAGCTGGAGGACACTTAAACTGTCTTTCGGAATTGGTGGAAGAAACTGGTGGATTAATCGATTTGGATAAACTACCTGTTGGAGATCCTACACTTTCTGCAAAAGAAATCATCGGTAACGAATCTCAGGAAAGAATGGGATTGGTTATTGGTCAAAAAGATATTGATATTTTGCAAAGAATCGCTGACAGAGAGCGTTCGCCAATGTATCAGGTTGGAGATGTAACGGGAGATCACCGTTTTACTTTCGAATCAAAATCAAATGGTTCAAAACCGATGGATTATGCTTTAGAAGATTTCTTCGGAAGTTCTCCAAAAACGGTTATGACAGATAAAACTATCGATAGAAAATATGCTGATGTTTCTTATGACAAGGCAGATTTCGAAAAATATTTACAAGATGTTTTACGTCTTGAAGCTGTTGCCTCAAAAGACTGGTTGACTAATAAAGTGGACCGTTGTGTGGGTGGAAAAGTTGCGAAACAACAAAATGCAGGTCCATTGCAATTACCTTTAAATAATGTTGGAGTTATGGCTCTGGATTATTTAGGAAAAGAAGGAATCGCAACTTCTATTGGGCACGCTCCTATTTCGGCTTTGATTGATCCGGTTGCGGGAAGTAGAAATGCTATTGCAGAATCGTTATCAAACATTGTTTGGGCGCCAATTAAAGATGGTTTGAAAGGAATTTCATTATCTGCAAACTGGATGTGGGCTTGTAAAAACGAAGGTGAAGACGCTCGTTTATATGCTGCTGTTGAAGGTTGTTCAGATTTTGCAATCGAATTGGGAATCAATATTCCAACAGGAAAAGATTCACTTTCGATGAAACAAAAATATCCAAACGACGAAGTAATCGCGCCGGGAACGGTTATTATTTCTGCCGGAGGAAACTGTACAGATATTAGAAAAGTAGTTGAACCTGTTTTACAGAAAAACGGAGATTCTATTTATTATATCAATTTGTCTCAGGATGATTTCAAATTAGGAGGTTCTTCTTTTGCACAAATCAGAAACACGATTGGAAACGAAACTTCTACTATAAAAGACGCTTCTTTCTTCAAAAATGCTTTTAATACCATTCAGGAATTAATCGGCGAAAGCCAAATTTTAGCAGGTCACGATATCGGAAGCGGTGGTTTAATCACAACTTTATTAGAATTGTGTTTTGCTGATGTAAATTTGGGTGCAAAAATTGATTTCTCAGCTTTCGCGGAAAAAGATCTTTTGAAAATTCTTTTCGCAGAAAACATCGGAATCGTTTTTCAAGCTAAATCTGATTCAGCTGTTGAAGCAAAATTAAACGCTAACAATATCGAGTTCTTCAAATTAGGAAAAGCGACAACTACTGAGACTTTAGACCTTGGACTTTGGACTTTAGACATTAAAAAATACAGAGATATTTGGTTTGAAACTTCTTATTTATTAGATCAAAAACAATCTAAAAACGGAAGAGCTCAGGCACGTTTTGAAAACTATAAAAATCAAGTTTTACAATATACTTTCCCAGCACATTTTACAGGGAAAAAACCAGAAATCGACAATTCAAAACCAAAACCAAAAGCGGCTATTATTCGTGAAAAAGGAAGTAATTCTGAGCGCGAAATGGCAAATGCAATGTACTTGGCTGGATTTGATGTAAAAGATGTTCACATGACCGATTTAATCTCTGGTCGTGAAACTCTTGAAGACATTCAGTTTATTGGTGCTGTTGGAGGATTCTCTAACTCGGATGTTTTAGGTTCTGCTAAAGGTTGGGCGGGAGCTTTCTTATACAACGAAAAAGCAAAAACGGCTTTGGATAAATTCTTCAAAAGAGAAGACACTTTATCTGTTGGAATCTGTAACGGTTGTCAATTGTTTATGGAATTAGAAGTAATTAATCCGGAGCATGAAGTTCATGGAAAATTATTACATAACGAGAGTCATAAACACGAAAGTATTTTTACATCTGTAAAAGTTCAGGAAAACAATTCAGTTATGTTATCTACATTGGCCGGAAGTACTTTAGGAGTTTGGGTTTCCCACGGAGAAGGAAAATTCAACTTACCTCTTGCCGAAGAAAACTATAACATTGTTTCTAAATATGCTTACGAAGGTTATCCTGCAAACCCTAATGGATCTGATTATAACACGGCAATGATGTGTGATAAAACTGGTAGACATTTGGTTATGATGCCGCATATTGAGCGTTCAACTTTCCAATGGAACTGGGCTCATTATCCAAAAGACAGAAACGACGAAGTTTCGCCTTGGCATGAAGCTTTTGTTAATGCAAGAAAATGGATTGAAAAAATCTAAGAAATATATTTTATGAAAAAAGCGTTCGAAATACGAACGCTTTTTTTTTACTACGACCTGAACGATTGCAGGTGAAGCAATTTTACGAATTTCCCCCAAAAAATTCGTACTCTATTTCGAAGCATAAACCGGCCTCAGATTTTGTATAAAAATGCCTCAGCGCTATCCCTAAGCTGAGGCATTTTTATTTTATTTTTTTTGAAAATCGTGGAAATATTGACATACGATTCCCCACCAGAACATTGCTAAAAGAGCCGTTAACATCTTATTTTAGTTTAAAATTAATACCTACTCTTTTGCTTTTCGGCTTACGCATTTTAATAAAATAAAAATAGTATTACTGCATTTTAAATCATCAGTGGTTTTTCCTGTTTCTTATAGGGGAAAAACACCCTTTTTTTATTCCGAAAAAAAAACTATAAAATAAATTAAATATCATCTAAGACTAATTTAATAATATCTTAAGGCAGTTTAAGCAAGCGTATTTACAGGGATAAATATCTTTGTTGCATGAAAAATTGCAAACAAAACCTCTTACTATTAATTCTCTTATTTACAATAAGCCAGTTTTCTTTTGGTCAAAACCAGTCTTCTATAAAAGGGACTATTTCTGACGGAAAACTTCCAATAGAATTTGTTGACGTTATTTTAAAAACCGCAAGTGATTCTACAAAAGTGGCCAATTATGCCGTAACAGATGCTTCCGGGAATTTTTCTTTAGATAATGTGCCTTCCGGAGATTATCAATTGCAATTCAAATTGATTGGGTTTAAAACCAATATTCAAAAAGTAAAATTTACAGGTTCGCCAATTTCTATTGGAACCATTACGCTACAAAATGACACCAATTTACTGAATACTGTTGTGGTTAATTCTGCCAAAAAACAAATTCAGAAAACAGATGAAGGCTTTATTTATAATGCTGTTTCGAATATTTCACAATCCGGAGGAACAGCAACCGATATGCTTAAAAGTATTCCGACTGTTGCAGTAGATGCCGAAGGCGGAATAACTTTGCGAGGTAAGTCTCCGATGATTTTGATAAACGGAAAAAACTCGGCAATTACCAACATGGATCAAATTGCAGCAAGCAGTATAGAAAGCATTGAAATAATCAGTAATCCAACAGCAAAGTATGATGCTAATGCCGAAAGTGGAATTATTAATATCAAAATGAAGAAAAACAACCAAAGTGGTATGAACGGTGCAATGGTTCTGGGTGGTGGTTTTGGTGCCAAAGGAAGAGTAAACAGCTCGATACTTTTAAATCATAAAACGGAGAAATGGAATTTTGGTCTGGGATATGACAATCGCTTTGCCGGCCGAACAAAAAAAATAAATGCGGAAAGAACAAATTATTTTATTGATGATGAACATTTCATTAATCAAAAACGAAATGACGAACGCACTGAAGGTTTACAGAATTTAAAACTGAATATCGATTTTTCTCCTAACGAAAGAAACAGCTTTTTATTTGAAGCTTTAGGAAATCTGGAAACTCAGGATAATGATGAAACTTTGTATACACATGTCAATACGAGCACGAATCAATTTTACTCAGACAACAGAAGACATTCATTAGAATTAGAACGTTCAAAAGTTGGTGAACTGGCTTTTAATTATGATCGAAAATTTTCGGATGATCGAAAAAGTCTAAACGCGAGCATTACCTCATCGTTCAATAAAGACAAGGAAAACACCAATATTGATACTTATAATTACGATCAGTATCAGGAACAGCTTGGTGATATTTTATTACAACGAACACATAATTATGATAACGAAAATATCTCCAACGCAATTGTAAATTATGTCTTTCCAGTTTCAGAAAAATCAATCATAGAAACTGGTTACAAGGGAACATTTCGCTTTTTTGATTCAGATTTTGAAACTGCTGATTTAGTTAATGGCGAATATGTGGTCAATCCAATTTCGAGCAATACTTTTAAATTTAATGAGCAGATAAATGCGATTTACGGAATGCTGAATTCTTTTATTGGTGACAAGGAAAATCCAAAATGGAAATACAATTTAGGATTACGTGCAGAAAATGTTTCTAACAATGGGGCAACAAAAAACAATAGCGACAGGTTTAACAATGACTATTTAAAACTTTTCCCTTCGGCTTCTTTACAATTGAATTTAAAATCTGATACTTTCTTTAAAATTGGCTATAGTAAACGTATCAATCGCCCGGAGTTAGACCAGTTGAATCCATTTGTAGATATTACAGATGCCTTGAACCCGCATAGTGGAAATCCATATTTGAAACCTGAAATTATTCATATTGCCGAAATGAGTTATAATAAGGAGTGGACAAAATACTCTTTCTCTACCAATGCTTTTTATAGAAATGCTACCAATACTATTAAACAATACGCTGAATTGATGGACAATGGTGTAATTTTATTAATGCCGAAAAACATCGGAAGTACTATTACTTATGGAGTAGAAACCATTTTCAGTTTAAAACCAATTGGTTTTTATGATGCTAATATTAGTGTAACAGCTTTTCAGCAGAATATAAATGCTTCAAATCTGGCTCAGGATGTTGTGAGTAATGCATTTAGCTGGTACGGAAAAATCATCAATAATTTTGTTCCCTGGAAAGGTGGAAAACTTCAGATTATTGGAAATTATAACTCCGCATTAGCGACTCCGCAAGGAAAAAGAATTCCGATTTATAATGTCGACATGGGTTTTCAGCAAAAGCTAGGAAAGGGAAATGCCCGTTTAGGATTGGTTGTCACCGATATGTTTAATACGCTTGAAAGCGGATACAAAAACAATACTGCTTTGTTTAGCAACAATCGAACTAATAAATCAGATACACGTGCTTTGATGCTTACGTTTGCATATACATTTAAATCTGATTTTAAGGAGAATTTATTAGAAAATCAATTTTCGACGGAGTAATATTCCGGCAGAATCAAAATGTTAAAAAATAAACTCATTCTTGTAATTTGGATTCATTTTTCTACAGAAATTTGAACTATATTCGCAAAAAAAATCCTGCCACTGATTTTTTTTGCAACTCCAAGAACAATTAAACCTACAAGAATGAAAGTTTTACATTTACTATTTATTTCGTTATTTTTTATTTCTACACATTCTTATTCTCAAGTTCATGTAGATCAAATTAACTACAACAGTCGAGAACATTTTATTACCACCACTATTGGTTATCCTGTTCCGGGAACTTATTTAATTTCAGGACAAAAAGAACCAACTACGGTTTTAAATCCTGATGGCACAGGAGTTATTCAGTCTGATGATTTATCTAAAAAGAAGATCAATTGGGGAATCGAATGTACAGATGAAGGAATTCCGGTATTTAGAGAAGGTTTTAATAGTGCCACATATACATTTTGGTACAGAACCAATGATAGTGAAACATGGAATTATTCTCAATTTTCTATTCATTTTACCAAGAAAAAAATGTTTCTGATGGGAGAAAGAGTAAAAGAATATGTAGACTACAATGTTCAATAATTTACTCAAAATTTATAGTGACAAATTAAATATTTCTTGATTTTTCTAAAAATTACTACAAAAAAGAAAACGTTTTCGTTGATTTTTAAGAGTACCTATAATTTTTGCTATAAAATTTCACAAAATTAAAAATTATACCTATTTTTTAGTTAATTTGCGATAAAATTCAATATTTTAAACATGGTTTCAATCACACGCCTTTTTGATTTTCCCTATTATCAACAAGAAACTTACAACCTTCCGGTTGCTCTGGCAACTAAAAAAAACGGGGTCTGGGAAAAAACATCTAGCCAGGAATATATTGCAAAAGCAAATGCTGTTTCGAGAGCATTACTGCGTATTGGTGTTCAAAAAGATGATAAAATTGCATTAATCACTTCTAATAATCGTACGGAATGGAATATCATGGATATTGGTATTCTGCAAACTGGAGCACAAAACGTTCCAATTTATCCAACAATTTCTGAAGAGGATTACGAGTACATATTAAACCATAGCGGTAGTATTTACTGTTTTGTATCTGATGACGAAGTACTTCAAAAAGTAAACGCCATCAAAGCGAATGTACCTACTTTAAAAGAAGTTTATTCTTTTAACGAAATCGCAGGCTGCAAACACTGGAGTGAACTATTATTATTAGGCGAAGACGAAAGCAATCAAAGCGAAGTTGATGCCAGAAAAGATAGTATTCATACTGATGATTTAGCCACTATTATTTATACGTCAGGAACTACAGGAAGACCTAAAGGTGTAATGCTTTCACACAAAAATATTGTTTCGAATGTTTTAGACAGCGCCCCAAGAATTCCATTTGATCCGGGAAAAAGTACAGCTTTGAGCTTCTTGCCTATTTGCCATATTTTTGAAAGGATGATTTTGTACATCTATCAATATTATGGTGTTTCAGTTTATTTTGGAGAATCAATTGACAAGATTAGCGACAACCTAAAAGAAGTTCGACCAACTGTTATGACAGCGGTACCAAGACTTTTAGAGAAAGTTTACGATAAAATTTATGCAAAAGGAACTGAATTAACCGGTATCAAGAAAAAATTATTTTTCTGGGCGATTGATTTAGGCTTAAAATACGAACCATACGGAGCCAATGGTGCCTGGTATGAATTTCAATTGAAAATAGCACGAAAACTTATTTTCAGCAAATGGAAAGAAGGTTTAGGAGGAAATCTTGATTTAATGGTTTCCGGAAGTGCTGCTTTGCAACCACGATTAGCAAGAGTTTTTGCTGCTGCCGAAATTCCGGTTATGGAAGGTTACGGCTTATCTGAAACTTCTCCCGTAATTGCGGTAAACGATCAAAGAAATAAAGGTTTCAAAATTGGAACTGTTGGAAAAGTAATTCGCAACGTTGAAGTTAAAATTGCTGCAGATGGAGAAATCCTTTGCAAAGGACCAAATGTAATGCTAGGTTACTTTAAAGATCCTGAAAAAACTGCCGAAGCTTTGCAAGACGGATATTTCCACACAGGAGATATTGGAGAAATTGACAGCGAAGGTTTCTTGAAAATTACCGATCGTAAGAAAGAAATGTTCAAAACGTCTGGCGGAAAATATATTGCTCCTCAATTGATCGAAAACGCAATGAAACAATCTCGTTTTATTGAGCAAATTATGGTTATTGGTGAAGGCGAAAAAATGCCGGCAGCTTTTATTCAGCCAAATTTTGAATTTGTAAAAGAATGGGCAAAAATTCACAAAATAACTTTAGGAAGCACGGACAAAGAAATCAGCCAAAATCCTGATGTCATTAAACGTATCGACGAAGAAGTTGAAGGTATTAATGAGAAATTTGGACACTGGGAAAAAATCAAACGTTTTGAGTTAACTCCTGATGTTTGGTCTATCGATGGCGGACAATTGACTCCTACATTGAAATTAAAACGTAAAATTATTAAAGAAATTTACAAAGATCTTTACGTTAAGATCTATGGTCAGAATTAATAAATCAAAATAATATAACCAACGAAAAAGGCTGTTCCAAAAGAACAGCCTTTTTTAATTTTCCGCAATAAAAAAGCCTTATTTTACGTGATTAATAAAGTTTGAAAAAATGTTAAAAAAAGAGTACTCTATTTTTCATTTTGGTAGCATTCAATTAAAAGTTTTTTAGTATGTTTGTTTTGAGTTTAAGAAATACCTTGCTTTTCTTGTATAAAGAAAATGATGATGTTTCGTCATCGATGTAAAATTATTTAACATTCAGCACTACTTCTATCTTATGGATGAGAAAGGGTACTATACGTACAGTTTCGGTTCCACCTCCTCGAGATTAACTGTACGTATAGTACCCTTTCTCGGGAGTTGATAGACATAGTCCTTAGAAAATACGAAGGTTTTAAACTTTAAGCCCTATTGCTGCAATAGGGCTTTTTAATGTAAAATAGCGATTGTAATATGTCTGAACAGCTTAGTAAACAACAAATTTATGATAGAATAAGAGCTACCTCAAAGGATAGCTACATATTAGAAGAAATGCAACGTTTAGGATTTTGGCAATCAGGATCTGAACCTACTCTATCTGAAATTCTAATTAATCAGGAAGTAAGGATTGAGAAGGAATTAAATGAACTTCTGGCACAAGACAGAAAGTTTAACAACAGAGAAGCAATGATTCTTGAAATGCGTAAAGCACGAATGAAACTTGCCAAAGAAAAAAGGGTTGAAACTAAATTAAACCAAGAGAAAAAACGACTCGAGAAAGCCGAAAACTGGAAATTACTGCAAGAGCAGCAAATTCTATATTTGGGTGAATCCGTTTCAAGAGGTTTAAATGTTAAAGAAACCAATTCTGAAGTTTTACAAAAATATAATTTGCCTGTTTTCGAAGATGCATTAGCATTGGCAAAAAGTATGCAGATAGATTTGAAAGCATTACAATATCTTGCTTACAACAGAAAAGTATCTAAAATTAACCATTACCATACTTTTGAGCTTGAAAAAAAATCAGGCGGTAAACGCAAAATATCGGCTCCAAAACCAAAATTAAAAGAAATCCAAAACTGGATTTTAGAAAATATACTTCATAAAATACCTTTTACAGATGAAGCGCATGGTTTTATAAAAGAGCGTTCTATTGTAACCAATGCCAAGCCACACGTTAATAAAGACATTGTGGTTAACATCGATTTAAAAGATTTTTTCCCAACTGTAACCTATAAAAGAGTAAAAGGATTATTTCATAAAATAGGCTACTCAGAAGAGCTTGCTACAATTTTAGGTTTGTTATGTACCTACTCTGAAATTAATGAAACCACACTCGACGGAGTTACTTATTATGTACAATCCGGTGAACGCAAACTACCTCAGGGTTCTCCCGCAAGTCCTGCCATAAGCAATATGATTGTTTATAAAATGGATAAAAAAATCAACGGTTTAGCCAAGAAATTAAATTTTAGCTATACGCGTTATGCAGACGATATGAGTTTTTCTACTACGGAAGAAAATGCTCAAAATGTTTCCAAATTATTATTCTATACCAAAAAAATAATTGAATCAGAAGGTTTTGTAATTCATCCTGACAAAGTGCACGTTATGCGAAAAGGCATGCAGCAAAAGGTTACCGGAGTTGTTGTGAATAGCAAACTTAATATCGATAGGATTCAGCTGCGAAAATTTCGCGCAGTATTACACAACATTGAAAAAAATGGATGGAAAGACCAGCAATGGGGTAAAGCCATTCACTTAATCAATGCCGTAGAAGGTTACATCAATTATGTCTTTATGGTGAATCCCGAAAAAGGAATTGTATTAAAGGAGAAATTGAAAACCATTATAAATAAACACGGTTTACCGCATATAGAAAAAACAAATATTCCAGAAAAAGTGACTGAAATCCCTGTTCCTGTTGTTGCGGAAATAAAAGAAGTACTAACGGAAAATAAGCCGGAAAACTGGTGGAATATTTTTTAATTAATACCCTTTTCAATTATGAAATTAATTAAACAGATTAAACTTTTCTATAAAGAAGGGAATTCAGATAAAGTATACGAAATCGACCTTTGTGCTATCGATGCTGCTAATTATGTGGTAAATTTTAGATACGGACGAAGAGGAAGTGTTTTGAAAGACGGAACTAAAACACCGGAATATGTTTCGGCTGAAAAAGCACAAATCATTTTTGATAAACTTGAAAACGAAAAAAAAGTTAAAGGATATGCTTCAGAAATAGAAACATTAATAGATCTTCCTTCCTTAGAAAGCGTAGAACCTGATTCTATAAATGGTGTTATTCTTCAACGTCTGGAAGATGCCGTATTGGGCAAACAAACGTTTAAAACATACTGGAAAACCAGTCGTGTTATTTGGAAAGCGGGATTATTAGATATGCAGGAAGCCATTCCTTATATTATTAAATTAGTATCAAAAGGAGATGACTTACAAACCTATTCTGCAATTTGGGCTTTGATAAAACTTAAACCCACAACAGCAGAAGACGTTTTCAAATCATACGCTTTACAAGGCAAACAAAAAGAATATATCCGAAATCTGGCGCACGAAGGTTTATTAGGAATCTTAAAAGACGCAGAATTACAAAAACATGTTTCCACAATTCTTGAGACAATACCTCAGGAAGCAAGATATTATGTCGATAAAAAAGATTTCGATTCACTGGTGATTTTTCTAAAGGAAGAACTAGAGAACAATTCTATCAATTATCTGACAGCTTTATACTTAGTTGCGAAATTTGAGAACAAACTACATGAAATCGTGGTTTTCTTACTGGAAGCAGTTCCGTTCAGGCCGCCATATTTCAAGCACATTAGAGCCATTTACAAACTGGCTCATATAAGAAACGATGCAGATGTTATCGCTGTTCTTGCGTATCGATTTGAGAATGAAAACCCAATGTTTACAAGAACCCCTTCATTGGGAGAACAGCTTCGCAGAGAAGATACCAGAATCGCTTTCTCTAATCTAACCAAACTTTATTTCCAGAAAAACAGTCTTCGCTTTTTGAAAGAAATGGATGCTGAAACAGATTCAAAAAAGTACCTGAGATTTGCTGTATCAATTTTATCAAAGTATACAGAGAATGATTATACCAAAGCCGATAAATCACCCATAAACACTTATGGACAATACAATTATAATGATAAAAAATATTATTATACCGTAGTAGATTATCCGGAGTGTTCGAATTTGGCATTACTATCAACCATCTTATTTGGGAATGATAAGAAACGAATTTTCACTTCAAAGATGAAATTCATTTTAAATCAGGAAGTTTTCTCGAGCAAAAACTATTATTACGATCCAAATCAGGTAACCAAAATAAGTGAAAAAGTAACCAATCAGGAAAAAAACGTAAACAACTCGTCATCTGAGAGTTCCGGATCTGTATTGGATGTTGCTAAAAAAGCGTTTTCAACTTTTTTTGGTAAAAAAGAAACAGAGAAAAAACCTCAAAGTCTGATCGTTCCTGAAGAACCAAAACCAATCGTGGAAATTCCCACAACTCGTTTTGAATTGTTTCCGGAACATTGGGACGCTTTTCCTGAAGCTTATATTCAGCTTATAATGGAAGCGCAAATGAATGTGATTCATAACTTTGCTTATCAAAATTTAAAGTCGAGAAACGATTATAATACTTTAATCAATCGTTTTGATGAAGCAAGTATATTAAATTTATTGAACAGCAATTTTACGATTCCAAACAATTTAGGATTCGAAACAATTGTCTTAAAAAATGATACACTTTCTACTCAGGTTGGTTTTATTGCAGCTGTATTAAATTCTAAAACCTCAGTTGCCAGAAATTGGTCTAAAAACCACATTGAAGCAAACAAAGCGTTATTTCTGAATGATATTGAATGTGTTGTAAAATTGATATTTAACGAAATTCCTGATTTAAAAAACTGGATAACAAGCACCTTAGAAAACTTTGCATTTACAGAAGATAAAGCCAAAGTAATTACCGGAAAAGTAATCGTTGAACTCCTTACATTCGAAGAATCTGCAGTAAACAATAATCTCGCAACTCTGGCAATCGAAAGGCTTAAAAAAATAGCTACCTCACAACTGGAACAATTAAGCTGGGATATTGTGGCACGTTTAATTTCTTCTGATCTAAAAACTAATAATTTACTTGCCAGCAATATTTTAATTCTAAAATCTGAAAAAGTAGATGCTAAAGAAATTCCATTTTCGTTAATAGCACTCTTTTTAGAAGATGATAGTGTCGAAATTAGAAAAAATGGAATTCAGCTTTTAAACAATTATCAGCAGGATTATCTCTTAGCAAATAGTAACTTTTTGTTAGATTTATTTCACAATCAGTATCAAGATGTTCTTGAAGCTGTTTTGGAACTTATTACTAAATTAGGGAAATCACAATCTACTATAATTGATATTGCGCTTCCGGATGCAGTTTATGCTATGATTAGGAAAGAAAAATTTGAAGGCGCGCATTTGGCTTTCAAAAAATATATTCTTGAAGAGACCGAAAGTCATTGGAACACTGCATTAAATCCTCGGGATATTATCAAATTGATTCACGCTAATTACAGAGAAAGTCAATTGACCGGTTACGAGATCTTGAAAAAATATGCCCGAAAAGATGATTTTACAATTCGCCAGATTATCTCTTTAGGAAACCATGAAATCCTTGCTATCAGACAATGGTGCTGGAATTATTTTATGGACAAAAAAGAGCGCATTCGAGCAGAAAGAAATAATGCATTGGCAATATTAGATACAACCTGGGACGATACAAGAGCATTTGCTTTTCATTTTTTCAAAACTGAATTTGACGAAACCGATTGGGATTTAGAATGTCTGATTAGTATTGTAGATTCTGTATTGCCTGCTGTGGAACAATTTGGAAAAGAAATAATTACCCGATATTTTAATCCGGATGATGGTGTAACTTATCTAACGAAATTAAGCCAGCATCCTAGCGTAAACATTCAGTTTTTTGTAACGAATTATCTAAATACGTATGCTACAGATAATCTCCTGAAGTTAAAAGAACTTGATTTCTATTTCCGTTCTGTTTTGACCCGTGTGCACAAAGCCCGAATTGCCAAACAGCGTATTTTTGAATTCTTACATCAGGAAGGAAAAAAGAACGAAGAGGCTGCGATTTTTGTAACAGAGATTATTGATGCTGTTTCGGCGACTGTAACGATTCAGGATAAGGCAAATTGCATTGCTATTTTGACCGATCTAAAAACGCTTTATCCGCAATTGGATACCCATTTAATCCTTAAAAACTAAGTTATGTTATTTGATTATAAATACAGCGGAAGCACCATTGTAAATAACACTTCTACTAGTACGGGAATGAGTTTTTCTCCTGATACACTTAGGGAACCTACTTTTTTTGTTGGAAAACTAAATCAAAAAATAGCCTTTAGAGAAGCTATTTCTGCATTGCATGATGTGGTGATTTCTGATTTACGTTTTTTCCCTAAGGATAAAGAAGAATATAAATTATGGGCAGCAGAACAAGAAAAACTTTGGCTGAGCGAATATATGGCGGACTTTCAAATTGAAAATGTCCGTGCCCGTATTCAGGAATTAAAAGAAGAATTAAGCGTTGTTCAAAAAGAGAAAAGAACCGTTTTAGGACCTTATAACAAAGCCAAAAGTGCCTATTTTGACTATTTATATAAAAACGATAAAGATGCCTGGTACGTTTTAGATCCGGTAATTACAGTACATCCAGACGAAGTATTTTTTGAATGTTTCAGTAAAGACGAATCTTCTTATGGAAAATTAAGCTGTAACTATAATATATTTACAGAAATCAGTGACTTTAAATGTGGTACGACAAATATTGATTATTCAGAAGGATTGTACAATGAATTCCAAAAAATAAGAAATTACAAAGAAACCGAGTTTAAGATCGATCCATCTGGTTTTGAAGCAAAAACAACTAACGAACAAGTTTATAAAGAGGTAAAAATAGATTTACCGGATTCCTGGGTTAGAGGATTTTTGCAAGTAAGTTCTGCTATGACTTTACCGGCAACTGTGCTTGATTTACATCCAATGGATATTTTTAGCTTGTGCCAATATTTACGCCGTTTCAAAGAAAAGAAAGGACCAAGAGCTTTAAGATTTGTACTGGAACCGGACAAACCTATCAAAGCAATATTTGAGCCATCGCATGACGAAATTACTTTTCATCGTTCTATTTTTCAAGGAAATGAGGCTAAAACAATTCGTATTTGGGGAAGACGCAGATTACTAATTTTAGAAAGGCTTATTCCTATTGCACAAAATTTTAAAGTCGTTTTATTAGGCTCTGGTTTACCATCCTTTTTCATTGCTGATTTAGGCGATATGTCTTATACTTTAGGATTATCAGGATGGACTAAAAACGATTGGAGTACAGCAGGAAATTTTGATTTAATGGCGCCAAGAAGTACTGTTGATTTATTTACTCAGGAAAAAGTTTTTAATGCTTTAAAAGAAAACTGGTTTGATACTTCTGATAATTTATCTAAAAAACTAAATCTCGATCCTTCGGTAGTTTCTGCTTCATTGACAGCTTATACTCAGGCGGGACGAGTAATTTATGATTTGAATTTAGGATTATATCGCGTAAGGGAATTAACACAGGAACCTTTGAATATGAAAACATTGCGTTTCGCAAGTCCGCAAGAAGAAATTGCAAATCAATATATTACCGAAAATCGTATAAGAATTACTTCTTCGGTAAAAGAAGATAAATTGCAGATCAAAGGAAAAGTAACCAGTAAAGAATTCACTTATAATACTTTGGCAGTTTTAGACAAAGACAACCGACTTATTGAGGGCAATTGTGAATGTTCTTTTTACAAATCAAATCAATTGCGAAAAGGACCTTGTGAACATATTCTGGCAACCAGAATGGCATTGCATACAAAAGCAACATCATAATATAAAGAAGCCGTTTCATTTTGAAACGGCTTTTTTTATTTTTGTTTCTCGTCATAAAATAAGTTGACATAAAATTGACTTATTATGAATTTACCTCAAAACGAACCAGAAAGACGAAGTCAAAGAGATTATAATCATGGCTTTAGATTGGCTGTTATTTCTCCAATAGGACGACTCCTCTAATTCTGAAAGACTTATGACACCTCCAACAATTTTAACCTAAATTTTGCTTTAAAACACCCGATAAACCTTAATAATTTTATATTTTTGAGAATATACGCACACTTTCTTTTTAATCAATTTCAGTTCTTAAAACAGCATGAAAAAAAATTTAAAATACATAGACGGAAACTCAGATAAGTTTTGGCAAATTGAAGTTACGGGATTAGAATATACGGTGATTTATGGTAAAAACGGAACATCGGGAACTTCTCAAACCAAAAAATTCTCTACAGAGGAAGAATCTCTGAAATCAGCAGAAAAAATACTTGCCGAAAAAATAAAAAAAGGATATTCAGAAACTGGTGATGTTGCTGTAGCTTCAAAACCAAAAACAGCTAAAAGCGCTAAATCCGATGAAGTTCTTGAAGAATATGACGCTATTATAAAATCTAAAAATATAGATTTACTGTTACCTTTTCTAAAAGAAAAATCAAAAGGGAATATTGAAGCTTTAAAAAAACTCATCAAAAAAAGTAAACGTTATTTTATGACGTATACTGATCTTACAAAAGATCCGGGTTATGTAAAAAAAGACAAACACGATTATGGCTGGGGAACCCGCGGCGATAAAAAGCAAAACGACATTATTACGCTTAGTGCCATCGCTTTATTTGATAAAGCAGATATCAATTCCTGGGATGAAGCTTTGAGTTTGCTGAACGAAATTGACGAAAAACCTCAGGTTATGGAGGTTTTATTGTGGGCAAAACCCAATTGGCTCGATACTTTTATTTTAGAAAAAGTAAAAAGACAAGACTGGGTTGGTTTCAACTACCATACACTTCGCAAATTAGAAGAACACAATTTACTGCAATTTAATCCTGAATTATATGCGCTGACTCTGGCAGCAACAAATGAGTGGCGTGCCAAAATGAAGACCCGCAGATTTATTAATACTTCATTGAATGACCAACTAACCTGGCAAAGGGATATTCCGGAATTGTTTAATTATGAAACGATTCTGCACAACAGCTTTTTTAGGGAAAATGATAAGCAAAAACATGATGAATTTCAGACTTGGGCTATTATCTATAAATCATTATTAGACGAAAAAAAGATGGATCGTGCGTTTTTTATTGAAAATGCTATCCTGATTCAAACCAAAGAATGGAATAATAACCTGAAATCGTTTTTTAGAAAAAGAATAGATGAATTTAATGTTACACCGGATGAGCTTATTGTTCTACAGGAAAACATATTCTCGTATTTACACCATCCTTATCCACCAATAACTAGTTACGGAATTGAATTGATTAAGAAAATATACGATCATCCAAAATTCAAAACCAAATCATTTCTCGAGTGGCTCGAACCTTTAATGATGCGAAGCGATTGCAAAGCAGCTATTAAAAATGTTTTACCAATTCTGGAGAAAATCACCAAATCAAATCCTAAACTAAGCGCAACGATTGCATCAATTATTGCAGATGTTTACGTGATTGCCGATCTGGCTTTGCAGGAACGCGCTACCAAAATAATTACCAAAATTGCGAACGTAAAAGATAAAGTTCTTAAAGAGAAATTATCTTCTTATGTAACATTAATGCAGGGAAATATAAAATCAGGATTAACTCAGTTTCTAAATGAAGACGATTTAGTTCTTGATGATTCTGCTTTAGAAGAATATACATTCGAACCTCAACAAGAATTATTGCTTACAGAAGAAGTTCAGTTGCCTAAGGATTGGAATGATGTTGTTTTTCAGTTTGGAAATTTCATAAATTCAGAAGAAACATTAGATTCAGAAATTCTATTGAATATTTACATTTCGCAACGAAATTTGTTTCCGGCAGATTATTCAGCGCAGTTGCAGCCTTACGAAAAACAATTGCAGAAAAATTATTTCGAAGCAATTCACAAAAATTTCGTGAAGGCATTTTTATTGCATAAAATCCCAAATATCGATAACAAATTCAACAGCAAAGTCAACCATTATTCAAAGATTAATACCACTTTGTTAATGCAGCCTTTACTGGAAAAAGTGCAGCAAAAAATAGATACGAACTCTGCTTTACCTCTACTTTCTTTTCCAAGTCATAAACCATATTGGGTTGCTCCAAAGGTTTTATTAGAAAGAATTATTGCCTACCAAAATACTAATGAAGAGATTGATTCTGTCGATTTGGCTATTGCAATCGCGCGTATGCCGAGAGAAAATGTCGAAGAGGCTATTCCGTTGTTAAATAACATAGAAGGCGAACTCAAACAGCTTTTATCGTTTTGTCTTGGTGCCGATGAAAAACTAAATTTAGATTCCACCTCTTTATTCTCAAAACTATTGGCAACAATGGGTAAAACGACAAAAGAAACCGGAAACTTATCGCTTTGGGCTGTTGCGGCAAGAACTTTTTATCCAAACGATACTTTCCCTGAATTCGAAAATACGTATCTAAAAGAGATTCCGTTTGTGGTATCTCCTTTTAAACCTCAGGTCGAGTTTAAGGAAAAATGGAACGAATGGACGAATTATCAAACGAAAGAAAAAGAAAGAACGCCATCGTGGTACGAACTAGGATTTGACTTGCCTAACTATTCTAAAATCCCGAATTATTTGCTTTACAGCCAGGATGTTTACAAGAGATCAAACACTTGGGACTATAATCTAAATTATGCAGGAAACACCTATTTCTGGCACAGTCTTACACCACAAAATTCAGATGCGCTGGCATTGACTTTATTACATAATTGTAATATTGCCGATGGCGCAAAACCGGAATTAAAAGGTTTTCTGGACGTAGTTAACCGCCCTGAATTTCGATTCTCAGATATTAGTTTGCTTTTGTATGCTTGTTGTTTCTTTCAGGAAAAGAAAGATTTACGATTACTGGCTTCAGAAGTTTTGATGCAGTTAATCGAAAAACAAACCATAGATATCGAACTTTTTGCTCAGAAAATAGCTTATCTCGCCACCGAAAAATATGGTGTGTTTTTAAGATTGGTCGACGGATTAATCGCCATAAAAGATGTTTCGCCTTTGCATAATAATGCTTTATTGAAGTTGTTAAATTCCTTTTTTACTAATCTTGATTTAAAAGAAAAATTACCAACCAACTTCAAAAAAATAGTAGAAAATTATCTTGATATTTTAACAAAAACCAATCAAAAACCATCCGCGGAAGCAATTGTTTTCTTCGAAAAATGGAAAGATAATGCATCGCTTAAATCATTGATTAAGCAAATTTTAAAATAAAGAAAATGACAGATCTCGAATATAATTATAAAGGAATTTCGACTTATAGTAAAACCAAAGGCATCAACAATCTGGTTCTCGCCCATCAAACCGAAATTGAAGAAGTCAATAACATTCCGTGTTTTTTCTGGGGAAGTCTGACTGATCCTTATGTTACGGCAAAATGCTGGACGACAATTGCCAAAGTCGTTCGTTCCAGTTTTGGACCAATTCCGCCAAGTCTTCGTGATCCCATCGTTTCAGCAGGATCTGAGCGATTGCGTTTTGAAGGTTTTTCGTCTTGTAATGGTGTTTATGTGCGACTGGATATGAAACCTGAAGCGATAGACGGAGAATTTATCGCCAACGGAACTACGAATGTCGATTTTAATGATCCGATGCTGAATGCCTTAAACGCAATTCAGAAAAATGAAAAAGTAACACTTGCCGTTGGTCAGCAGGACGTTCAGGTTATCACCAGCAAAACAAAAGTGACGGAGAAAAAAGTGACTTTGCCCATGCGCTGGATAAAAGGTTTAACGAGCGTTCAGTTGTATCTGGCAGATATGGATATTAAGTTTGAATTGAACAAAATTCAGACAATTCAGTTGTTTCAGAGTTTACCAAAAGGAACCGTAAAAGGTGATTTTTTTATTACCAAAAGAGCCGGGAAATTTATGTTTTCGACTTTGGCTACAGCCGACAGCGTTAGAATTGGCGGCGTGCAAAGATTGCGTTTGTTAGAAGGAATTCTCGCAATTGTAGATAAAATTTACATTTATGAATCATCAGACCAACAAACCTGTGCGATAGTTGCTGAATTTGGAAAAATGCAGCTTTTAATGGCTTTTTCTCCAGATTCATACAGAGGATTTTCGGGCGAAGGAAATGTACTGGAAACCATGACCGAAAACTTACCAATAGAATGGGTTTACGGTTTGAACAGTTTACTAAAATCGAATGAAACTTTTGACCCAACAATGCTTTCTATCGAAAATGATATCGATTTTGGCACGATGGATAATCTGACTTCAAATTTATCTTCTATGGGATTATTGGGCTATGATTTAAGTGAAAAAGCACATTTCTATCGTCGTCTTCCTTTTAAAACCGAACGTATTTTATCGCTAAATCCAAGACTTAAAAATGCAAAAAAACTAATCGATAACGAAGATATCGAAATCATCGAACGAAGAGCCGATTATATTGAAGCCAAAGTAAAAGGTTCCGGCGTTGTACACAAAGTAATTATCGATAGTAATTCGCAAAGATGTACTTGCGATTGGTTCACCGCTTATCAGGGTAAAAGAGGAATTTGTAAGCATATTTTGGGAGTTAAAATGACGATTTCTTAAAACAACTTTTTAATTCAACTTGAAATAAAATAACATAAAGAAGCCGTTTCATTTACTGAAACGGCTTCTTTTATTTTTGTTTTAAAGTAATCATTACGCCTTCTTTCGCTTCCATTTATACTTCATAACATCTTTGAGTATTGCTTTATTATTAGGATTAAAACTCAGTAATTCTGAAGCAACATCCGGTTTATCATCAATACGTTCAGCCACGATTTCGTAAGCAATGTTTTTGGTAACTTCTTCGACAGCTTCAAATCTGCTAAACTCATGTTTCAATAAATTAAGAAACGTTATCGCATTGTCTGAGGTCACCTCGCTTTTGTAAATATTTGGTATCGCAAGAGATAAATCTTCTGCCGATTTGATGTTTGCAAAATAATTATTAAGACATCTTCCGGCATCTTTATTCGTTCGCCAACCCACTATAAGTAATTCCTGTGCTTCGGTTATATCTTCAATTTTATCTCTGTAAACTAATGACGCTTTTACATATTGAAAATTCTCTTTGTAGCTTTCGATTACTTTTCTAAAATGTTTATTGGCTTCTTTCCTGTTTTTTAAAATCAAGTATAAATCACCAACTTTTTCATCATTATCGAGTTCTTTATAGAGCTCAATTGCCTCATTATAAGCGCGTCCTTTTTCATAACATTCCGCAGCTTTTTGCCTGTTATTGCAATACTTTAAATAAACTGCTGCTGCTTCTGTATACAACTCTCCTTTTTCTAAAACATCTGCCGCCTTAGGATATTTTTTTAATAATTTCAAATAGATATTAGCAGCTTTCTGATAGTCTTTTTTGGCTATAAATTCTTCTGCCAGTTTTTCATATCTATTTTCCAAAGTGCTAAATCGATCTGAATCTATCAATGCTGAACCACCTGAATACGCTGGTCTCCCAGAAGTCATTGGAGTATTTCCTCCAATATTTGTACTCTCACTACTACTATTACTACTGCTTCTACCGGAAAAAAGCGAAAAAAAGAACCACACAATAAGTGCTAAAATCAAAAAACCGGAAAACCCCTTAAATAAGGAACTAAATTCAAAATGTGAGTAATCCGGATCAAAGCTCCTCATCAATATGATAAAAAGGATTACGGAACCAAATCTGAAAACTTTAAGAAAAGGACTAACTCCATCAGATAAAACAGGGGATTCTCTGCGTGTATCTACATCATATCGATTTCCATTAATATCCCTAAACCCGCCGCCATTATCTACAATACCACTACTAGATCCATTAAATCCACCAGCTTCATTAAGTCCTCTTGTATCAAAAGAAAACTGTCCAAAGTGTCCGCCTCTTGAAGTTCCTATTGTATCCAAAGGAATCGCCAATTGCAATGCCAACTCAGGATTTTTATCCATAAGTTCTAAAAACTTATCCATTTCCTGCTGATTTCCATTTACTAATTTTTGCAAATCAAAAGGCAATTCTTCAGGGATTTCCTGATCAGAAGTCGGATTTTCTATTGCTTCCAGGATTTTTTCCTTATCAACCTCAATGCGCAAAGAAGAAATAAAATTGGGGATCGAAACCGTCTTTGAAGGTTCAATAACATTCTTTTCTTTTACTGCCGGAACTTGTATCAGATTTTCCCATTCTACAGCTTCTTTCAGCTCGACTAAACCAATTTCGGGATGCAAAAAATGATAATTATCCGAAAACAATTTACGCCACTCTTCTTTTGCAAGTTGCGGTACAATCGTAGTGTTTTCAGGAATAAACAACTTGTTTTCTACCAATTGATAAAAGTTATTTTTACCAATATCTCCTGCCTTTATTTTATTTTGGTTCAAAACCACTAAACATCCATAAAGCTCATTTGCAGTAACATCCGGAATTGCAAAAACCTGTACCGAATTTAGGGATAAACCGATAAACTGAATTTGCTCCAGCCAATTTTTTGGCGATGAACTTTTAATAAAAATACCTCCTTTTGGAAATGCATTTTTAGAATCTATTTTTAGTTTAAGCTCCATGTTTCACGATATTTTGGATAAACGGATCCAGGTATTTTTCTTTGAACGCATTATCCTTTATACTCTCCATCAAATATTCTGAAATGAAATACTCATTCCCGGAATACTCCTCTTTTGTTGCCATAACAGTTCTTCCGTCAATAATAAAAGGAATATAGATCTTCTCGATTTCCTCATTACTACTTTCAAATATTAGAATTCCATCTTGATTTGTTACTTTACTTCCGTCTTTAGACTCAAAAAACAAGGTCTCGATGTAACAAATTGCTCCGTTACCTTCGATTATCCTTTTTAACTTTTCGGCTTCATCTTTTGTTACATCATTTAAAATAACTCCTAAATTTTCATCTACAATACTTTTGGCTTCAACCAAAGATTTGTCTGTGTTTGTTTTTATTACTTTAACAACATCCATAAATGATTCTCCTTTGTTTTTTAAAATCAGCCTGACTTTTTCTTCAAACTCTATATCCGAATCATTGGGTCTGTTACTATAGTAATGATGTGATTTCATGAACTCTAAATGAGCAAAACAAAATCCATTAATTTCAATGAAATTACTTCTTATTGAAAGACTTTTTATCCGTTTAACAAAGCTGAACTTGGATTTATTGTTCATGAAATTATGTTTAAACGAAAATTTCTTTTTAAAATAAGCATCAAAAGCTTCTTTTACAGCATCTCCATGAGCCTTTTCTATTTTCAAATCATCACTAACACGCCAAAAATCTATATTATCAGTTAAATGAAATTCACCACTAAACACAAAAAAGCTAATTTTCTTTCCCTTTAGTTCATTATAAAAAACTTCGGCAGTTTTTAATTCCTCCGTTTCAATATTTATGATACTGATATTCTGTACCTCATCGTTAGAATAATTCAAAAATAGCCTTTGACCTTTGCTGTTTGTTTTGATTGCGAATTCTCCACTTGCAAAAGGAAGATTTGACATTATTTTTTTAAATCCTTTATCAAAATTATTACTTGCAAACAAAAACAGACTTCTGTTTACATACGTATAGAAAAGATTACCTTCATGAAAAATAGTATGGTAATTTCGTTCTACAGGATATAACAACGGAATATTTTCTTTCGACGAATCTCTTTCTGAAACAGCCTTTTTATCGTTGCTTTTAGTCCACAATTCATCTAATGGCATTATAATATGCTGAAGCATTTTTTTGCCATTATTGTGGTTCTTAAAAACCTTGACATCCTGCATTCCTACTGAAAATGTGTATTTTATATTTCCGAAATAATCATTTGTAATTTTTTGCATTGAAGTCATTTTTAAACTTTCTTCGGATGAAAAAAGAAAAACTTCCTGATTTTTACTGCTGATTTTATTCTCCAGAAAAAAAGAATCCAATCCGGCTGCACAATCCAGTTTTCCGCTAAGTTTACTTAATGCTTTTATCACGTGATGTACATTGTCAAAAGTCACTTCTTCGTAGCTTTCTCCAACAACAAAAGCTTTGCATTCTATATCCGTTTTTGGATGTCTGGCTATCGCAATTGCTGAAGCAAAGGAAAGAATCTTAGGATTTCCCCAGTTTTTCAACGAACTATCTATCAATAAAATACGTTCAAATTTATCAGCCTCAGGCGGAACTTCTCTTTGTATATAAAGTGCTTCGTTATTGGCAATTCGGGACATAAAAACATCATCGTCATAAGCAAATTCAGAAATGACAAGTTTATCAAAATCGCCTTTATTGGTCAAATCAGAAATTCCTCCCAAAGGCTGTTCACTTGGATGATTGTGATGTAACGGAATATTTAATCCGGACCAAAGTCGCTTGATCAGACTTCCAACATGAAAAGTTTTATCCTCTTCGATAAGCTGATCTACAAAATCAGTTGCACTCTCAGATAGATTTTTTTCTTCTAAAACCTGCTCGTTCAATTTATCATTTACCTCTTCATAAGGAAGGTCTTCCATGGCTTTCAAAATAGAATGAACCGTGGGAAACTTTACTTTTAAGAGCGCAAGTGTTCTAAAATCTTTTATAAAATTAGCTTCGTTAAACGGATTTATACTGTCATCGGCAATTACATCATATCTGTTTTTTTTAAAATCCTCAATGACTTTTTTTGCTTTATCTGATGAAATTCTATTATGACAATCCTGAAATATCGTCTGAAAAAGTTTCATCCTTTTTTCGCCTGTTTTATAATCCTCCGGTAAAGAAGAAAGTATTTTCATAAAACCAATAGTCGATCCTATTCTAAAAAAATTAGATGTTTCCATGGATTTTGCTGTCCGGAAAGAGTCTGCTGATTCTTTTCTTTTTGCCAAATCATAAACCATCTGAATAGAAGGTCCATTTTCCGGATTTGTAGCAATTATAGCCAGCAATAAGGAGCCAAACGGAGGAATACTGTCATCAGATAAAAATTCTAAAATTTCAAAAACAAATTTTTCGTAACCAATAGTAGATCCATTAGGAATTGTTATTGCCTCAAAAACCTCATCTGGAGCATATATTTGATTGTCCCATTCCCAGAAATAGTCCTCGTATGATTGAAAATATTTTTGAAATTCCATTTTTATTTTATGAAAAAGTTAAGCGAAATGAACTGATTGACAGTTGTTTTATAGTTGTTTTTGGAATTACAGAATAGCTGTTATCTTTATTCCAGAGTATTAAATTTTGTTTTGACAGATTTAGTTCTTCCTGAAGTTTTTTTGCTAAAGCAAACCATTCAAAATTATATCCTGTTGGCAACAAAAAATCATGATCTAACCAATAGGTTTTGCCTTTTATGGGTAACAATGGATTTCCAAGAATTAAGGCTTTGTTATCGAGTACAACCCATTGCAAAGGTTCAAGTCTATACTTTGGCGCTGTTTCTATATATCGTTTTAATTCGTCATAATTCACCAGCAAAGCATACGCTTCTTTTATTTCTTCAGAAGTTTTGATTGTTATCTCAAGCTTTTCATCAATCCCAAAGAAGTTGTGATTAAATTTAGGCAGCGAAACCGGTAATGCACGCAAAATTGGTGTCCATAACAAACCTGACGGAAATTTCTTTGAAGGCAAAAGATTCCCTTGTTCAAACAACAAATTCTCTTTTAATTCATACACTTTCTTATACGGAATTTGCTGAATTTCGGGCGTATTTATTTGTTCTGCCAAGAAATCTTTTACCCATATAACATTGGCCTCAAAAGCTATTTTCAGGTTTTCCCAATGCCGTATAGATCCTAAAAAATCTTTGTTTTCTTTTTTAATTTCTAAAAAATACATCTTAAATAGTTTGAAGGATTTTCTGCCATAGAGATTCTATATGATTCTGAATGTATTTCTTTTGTTCTGCATCTTTAATCCAGTCGCAACGCGTTTGAATGTATCTTAATTTATCTTTAATGACGTTTTGTTCTTCAAACGAAAGGCTATCATCCTGCCATTTTTCGATTAAATAATTAACCTCTTTCATCACGCTTTCGGCATCCGGAGCTTTATTGTACATCGCTTGTGGATGCGCCAAAACCGAATCATCTTTTTCAATGATCTGATTAATGATTCCTTCCAGGATTTCGATTTGTTCTTCGTTGTCCCAAATGTATTTCAACACCCATAAATCAGACAAAATTGCTTCATTTCTTCCGCACATTAAAGCACTTGCCGCAATCAGATTCTGAAGTTTCACCGCACGTCTGTCAGATACTTTTATACCTGTATTTCTAAGACTGTGAACAATATCAACGTATTGATTTCGTATTCCGGTTAAATCAACCTGACGACAAAGCAATTGCAATTCGCGAATTTCATCAGCAAGAATCGTTGGAACTTCTTTGTTGTTTCCGCCTTCTAATTTCCAGCCTGCCAAAAGTACTTCATGAAGTAAATCCGGTTCTACATAATCACATTTTATACGAATTAAAAAACGGTCCAATAACGCGTTTAGCGATTCATCTTCGGGCAAAACGTTACTTGCACCAACAAACATAAGTGCCGGTAACTTTTTGGTTTCTTTACCGCGACGAAATATTTTTTCGTTCAATGCCATCAACAAACTATTCAAAATTGCTGAATTGGCGTTGAAAATTTCATCCAGAAACACCATCGAAGCTTCTGGCATCATACCATCTGTATTTGTGATCAGTTCTCCTTCTTTCAGTTTTCTGATATCAAAAGGACCAAAGATTTCATTTGGTTCTGTAAAACGGGTTAATAGATATTCGAAATTTTTTCCGCCATCTATTCCATTTGATAAAGCTCTGATTATGGCACTTTTTGCCGTTCCCGGAGGTCCTAACAAAAAGGCATTTTCTTTTGCCAGCAATCCAATCCCTAATAAATCAATGATTTCATTTTTTCCAACAAAAGTTTCTTTAATATGCTTTAAAACAGCATTTAATTTGTCTGTAGTGCTCATTTACTTTGCTTCTATTTTGATCTTAATTTGTTTTTATTTTCTTTTAAAGTTGTGGCCAGAATACTTTTTTATAATCACCAAAACCTATTTCTAATTGTTTCTTTATAAAGTCTGACTGAGCAAATCTAGTTGCTTTTCTTTCGACAATTCGATTCAGATAAAGTCCCTTTAAACACTCATTTACAGCCAAAATATCAAAATTTATATTCTCGATATCAATCTCATATCCTATAGCCGAATAATGAAACTGAATCAAATGCTTTTCTAAAATTGGTATCACTAAATCCTCTGGATCTACTCTTTTCAACTCTAAAATAATCTGTGGCAGAAACCTCAGACAAATATCCGCAGATAACAAAACAGAAGCGTTGATTTCGCCCATATATTCAGGCAAAAAATCATTCAAATCACTTATTTTATGTTCTCTGTATAATAATAACTGCGCAGCACTATATACTGTTCTTGCAGCCCATAATGCAGCACCTGGATTAAATTTTGGTGCAACATCCGGATATTCTAAAATTTCGTTTTCGTATTCAGTTTCCAGGAAAGACGCCGTATCCGCTTCTTCCATTCGGGAAATAGTTAAGATTTTATTGTACAAGATAATCTGCTCAATGGTTCTGAGGTGAAAAATTGTATCTAAAAATGGTGTTTTTGTGCTTTCCATAGTACTTAAGCGTGATCTTGCCTCAAAACTTATAAAATGCTTTTATTAGTCTGTTTAACAAAAAACGTATCCCAACAAATATATAATTATATTGGTAGTTTCTTAAAATTTCAAGAGCAATTATCTGATTAAATTGTAAATAAAAAAAGGTTTAAAATCGCAAAAAGGGAAGAACTGCAAATCCTAAAATTCACAGTCCCTTTCTTAAATTTCTCGCCATAATGGATTGATGTTTGTACAGATTGCTATCTAATTCTGTAAACACCAATGCAAAATCTTGGCGATATTCTTTGCATCATCAATTCCTCTGTGATGCGTTCCTTCCAGCGGAATATCCAATAAATGCAACGCTCCGTTCATTCCGGTTGGTTTTACCAAGCCAAATTTATCGCCAAAGGAGATTTTCACATTAATATGCTCGTCGCCCATTGGATACGGAATCCCAAATGATTTACATTGTTTTTGAAGCATATTGAGATCGTATTGACCGTAACTTGCCCAAGTATATAAATCCGGATTGTATTCGTCAACCAATTTCTCGATTGCTTCTTCAAAACTTACTCCGTTTTTATCCAGTAAGTCTTGAGTAATTGTTGTCAGTTCCGTACAAAACGGACTCACACTCGAGCGTTGTGGTTTGATCAAAATACCTTGATTTTGAGTTATCTCACCAGTTTCTGAATCCAGAACTGCCAAACCAATCTCAATAATTTCATTTTCCTGCCCTTGCGGGACAGCACTTTGCCAACATGTGGCTTCTAAATCGATAATAATAATTTTATCTGTAGTTTTCATTTGTTTACTTTTTAAATATTTTATAGTTCTCTATCTCCAAAAGGAGCTTTCCAATCTTTCTTTAAAATTAAGGTTTTTACTTCATCATAAGAAAGTGGTGCATAATTGTGGCAATCAACCCCAACATCAAAAGAACGGGATGTGGGATCATCAAATAAGTGACCGTGAGAGTGGCCGTACAAGTGCCAGGTACCTCTAAAGGAACTTCTCCAGACTTTCATCGCGTAGTGAAACAGAATTATTTTCTGTCTCTCATTTGGCGCATCTTCATCCGGAACACTTAATTCATAATAATCCTTAATCCATTCAAATCGTTTGTGATATGTCAAAGCCGATTTGTCGTGATTGCCTTTTACCAGAAAAATAGAACCATTTAACTGGTCGAAAATTTCTTTTGTTCGTTCTGGTCTTGCCAGAGAAATATCACCTAAGTGATAAACAACGTCTCGTGGACTTACCTTTTCATTCCAGCGCTTAATGAGCTCATTATCCATTTCTTCTACTGAAGCAAATGGACGCTCACTAAACCTGATTATATTGGCGTGACCAAAATGCTGGTCTGCCGTGAAAAATATTTTTTGATTCATTTTTAATTTTATGTTTTTAAACTAAAGCCATCAGCATTTTACTGATGACTTTCTTATTTCGCAAAGATTTCTTTCAATTGAAAGTAACGTTCTAAAAAAGAGCCATTACCTGACGAAGATTTTTTCCGATTGACTTGTAACGTTTCCGCCATTTGAAAATATTTATGACTTCTTTTTCTTTCTTAACAGCTTTCTTCGGTTTATCAATAGTTCCAATTTGTTTCGCTTCTTCAAGTCTGCACTTTTCGTGAAACTTTTTAAAAGGACGCGGATGAAAATCAACCATAACTGCTGCCAAATTTATCGCATCAATATTTGACGGATCTGTTTCTCCTTTAAAGAAAGTTTCAATAGGTCTGAACTTGTCTTTTTGTTCCTTGAACTTTTTCTTTTTGGTATCATCAAAATCCATAGAGAATAAATTTCTAAAAACTTTTAGATCATCTTCCGTTGGGTTATCCTCAAAGATAAGCCAACAAAAATCACGCAGTTTTCCACGAGAAGGTTTGTTCAGATAATCAAAGTATTCTCGTTCTTTCTCTATTTCATATTTCTTTCTGATCGCTTTTTTATATTCGTTTAATGTATTACTACGCATGATATATTTTCTTTTGGGAATCCATTGGAATCCTGGGAAAACTCGGGAATACTGGGAATCCCTTATCTGCAAAGTTTTTAAATACTTTCACTATATAAGAGAATATTAACTAAATAATACCCGTATTTCCAGAATTTGCCTTTTCATTCCGTTGTTTCATGAGCTCCAAATCCATTTCTTTGATTGTGGCAAACGGACGCTCCTTAAACGGCATTATATTGGTCTGACCAAAATGCTGATCAGACATAAATAACATTTCCTGATTCATGTTTATATTTTATTTTTTAATTAAACCCTTCGACATTTACTGCGAATGGTTTTTATTTTACGAAGATTTCTTTTAATTGACCAATTACGTTTCCGCTTCCTGAAATTGTGATTTCTCCAATTTTGTCAGCGATTTTTTCAACGTATTCCATCTCTTTCAATTTCCACAACATTTCGTTTTCTTCCATCAGCTTTGCTGTGTTTAGTAAACTTCTTGTTGCGGCGGTTTCTTCTCTTCGCATGATGCTGTTGGCTTGCGCTTTTTTCTCGGCAACCAAAACCTGATTCATGATTTCTTTCATATCACCTGGTAAGATCACGTCACGAATTCCTGCATCAGAAATCACTAATCCCAACTCGTTGATTTTAGTAGTTACTTCTGCCAAAATTGCCTCAGCAATTGCGTCTTTTTTCGCCAACAATTCATCCAGAGTCAATCCTCCAACAAAAGCTCTTAAAGCCAATTGCATTGCCACATACAATTGTTTTTCAAAGTCTTTGTTATCAACCAACGCTTTCATAATATCAATAACCTGGTATCTCACAAAGAAATTGATTCTTAATCCTGCCTTATCTTTTGTCAACAATTCCTGTCCGGAAATCTCTACTTGTTGCTGTCTTGCATCAACAGTTTTAACTTCGATCGTAATCGAGTTGTTCCAAAAATAATGTGTTCCGGCTTTTAACTCTTTCACAAAAGTTCCGTTCACAAACAATAACGCTTTATCATTGCTTGACACCGTGAATTTTCTAACAAAGTATTTTAAATGGTTGTTTTCCAATAGATTTACAGGAATATTCTCTGTGATTTCAATTTTGGAAAGATCTACTTTCGTGAATTCATTTTTTACAATTCCTTTCCAGAAAGCATGTCTTCCCGCAGTTAAAGTTCCTTTGAAATTTCCGTTTACGAATTGCAAAACAATCTCGTTATCGGCAACTTCTACAACTTCTAACATTGAAGCCAATATTTCATTTTGCAACAAAATATTCAACTCAAATGGCGCTTGGAAATTGGCATTCATATCGTAAAGCATCACATTCTTGTCTCCAAAAATCCAGTGCAAACCTTCTTGAATTACATTCACTAATTTTCTGTTTTCGAACACCAAACCCACTTGGTACGCTTCGATTTTAATTCTTTTTATCATCTTATATTTTGTTTCAAGTTTTTTTGGTTTCATGTTTCATGTTTTGTAACCGATAAAAAACTTAGTTATATTTTCTATTTTCTAAAATCTTTATTTTTGGTTTCAAGTTTTTTTGGTTTCAAGTTTCGTAACCCGTAAAAAACTCAGTTATATTTTTGTTTCAAGTTTCAAGTTCTGTAACCGTCAAAACTTAGTTCTATTTTCTATAATCTTTATTCTCAAGTCTCTTTTCTCAAGCCAATTTTCTATTCTCAACAATCTTGCTTCTAAAATCTAGCTTCTATATTCTATATTCTATATTCTTTTCTCTCTTTTTAAATAAAAAAACCTCATTATCTTTCTCCTCTGAGAAAAACGGACGAATAGTTTGTGGTTTGTTTACGCTAATTATTTTGCAATTCTATTTTGTGACAGCGATTCTAAATTCTAAAAAAATCGCTAAAACAATCAAACTGAAAAGAAAAAGAGTATTTCAAAATACATTTCTGTTCGCACTGGTTTTATCATGAGTGTGAAATTTTGGATCCCCAAATCCAAATCTCACTGACAAAGACAAATCAGTTTTTTTCAATGAACATCTTTTTACGAGTGATGCGCTCTAAATACAGATTTTGAGTCTGATTTCTATTACTCTACCCGATTGAGTTATCGCATTGCTGCGAATGGGATTCGAACCCATAACAAATAGATTGAGATTGTTTTTTGGAAAACAACCAAAAACCTCCAAATCAAGTTGCATAGAAAAACATAATACGCTTTCGCGAAAAGTTCCCTACAATGGTGCTATACAGAAACACGCAACAGGACTTGTTTGATATTGTAAATCAAAGTTTCCTTTGATGATTTTCAGTCTATAAAAGAACTTGTTTTATTTCTTAAGCAAATATTCAAATTATACTGCGCAGTAATTCTGCGCAGCATAAAATAATTTAATTTATCCATTCGATTACAGTCGATAAATAGACTTGTCGAACGTCTTCAAATCGGGTTATATTAGGAATATGATTTACTTCTAACAGATATTTAGTTCCGTCTTTTGCAACGATATAATCATTCCCGATCATATCCATTTGCAACGTGTTTTTAATATGCAAAGTATCTGCAAGCAACTCAGGATCAACTTCCATAAATCCGGCATCATCAGGGTGAATAGATTTTAACCAAGAATCACCTTCCAATTTAATTTGCCAATAAACATCCCCAATAATCATGATCCGAACTGCTTCACCTTCAAAATAAGGTTCTGTAGTTGCTGTAAATTCACTTTCCCACTCGCCTGTAAAACGATGTTTATTTTCGCCACAATGCCAGTTTCCCCATTTCGCAACAGTATCATCCGTTACGGTAACCGAAGCGCCGGCACTTATAAATCCGCGAGGTGCGCTAAATCTTGAATGTGATAAAGCTTTTACCAGACACGGGATTTTGAATCGGCAATCGAGCATCGCAGCGGCATTAGGATAACAAGCTCCTCGCCAGATCGCTAAACCAGAAATAAAATCAAAATCGTTGTCATAAATTCCGTAATAAACTACTTTATCAACCGGTAACATTCCAATTCCGTTGGCTTTTTCCATATAAAGAACCTCATCTTTTACAACGATTTTCGGTATGGATTGATGCCAAATAATATGTCCTGAATAATTGGCTTTTATAATATCATATTCCTCCTGTTCAATACCAACTAGTGCTATTCTATTGTAATCTTGTTTCATAATCATTATTTTTAAATTAAAATTCATATTTGCCACGAAGACGCTAATTTTAAATTTTATTCTTTTTCCTTTGCGTCTTTGCGTCTTTGCGCGAAAATTGCTCGCTACATTTTTTTTCAATTCTTTGTTGATCTCTCGCAAAGTCGCAGACTCACAAAGTTTTAATTTGATTTCGTAAAAATCCTTTGTGTCTTTATGCCTTTGTGGCAAGACTCTTTTTAAACCGCTTCTAATTCCAAGCGTTTAATTCCGAAATCAGTTTTTCTTAATTTGCACATTCTACCATCTGAAATATGGTGGAAAACAATTCCTTCGATATCATTCTCTGACAAGAATTCTCTTAAATCATCAAATCCAAGGTTTACAAAATCAAGTACTTCGCTTCCGTGTTTAATTAAAGTATGTTTCTCTAATTTCTCCGGATTTCCCTGCACTTTTGGTCCGCACAATTCGTAAGTTCCGTCTGTTTTTGTATCTAAAGAATCAAATCCTTCGAAGAAAAATTTATCTTGAGTTTTTGTTCTGTCGCACTTTACCCAGTGTGGATGATGTCCCGTAATCAAATCTGCTTCCTGACACGGAATCGCATTCGCCGGAATTGATCGTCCTTTTTTAGCATCAAATCGTTTGAACAATTCTCCATTAATAATCGCTACAGATGTTCCGTCAAATTTTCTTGTTGCAATGGCTTCACCGCTTATTACCCAAGCATTTTCAGTATTTATCTTGTCTATTACTCGTGCTAAATTATTTGGGTCTTTAGCAAATAGTGTACTTATCTTTTTCATGTTTTAATATTTAATGTTGTTTTTGCCGCTAAGGCACAAAGGCGCTAACTTTATTTATTTTACTTGGCGACTTTGCGTCTTTGCGTGAAAATTACTCGCTAGTATTATTTTTATTAATCGCGCAAAGTCGCAAAGCCGCAAAGTTTTATCCTTTAACCTTTGTACCTCTGCATCTTTGAACCTCAGAACCTAAGCAACTCAGTACCTCAGCACCTTTAAAATAGCGGCTCATACGGGAGTCGAACCCGTTTCTCCCGAGAGACAATCGGGAAGGTTAGCCAGTAACCCCAATGAGCCTGTTCTTTCTAGAGAACGTGTGATTCCGGAAGGACTCGAACCTTCATTCCAGGTAAATTAACCTCCCTTCTACCAATTGAAATACAGAATCATTAATTTTTGGGCATAAAAAAAGCACCCGGTTAAAGGTGCTTCATGAGATTTAATACGATATAATTATCCTATTGCCTGCGTTGATGCACCTGTATTGTTAAACGTCCAAGATCTGAGCTCGGGTTTAGCAGTTGTTCGTTAGATATGTTTTTATTAAAAGCCATTTTATATGTTGTATTATATTTTGAAATCGTTGTTGTTTGAAATTCTCTATTGAAATTTTCTGAGGCAAAGATAATGTCGAAAAAATCAATTATCCAAATCATTTTTGAATTTATTTTACTGGTAATCAATTAGTTAAACTTATATTAAAATCATAAAAATCCCTGTCCGCATACTTATGCAGATCCTTAATTGTATCAAATAACTGTTTATCACCAGATTACTTTTCAAGATTATATTTCAATATTTAGTTTAGTCATTAAACATTTGGTCAATTATTTTTTTAATTATTTTTAGTTATCGGTTAATTATTATCATATTCTGTCACATTGAGCGAAGTCGAAATGTCTTTTTTGTCACACTGAGCGATCAATTTTGTCACACTGAGCGAAGTCGAAGTGTATCTAAAACAAAAAAAGCGCCCTGATGAGGGCGCTTTTATATATTTATGCTGAGTTTCGAACTACAATTTTCTCTTCTATTCCATAAAATACATATTACACCCGGAGTCTTTAGTCGGATAAAATCCCACTAAACGATCGTTATTTTTTATTGCTGACAGGTTCATATGTATGTTTTGTTTTTATTTCGGGAGCAAATGTAGTATATTTTTTTAATTAATATAACTTTTCTCTCATTGTTGTTAAAAAATAGTTAAATAAAAATTATTAAGTCTAATTAATTTTAACACATAGAAAAATAGTTTAAGCAAGAAAGTAATTATAAAAATCCGTTTTTATCCGCGTTTTTACGAAGTAAATCTGTTTTATCCGCGTCAAAATTAGACGCTGATTTTACTGATTCGCTAAAGCGAAAACGCGGATAAAAACGGATTTTATTTTCTAAAAGCTTAAATATGTATTAAATATCTTTTAAGAATTAGACCCAACGAGTTAAAGAAAACTTTCTAAGTCTTTTAGTTTGAATGAAAGTTTTGATTATTTTTATCGCACTTAAATCAAAATATGAAAGAATTCATCGACAGTATTGCCTGGTCTGAAGTTTGGGAAATATCGAAACAATATATTTTACCCAATATTGGCTGGTTTATTTTTTGGCTGGTTTTATTTATAATTCTGGGACTTATTCTGGGAATCGTTTTTAATGTTTTCCTATACCGAAAAAACATTTTCTTCCGTGACAAGAAATATTACAACTGGTTTGCCAAACTGTGGATTCCGTATTTTATGGTTGTTTTTATTTATTTCTTTTCGATGATTGGACTTTTTTATGGAGTACATTCGGTATTGAAATCTGAGAATAAAAGTATCACCGCCAATATTTATTCGAAAACTATTGGAAATACATTTTCATCCGAAAAAGAGAAGAAAGATTTTTTGCATACGCTTCAAACGTTATCCAAATCGTCTGAAGATGTGAGCAAATCCATGACCGAAGCTTTGGCAATTTATATCAAACAAAATAATAGCGGTTTCGCTTCTGTAGATAATTTTAAGAATTCGTCGACTTCGTATTTGCTCAAAAAATATGAATCCGAAGTTTACAGCGCGTGCGTATATGGTTTTATGAAAGTGGTTGACGATAAAGCCAACATGAAAAACGTAAAAGATATTGATTACTCCGAATTCAAAACGCTTTTGCAAAAATTAGATCAAATAGAACCGCAACGAATTGAACTTTCGATTCAATCAGAAATAGGACGCAAATTGCAAGCTGTTTTAGATTATATCTTTAAAGAAATCATGAAACATGAATTGTTGTTTTTCTTATTGTTTCTGATTATTCCTTTTGTTGAATATTTTATTTATTTGAAGTTTGTAAAAACTAAGGAATCTGATTTAAGCGGGCCGAAACCTGTTGAAAATGTAATTTAATAACCCGTTGGGTGCAATTATTTTTAACACATAGAAACATAGTATTATTGAACTCAAAAAAGGCGTTTCACTTGCATTAACAAACATAGCTATGTGTGAGAAACGAGTTTCTTTTTGATTTACTTTTTTCAAACACACATAAATCTATGTTTCTATGTGTTTAATTAAAGTAAGAAAAAGCGTATTTTTACTTCATCTAAAAAACAACCGAAACGGTATAATATCGAATCAATCTTGTTTTTTACCGATCAGTATTTTTTAAAAGAATTTTAAATACCTTTGAATTATGAGCACAGCAACAAAACCAAAACACATTGGCAGAAATATAAGCCGAATCAGAGAGCTTCGTGGGATGAAACAAGAAGCGCTTGCAGAAGCTATTGGAATAAGTCAACAAACTGTTTCCGGAATTGAAGGAAGCGAGGAAGTTGACACTAAAAGACTTGTAGAAATTGCAAAAGTTCTGGGAGTTACGATAGAAGCTATTGAAAACTTTTCGGAAGAATCTGTGTTTAATTATTTCAATACTTATTACGATAGTAGTTCTAATAATGGTCCTCAAGGAACTGGAAATACTTGTAATTTCAATCCTCTTGATAAAGTTGTTGAGCTTTACGAACGTTTGGTTCAGTCTGAAAAAGATAAGGTTGAATATTTAGAAAAATTGTTGAAAGGGAAATAATATTCTTCGATAATAGAATTTCTTATATATAAAATGCGCAATGAGAATTGCGCATTTTTTTGTTTTTTATTGAAATTTGGATTATCGCTAATCTTATCACAACGAAATCGGGAGACTTAGCCTTTACTTTGGATTAGATAAAAAACTTTAATTTTATTCAAAGGAAAGCAGAGGTGAACTTTAGACTTCGCTAGTTAAGAACCATGCTGTGCATTAGTCCTCTGCCTTCTCCTTGAATCTCG
>Ga0163161_10000284_pt1 | contig 44309 bp, 36 predicted proteins | sample S45metaG_FD_129847 | JGI IMG/M metagenome (GOLD analysis project Ga0163161, IMG submission 129847) | Switchgrass rhizosphere microbial communities from Kellogg Biological Station, Michigan, USA - S4-5 metaG | ecosystem: Host-associated > Plants > Roots > Rhizosphere > Soil | place: USA... | reverse complement strand
GGTGCCATAGCTCAGTCGGTAGAGCAAAGGACTGAAAATCCTTGTGTCCCTGGTTCGAATCCAGGTGGCACCACTTCCAAAAGCCTTACAGAAATGTAAGGCTTTTTTGGTTATGTATCATTTCTCAGAGAGAAACCTTTTTTCAAAATCAAAATATTTTTTCAATGCATCTTATTGCTTATCAAAAAGATGTGACTTAACGGTGCTGTTTTGAAGAAAAAATCTGGAATCCTTTTTTGGATTTGAGAAAAAGAATACTACATTTGCATTCCCAAAAGGGGGTGCCATAGCTCAGTCGGTAGAGCAAAGGACTGAAAATCCTTGTGTCCCTGGTTCGAATCCAGGTGGCACCACTTCCAAAAGCCTTACAGAAATGTGAGGCTTTTTTGGTTTATAACTGTTTTTTACAAAAAGAGCCTCTGTTTGATAAGAGGCTCATTATTTATGTTTCGATATGGTCATCAGGTTTTTCGGCTATTTCTTTCACCTTATCCAGGGCTTTTGGCCAGGTTTTTTCGAAATAATCAAGCCACTCTTCGGTAATTCCCATGTCGATGAGCAGTTCCGTTTTACCATCTTTTTCAGTTAAGGTATAATTCTCGAGCGATTCGCCCCAGTTATGTAGCGTTTCCTTACCGTCCTTTATTTCGCCAATGTGTTTGATAGACATATATCGGTTGGGAATATTTTCTTCTACAACTGCTACCATGCCATCTCCTTTACCATCATGAAACAGTGCTTTGCTTCCTTTTTTCCAATCGGTTTTTACCTGCGATCCTTCCATAAAAACAGCGGTCCATTTGGGATAGGTTTTTACGCCAAAGAGAACATCCCAAACTTTTTCTGCTGAGGCGTTAATTGTGGTTTTAAATTCAATCTTTTCCATGGTTTTTGATTTTATAAGTGTTATTGATTTTCCATCAGGTTTATCCAGGCATTTACGGCTTTTTTCAAAGCAGGTCCATGTTGTTCTACATCGGCCATCGTATAAAATTTAGCGTAAGCTTTTCCTTTAGTCTGTTCTTCAAGAAATCCGAAATCATCATTTAGTAAAGATGCTTTATGAAAAACGAGCACTACATAGTTTTTGATCCTGGGGTTTAGCGTAGCCATATCTTCCCTGAACTTAAAACTTGGTCCGCCCCATTTAATGTCGCTTTCGATCTTAGTATTAGCGGTAATGATATCGATCACGCTTTCCATTTCCTTTTTTAAAGGATGATCCAACTGATCCATAAAAGTATTGACTTTTGTAATGCTCATAATAGATGATTGTGTATAACAAATTTGCACAGGATTTGATTGATTTATGCGGTGTAAAAGCGACAATCTACAGGGGCATAAGGACTGTGTTTTATTTGTGATTTTTAACATCATTATCTCAAAATCAGTAATTTAATCGGTAGATTTACGTGATTTGACGATACATATGTGTGTTAACACAATATTTTGAATTAAATTTAGTTTGTTGGTAGAACAAAAGTTTCTCAGCGAACAACTTAACAACTGCCTGATGCGTATATATAAATAATGCTACTACAAAAACATGAGAAATAACAAACTTACCATCTTGGTAATGCTGGCGCTTTTGAGTCTGGCTGTGGTTGGAGGCTGTAAAAAGAGCAGTATTGAATCCGAACCCACAACTCCGGTTATCACGACGCCCACGCCATCAGGAACCCGTGAAGAACTGACCAAGGATTCGATCTTTTTATACGGCAAAGAACTTTATTATTGGAATACTTCCTTACCAACCTATGAAGTGTTTAACCCGCGCGGATTCAGTTCGAACGAAACGGAGTTATTTGCTTTGACACAATACTCTATGGACCCATCAACAGGGAAACCATATGAATATGTAAGTAGTTCTTCTACAGAACCCAAATATTCTTTTTTTGATTATACTGCAGCAACTACAGGGAAAACAGGGGTACTAAAGGCAGATGTAAACGGTTCTGCCAACGATTATGGCTTTTCTGTTCAATATAATAATGAAACAGATTTAAGGGTTAAATATGTTTATCCAAATTCTCCGGCAGCGCAGCAGGGCTTAACGCGTGGCTGTAGGTTAACGAGTGTCAACAACAGAACAAACCTTACTTATCCTGGTGCAGTTAGTTTTTTGAATAGCGCTATTTTTGGTACCAATCCGAGTATAACACTGGCTTTTAATGATATTAATGGCAATCCTAAAACGGCTGTTGTAACGAGTAGCCTTTACACGGTCAATCCCATATTATATACCCATGTTTATACGGTTAATGCAAAAAAGGTGGGCTATATTGTTTTCAATAGTTTTACCAATAATGTTTCTGCAGCATTGAATACTGCCTTTGCCGATTTCAATACACAGGGTGTTAGCGAACTGATTGTTGATTTACGATATAATGGTGGTGGTTATGTTTCCACTGCTACCCAGATTATTAATCTGGCCGCACCTGCAGGAGAAACGGGCAATACCATGTTTACTTCTTATTACAATAGCTACCTACAGTCGATTACCAGTGCCCAGCGGAAAGCCTCCGTTTTGGCACACCAGCCTTTATTAGACGATGCCGGTAAATTACAGACTTTTACTTCCGGTGTGAACGGAAAGTATGCCACTTATGCAGATTTAGATTATTCCCCAACAGCTGCAGATAACATTGAGAAATTTGCAAAATCAGGATCTTTAGCCTTAAACAGAATTTATTTTCTCGTAACAGGATCTACGGCATCCGCAAGTGAGCTCACCATCAACAGTTTGAAACCGGTAATGGACGTAAAATTAATTGGCAGCACTACTTATGGAAAACCGGTAGGTTTCTTTCCGGTCAGAATAGATAAGTTGGATATGTACATCCCCGAATTTGAAACCAAAAATAAAGTTGGCGTTGGTGGCTACTACTCTGGCCTAACGGTTGATAAAGTTTCGGCGGAGGATTTAACAAAGGCCTGGGGTGATGAAACAGAAACCCTGTTGGCTTACGCTTTATTATACGCGAAAAACGGGAATTTTGTAACTACAGGAGTTAAAACAGCAAGCTTAAGTGCTACGTCAACTGTAATGCCATCAAAATTATCGGTAGCTGAACTTAAAGCCGTAGATGAAAAATTAGACCCAAAAGGATTTAAGGGCATGGTGATGACGCCTGATAAAAAATTTTAATAAGGTTTTTTAAACGAAAATGCCCTGCTAATATGATTTAACAGGGCATTTTTTTTGCATTAATCCTTAAAGCAATATTTTACTGCTAATATCTTTATTAATGGTAATGTAGCCAGGGTATTTAACCGGCGTATTGCCCAGCATAAAAGTTGGTTTTATTTTAATGGTTAACAAGCCCAGTTTTTCATCTTTAGCAGACGCTCCCTTTTGGGCAGCCTTGATGATGTCGTTAAACACATTTCCGTTGGATACCAAGCCATAGATATTGCTTACCAATTGAACCGGCACAGTAACGGTTTGACCTTGTGCAATGCTTACATTCTGGTTCACCGTACCTTCTGCCAAATCGGTATTGTTTACCAGGATTTTATATTCAAACTGGTTTATTGCGGCCAGATTAGCGGATGGATTGGTAATTTCTAAGTTTAAGTTGGCCCTTAATGGGATGTCTTTCCTTAATAGACCCAAAGCTACGCCCGGTAAACTGGTTAGACTGAAGCTCTGCTGATCCATTAATTTTTTTACATCCGTTCCTGCAATGCTCACCTGTTGTACACCAGTGATTTTATACGTGCAATCTTCAAGGGCTTTTATCTGCTGAGCCTGCCTGTTAATGCCACAGCCAAAAATGCTGATGGCGACCAGTAAAAGCAATATTTTTTCTTTCATGTTATTCATAACGCCAAAATAGTAAAACTATTTCAGATAGCCAGGTTAATTGTGGAGAGTGGTTAATTGCTTAACTGTTGAAAATGGTTAACTGAGGGAATGATTAACCGGTTAATTGTTCTTACCGTCTAATGCCACAATTAAACAGTTACCGATTTAACAATTATCCCATCAATTTAGCCTAAACCCTTACCTTTGAAAAAAATAAAGCGGATATGGGTGTAACCATTAGAAAGATAACAGCAAAAGATAATGCGGCTACAGCAGAGATGATCAGAACAATCTTAAGAGAATTTAAGATCGACAGGCCTGGAACGGTTTATACCGACCCGACAACGGATCATTTATCTACAGTTTTTGAGCATCCTGAATCCGCATATTGGCTAGCGGAAGAGGATGGGCTTATTATCGGCGGCTGCGGCATTTACCCTACCGAAGGGTTGCCTGCTGGCTGTGTGGAGCTCGTTAAACTGTATACTTCGGCAGGCTCACGTGGAAAAGGTATCGGCAAAATGCTAATGGAGAAAAGTATCGGGTCGGCCCAGCACTTTGGTTATAATGAAATTTATCTCGAATCGTTTCCTGAATTGACCACGGCGATTACGATGTATGAAAAAACAGGATTTAAAAAATTATCCGCTCCATTGGGCAATTCAGGTCATTTTGCCTGTAATGTTTGGATGTTGCTGGTGCTTTAGTTTGCTTTTTTAATCAGCGAAGACCTTTTTTATCATCGCAATGTTTTAGTGTTGGTTCAACGTCATATATGCCCAAAATCATCGGGAGTTGGTTTAATTAAGGATATTTTAGCAGTCTAGATTTTATCTTTTTGATTTATGGCTGATCACTTATTAAAGAATATACCTTACTCCGTACTCGATCTTGCAACCGTTTTAGACGGTTATACTGCAGCAGATACTTTTAAAACCAGTCTCGATCTGGCCCGGCAATCTGAAAGTTTAGGTTACACCCGTTATTGGTTTGCCGAACACCATAACATGGCAGGTGTAGCCAGTTCGGCAACAGCGGTGCTTATCGGATATATTGCCGGAGGTACAAAAAGCATCCGTGTGGGTTCGGGAGGGATTATGCTACCCAATCATGCACCTTTAATTGTGGCCGAACAGTTTGGTACATTGGCTTCACTTTACCCTCACCGGATCGATTTAGGTTTGGGTAGGGCGCCCGGCACCGATCAGGTGACGGCAATGGCCATCCGTGGCGAGAATTTTAATGCCGCCCATCATTTCCCAAAAGATGTAGACCGCTTACAGCAATTGTTTTCTGCCAGCAATAACCGCGCAAGTGTAAGGGCCATTCCGGGAGAAGGATTGGATATACCGATCTGGATTTTAGGCTCGAGTACCGACAGTGCACGTTTAGCAGCTGAAAAAGGACTGCCTTATGCTTTTGCAAGTCATTTTGCACCAGCCTATTTCGAACAGGCGATTTCCATTTATAGAAATAACTTCAAGCCATCGGCATTTCTACAGGAACCTTATGTAATGGCTTGTGTAAACGTAGTTGCTGCCGATACGGATGATGAAGCAGAACGTCTATCAAGTTCGGTGAAACGCATGTTCTTAGGCGTAATTACGGGTAAAAGGGAATTGTTAAAACCGGCAATTGATGATATCAATCAGTATTGGGACCGTATGGAAAAAGAAGCAGTAGAACAGATGTTGTATTATTCTTTTATCGGCAGTGCCAAAACCATCAAGGAAAATTTAGAAGCTTTTGTAACAAAGTATGGTGTAAATGAGATCATGAGCACTTCGCATATTTACGATCATCAGGCGAAATTACATTCCAATAAACTTTTTGCGGGGTTATTCGGATAACGGGGACGCTTTTGCTTCCTTCTCCACCAATTAACCAATGGTTCTGCAGAAAAAGATCATTGAGGAACTCAAAGCCCGCATGATAGACTTTTGCGGCAATCTATTTAAATCTGCGGGAAACTGTTTCCCGCGGATATCCCAGATAAGGGCAGATTTCTGTCCATCTTGGATTTTCCATCAGCAACATCCAGTCTTTAAGATTTATTAATACTAAGGGAATATTGGGCCATTAGCTTTGTCCATTATAAAACAGTATCCCTTGGACAATTCATTATTTTCTTCTTTACAACAGGGAAACCATGAGGCTATGGCAGAAATCTACCATGCTTATTGGGAGGATGTTTTTGATGCTGTATTGAAAAAAACGGATGATGAAGCACTTGCGCAGGATATTACGCAAGAAATTTTCATCTCCCTTTGGGAAAACCGGGCAGCCATTAACTTAACAGGAAGTTTAGGCGCTTACCTGCATGGTGCTGTAAAATACAAAGTGATTAATTATTTCAGGTCGGGTAGCATTAAAGCGCAACACCAAACTGCACTTAGCGCACTTATGGATGAACAGCATACTGTTGCCGCGGATGATAAATTGATTTTAAAAGAACTTCATTTAGAAGTTGATGCCGCCATAGCGCGCTTACCAGAAAAAATGCAATTGGTATTTTCGATGAGCCGTAAACAGGAAAAATCCATCAAAGAAATCGCTGCAGAACTTGATGTTTCCGTACAAACAGTAAAAAATCAGATCTCTGCAGCTCTGAAACTGCTCAAAAAAAGTCTTTCCTACATCCTTTTCATCGCTGCGCTGATCGGCTTAACGTAAAGTTAATGTATCGATAACATTTTTGGTTAGTACCGATCTGCTTTTCAACTGACATGTATTTAAATGACAGAAGAACAGGCAAAGGAGCTGCTGCAGAAATATCTCGATCAGCAGGCAAGTCCGGAAGAACAAAATAAAGTTGAATCGTGGTATGCCGCGCTCCATCAGGAGAATGTTGAACTGGCTGCAGACCGTAAAGCAGCAATAGGAGAACAGATGTTTGTTCACCTTAAGGGGGCAATGCATCAAAAACCGAAGCATTACAAAGTATTTAAGCTCCCGTCTCTTGTCAGGACTGCAGCGGCAATACTCATCATCATTACAGCGGGTTTTGGTATTTGGAAACTCAGTGCGCCAGTAAATCCGAGTGCGAATCAGCTTACGGTAATTACAGGCAGTGCAGAGCGAAAACGCATTACCTTATCAGATGGTTCGGTGGTTTTGTTAGGCCCCTCCGCTAAACTTAGCTACCCTAAAGTATTTGCTTCGGACAACCGACAGATCGCATTAAAAGAGGGTGAAGCTTTTTTTGATATTGCCCACCAGGAGAAACGGCCATTTACGGTACATACCACATCTGGAGTCGATATCAAAGTACTGGGTACCTCTTTCAGGGTTAAATCTTATCAAGCCAGTAAACATATCGAAGTTGCCGTACTTACCGGAAAAGTTGCAGTGAGCAATAAGGGGGGCAATCTTGGTACACTGATCAAAGATGAGTTTTTAACCTACGATAAAAATGAAGGCCGCGCAGCCATCCATAAAGCCAGGGCTTTGGCCTTTGTTGAGCTTGCTTTTGATGGTGCAACGCTAGAGCAGGTAATTGACAAGCTCCAATATGTATACAGCATCAAAATTTCGCTCAGCGATAGTACTTTGAGCAAACTTAAAAGTACAGCCACTTTTAGCAGCAGGCAATCGCCTGAAGAGATTCTGGATATCATCTGCAGCCTGCACCACCTCAAGTTTAACGGATCAAAAAATCATAAAACATTTAACATATACAAATGAGATAAGGATATGATATAGAAATCGTCTGCGGTACTGATCAGATTAGTTGCCGTAATCTTTCTTTCTGGCCATGGATGCCGGCATAATTAAAGCTTTACAAATAAACACAATCAAACAAATTAAACAATGAAAACAACCTCCCATAAGAGGACACCAGCTCTTTATAAGATCATGAAATACGCATGTTTAACATTTACGATCCTCTGCATTTTTTGTAGCTCAATCCTCGCTTCGGCAGGGATGGCGCAAAAGTTAGAGAAAACAACGGTGAGCATTACGATCAGCAAAGGCCGTAAAATGACCGAAATAATCAAAGAAATCGAGTCGCGTACGGGGCTTAGCTTTGTATACAATCCCGACCAGCTACAACAGAAAAACATGTTTGTGAGTGGCGATTTTACCACCGAGCCTGTAAGATCAATGCTCGATAGGCTAGGTTTACAGGTTTTAGAAAAAGGTGGTTATGTGATATTAAACAATGCGGTTTTGAATAAACCCGACCGTATTGTTACCGGGGTAGTACGCGATTCGTCCGGAGTTTCTTTGCCCGGCGTTTCGGTAAAAGTTTTGGGAACACAAAGCGGTACCATTACCGATGGAAACGGTGCTTATCGCATTGAAGTGGGTGACGATGCTGTACTTTCATTTTCGATGATCGGATACCGCACCAAAGAAGTCAAAGTGGGTGAGAGCCAGGTCATCAATATGGTGTTGAGCGAAGAACGTTCCATGCTTGCCGATGTAGTGGTAGTAGGTTATGGTACACAGAAAAAGGAAACTTTAACAGGAGCAATCACCATTGTTGGACTGGATAAACTTTCTTCGCGTTCATTGAACAGTGTAGGAGAGGTACTTGCCGGTAAGTCACCCGGGGTAATCGTAACCAATGAGGGTGGCGATCCAACTTCAACACCGCGTATTAATATCCGCGGTGCAGGCGGGATCAACGGAGAAAGCGTACTCTATGTAATCGATGGATCTATATTTTCGGGTACACCACAGCTTAATCCCAACGATATCGAATCTATATCGGTATTAAAAGACGGATCGGCAGCCATTTATGGTGCAAGGGCTTCAGGCGGTGTGGTATTGATTACCACCAAGAAAGGTAAAAACGGCAAAATGCAGATCAGTTTCGATGCAAAAATTGGACAACAAAATGTATGGAAGGAATTAGAACCTTTAAATGCCCAGCAACGTGCCCAGGTGGCCGCAACTGCAGCCAAAAATGGCGGTACCACCATATTGCCTGCCTTTGATGCTTCGAAATACCCTGACGGACAGGTAACACGCACCAACTGGATGGACGAAGTTTTTAGAGATGGAATGGTACAGGATTATAATGCCGCTATAAACGGTGGTAGTGAAAAATCTAATTATTACTTAAGTTTTAATTACCGTAATGCGGAAGGCATTGTTTTAAATACCCAGACCAAACGTTATAACTTCAGGATCAATACCGAACATGAGGTGACCAATTGGTTAAAAGTAGGTGAAAACCTATCGTATAGCAGTACCAATGGAAATGGCGCCAATACCAGCAGCGATTATACAGGAGCCTTACTTTCGGCCATTTATTATCCAACCAACGGAACGCCTTACAATGCTGATGGTAGCTTTGCCGGTTTACCAGGCGGGCAATATGCGGGCGACTATGGCGATATCGTTAACCCAGTTGCCGATTTACAGCGTATCGATATCAATAATCCTGTAAACGTTTTGGTGGTTAATCCTTATGTTAATCTTAAATTGATGAAGGGTTTAACGTTTAGGTCTAATTTAAGTATCACTAAATCAGATGCCGCGTTTAAAAGCTTTACGCCAAAAAGGCCGGAGGTGGGAAAACCGGTATTGAGCAACAGCTTACAAGAAAGCAGTAGCCGTTCTAATGATTTTCTTGCAGAGCAGGTATTGAGTTATAAGGCGGCTTTTGGTAGTCATCAGTTAGATCTTACCGGTGGTTATTCTTTTCAGAAAACCAAAAGCAACAGCTTATCGGCCTCTGGAGCTGGTTTTGATGATGAATCTCCTCAATACAGATATCTGGTGAATGCAACAGTGATACAGCCTTCGGTGAGTAGTATGTATGCTCAGGCACTTTCATCACTGTTTTTTAGGGCCAATTATAACTATAGCGAAAAATATCTGGTATCATTAATCGGCCGTCGTGATGGTTCATCTCTGCTCAGTAAAAATAACAGAACCAGGAATTATGGCTCAGCTTCGCTAGGATGGGTAGTCAATAAAGAAGATTTTCTTAAAGACGCTTCCTGGTTAAATGAACTGAAATTGAGAGCGAGTTATGGTATACTGGGTAATTTAGGCTCCCTAAACGCTTCTGCGGTGAACCCATTGTTAAGTGCAACCCAAAGTTATTTTGGACAAACGCCAACCTTGCAAAATGGTTATGTGCAAACGGTTCTGGCCAATAAAGATTTAACATGGGCAGAATCAAAACAGACCAATTTAGGGATTGATGTAGCCGTTTTAGGCAGATTAAGCCTGAATGCCGACTATTTTATTAAAGAAATCAATAAAATGATTTTGACCCGGTCGTTACCTGGAACAGCAGGTTTAAACACCCAAACCGTTAATGCCGGTATTGTAAAAGATAAAGGTGTAGAATTGGGCTTAACCTACAATAGTGATAAAAATGCGGCTTTTACCTATTCTGTAAACGCTACCTTAACCAAAATCAACAACAAGGTGGAGGAACTGGCACCAGGATTGGAAAATATTGCCGTGGGTACCAATTTCCGTAACGAACTTGCGCCACTTACCATTAGAGTAGGGCAACCTTTATACAGTTATTATGTGTTAAAAACAGATGGTATTTTCCAAAGCCAGGCAGAAGCCGATAATTATAAAAATGCTAAGGGAGCTAAAATCCAGCCAAATGCAAAAGCTGGAGATTTCAAATTCGTAGATATCAATGGCGATGGATCGATTGATGGGAACGACCGTTATTTCGCCGGTAGCGCTTATCCTGATTTTTCATATGGCTTAAGCTTTAATGCCAGCTATAAAAACTTCGACATCAATATTTTCGCACAGGGTGTACAAGGCAATAAACTGTTTAATGCGGTAAAACGTACCACCTATAGTGCCAGTGGCCCATCTTACAACAAACTGGTAGGTATTCTTGATGCCTGGTCGCCAGAGAACCCGGGTGGTAAAGTGCCGATTATTTCGACCAGTGATGCCAATGGAAACTTTAATGCGTCCGATTTTTATGTAGAAGACGGTTCATATCTGCGTATTCGTAACGTAACACTGGGTTACAGTTTGCCAAAATCGCTTGCCAGTAAATTGAAAACCGGAGGGGTAAGGATTTATGCCACTGCAAACAACCTCTTTACCATTACAAATTATTCGGGCTTTGATCCGGAAATCGGAATGGATAATAACGGACTGGATGTTGGCCGTTATCCGCAGGCAAGAAGCTTTATCCTTGGTTTAAGTGTAAATCTATAATCATCAATCAAAACAATGAAAACGAATTTAAAATATATGGCATTTGCCGCTCTTGCTTTTTTTTCTTCATGTACAAAAGAGCTTGATATCGTACCCGAAGGCTCTCCATCGGCACAGAATTTCTGGAAAACCAAAGAAGATGCATTGAAAGCTGAAGGTGGCATGTATGAAAATTACAATGCTGAAGACTTTTACGGTCGTGGGATGTTCTGGTTTATCAATGCCAGCGATGACATGGTTACCGGGCGTAACAAACCAGAGGCCGATAACATCAAAAACTTTAACCGTACCTATGTTGGCGGAGGGTATACGGAAACGCAATGGAGCATGCGTTATGCCATTATCAAACGTGCGAACGATATTATTATCAATGTGCCAGGTATCGTTATGGATGAAGCATTAAAGAAACAGATCATCGGCGATGCCTATTTTAATGCCGGTTTGGTTTATTTCCAGTTGGCTGCAAACTATGGAAACGACAAAGCTGGCGTTCCGATCGTTACACCAGAAAGCGATCCGTCACAACCTATTGCCCGTGCAAAAAACGTAAATGAAAATTACGATTATATCATTTCCCTTTTGTTAAAAGCAGCGGATAACCTTCCCTTATTTTCGGCAATGAAACCTGCCGATTATGGCAAAGCACATAAAACCGCTGCCTGGGCCTACCTATCTAAAGTGTATCTGTACAAAAAAGATTATGCCAATGCTGCAAAATATGCCGATATGGTGATCACTTCTGGTCAGCATGATTTAGTGAACACTGGTTTTGCGGATGTATTTATAGCAGCAAACAACTGGTCTAAAGAGTATATCTGGTCGGTAGTGTGCACGCCAAGTGGTGGTGGTACAGGCTGGGGCAGTAAACTTCCAGGGGTAATGTTAACCAACAAAGCCTGGGGTATTTATAACGGCTGGGGTTATTACCTGCCTACCAAAGAACTTTACGATTCTTACGAAGCTGGCGATCAACGCCGCGAAGCCACCATTTTGAAACCGGGTGATAAATTTATGTTCTTTGGAGCCGAGCGTAGCTTCACCAAAGATGCAGGGGCGACTTCAAACTATCAGTTTAAAAAATATATGGAGCCGTTTTCTTATGCCAACCCAATTCCAACGCACGTTAATCCGAACGGCGACAATGGAACAACCGATTTAAACGTACCCTTAATGCGTTATGCTGAAGTGTTGTTAATTAAGGCTGAAGCTGCCATTAACCTGAGCGGTGCAGGAGCAGGCGATACCGAACTGAATAAAATCAGGGTGCGTGCAGGCTTGGGTGCAAAAACCGGAATGACAATCGACGATCTTAAACGCGAACGCCGCAGCGAACTGGCGGGAGAGTGGGCCGACCGTCACAGAGATTTGGTGAGATGGGGCGATGCCCAGACAGCTTATGCCAAACCTTTACATGATTTTGATGGCAGCGTAATCTGGCCGGCCAGGACCTTCAATCCACAGGTACATGATGTATGGGCGGTGCCGCAGAGAGAAATTGATAACAGTGCGGGGGTAATCAAACAGAACGCAGGATGGTAAATAAATTATGGATAAACTTTGCAGTCTTGGTGATATTACTGGGGCTGCAGAGCGCATCCGCACAGATTAAACTGACCGCAAACCGCGGGCACAGCCATAATGATTATAAACAGGAAATTCCCCTTTTAACAGCATATTTTGCAGGAATGGGCTCGATAGAGGCTGATGTGTTTTTAAAAGATGGGGAACTGTATGTAGCGCACGAGGTTTCAGAAATAAAGCCTGGTTTCACCCTGAAAAAAATATATCTCGATCCGCTTGCACAACATTTTAAAGCAAATGGAAATCATCCTTATGCAAATGCAACATTGAAATTGCAGCTTGTGATTGATGTAAAGGAAAATTACAAACATGTTTTGCCTGTATTGCTGAAAGAACTGGAGACTTATGGAGAAGTATTTGATGCGAAAAAGAATGCCAGTGCCATCAAAGTGGTCATCAGCGGAGATATGCCTGTTCCTGCCCATTTTAAAGATTATGATGAGAAATTATCATTCGATGGCAGGCCGGCTACCATTTATACCGATGCACAATTGGCCAGGGTGGCGATGATTAGCGATGACCTTAAAAACCATACCGTATGGAATGGAAAAGGCAACCCGACCAAAACCGATGAAACAAAGATGAAGGCTTTGATTGAGCAGGCACACCATAAAGGAAAACCTTTCAGGTTTTGGGCCACTCAGGATAGTCCGAACACCTGGATTGTATTAGAGCGGCTGGGTGCAGACTGGATCAATACCGATAACCCAAACAAATTGAAAGACTTTTATCTTCATCAGGATAAACTAAGTTATATCAATCCAACTCCGTATAAGCCTTATGCACCTACTTATAAAAGCGATGGGGCAGATAAACCCGCCAAAAATGTTATTTTATTAATTGGAGATGGCATGGGGCTTGCGGCAATCCACGCAGGGCTGATTGCCAATCATGGTGATCTAAATATGGCAAAATTCCACGCTATCGGTTTTTCGGAAACTGCTGCGGCTGATGCTGGAAATACGGATTCGGCTGGAGGCGGCACTGCCATGGCAACAGGTTTTAAAACCAATAACCGGTATATCGGGATGGGGCCAGATGAACAGAAGATTACCAATCTGGTAGATACTTTGGCCGGTTTGGGCCTAAAAAGCGGAATCATCAGTTCGGGCGACCTGACCGATGCCACGCCAGCAGCTTTTTATGCCCATCAGCTCGATCGCGCTTTTAATGGTGCAATCGCAAACGACCTGTTAACCAGCAAAGCTGAAATTTTGGTCGGTTCTAACCGTAAAGCTTTCGAACAGAATAAAAACACGAATCTTTTGCCGGAGCTTAAAGCCAAAGGTTTTCAATTAAGTAATACCTTAAGTGATTTTACAAAGCAAAACCAGGGCAAACAGTTGGTGCTGCTTGATGATTCTGCTACGCGGCCGGTAATAAAAGGCCGTGGCGATATGCTGAAACAATCGCTTTTGCACACCATCGATATATTAAAGAAAAACAAACAGGGCTTCTTCATCATGGCCGAAGGGGCGCAGATCGATTACGGAGGTCATGTAAATGATCTGCCTTACCTGATTACCGAACTGCACGATTTCGACCGTACCATTGCCGAAGCACTCTGTTTTGCCGATCAGGATGGCGAAACACTGGTCATCGTTACTGCCGATCATGAAACCGGTGGATTAACACTCTTAGATGGTGCAGCAGAAAAGGGAATGGTGAGGGGCGAATTTAGCACCAACGACCATACGGGGATTATGGTTCCGGTTTTTGCCTACGGGCCGGGATCGCAAAATTTCAATGGTGTTTATCCCAACAATCAGATTTTCCATAAAATTATCAAGGCTTATCGCTTAGCGAAATAATAATCGATAAAAGGATAAGTTTTGATAAACGAAGCGGTGCGCGTGTATGAATCACTTGCGCCGCTTTTTTGCTTAATGTTAAGGAAACATTGCAATGCTAATTTTGAAACCAATAAAAAGAATATCATGCAAAGAAGATCTGCAGTCAAAAATATAGGTGGTTTGTTTTTACTGCCAACGCTACCCGCACTGTCGTTGGTAGCGGATAAAAATCCCGTGCTTAGGATAGCCCATATTACGGATGTGCACCTGAAGAATCAATTTAATGCGCCTGCAAGGTTTGTTAAATGCTTGCACCATTTGCAGGGGCAATCGCCAAAAGTAGATCTGGTTTTAAATGGAGGAGATATCGTTTTTGATATGAACAAAGAAAATATCGGTACCATTAACGAGCAATGGAAGCTGGTAGCTGAAACGATGAAGAATGAATGCAGTCTGCCTGTTCACTATTGTTTGGGCAACCACGATATCTGGTGGAATGAAAACAGCAAAGGCGATGTTTTTTATGGGAAGAAATATGCGATGGATAAGTTACAGCTGGTTAAACCCTATTATAGTTTCATACAAAAGGGCTGGAAAATTATCGTACTGGATAGCACCCATCTGGATATTGATGACACCTGGTACATCGGTAAATTGGGCGAAGAACAATTGGCATGGTTAAAAAACGAACTCGAAACAACAAGTGCTAAAATGCCCGTGATGGTGATGTCGCACATTCCCATCCTTACCGCACTTTTAATGATTGAAGACGATATCATAAACAAATGGACCATGCTGGGCGGCGACATGCATACGGATACCGCTAAAATCATCAATCTTTTTTATCAGCATCCCAATGTAAAGCTGTGTTTGAGCGGCCATTTGCACATGCGCGATAAGGTGGTGTACAACAATGTAACCTACCTCTGCAATGGTGCCGTATCCGGCGCATGGTGGGAGGGCAACAGAAGAGAAACCGCGCCAGGTTATGGGCTGATCGATTTATATGAAGATGGTAGTTTTGAGGAACGGTATGTGAATTATTAAGCGGTAGGTGATAGAAAATGTAAGAGAGATGATGGAGCAGGCTAGATGTCGGTCTGGTTGTTTTACGTTTCAAGACCTTTATTCTTATACCTGAAAACAACGGAAATCCTTTTTGTTTTTATAGGAATCTTGAATATGCTGTCATGCTGAGGCATTACCCGCCTTACTTAAAAATGAAAAACTGATTGTTCACCACAAGCCTTTAGAACTATTCTTGTTATTCCCTTAACACAGGCTTCATATCTACATGCTTGCTTTGTTCAAAAAATATTCCATTTAAATGAAAAGAGATTTACTCACCCTATTAACTGCCGTATCTATCGGTATGGTATCCTGTAAAAAAAATCATGAAGAAACCCCTGCAGAATTTACGTATCCTGCCCTTGCAGAAGTTTCCGATCCTCCGGTACTGTTCACTACCGCTACCGGCGTAAAAGTGTATAATGGCGGTTTTGGTTCGGCCGTAGCTGCCGATCCCAATTCACCTGATGTTTTTTATATGTTAACCGATAGAGGTTCGAATGTTGCCGGACAGCTGGCCAACTCGATCATCATCGGAAAGCCCGATTTTGATCCACAGATCGGAAAGTTTAGGCTGAAAGACGGTAAATTAATACTCGAAGAAACCATATACCTGAAAAATGCAGCCGGCGCCAGATTAAACGGCCTTCCAAATCCTGAGGGAATGGGTGCTTCGGGAGAAACTGCCTACGACTTAAGCGGACAGGCAATCGCACCGAGCGCCGATGGAATCGACTCCGAAGGTTTGGTGAGGGCAGCTGACGGATCATTCTGGATCAGCGATGAGTATGGGCCTCATATTGCACATTTTGATGCCTCGGGCAAAACCATAGAACGTATTAATCCTTTTGGAACAGGAACCGGCGGACGTAAAATCCCTGCTGTATTTGCCAACAGAAGGGCAAACCGCGGTATGGAAGGCCTCGCCATTACCCCCGATGGGAAAACATTGGTGGGCATGATGCAGTCGCCAATGTACAATCCTTCTAAAGCAGCTGTTGCCAATTCGGTTGTGTTGAGAATTTTAACTTTCGACATTGCTACAGGTGCAACCAAACAATACGCTTATCTGATGGATAATACCACCTTAACGGGGGTGAGCGATATAGTTGCCGTAAACAGTACTACTTTTTTAACCATCGAACGTGATGGATTGTATGGTGGCGCGGCAAGCAGTCCGGCAACATTTAAAAAAGTTTTTAAGATCGACCTCAGCGGAGCTACCGATATTTCTGACGCTGGCAATGGTGCTACAGGTAAATTGTATGGTGGCAAAACAGTCGAGGAATTAAATAATGCTGCAGGTTTAAGTGGCGCAGGCATCACTCCGGTAAGCAAAACCGTTGTTTTAGACCTTTTAAAAGATTTACCTTCAGTTTATCCGCACGATAAGGCAGAAGGTTTGGCCTTGTTACCGGGCAACATCCTTGTCATTTCTAACGATGATGATTTTGGTGTGGTAGACAATGGCGCAAGCGGCTTTGCACAGAAGATTCTACCATTTACCAATTCTGTTGACCGAAACCGTTTGTATTTTGTAAAAGTTAAGCTTTAATTCAGAGATAACCTCCTCAAGTAGTCGTCATTTCGAGCGAAGTGCAACGGAGTCGGGAAATCTAACAAATAGATCTCTTTCCCGAATATTCGGGACTGCGCTTCATCCGGTAGCTATCGGATCGAAATGACGATTTTTCACCTTAATTCTTTCCAACCCTGTTCTCTTCATCAGCTGTTCCGGTGCTTCTGCTACGGGCAGTTTTGATCTTCATGTTGCCGAATTTATAGGTGAAACTTAAGCTGACCTTACGGCTTTCCCATTCGTTCTGCCAATAGGTTTTAATGTTGTTATACTCGAGGTTAGCCCTGAATTTACTGGTATTAAAGATGTCGTTCACTTTTAAAGCAAGCGTAGCGTTTTTGCTCCAGAATGTTTTTTTAGCACCAATGTTCAGTTGGTAACTCCCCAAGCTGCGGAATAATCCTGATACTGAAGGAGAATCGTAGTAACCATACATCGACAAGCTGTAGTTTTTTGGCAAAGTGATGGTATTGTCTGACATTAGAGACCAGTTCCATGAAAAGGCATTGTAACCATTGCCCTGTACAGCAGATTCGGTACGGTTGTAACCAACAGAAACCTCTGTACTGTTGTTCCACCATTTGGTTACATCAAAAGGACTTCCGGTGGCCATGTAAAAATTTGTGGTGCGGCTCAGGTTCTCCGGTCTCGAAATACTTTCTTTCGTCGCGTCATTTTGATAAACCACTTCCCACATCGATCCGTTACTAACCGAATAACTCAACGTTAACACCCTGAAGTTCTTGATGGAATAGTTGAATTCGAAACTATTGGCATAAGATGGCTGTAATAATGGGTTTCCCTGTAAAGCCGTATACGGATCGGAATAAAAGGTAAAGGGATTTAAACTGCTATAGGATGGCCTGTTGATACTTTTGCGGTAGGCAGCAGTTACCAGGTTGTTTGAATCGATTTTGAAGGAAACAAACAATGTTGGAAAAAGCTTCCAGTATTTTCTGTCGATCAGCGTATTGGTGCCCGATGAGCTGCCATTGCCCAAAGTCTGTTCTGCGCGTAAACCAGCCTTGATCTGCAGATTTTTAAAGCTTTGATCAAGCGAAAGGTAGCCCGCATTAATGTTTTCGTTGTAAAAAAATCGGTTGGTGCGGCGGGGATCGTTAATCCAGCCAGCGGTTTTTAACGAATCGAAACGTACGTCGCTCTGCGATTTTACCCAGCTGCTTTTCCAACCTGTTTCCATTTTTAATGTTTTGTTAAAGTTCAGGCTATAATCTGCCTTAACCGAATAGATGGATACTTTGCCCATGCCATTGTTGCGGAGATCGATCGGATTGCCGATCAGCTGATCGTTGGCATCGAGATAGTTGTTGGTAAAGGTTTCGTTTTTGGTATTATCATACTGAACATAATCCGCATCGAATCCCAGTTCGCCGCCCAGAGTGTCGGTTTTAAAACGGTAGTTTAAATTTATTGCATGGTTTTTTTCGGTGTTGCTCTGCGGGTTAAACATACTTGTTCCGCCCATTTTTATGCCAGCGGCATTATAGTTTACCGAATTGCTGTTCACTTTGGTTTCTTCTGGCGCGGTGAAACCTTTTATCATTACACCTACTGTATGTTTATCATTGATGAAATAATCAGCCCCGGTAGAGTAATTCAAGCTATTCGTTATCGGATGCCAGAAATTAAGCTGGTTATATTGTTCCTCGCCAATGGTCCTGTTTAAGGTTAACCTGTTGTAAGAGTTATAGTGCCCTGCATTTAAACGCACATAAGTACTTACCTTGCCAATATTATAATTAAGATTGGTACCTGCATAAACCTTTTCGTAACGGCCATAGCCCCCGCCAAGGTTCATGTTTCCGTTAAAACCCTGCATTTTGTTTCTTTTCAGTTTAATATTGATAATACCTGCCGTTCCAGCTGCATCGAATGATGAGGGCGGATTGGAGATCAGTTCAATCTGGCTTAATACCGATCCCGGCAGCGATTTTAGGTAAGTGGTTAGTTCCATACCTGTCATATAACTCATTTTGCCGTCAATCATCACATTGATCCCTTTTTTGCCTTTAAGTACAATATTGTCGTCCTTATCCAGTTTTACACCCGGCGATCTGCTGATTACTTCCAGGGCATTATCTCCGGCGGTATTCATCCGTTCTACATTAACAATTACGCGGTCGGCTTTTTGATCGATCACCGGCATTTTTGATACTACGTTTACTTCTTTCAGGTTTTGCGAACGGTCGGTTAGCGTAATGGAAGCCATTTTGATCGACGCATCCATTACTTCAAAAGCTGCTGACTGGTTTTTGTCATAACCCATCATCAGTGCTTTAATCAGGTAGCGGCCCGGTTTAACATTGTTGAATTCGTAAACTCCCTGTTGATTGGTTGCCTGTAATCCGACTGATGCCGAATCGGGTAAGTGGATTAAAGCTACTGAAGCATAATCCAAAGGTTTATTGCTTTTATCGGTAACGGTTCCGATTACTTTAATGTTTTGAGCAAAGCTGGTTTTAAAGCCGAGAAGAAGTAGTGCAAAAAGAGCAGATTTAAATAAAAAGTTCGTCATTGTGTTTGTTTTATGTTGATGCTTCAAAGATGAACAGCCTGCATCAGCCTAAAAATTATATAATCCCAACCCCTTAAAATATTATCCGAATGCTTTTTTGATGGATAAAAGGTGTTGATCCTTAAAATGTACAGGTTGGGATAATTTTTTACAGGTTTGGAATAAGAAAATAGGCGGTTAAAAAAGCTTTGTATAGTTTTAGGCCATGAAAACAATAAAGATTATTTCCATCCACATACTTTGCTGGGTACTTGTTTTAGGTTATTTCTATGGCGGAGCCATTATAGAAGGTGTTACTTTAAGGCAATCGGCTTTTAACATATCCATGAATTTTATCCAGATTGTCGAATTTTATATCTGTTACCTTTGGGTATATCCAAGCTTTTTGAAGAAAAGTAAAACGCCTCAATTAATCGGTGGCATTTTGTTTACTATAGGCATATTTATCGCCCTGAGGTATTTAATAGAAGAAGTATTGTATTTAAAATGGTTTGGTTTTCATAATTATGCGGATGGTACAACCGCGTGGCACTACATTTCTGATAATATATACTGGAGTTTGGCTTTTATTGTGGTGCCTGCTGCGGTTTATGGTATCGAGCAGAGTTTTAAATCAGAGCAGGTTAACCGGAAACTTAAAGAAGAAGTGGTGAAAGCCGAACTGTCGTTCCTTAAATCTCAGATCAATCCGCACTTTTTGTACAACACCTTAAACTATGTGTATTCTCTGGCGATTCCGGTTTCGGATCAACTGGCCAATGCTGTTTTGCGTTTGTCTGATCTGATGCGTTATACCTTGAACGATAGTCCGGATGGTAAGGTAAGCTTAGATAAAGAAGTTGAATATTTAGAAAGTTATGTCGCGCTTTTTAAAATGCGTTTCGAACCCAAATTTTATGTCGAGTTTACCACCGAAGGTATTACCGATCAAAAAATTGCTTCCCTGATATTGATTCCTTTTGTAGAAAATGCGTTCAAACATGGTGTGGTAAATGATGAGGCCCAACCGGTCCGTATTAAACTTAAAGTACAGAACAAACGTTTAAGTTTCGAGGTAAGCAATAAGATCAGCCATGCACAGAAAGACCATTCGAGTGGTGTCGGGATGGTAAACATCCACCGCAGATTAGATCTGATTTATCCTGATAAACACGAGTTATTGATTTCGAACAACGGCAATACCTATAAAAGCACTTTGATTTTAAATCTGTAACGGATAATTTGTATTATTGAAGTATTTTAATTTACGCTAACCGCCAAACCCTAACCGCTAACCCTTCCACTATGATCCGTTGCCTTGCTGTTGATGATGAATCTTACGCCTCAGATATAATTGCTGCCTTTATCAATAAAACTCCCTTTTTAGAACTGTTAGGCACAACAACTAATGCTTTCGAAGCCCTTAATCTGGTACAGGAGGGAAAAGTGGACCTTGTTTTTTTAGACATCCAGATGCCTGAATTAACCGGGATACAGTTTCTGAAAATCTGCGGCGGAAAATGCAAGGTGATTTTAACTACCGCCTATCCTGAATACGCTTTAGAAGGTTTTGATCTTGATGTGGTAGATTACCTGCTTAAGCCAATCTCTTACGAACGTTTTTATAAAGCCGCCACCAAAGCACAGCAGGTCCTAGCACCTGTGGCCCCGGTACAACAGGAAATGATTGTTCAGCAGGCTGCTCAGGGGGAACGACTTCATTTTTATCAAAGGCGATACCAAGAATAAATTTATCAAGGTAAATTACGAGGATATCCTGTACATTGAAGGTTTGAAAAATTATGTTTCGGTGTACACGGCAACTCAAAGGATCATCACCTACCAGGCCCTTCGCGAGCTGGAAACCGAACTGCCCCAACCGCCCTTTTACCGCATCCATAAATCGTACATCATCTCGCTCGAGAAAATCAAAATGATTGACGGCAATACTGTTTACATTAACGATCAGGCCATTCCAATTGGCGAAACCTATAAGGAAGAGTTTTTTAAAGTGGTGAGGGAAGGGAAGAAAGGTGGGTAGCTGTACAATCGGTCAATGGATAGTGTGCATAAATTCTCCCCATTATTTCTTCTGTTTTTTTTAAGTTTGCTGCATAAAGATTAAATCATACATCACCATGCAAGAAACGAATTCGCTAAACCAGGTTGCAGAATTTCACACTACCTTTAAACACCCTATTCTGGAAAATCCGGTTATTCCTTCAAAGCAGAGAGCCAATCTCCGCATTTCACTTTTGGCAGAAGAATTGAAAGAATTACAGGAAGCAGTAGAAAATGATGATCTGGTAGAAGTGGCCGATGCCCTTTGCGACCTGCAATATGTGCTTGCCGGTGCCATCCACGAATTTGGACTAGGCGGAAAATTTAAGACTTTATTTGATGAAGTTCACCGTTCGAACATGAGCAAAGCCTGCAAAACCGTAGAAGAAGCCGAACAGACCATCCAGTTCTATTTAGATAAAGATCAAACTGAATCTTATTATAAAGAGATCGACGGGTTGTTTCTGGTATTCAGAAAATCGGACGACAAAACCTTAAAATCGATCAACTATTCTCCTGCAGATTTAAAATCTCATTTGGTTTAACCCATAAATAAGCTCGAATTGAAAAGGCTAAAACAGATTGCAAACGAGCTTAAATCAACACAGGCAGATCCTGATGCGGCTTTAATGCGTGAGTTTATTTTTTACTCACCCAAAATGCCTTTACGCTTGCATCAGGAACAGCTTATTGCCACATCAAAGCAGTTTAGCCTCCAGGTTTTTGATACCTATTTTACCAATGCGGATGTTAGTATTAACTGCTTCAGCTGGGGCAATGGCAAACGTAAAGTACTGCTCACACATGGTTGGGCCTCAAAAGCATTGGATTTTTATGAGCTGATTGTTGCGCTTCAGCAGATTGAAGACCTGGAGATTATCGCCTTTGATGCACCTGGAAACGGAAGCTCGGTTTCTGAATTTTCCAATCTGATGCTTTATGCCGATTCGGTAAAATCTATTGCCTTAAACTATGCACGGCCAGATGTACTGATCGGGCACTCGCTAGGCGGTATGGCCAATGTAATTGCCTTACAGGAACTGGGTTTATCGCCCGATCTGCTCATTAGCATTGCACCTTTGATCAGACTGAAGGAAAATTTCGAGCAGAGTTTAGCTTCCGTGAATATTGATGCTGAACACCAGAATATCTTTTTTAATAATTTTGACAAAGAGTTTCCCGTACCGGCCAGTCATTTTAACCTCACCAGTCTTTATCAGCTAAGTCCGGATCTTAATCATTTCCTGGCATTCGATCCTGCCGACCATATTTCTCCCTATGCTTATCTTAAAGAATTCCTGGATAAACAGCCTGCCATCAAGGCAAAGTCGTTTGAAGAGGTTGGTCACTATAAAATCCTCAAATCTGTAGAGGTAATCGGGGATATTGTACAGCGGATTCAATCGCTGCACTAAACCATTCTGTATATTCTGTTATTTTGCATGTACTTTTTGCTATTATTTAGCATAAAGGGCTAAATTGTAAACCTGTTTAATTAATTTAGGTTGTTGTTTTAAGGCGCTAACCAAATTATGGACACATTTCGCAAGTATATTCATGCAGATCAACCAGAGCTTAAAGCTCAGCCAGATTGGGGTGTTAACGTGCTCGATGTAGGTCATTATATTCATCCCATTGATACCGTTTATCCTGATTCGAAACATCCAGAAGGTTATTTTTTTGAATGGGGAAAGGGCAGGGTGCTTTCCGAATATCAGTTGGTTTATATCGCTTCAGGTACAGGGGTATTCGAAGCCGAAAAATTAGGCAAAGTTGATATTCAGCCTGGAACACTCTTTTTTCTCTATCCGGGAGTTTGGCACCGCTTTAAGCCCAATGCAGATAGTGGCTGGGCAGAGTATTGGGTGGGTTTTGAGGGCAGCTATGCCAACCACCTGATGAAACAGGAGTGTTTTAATCCGGAGCGACCATTAATCCAGATGGGATTTAACGCAGAATTTATTAGCATCTTTATTCAATTAATCGACACTATAAAATTTGGCGGGCCTGGCAGTAACCAGCTTGCTGCCTGCTTAACCATCCAGTTATTGGGTTTGGTATACGCTTCAGCCTTGCTTAAAGCACAATCCAACAGCCGAAAAACACAGCTGATCAACAATATTAAATACAGCATTCACGAAAACCTGAATACCAATACTTCGCCCGAAGAGCTGGCCGCAAAGCACAATGTAAGTTATGCCTGGTTCAGGAAAGCATTTAAAGAAATCACAGGCCAATCGCCGGGACAATATCAGTTAAATCTTAAAATTCAGAAGGCTGGCAAAATGTTAAAGGAAACTGATCTGAGTATTGCCGAAGTTGCTTTCCAGAATGGATTTGAATCGGAGTATTATTTCTCCCGGTTGTTTAAAAGTAAAATGTTGTTGTCACCATCTAAATACAGAAACCCTTCGTAATCATATCATCATGACTCATCACCCCTTTAAAATTGGCCTGTTCGGAATAGGCTTAGATACCTACTGGCCACAGTTTGAGGGCTTGGAACAACGCCTGAACGGCTATCTGGCTCAGGTAGAAGATAAACTTCAAACTTATGGTGCCGAAGTGCTAAACCTGGGACTTGTAGACAATGCCGCAAAAGCTTTTGATGCCGGTCATGATTTTAAAAAAGGGGATGTAGATGTAATTTTCTTATATGTAACCACTTATGCTTTATCTTCAACGGTTTTGCCGGTGGTAAGAAGGGCAAAGGTTCCGGTAATCATCTTGAATCTTGCTCCTACCGAGGCCATTGATTATAACAGTTTTAACCGGTTAAACGACCGGACCAAAATGACCGGAGAATGGCTGGCTTACTGCTCTGCTTGTCCGGTTCCGGAGATTGCCAATGTATTTAAGCGCTCGGGAATCCAGTTTCAGCAGGTTACAGGCGTATTGAATGATACCGTAACCTGGAATGAAATTGGCGAGTGGGTAGAAGCCGCAAAGGTAGCACACATTATGGGCCACAATACACTCGGCCTAATGGGAAACTATTACAGTGGCATGCTGGATATTTATTCAGACGTTACCCTGCAGTGTTCCGTTTTTGGTAACCATGTTGAAATCATCGAGCCCGATGAACTTACGGCTCTGAAGGAACAAGTTTCTCAAGAGGAAACCGACATCAAGCTTGCGGAATTTCAATCGGTCTTCGAAATCGACCCATCCTGCGAAATCTACGAACTAAACCGCGCTGCAAAAACCGCAGTAGCTTTAGATAAACTGGTGGCGCGTTATCATTTAGGCTCGATGGCTTATTACCACAAGGGTACAGGTAATGCCAATGGAGATACCATCAGTTCGATTATATTGGGCAACTCGTTGCTTACCGCGAAAGGCATTCCGGTAGCGGGAGAGTATGAAGTTAAAAATGCCCAGGCGATGAAGATCATGGATAGCTTTGGCAGTGGAGGTTCGTTTACAGAATATTATGCCATAGATTTTAAAGATGATATAGTATTGATGGGGCATGATGGCCCCGGGCATTTAGCCATTGCAGAAGGAAAAATCAAGGTGAAACCCTTGCAGGTATACCATGGTAAAGTGGGGAGTGGTTTATCGGTAGAAATGTCGGTAAAACATGGCGCGGTAACTTTGCTCTCTGTAGTTGAAAATAATGGAAAAATCTTTTTTCTGATTGCCGAAGGTGAATCTGTTGCCGGACCTATTCTCGAAATCGGTAATACCAACAGCCGGTACAGGTTTCCGGTAGGGGCAAGAAAATTTGCAGAGGATTGGAACAACCAAGGGCCTGCACACCATTGTGCCGTGGGTATCGGGCATATCAGTCATAAACTGATCAAGCTGGCCAGGTTGTTGGGCATTGAAGCCGTTAAGGTGTGTTAACGTAGAAAATATCGTCATAGCGAACCGAAGCATAGGGATAGCGGAAAGGTGAAGCAATTTTTAAATAAAGAATTAGAGGTAAGTCAGATACCTAAATCTGAACATTATAAGAAAAGTAACTTTGATATATCGCTGCCCACGGCGGGAAGGTTTCAAAGTAACTTTGATATGTCGCTGCCCATGGCGGGAAGGTTTCAAAGTAACTTTGATTTGTTGCTGCCCATGGTGGGAAGGTTTCAAAGTAGTTTTGCGCTAAATTACTTCTTACCCTGGTCTTCCGACTATCCGATTCCATCCTCCATTTTACATCTTCCGTCCTATCTCCACCATAACAGTGCATAACAGTTTAAATTACCGTAAATTCTATTTTAGACCAACCAAATATATTAATATAGCATGCAAGCAATACTAGGTGTAATTTTTCATTTCTTCGGTGGTTTTGCCTCCGGAAGTTTCTATATCCCGTACAAAAAAGTTAAAGGCTGGGCCTGGGAGAGTTATTGGATCGTTGGCGGAATATTCTCCTGGTTAATCGTTCCACCATTGGCCGCTTATTTAACCGTTCCAAATTTCAGTGCCATTATCAGTGCTACACATGGTAATATTTTATGGCTAACTTATTTCTTTGGTATCCTTTGGGGCATTGGGGGTTTAACCTATGGCTTGGGTGTTCGTTACCTCGGTGTATCACTGGGAAGCAGTATTATTTTAGGACTCTGTATGGTTCTGGGTTCCATCCTGCCATCCATCTATTTCGATTTCTTCCCGCAAGCGGGTAAAGATACCTTCAGTATGTTTTTGCATACCGATTGGGGCCGCATGGTATTGCTGGGTTTATTGGTTTGTGTTTTCGGTATTATCATCTGCGGAAAAGCAGGGATGATGAAAGAAAAAGAGATGAAAACCGGCATTACAGATCCTCACGGGATGGAGGTGAAAACAGAATACAAATTTGGTCTGGGTTTATTTGTAGGGATTGTTTCGGGTGTTTTAAGTGCCTGTTTCAATTTTGGTATCGAAGCCGGGAAACCGATGGCTGATGCAGCAAACGCCATCTGGAAAGCAGCAAATCCTGCCGAAACCGGTAATTTCCTGTTCTCAAATAATGTAACCTATATCATTGTGCTTTGGGGCGGCTTAAGCACCAACTTTATCTGGTGTATGGTACTGAATGCACGCAACAAAACATTTGGTGATTATACCAATGCAAAAACGCCGTTGTTAAAAAACTATATTTTTTCTGCTCTGGCAGGTACCACCTGGTTTTTACAGTTCTTTTTCTACGGCATGGGCGAAAGCAAAATGGGTAATGGCGCCAGTTCGTGGATCCTGCATATGGCCTTTATTATTTTAATTGCCAATATATGGGGGCTTGTATTAAAAGAATGGAAAGGTGTATCCAGAAAAACCCTGATAACCGTTTTGGCGGGTATTTTAACCATCATCATTTCGGTACTCATTGTGGGTTATGGTAATTCAATTAAAGGATAATAAATAAAAATTTAAATATAAAATTAGAATGTCAATCGATACGAAAAGTTATAAGCACGTAAGCTATCTGTGGGATGAAGAGGAAGCCGCAAAACTGGCTGGTGATGAAGTGGCCCTCTTAATTTATCGCTCTAATTTATTGGGGGCGGATTTGCGCTTAACCAATTATGGAGGTGGAAATACCTCATGCAAATTATTGGAAAAAGACCCGCTTACCGGTTTGGAAACCGAAGTTATGTGGGTAAAAGGATCAGGTGGCGATTTAGGTACTTTAAAGAAAAGTGGCCTCGCAGCTTTATATGTTGACCGTTTGCGCAGCCTTAAAAACATTTACCGTGGGGTAGAACACGAAGATGAAATGGTTGAACTGTTTAACCACTGCATTTTCGATCTGAGCTCTAAAGCACCATCAATCGATACGCCTTTACATGGTTTCCTGCCATTTGCGCATATCGATCACCTGCATCCGGATGCGGCCATCGCCATCGCTGCGGCCAAAGACGGTAAAAAAATTACTGAAGAACTGTTCGGAGGAACAATTGGTTGGGTAGAATGGAAAAAACCAGGTTTTGAACTGGGTCTGCAATTGAAACAGTGTTTGGATGAAAACCCAGGCATCCGTGGTATCATGTTGGGCTCACACGGTTTATTTACCTGGGGCGATACGGCTTACGAAAGTTATCTGAATACTTTAGAGGTAATCGAAATCTGTTCTGAATATCTTAGCCAGAACTACGGTAAAAAAGGTCCGGTTTTTGGCGGACAGAAAATCGAAAGTGCAGCGGCAGATGCGCGTAAAAAACAAGCAGCAGCTTTAGCACCTGTTTTACGTGGTTTATGTTCTTCTAAACAGCATATGATCGGTCATTTTACCGATGATAGCCGTGTGTTGGAGTTCATCAATTCTAACGATCTTGACCGCCTTGCGCCAATGGGTACGAGCTGTCCCGATCACTTTTTACGCACCAAGATCAGTCCGCTGGTTTTAACCTTGGCAAGCGATGCTGATTTATCGGATGTAAAGGCTTTAAAAGAAACATTGGAGCCCGCTTTCGAGGCCTACAGAGCAATGTATACCGCTTATTACGAAGCATGTAAACATCCAAACAGTCCAGCTATCCGCGATACCAATCCAGTGGTTATTTTGTACCCGGGGGTCGGAATGTTCACCTTCTCTAAAGATAAACAGACCGCAAGGGTGGCCGCAGAATTTTATATCAATGCCATCAATGTAATGAAGGGTGCTGAGGCCGTATCTGAATATACTTCATTGCCGCACCAGGAAGCTTTTAATATCGAATACTGGTTGTTGGAAGAAGCCAAGTTACAGCGTATGCCGAAGCCAAAACCTCTAACAGGTAAAATTGCCCTGATTACCGGTAGTGCCGGTGGTATTGGTAAAGCAATCGCTAAGAAGTTTGTTGCCGAAGGTGGCGTGGTGATCTTGAATGATATGAATGCCGAGCGTTTGGAAGAAGCAGGTAAAGAATTTGCAAGCCTGTACGGCAAAGATTCTTACAGCACTGCGATTTTAAATGTAACCAGCGAAGCTGATATCAAAGCGGCTTTCGATGCAGCTGCCCTGGCTTTTGGTGGGGTAGATATTATTGTAAACAATGCAGGATTATCGATTTCGAAAACCATTGCCGATCATACCGAAAAGGATTGGGACTTGTTGTATGATGTTTTGGTAAAAGGACAGTTTTTTATCACCCAGGCTGCAACAAATACGATGCAAAAACAGAATATTGGCGGTGATATCATTAATATTGTAAGCAAGAACGCCCTGGTAAGCGGCCCAAATAATGCGGGTTATGGCAGTGCAAAAGCAGCCCAATTACATTTAAGCAGGTTAAACGCTGCCGAACTGGGTGCAGATAATATCCGTGTAAACGTGGTTAATCCGGATGCGGTAATCAGCGATAGCAATATCTGGGCAGGTGGCTGGGCCGAAGGCCGCGCAAAAGCGTATGGTATTACCGTTGCGGAGTTGCCAGCTTATTATGCCAAACGTACCTTATTGAACCAGATTATATTACCGGATGATATTGCCAATGCCTGTTTCGCTTTTGTAGGCGGCTTGTTGCAAAAGTCAACCGGAAATGTGTTAAATGTGGATGGCGGCGTTGCCATGGCATTTGTAAGATAAAAAATGTAACCACAGATGCACACAGATCTGTATACATCTGTGGTTAAAAAAGAAGTAGATGGTCTGTACGGACACAGATCATGGCAAAATAGTTTTAGTAAGTTGTTTAACCGGTCTGTGCTTGGCGCAGACCGAAAATGACTTTATTTTTTTATAATCATCCTCGTTTGTCACGGGATGAGCAAGAAGGGCGATTGTATCGCCCAAATAATTAACCTAATAAAACCAAATATTCTCATGAATATCGAGCAGAACCAGATAGAAAAACATAACGACTCCCTTTTAACTCCGCATCAGCGCAAGCTTTCTTTTTTAAAAGAAGATTGGTCACACGTTGATCTGGAAAGCGTCATCCAGAAACTGGTCGATTTTCAGATTGCGATCCCAAGCTGGGCATTGGGTACCGGTGGAACACGCTTTGGCCGCTTTGCCATTACCGGTGGCGAACCCCGTACCATTGAAGAAAAGATTGAAGATGTTGGTTTGCTTCATGCCCTTAACGGTGCAAGTGGTGCAATTTCGCTTCACATTCCCTGGGATATCCCACAAAATGCTGAAGCGTTAAAAACATTGGCTGCTGGCTATGGCTTAAAATTCGATGCCATGAACTCGAATACCTTTCAGGATCAGAAAGGTGCTGCACATAGTTATAAATTCGGTTCGTTACAGAATGTGAATAAAGATATCCGCAAACAGGCGATTGAACACAATATAGAAGTTATTAAACATGGTATTGCACTGGGATCCGACGCCTTAACCGTTTGGCTTGCCGATGGTTCTTGTTTCCCGGGTCAGCTTAATTTCCGTAAAGCTTTTGAAAATACTTTAGAAAGTCTGCAGGAGATTTATTCGGCTTTGCCAGAAAACTGGAAAATATTCGTGGAGTATAAAGCATTTGAACCTAATTTCTATTCCACAACGGTTGGCGATTGGGGACAATCATTATTGTACGCAAGCAAACTGGGCAAAAAAGCCTATACTTTGGTCGATTTAGGTCACCATTTACCAAATGCAAATATCGAGCAGATTGTGGCTTTATTGTTAATGGAAGGGAAATTGGGTGGCTTCCACTTCAATGATTCTAAATATGGCGACGATGATTTAACTGCCGGAAGTATTAAACCTTACCAGTTGTTCCTGATTTTTAACGAACTGGTAGAAGGTATGGATGCAAAAGGCATGAACCATGCAAAAGACCTGGGCTGGATGATCGATGCTTCCCATAATGTGAAAGATCCGTTAGAAGATTTATTACAATCGGTAGAAGCCATCATGATTGCTTATGCGCAAGCTTTATTGGTGGATAGAAAAGCGTTAAACGAAGCGCAGGACAATAATGATGTGGCTAAGGCACAGGAAATTTTACAGCATACCTTCCGTAGCGATTTAAGGGCATTGGTAGCCGAAGCCAGATTAAGAGCTGGTGCGGCCTTATCACCAATTAATCTGTACCGCGGTTTAGAAGTTAGAAATCAATTAGTTAGTCACCGCGGAAATACTGTTGCTACAGGTTTGTAAATAGAGAAATAGAACATGCCTAAGCCAGTTATAGCCATATTTGATGTTGGGAAAACGAATAAAAAACTGTTTCTGATCGACGAAAACTACAGTATTGTTTACGAGCGGTCTGCACGTTTTGTAGAAACGGTTGATGAAGATGGCGAGCCATGCGAAAACCTCGAAAGCCTGCGCTCTTCCGTGTACGATTCCCTGCATCAGGTTTTGCAGTTAAAAGAATTTGATGTTAGGGCCATCAATTTCTCTACTTACGGTGCCAGTTTTGTTTACCTGGATGAAAATGGAGAAGCCTTAACACCGCTTTATAACTATTTAAAAGAATATCCTGAAGAGCTAAAAAAAGCTTTTTATGCAAAATATGGTGGTGAGGAGAAGATTTCGCTAGAAACGGCCTCACCAATTCTGGGCAGCTTAAATTCGGGCATGCAACTGTACCGCCTGAAGCACGAAAAACCCGAAGTCTTTAAAAAAGTAAAATGGGCTTTACACCTGCCTCAATATTTAAGCTATCTGATTACAGGCAAAGCAGTTGCCGATATTACCAGTATCGGTTGCCATACGCAGCTTTGGGATTTTAATAAAAATGAATACCACAACTGGGTTACGACAGAAAAAATAGATGAGAAATTTGGTGCATTTACCCCTGCAGATTCCAGTCTGAAAACGGATTTTGGAGGCAATAGTATCAAAGTAGGGGTGGGTTTACACGATAGTTCTGCCGCACTGATCCCTTATCTGGCAAATTTTAACACACCATTTGTGCTCATCTCTACCGGGACCTGGTGCATCAGCTTAAACCCTTTTAACCAGGACCCTTTAACCGCTGAGGAACTGAAACAGGACTGTTTGTGTTATATGCACTTTAAGGGTAAAGCGGTTAAGGCTTCGCGTATTTTTGCGGGTTATGAACATGAGGTACAGCTTAAACGTATCGCCGAACATTTCGACCGTGCGGCTTATCTGTTTAAACACCTGAAGTTTAATCCGGGAATGATTTTAAAACTGGCGAATAAAATTCCGGAAAATCAACAAGCGCAACAAGGCTTTTCAGCCAGTTCTGCCTTTCCTGAACGCGATTTAAACCTCTTTCAGACCGCAGAAGAAGCTTATCATCAACTGATCTTTGACCTGATCAAACAGCAGATTTATTCATTAAAGCTGATTTTAAATTCAGGGGTGAAAAGAATTTTTGTCGATGGCGGCTTCGGTAAAAATGCGATTTATATGCACCTCCTGGCTACATCTATTCCCGATATCGAAGTTTATGCTTCTTCGGTTTCGCAGGCTACGGCAATAGGAACGGCCCTGGCAATTAACAGTGCCTGGAACGAAAACCCTGCCCCAACGGATATGATCCAGCTAAAATACTATTCTGCCATACAACGTACCTTAGATTTTTAGGAATTTCCTTATATTCGAAATCCTTAGATTAAGAACCCATTTTGAAACCAGAAGATTTAATTCCCTACATTAACGTCGATGAGTATTCGTCGACGCCAAAATACAAGCAGTTAACCAATGCGATTTTGGCAGCGATTGAGAGTGGTAAACTTCTGAAAAATAGTTTATTGCCGTCTATCAATGAGCTGAGTTTCAGTTTGGAGATGTCGAGAGATACGGCCGAAAAAGGTTATCGTAATCTAAAGAAACTGGGTGTAGTAGATTCGGTACCAGGAAAGGGCTATTTCATTATCAACACCGATTTTTCTCGAAAGCTGAAGGTTTGTCTGCTTTTTAATAAACTCAGTACACACAAAAAAATCATTTACGATTCCTTTACCAAAACCTTGGGTGAGCGTGCGGCGATCGACTTTTATATCTACAACAACGATTTCGCGCTGTTCAAAAAAATGATCGTAGCCAAGCGGGATGATTATTCGCACTTTGTAATTATTCCCCATTTTTTAGAGGGTGGTGAGAATGCGCACGAAATTATCAATACCATCCCTAAAGAAAAACTGGTTATCCTTGATAAATTGCTGCCAGGGGTAACGGGCGATTATGCTGCAGCTTACGAAAACTTTGCACAGGATATTTATGCCGCTTTAGAACAAGCATTGGATCGACTTTCACATTACCGTACCCTAAAAATCATATTTCCAAAAAATAGTTATTTCCCGCATGAAATCCTGACTGGTTTTTACAGGTTCTGCCAGCAATATGCTTTTGATCATAAGGTGATCCACAACATTAAAGACGAAGAAATTAATCCGGGTGAGGTATATATCAACCTCATGGAAGATGATCTGGTAATGCTGATTGAACGTCTGATCGCACAAAAACTTAAGATCGGAAAAGATGTTGGGGTAATTTCCTACAACGAAACCCCATTAAAAAGGGTCATTTTAGATGGCATCACCACAATCTCGACTGATTTCAGCCAATTGGGGGTACAGGCAGCTGAGTTTATTCTGTCGGGGAAAACCGAAAAGATTGAGGTGCCTTTTTATTTGAATTTAAGGAAGTCGCTGTAAACTAGGAAAACCGTCTTCGAGCGCAGCCGAGAAATCTATCCATATGGCACATAAATCTTTCCCCGACTATAAGAGTAGGCATTTTACTATGCTCCAGTTCAGATGACTGTCCTTCTGCTGAATCTGTCAATGGATAGTATCGTTAAAGACTTCTAACGGTTGGTAAATGATAAGGAATTGTCGTTCAGCTTCTTTACATATTTTAGCAGGCTTTATAAATCATATTTGTTTGGAATTTGTTATCTAATTAGCTAACTTTGTTTAGCTTAAAATTGGTTAATGAACGAAGGATTTATCAGAGACATTTTCTATTTTGAAGAGTAGTATTTGGATTTTTACGAACAGCTTAAGCCTAACGTAAAGAAAAAATTCAATTGGACACTACAATTAATCGCTACACTTGAAAAAATTCCTGAGAAATATTTTAAGCACATTACTGGTTCGACGGGGATTTTTGAAATTAGGGTTGAAGTTGGTTCGGATATTTTTCGGGTATTTAGTTTTTTCGACAAGGGAAAACTAATCATTCTTGTAAATGGATTCCAAAAGAAGACCCAAAAAACACCTAAAAACGAAATAGAGCTTGCCGAAAAACTTAAAAAGAAATATTTCGATGGAAAAGACAAAAAATAAATTAACATCATTTGCTGATCACCTGGACAGTGAATATGGTAAACGTGGAACTGAAAGTAGAGAAGTTTACGAACAAGAATTTGAGAGTTTTAAACTAGGAGCCATGCTTCAAGAACTTCGCAAAGAAAAAGGTATGACGCAAGAACAGCTTGCAGAAAAATGTGGTACAACTAAAACCTATATTTCTCGAATCGAAAATAATGCAAGCGACATTAGATTATCGACATTAATGAGAATAATTAAGGTTGGGCTTGGTGGGCACTTAAATCTAAATGTAAGTTTATAAAATACAGAATTCCTATTTTAGTTTAAATGAGTGAACAGGTAACCGCACATCTCGTATCAGAACAAAATCCTTACGATTATATTTTAAAGGATTTTAACCTGAAAAATCTGAGCCAGATTGTGATCCTCAAACATTTAAGCGGATTGATCCATACAGACGTTAAAGGCTTTTACCAGCTTATTCCCGAGCAGATTGAAATCGATTTTGCTGCATTCAGCGATGAAGCTTCTGAATTGCCTTTTCCGATTGTCCAGGTGCAGCAGAATAAAAACTCCGTAAAACTTTCCTGTAGATGTGACAGTCAAAAGCATAAACTCTGTGAACATCAGGCCAGGGTTTTATACAATATCCTTCAACGCCAGGATTTACTCATTTTCTTTGATGCCAATCTTCGCAGGCAAAAGCTTGGAAAAATTGCTATCGATTATGGACTGGAAAAGGAAGAAAATCTTGATCTTCTGTTTAATCTGAAATACGAAAATGGTCAGGTTGAGATTAAACCAAAAATGGAGGCCCTGCAGCCATTTAATAAAGAGGCCCAGCAAAATTTACAGGAACTTTTATTGCCAGCGATCAAGCCTGCCGCAAGAATGCGCTCCAAAAACGATCAGGGCAAAATGATTCTGGTTTTCGGGCAGCACCGTTATTACAACAACTTAACCGTAGAATTATTTGAAGCCGAAACCACCAAAAGCGGCAAGGTTAAAAACCCGATAAAGGGAATTAATCCTGCAAGTCTGCTGTTTAAAACCGATGATCATGATCTGGTGAAGTTTTATAGCGGCATTACCACCTTTCAGCAGAATTACAATAACGATCAAAGTGAGGCCGAAATAGAGGCTTTAAAAGCGATCGTAAAAAATCCCGGTCAAATTCCATTTTATTTGCAAGACAGCAAGCAGTCTGTAGCGATACAAGCGTCGACTATTGCAGCTGTTGATGTCCATTTACTGGATGTCGATTTACGCCTTTCGGTAAACCAACGCGGTGATTATTACGAAATTACGGGCCGGCTGATTATTGAAGGAAAATCTTACGAACTGGATAATCTGGTGTTGGTGCACCAATATTTTGTTAAACTTAACCATCAGCTTTATTTGATTGGCAGACTGGATTTTTTACGTGTAATCGGGTTCTTTAAGAAACAGAGCAACAGATTAATCCTGCACAAAACCAAATATCAAGAATTTCAAAAAGCCATTCTAGTACCGTTGGAAGGCAGTATTCACGTCGATTATTCTTATTTAAAACCAGCTACCAAAAGTCAGATTGAGGAAAAGGGTTTCGATCTCGAAAATGAACAGTTGATTTATCTGTCAGAATCTGAAGATTTTATCCTCCTTACGCCGGTAATGCGTTATGGGAATCTGGAAATTCCTGTTCTGTCTAAAAAACAGATCCAGGCGAAAGATAAATTGGGAAATGTTTTTAAACTTGATCGTGATGAAAAAGCAGAACTGCAGTTTATTTCGAATGTAATCAGGTCGCACCCATACTTTTATGAACAGATGGAAAATGATTTCTTATTTGAGCAAAACAGCTACGATTCTTTTTACCTGCACCGAAAACGTTTTTTGGAGGAAGCCTGGTTTCTCGAAGCTTTTGAAGGATGGCGCAACAAAGACATTCATATTTTAGGGTTCAATCAGCTTAAGAACAATAAACTGAGCGAATTTAAGGCGAAAATCAATATTGAGGTATTGAGTGGAACCGATTGGTTTGAGACCAAATTAAAGGTGAAGTTCGGCAAGCAGGAGGTTGCGCTGAAACTTCTCCATAAATCAATCAGGAACAAAAGTAAGTTTGTAACCCTTGACGATGGAACACAGGGCATTTTGCCACATGAGTGGATTGAAAAATTTGCGGCTTATTTTAGTGCAGGAGAGATAACCGAAGAGACCATTCTTACCCCAAAAATTAAATTTGCCTCCATAAACGAAATTTATGAAGATGCTTTATTGGATGGGGATGTAAAGAATGAGCTGGAATTATATAAACGGAAGTTTGAAGGGACTGATTCGATTCAAGAGGTGGAAGTACCGAAAGGTTTAACGGCAACCTTACGCCATTACCAGAAGGATGGCTTAAACTGGCTCAACTTTTTGGATGACTTTAATTTCGGATCATGTCTGGCCGATGATATGGGCTTGGGGAAAACCATTCAGGTTTTGGCCTTCATTTTATCGCAGCGTGAAAAAATAAAACACAATACCAACCTGGTGGTGGTTCCGGCCTCATTAATCTTTAACTGGAAGGCTGAAGTGGAGAAATTTGCACCTTCTATAAAAGTAAAAACCATTTACGCAGGCGAACGTACCAAAACGACTGATACCTTCGATGATTACGAAATCATTTTAACCTCTTATGGAACACTGGTGTCCGATATCCGTTTCTTAAAGGATTACCGATTTAATTATATCTTTTTAGATGAATCGCAACTGATCAAGAATCCGGACTCGCAACGTTATAAAGCCGTTCGGATGCTGCAATCGCGGAATAAGGTGGCCATAACGGGCACACCGATAGAGAACAACACCTTTGATTTATATGGACAGCTTTCATTTGCCTGTCCGGGCCTGTTTGGCAGTAAACAGCAGTTCGCCGATTTATATTCCACCCCAATTGATCAGTTTAAGGATAGCAGAAGAGCAGAGGAACTGCAAAGAAAAATCAGGCCTTTTATTCTGCGCAGAACCAAAGAACAGGTGGCGAAGGAACTTCCCGATAAAACAGAAATTGTACTGTATTGTGAAATGGGGGAAGAGCAACGCGAAGTGTACGAAGCCAATAAAAAGGAAATCCAGGATTTTATTCTAGGTAAACAGGATGATGAACTGCCAAAAAGTTCGATGCATGTATTGAAAAGCATTACCACCTTGCGGCAGATCTGTAATTCTGCTGCATTACTGGCCGATGGCAAATCGTATTTACAGGCCTCTTCAAAGATTGATGTGCTGATGGAACAGATTGAAAGCAAAGCTGGAAACCACAAAATACTGGTTTTCTCTCAGTTTGTAACCATGCTCGATCTGATTAAAAAACAATTGGAGAATCGCGGAATCAGATACGAATACCTTACCGGACAAACACGTAAAAGGCAGGAAGTGGTTAGCTCTTTTCAGCAGAATGCCGATATTCCGGTGTTCCTGATCAGTTTAAAGGCTGGCGGAACCGGGCTGAACTTAACCGAAGCCGATTATGTTTATCTGGTTGATCCCTGGTGGAACCCTGCAGTAGAAAACCAGGCCATAGACCGGGCGTACCGGATCGGTCAGCATAAGAATGTAATGGCCGTGCGTTTGATCTGCCCGGATACCATTGAAGAAAAAATCATGAAACTTCAGGCCACTAAAAAAGATCTGGTAAAAGACCTGATCCAAACAGACGGGAGTTTATTCAAGAATTTAACAAAGAAAGAGTTGTTGGGATTGCTGAGTTAAGTTACTACAATTCGTCATTGCGAGAAGGCTTTTTCAGCCGACGAAGCAATCTTAAGACTATAGCTTATCAGAATAGATATGATATGCATTAAGATCGCTTCCCCGAAAAGTAGGGGCAAGCTGTCGTTCCTCTTCGGAATGACGTAAGAAGGTATATCTAAATCCCCACTTCAAATCTGTATCCCAAAAACTCAGGCACATTCAGGCTCTCTACAATTTTCCAATCTTTCTTTTCTGCAATAAAATCAGGCTCAACAAGCCCTGTTGTTTTAGCGGCGTTGGTATAAAAATCCATTTTTGCCGGATGGTTTGGCGAGCAGGCATTATACGTTTTACCAAACGCTTGTTTTTCTAACAACTTGACCGCAATTCCGACTGCGTCTGTTTGATGGATTAAATTTACTGGCGCCAAACCATTGGGTACATTGCTTTTTCCTGCAAAGAACCTGCCTGGGTTACGATCTGGGCCTATTAAGCCTGCGAAACGGATCACGGTGCAGTTTTCGGGGAATAATTCCTTAAATAGTATTTCTGCTGCCAAAACAACCCTGCCGGAATCGGTATCAGGATGCGCTTCACTGTTTTCATTAATTACTTTATTCTCATCAGCATAAACACTTGTCGAACTGATCAATACTATATGTTTCGATTGATCTCTTGCTGCGGCTAAAATGGAATTGATCTTTTGGGGATAATCCTGAAGTTCAGCCGAATTCCGCTTTGGGGGAATGCATATAAACAAGGTATCTGCTTCAAAAAAAGCCGGATCGGCAACGATTTCATCTGCTGTAAAATTGACCAGAAATGGTTGAATGTTTTCAGCCTGGAGCAAAGCCAGCTTCTCCGAACTTGTAGTAGAACCTTTTACTTGGTAATTTAATGAGATTAGTTTTTTTGCCAGTGCCAGACCAAACCAGCCACAACCTAATATAGAAATGGTATTGTTTTTTATATTCACCATACAAATATCAGTTAAATTTTACTTCATACAATTTTTAAAAATAGAGAGGGTTTTGTTTCTCAGTGCATCAGCAGCGCTTTTGCCACCTAGCCCCGGGTGCAGCAGGTACCCTGCAGGGTTGAGGAACGAAACCCGAAGCGTACTGCGAAACACGGGAACATACCTTAATTTTAGCACAGCTATTGCGCTTTAAAAACGAATATTGATAACAGTGAAACAATGACCGATAACCAATTTTCGGTTTCCCATTTGCAGTTTTCGATCGACAGTTACCGATGAATTAATACAAATGAACCAACTATCAGTTTTCAGTTGGCAATTTTCAATTGGGCGTTACCGATGAATTAATGCAAATGAACCGATTAACCAGTTTATGCAATTAACCTCTACCCCTTGTCCAAATTATAACAGGCCCTGCAGCGTGGCTCGTAGCTTTCCTTTTCACCCAATAAAACAGTCGCTTCATCGGCCGCTGTGCGGTAGCTATACAGTGCAGGATTGCCACAGCAAACACAAACCGCATTTACTTTGGTTACATGTTCGGCAATGGCCATTAACGCAGGCATCGGCCCGAAAGGTTTGCCTGTAAAATCCATATCCAGACCAGCAACAATTACTCGGATACCTTTAAGGGCGAGTTTATTACAAACATCGGGCAGTTCATCATCAAAAAACTGCGCTTCATCTATGCCCACTACCTGGGTATTGGTGCCTAGCAATAAAATAGCCGATGCGCTATCGACAGGAGTAGAGTTTATCGAGTTTAGATCGTGCGATACCACTGCGGTTTCGTGGTAACGGGTGTCGGTACGGGGTTTGAAAATTTCGACATTCAATTTAGCAATCTGGGCTCTTTTTAACCTTCGGATCAGTTCTTCGGTTTTGCCAGAAAACATAGAACCACATACCACTTCTATACTTCCCGAAAATTCGCCTCTCCTTCTAAAATTTTGTTCGCTAAATAACATGCCCGCTTTTTTATCCCTATGTCCGTTCTATAATTTTTAAACCGAACAAATATGAGAATTATGTGTTATTTTTGAACACATAGTTACCAACATAAATCGACCAAAAATTCGTTTTAATTTTATGATGAACCAACAGGATATTTTCAAAAAGATCGGCAATATTTTAACAGAATTGAATGAGCAATATCAGTTTTTAGCTCAAAATCCTCAACAGTTAAACGATTTGGAGCTGGAGCTTTTTCTGGCCAATGCCCATTTTCTTTCCGATCACGTCAATATCGTCAAAAAATTAAATACGATCGTAGAAGATAAGCCAGTTGAAGCCGGAAATCACCCCCTTCTGGCAGAACAAAATACCATCATCCTGCCTGAAGTAGAAAAAAGTTATGTTGAAGATGAGGAGTGTTTCGATCCGCAGGAGTTGGAAGAAGTAGCAACGGCTGAAGAAGAGGAAGAACGTGTAGATGTGAAACCAGAACAGGAAATTTTGGATGATGAAGCCATTGAAGAAGAAAAAGCCGAATCGCTTTTAAATCAAGACTTTTTCAAACCCGATCATGAAGATCATACCTTTGAATTTGTGCTGGGTACACATGATGAAAATGATCAGTTTGATTACGAAGCAAAATCTGTAGAAGAAATTTTTGACCGTCCATTGAGTAAGGAGGAAGCAGAAATTTTAGCGCAGAAAAAGAAAATACATGAAAAAGAAGAGGCTTTAGCGGAGCAACCAGAAGTGATACCAACTGAAGAAGATGAAATAGGTCCTGAGCCTTTTTTAATTCCACAGGAAGAGGAGGAAGAACCTTTAGTCGTTGCGGAAGAAGAGCCAGTAGCAGTGATTGAAGAAGAAAAACCGATCCCTGCGCCAAGCCAGCCTATCGAGGCGCTTAAAGATGTGAAATTGGATGATCCTATTATTTCTCCACGAGTAGAGCAGGAACTCCCGCTGTTTACACCTGAAGCCGTTCCGGTAAAGCCAGCCCCGCAACCTACCGTCTCAAATCCAACACCAAGCTTAAACGATTTGTTAGCCAAAACGAATGGAAAAGGGGAAGAGCCAGTTAAAGCACCGATTGCAGATTTAAAACAGGCGATTAATTTAAATGAAAAACTGCTTTTTATTAAAGATCTTTTTAATGGCTATAATCTGGCCTATTCGGAGGTAATCGATATTATCAATAAGATGAGCAGTTTCGAAGCGGCAGATAGCTATCTTCAGAACAATTATGCGGCAAAAAATAACTGGGCCAATAAACAGGCTACGGTTGATCAGTTTTACGAATTGCTGAACAGAAGGTTTAGTAAGTAGGGGCGGAAGGCGTAAAGCGGATAGCGTTGAGGTTTAGCGTAAAGCGACTGGTGTTACTCCATGAATCGTCATACTGAACTTGTCTCAGTATCCACGCTAAGAAGATCCTTATATCATCCTCGTTTTTAACAAGGATGCATGAAGTTGGTATTGTAATGCCATATATCTATTAGATTTTGAAATAAATCCGATCGTGATGAGAAGGATGAACATTATCTTCTGACTGTTGACTTTGGAAAAAAGACTTCCGGCTCTGGACTAATTAAATAAATCCCATCCGGTTAGAGTCCAGCTTCAGGAATATAAATAACAGGATCGTAAAACTCCAAAGCGAAGAGCCACCGTAACTGATCAATGGTAGCGGAATCCCAATCACGGGAATAATCCCAATCGTCATCCCAATATTGATAAAAACGTGGAAAAAGAGGATACAGGCTACGCTATAGCCATACACTCTGGAGAATGTAGACCGCTGTCTTTCAGCCAGGTTAATCAATCGGAGGAGCAGGAATATATATAGTCCAATTACTACCGAACAGCCCGCAAAGCCCCATTCTTCCCCTATGGTAGAGAAGATGAAATCGGTACTCTGTTCAGGTACATAACCATATTTTGTTTGCGTGCCCTGTAAAAAACCACGGCCGGTTGCCTGTCCTGAACCAATGGCAATCTGCGACTGGATTACGTTGTAACCTGCACCCTTATTGTCGGTTTTCAGACCCAACATCAATTCAATACGGCTACGCTGATGGGGTGCCAAAACTTTTTCGTAAGCTACTTTAATTAAAAACAGATAACCAATGGCAAACAGGGTAACAAGTACGGTAGAGAAAATGATTTTCTGTTTCCTTCTGTTGTTATAAATAAATAGTGAAGCGATTGCGAGGATAATGATGATCAGGATATAAGTGGGCACAAGAAAGTCAGCCACAAATAGTACAATCATTCCCAAGAAAATTAACAGGAAATAACCAGATAATCCCTCGCGGTATAGTGGAAACATAAACGCGAGGAAAACCAGAGCAGAGCCGGTATCGGGCTGAAGCATAATCAATAATAAAGGGGCTGCAACAATTAATCCGGCAATCATAATCGATTTGAAATCACGGAACTTGGGATTAAATGCGCCTACATACCTCGCCAGGAGCAGTGCCGTACCAAACTTTGCAAATTCTGCGGGTTGCAGTTTAAAGGATCCGATGGCAATCCATGCCTGGTTACCCGCAACCTTATTTCCGATCACCAATACGGCCAGCAAAAGAAGTAATGTACCACCATAAATAAAGGGTGAGAAAACATTAAAAAGCCGCCCGTCAAATAATAAAATGGATAGCCCTAAAATCAAACCCGTGAAAACATAGATGAGCTGTTTTCCGTAAAGCGTGTTAAAACTGAATACCGCCGAATGTTCTGGTGGCACTGAAGCATAAATATTGATGAAACCAATAGCGCATAACGCGATATAGATTAAAACGGTAATCCAATCTACATTAAAAAAGAAACGGTTTCCCTGTTGTTGCATCATTACTTATTGTTTACAGGATTATTAGTTACAAACTTTTTTCCTACTTTAGGTTTAATTGCAGCCGATTGTTTTAGTAATGCGGGTTTCATTTTTAAGCTATCTTTGACTCTTTTAACCGAATCTGCCTTTTTAATATTTAAACTGTCCAGTTTGCTTAATTTAACCTTTTTGGTCTTATCAATAAGCGCAGGTAAGAGATTCGTTTCAGAGAAGGCCTTTACGGTATAACCATTTGATCTTGGTTTAATCGAATCTGTTAAATATTTCTCTACCATGAAACTCGAAATCGGAGCCGCATATGAGCCACCGAAACCACCATTTTCTACAATTACCGCAATGGCTATCTTCGGGTTGTCCATCGGTGCAAAACCAATAAATACTGAGTGGTTTTTGCCATGAGGATTTTGTACCGTTCCGGTTTTACCGCACATGACAATATTAGGGATCTGAGATTCTTTTGCTGTTCCCCATGGGCTGTTTACCGCGTCTCTCATGCCATCAATTACAATGGGAAAGTATTTGGCATCAACGCCAACGTAATTTTTAACCACGTATTCTTTTTTAACCACGTTTTTGTCGCCAATACCTTTAATGAGGTGCGGTTTTAAATAATAACCACGGTTGGCAATTGCGGCCATTACATTAGCCATTTGCAATGGGGTTGAGGTAATTTCTCCCTGACCAATGGCCTGTGAGATTACTGTGGTATAACCCCAGCGTTTGCCATAAATTTTATCATAATGATCTCCCTGATAAAATATTCCCTTTTTTTCGAAAGGCATATCAATGCCCAGTTTCTGGCCAAAACCCCATTTAGCAATCTGCTCATGCCAATTGGCATAAGTTTGACGCTGGTTTTTCATGCCGTTTTTGGTGATGATGCTCTGAAAAACATGACAGAAATAAGTATTACAAGAGCGTGCGATACCGCGTTGCATGTTAATGGTACCATCTACGTGTTCGCATTTTACCTTATGGTTTCCAGCCATATAATAACCCGGACAGAAAAAAGTGGTATTTGGATCAATTGCTCCATCCTGTAATGCCACCAAAGCATCAACAGGTTTAAATGAAGATCCCGGAGAATATTGCCCGGCTATAGGGCGGACAATCTGTGGACGGTAAGGATTCGCAATCAGGCTCATGTAGTTTTTACCCCAGTCTTTTCCAACCAATTGGTTAGGATCGTAACCCGGACTACTTACAAAAGCCAATATCTCACCCGTTGATGGCTCGATGGCTACAATCGCACCAACTTTATTTTTCATCAGCTCTTCACCAAGCCGTTGAATCCTAATATCCAATGACGAAATTAACCGGTCGCCAGATACGGCGTTAACATCATATTTTCCATTAGCGTAACTGCCTTGAGCAATATTTTTGGCATCATACAATATCCTTGTTTCGCCCTTTTCTCCGCGTAAAAAATCTTCGTAAGAGCGTTCAAGGCCGCTTTTACCGATAAAATCACCTGGTTTATAATAACCTTCAGATTTTTCAATATCATCAGGGCTTACTTCTTTTACATAACCGAAAAGCTGACCAGCAATGCTATCCGGGTAATGTCTGATGGTTCTGTCCTGTGTTCTAAAGCCGGGAAAACGGTACATAATCTCCTGTAAACGCGCATAACTCTGGACAGAAATCTGTCTTTCGAAAAATGTAGATTGATAGGTAGATTGTGCTCTCGCTTTTTTAAGCTTTTTTCGAACATCATCGACCGTAATTTCCAATGCATTGGCCATTGCCAGAGTATCAAAAGGTTTAACCTCGTTTGGGATCACCATTAAATCGTAGACAGGTTCGTTCTGTACGATCACTTTCATGTTCCGGTCCAGGATTGCGCCACGGGCCGGATATTTATAAATTTTACGCAGTACGTTACTTTCGGCAGAACTAAAGGCCTTGTCGCTAATGATCTGGATATAGAATAACTTTCCCAATAAAATCAGGGCGATTACTATAAATAATCCTTGAACGATATATTTTCGGTTAAATAATTGATCCATTAACGTGATGTTCTTCTATAGAATATAAACTCTACCAATAAAATAATAAGCAGTGTAAAGATACAACTTAAGCCGCATCTCATTAAGGTATAACCAATTTCGGTTAGCCTAAATGTTTCTAAAAAGAACAG
>Ga0163161_10000283_pt1 | contig 44315 bp, 32 predicted proteins | sample S45metaG_FD_129847 | JGI IMG/M metagenome (GOLD analysis project Ga0163161, IMG submission 129847) | Switchgrass rhizosphere microbial communities from Kellogg Biological Station, Michigan, USA - S4-5 metaG | ecosystem: Host-associated > Plants > Roots > Rhizosphere > Soil | place: USA... | reverse complement strand
TAATATTGTTCCATAATATACCAGGCCATTTTTCTTTCACCCTTTTCGGATAACAAACCTTTTCTGTTATATCCTTTCTGATAAACGGGGTGCATTCTGCCCAATGAGCGGTAATCAAACAAAAGCCACGGGGCAACCCCGCATAGATTAGGGATGGTGCTAAACATTTTTAACTGATCGGTATAGATTTGCTGTTGATATTCTTCTCTCCAGGAATTAGCCTCGTCGGCTGCTCCATTCCTGTTGCCAAACAATGCCTCGCCACCGAATTCGGAAATAAAAACCGGCATATCCGGAAAGGCCACATTCCAGGTTGTATTTTCTGGCTTACCTTGCCAGGGAATATACCAGCCAATATACTCGTTAACCGCTATGATATCGGCATACTTGTAAAGGCTATCCCATACTTTAAAAGAATTATTGCTGTAAGCCTGACTGTTGGTAACATGTGTTATTAATCTGGTAGAGTCACGTGATCTACATACCTTAGTTAATCTGGCGAGTGCATTGGTACGGTTTGGTGTACCATCATAGGTTTCATTAGAAAGACTCCAGATCACGACACTACACCGGTTCCTGTCTCTGCTAATCATTTCTTTTAGCATCAAATCCATTTTTGATAAAACCGCAGTATCTGAAAATTCAATATGTTGGTACACCGGTAGTTCGCTCCACACCATTAAGCCCATTTTTTCAGCTTCACTAACCATATATTCATTGTGCGGATAATGCGCCAGGCGAACCAGGTTGCAACCAAGTGCTTTCGCCTGGCTTAAGAGGAGGATGGCATCTTCTTTCGAAAATGCCCTGGCGCCTTTATAGGGATTTTCTTCGTGAATGTTAATTCCTTTGAGAAAAACAACCTTACCGTTTAAGAAAACCTTATTTCCGATAACGTCTATATTCCGAAAACCAATTTCATCGTTGATGCGATCAGTTTCGCCCTCAATAAACACCTTGTAACGTTTGGGATTATCGGCCGACCACAATTTGAAAGCGCCCGAAAACTGAAGTTTAGCAATTCCCATACTATCCGACTTTGTTGAATACACCAGACCTAATTCAGGAATTTTAACTTTCAGAGCTTGTTTCCTGTGAATACCGTTTAATTTAATCCATCCAAGAACTTCTTTTCTGCTTCCTTTTCTGAGCTGAATACTATAATCTTCAATATAAGTATTACCGGTTTCAATAAGATTTACATCACGGGTAATGCCGCCGTAGTTTAACCAATCGTAGCCTAATCCTGGAAGTCCGTTTTTCAGTCTTTTGTTATCAACCTTAACAATCAATGAGTTTGTGCCAGGTTTAATTTTTTCGGTTATTTCAAATTGAAATGGGGTAAAACCACCTTCGTGGCTTCCAATCTTTTCCCCATTCAGGTAAATATCTGCCAGGTAATTCACTGCACCAAAATGAACGAAGAGCCTTTTATTTTTATCCAGCGAATAACTAAATTCTTTTTTATACCAAACAACTCCCTCAAAATATGTGAGTTCAGGCATTTGGGAATTAAAATCGCCTGGCACTTTCAATCGTGGGCTACCTTCAAAAGAATATTCTACAAAGTCGGTTTTTAATCGGGGCTTTTTTTCTAACCATATCTGCCTCCATTCGCCAATACCGGTAGGATCCAGAATAGCGTTCCATTCACCGTTCAAACTGATCGGGTTTCTGGATTGTGAATTAATCATCGCGGTTTGTGCTTGCGCTGTACCGGCTACAAGCAGCATGGATAAAACAATCCAAATCCCCTCTTTAAATGATAAAATATTTAGTCTCCTGCTCATCTCACTTTTAGCTTTATTAATGTTATTGCCCAGGCACTCGATCAATACGTAGTAATAATACCCGTAAAGCCTCTATTGGTATAAAATCAGATCAAGTTTTTCAATTTTTCACCAGATTACAGACTATTCATTCGGCCTTGGTTGAACAGTCTGATAATTATTTTAACTATTTTTCAGGATCAATTATAATCGCAAAGCCACCGCCATTCGCCATACGAATGGAAAGCTTATCTGCGCTTGTAACTTTAATTATTTCGTGTTTGTAGTCTGTAGCATCCTTATCGGCATTAACGCCATCTTTAAAAAGTTCTGCTGAATATTTTCCTGTGCCCAGAAAAGACAAGTCAATTGTTGTTGTCCTTGCAGACCAGTTTGACAGTCCGCCGATATACCATTTATTTTCTTTTTTCCTGGCGACAGTAACATATTCTCCTACTTTTCCGTCAAGGGCAACCGTTTCATCAAAGGTGGTTGGTATTTTTGAAATAAAGCTGGTGCTCTCCTGTTCTTTCATATATGCTGTCGGGCTATCAGCCATCATCTGTAAAGGTGCTTCATATACCACGTACATACCTAACTGGTGAGATCTTGTCCCCTGGCTCATAGGCATGGAATTACTTGGCCTGAAATCTGCTTTTGTCGCATTGCGCATCGCTCCAGGAGTATAATCCATAGGTCCGGCCAGCATCCTGATGAATGGTATTGTGGTTTCGTAATGGGGCATATCATCATTTGGTGTCCATTTTGCATTTTCCAATCCTTTTACCCCTTCAAAATTAACAACATTAGGATAGGTGCGCTGTATGCCGGTAGGCTTGTACATGCCATGATAATCGATAAGGAGTTTATAATTTGCTGCTTTTTTAGCGATGTTATAAACCGAACTTACCATTTTCTGATCGTCCCGATCCAAAAAATCTATTTTGAAACCTTTAATTCCCATCTTTGAATATTGGGTAAAAGCATCATCTAAAACCTGATTTATGGCATACCAGGATGCCCAGAGCATAATGCCCACATTTCTCTGCTTTCCGTAACTGATCAGTTCTTTGATATTTATGTTTGGCGAAATTTTCAGCAAGTCGGTTTCTTCGCTCCAGCCCTCATCCAACACCACATACTCGATGTGGTTTTTGGAAGCAAAATCAATATAATATTTATAGGTTTCGGTATTAATTCCTGCCTTAAAATCCACACCTGATATGTTCCAGTCATTCCACCAGTCCCAGGCTACCTTACCTGGCTTTATCCAGTTTATATCTGTAATTTGGGAAGGTGCAGAGAGTTTTTGGACCATATCATTATTTAAAAGGTCCTTATCATGCTCACTTATTATCACAGCTCTCCAGGGGAAATTACGAGTCCCACTGGTTTTCGCTATATAAGCTTCCCTATCTGAAACCATGTAATTCATTTTATTAAATCCACCTAAGCGCTCTGCTTTCGGATAATGGGCAAATGTTCCACTTAAGCCATGCTGCTCCTGTTTGCCTTTGGTGAGGAACATACCAGGATAATCTACCAATTCGGCCTCTACGATAGCGGCTTTTTTCCCATTTCCCAAATCGACAAGAAGTGGAGAAATAGCCAGCGAATCCTTTACAAATTTCGAAAGCGGGATTTCGTCGTATGTAGATTCGAAAGCAGATATATATAAATTATTTTCCCTTAAATCGCGTACATATGGAATAAAAGCTTTATGGTCTTTATCGAAGTTAAAATTAGCTTCTTCAGATTCAATGAAAATCTGTTCCTTTTTATTGGTAAAAAAACGATAGGCCACACCATCGTTATAGGCCCTTAAAATCAAGCCGAAATCGCCCTTAAAGTTTACGGTTAGCTGGTTGTACTCATCAATCACCGTTTTCTTTTTATAAACAGGTGCACCAAAAACGGTATTGACACTTGATTTTTTAGTGCTGATCACTTTTGCATTATTACCTAAAACGCTTCCCCTATCAAGTGTTAATGAAATAACTGAAGGCACAATAACTGCTGTATTTTCATGTTTTACAGACCATGATATTTTTGATCCCGTTTCCAAAGCCATATCAATTTTCCCGTTGGGAGATTTAACATGCAGGATTTGAGCATTTCCAACACCTGGCCATAGCGCCATAAAAATGATTACACGTAAAAAAAATTTATTCATTTGTTATATTGATTATTATAATTGTGATTAAAAGTCTGTTTAAATGGATAATTTATTAAAAGGTTGCAGGGCATCTGCACTCCTCCAAAGGCATTACATTTTCCAAGATGTTGGTAAAACTATCTGCTGGGTATCATTCATGAGGGTGCTGTTTTTGTGTCATTTTAATTTAAAGCATGTCATCATTACTCCTGCTCAACGGTTTTAATGGTTAAAATTTGAGTGGGTAAATCAGGAGATGTAACCGTTAATTTGATATTGCCAGCCTCATGTCTGCTCTTTATCACAACTAAAGCCTTACCTTTCCATGCCTTACGCGTATTGTCTACATACTGTTCAAAATCTTTCAGATCAGCATTATCCACTCCTGCAATTACACCTGGCCCTTCGATCTTGAAATGCAGGCGGTTGGTAGCATTGGGCTGAACTGTTCCCTCTTTATCGGTTAGCTCAACCGTGATGTACGATAAATCCTGCCCGTTGGCCAAGATTTCTTTCCGGTCTGCCCTTAGTATTATTTTTGCCGCATCGCCAGCAGTTTTGAGGATGGCTGATCCCGTTTCCTTATCACCTTCTACCCCTATGGCTTTAATCAAACCCGCAGCATAAGGGAGCTGAAAAGTTGCTTTGAACTGTTGTTCGCGCGTAGTTACCTGTTCGCCTATCAGTTTCTCATTAAGGTAAAGCCTCACTTTCGGATATTTGGAATACACTTCAACCTGAATGGTCCTCCCTTCAAAACCAGGCCAGGTCCAGCTTTCCCAGGTTGGCCATACCGACCACCAGGTTTCCTTGATCTGTAACGGTTCAGGGGCCGGTTCTCGGACGGCGATATAGAGTTTTTCGTTATCATTGTACAGCATGCTCCGGTAATGCGAAATGGGTTTCCGCCATCCGGTCAGATCGATATCGCCACAGTAAGCACCATGCCATGGAAAAAAATTATTTTCCCAGTGTTCACCAGGTGTATCCCCAGAATAATACCAACGGCCAATGCCTGACTCGCCCAGGTAATCCATCGCTGTCCAGACAAAATCACCGATTACGTAGTTGTTTTCCTGTACCAGTTTCCAATTGGCAAAAGCATCTTTCGGATAGGATTCGGTCTGAACGATGATACGCGAAGGCACTCTTTTATGATCTTCCGGGGCAGTATGCAGGTTGTAATTGTAACCGGCAACATCGTGTACGTTTATCAAAGGATCCAGGTTTTCCCATTTGCCTAAATTCACAACTGCAGAAGTTACAGGCCTTGTAGTGTCTAATTTTTTCACTTCCTGTAAAAGCATTTTAGCGGTTTCAACTGCTTCGGGTTTTCCCCGTTCTACAATTTCATTACCTATGCTCCACATCACGATAGACGGATGATTACGATCCCTCAAAATCATTGACTGCAAATCTTTTTTCCACCATTGATCGAAATATTTTGCATAATCGTTACTGTTTTTTCCAGTTTTCCAGCAGTCGAAAGATTCGTCCATTACGAGAAGACCTAATCTATCGCAGGCGTCAAGAAATGCTTCGGAAGGTGGATTGTGGGAAGTCCTCACCGCGTTGAACCCACTGGCCTTAAGCAATTCAACTTTGCGCTCCTCGGCACGGTCAAAAGCAGCAGCGCCCAGGCAGCCATTATCGTGATGTACACAGCCGCCGTTTATCTTCACGGTTTTGCCGTTAAGCTGAAATCCATGTTCAGAGGTAAATTTTAGGGAACGGATGCCAAAATTGGTTTTAGTACCGTCCAGCACTTTTTTGTCTTTTACTACCTGGATCTGAGCCTGGTACAAATGTGGTGTTTCCGGTGTCCAGAGCTTAGGAGCTGACACCTGTATGGTCTGGGTGATTTCCTTGTCGCTATTGGCAGGAAGCTCAACCTTCATCTGGCCATCTCCCACATTTTTAGAACTCTTGTTCCAAAGAAGGGTTTTTACAACAACGCTCTGGGCAGATGCTGTTTCATTTTTGACCTTGGTTTTCACCAGTACAGTTGCTTTTTTTGAAGATACGGCGGGGGTTGAAATACTCACGCCCCAGTGTTCAATATGTACAGTACCGGTAACATTTAGCCACACATGGCGATAAATACCAGCGCCACTGTACCAGCGGCTGTTCATTTGTTGTGAATTATCAACACGTACAGCAATAACATTCTCTTTTCCGAAATTCAGAAAAGGTGTAAGATCGTAACTGAACGATGAATAGCCATAAGGATAAACACCCAGCGATTTTCCGTTGATAAACACTTCGGAATTCATATACACACCTTCAAAATAAATGGAAACTTTTTTTCCCTTCCATTCTGAGGGGCTATTGAAGTTTTTCCTGTACCAGCCAGTTCCTGCTGGAAAGTAGCCTCCACCACCGCCGGTTGGATTGTTAGGGTTTATTTTTCCTTCGATACTCCAGTCATGCGGCAGATCAAGGCTGCGCCAGCCCGAATCATTAAAATCATTTGATCTGGCCAAAGCCTCATCGCCAAGGAAAAATTTCCAGTTATAATCAAATAACTGTTTGCGCGCGCCATTATCCTTACTTTGGGCATTTACCAGTGTACAGTTTACCAAAAGCAAAAACATTATCATTAAAATCCCATGATATAAGCTGATATTATTCTGGGTGTTATTTTTAGTAAAATTGTTCCTGTACAGGCCCCGTGATCTCCTGCCAACTGCTGGTGTTCCAAATATTTGGCCCATAAAAATACTAGTGTTTTATCAATAATTATCAAATTCTGAATTGTCACTTCGGTAGCTCCTACACAGGCTATTTTATTGGAGTATATTTAAAGTTTCTAAAAGTTACTTTCCCATCTCCGATGGAACAGAGGCCTATCCGCAAGCTTAAAAACCCACTAAGCACATTATGGTGCATGCCCGAAACCTCAAAAGAGTTTTCAATTTTGTTCCATTTCACACCATTTTTACTGTAATACAGATCTACCGTGTTCTCTACATTTTTGAGACGCAGGAATACATGGTTATTAACTACATTTTTTTCAGCAGGAGCCCGCCATCCACGCAGATCGGCAACTATGTCGTCATTGTTGGCCAGTATACCTGACGATGCAGTGCTGTTGTAAAAAAGAGCCAGCCCGGCAGTTGCTTTTCCTTCAATTAATACCTCAACATCAACGGTGTAGGAATGGTCTTCGGGTATGCATAATAAGGGAGAACTATTGCCTATTGTATTTCCCTTTGCCTTTACTGACAAGCTGTTATTGGTCAATTTAAACCTGTTGGTATCCAGCTCTTCAAAGAATTGCCATTGGGATTTTAACTTATGACCCGTAAAATTATCGTTCAGGTTGAAATTGGTTTTAGAAGGGGCCAAATCTGGCTTTCTGATCGGTTTACTGTCGTTTATACCTGTGGGTATTTTGTACCAGCCGTCTTTTGTCCATTCTATAGGCAACAGCATTGTTTGGCGGCCTTTATTGTAAAAGTCTTTTTCGTAAGCGTGGAATACCATCCACCAATTTCCTTTTACATCATCAATAATGGTGGCATGCCCTTTTGATCTCCATTTTTCAGATTTTTCGGTTGTTCTTACAATCGGATTATAGGGAGAATTTTCCCATGGGCCAGATAAGGATTTAGATCGCGCCGATACAACCATGTGCCCGGTTATGGGCCCTGCTGTTCCGCCTTCGGCTACAGTAATATAGTAATATTCTCCCTTTTTTATCAATTTAGGACCTTCCAGGCAAAAGCACTCAATAGACCAGTTTCTAGGGATGGGCCAGCCTTTGTATGAATTCTTTTGGTTTCCTGTGGTGGAAAGGCCATCATCAGATAAAGGTACAAATCCGCCATCGCTGAAGAATAAATACCTTTTGCCCTGCTCATCTGTAATATGTCCGGGGTCGATGTTGCCGATTTTCAGATCAACGGGGTCACTCCATTGACCACCGATCGAATCTGCCGTGACCACATAATTGGTACCGTTTGCAGGGAAATAGATGTAAAACTTATTTTTATACTTCACCAGATCGGGTGCATACACCGAACCCACTTTTTTGTGCAAGGCGTGGGTTACGGGTTTCCAGTTGATCAGATCTTTTGAATGCCAGATCAATAAACCCGGATAATATTCGAAAGATGAATGGACCATGTAATAATTATCCCCATCACGTAATATACTAGGGTCGGGATAATCTCCTGCGAAAATTGGATTCGTATAAAAGCCGGGGGTCTTCGGGTTCTGAGCTACCTGGTATTGTGCTGTTGCACAAATGCTAAACTGTAGCAAAAAAATTGTGATTATAAATTTATTCATATTATTTAATGGGTTGTAAAAAATCTGTTAACCTGTAAGTCCTCGTACCTGATATTTATTTATTTCTGTGTAATTCCTTTCCATTTATCAGTTCTAAAAGGTACGGCAGGCAAGCCTTCGGTATTTACCAGGTTACATTGCGGATTATCGGCCCAGGCATAGCGTACAGCTACAGGCTGAGGGACTTTATTACTATAAACGATAATTTCACTCCCTTCAATTTTAGCATCAGCCCAGTGGAAGTGTTTATCTTTGCCTGCAATGGCGAAACCAGTTAACACTTTTGCATCTTTCGAGATTAGCCCACCTGCAGTGTTTGTAAAACTGACACGTATGCGACTCCCCTCTTTCGAAAAATTTTTCATCGATGGACCAGATGCTGTATTATTCTGTTTATACACAAGTTTATTGGCAACAAGAGCAAGCCTGCGGCCAACCTCCTGTTTATTACCAGGATGAATGTTATCTGGCTCTCCGATATCGATGGCACAGGCCATTCCGGTGTTGGGTTGTGATAAGGTTAGCGACTGGGCTTCTCTTAGCTCGGCCCATTCACTTTCGGAAGGAAGCGGCTGTGTTTTTTTAAAATTTGCCAGCTGAACATAAAGGAATGGCAAATTTCCCTGCTTCCACCGCTCTCGCCAATCATTAATCATCATCGGAAATAATTTACGGTAATTGTAGGCCGCGGTATCATTTGCTTCACCCTGATACCAGAGAAATCCTTTAATTCCGTATGGGATCAGCGGATTAATCATTGAATTGAAAAGCAATGAAGGATAATATTGGTAATTACGATTTTTAGGTATAGTTGGCTCTAAATCTTTTTGATACTTCCAGGTACCGGCCAATGATATTCTTGTAGTGCCATTTGTAATATAAATTTCATGTGCCGGAGGATTTAATCCACCGTTCCCCCAAAGCATTGCCAGCCTGAGCGTAACCACATTCTCCCCATTTTTCAGTATTTTGGCAGGAATAGTATAGTGCTGTCCAGGCTCAGTATTCCATACCGTCTTACAAATTTCAGTACCATTGAAATAAAGGGAATAATTTACATCTGGCTTTCCAATATGGAGTGTTAAGTCAGATTTTGAAAAATTTTCCGGTAAAATGATTTTTTTGCGCATCCAGATCATTCCCTCATATTGTCCGATCCCAAAATCCTTTATCAGCTTAGGCATTTCGATTACCGGCCATCCCGAATCATTATAGTCTGGCTGTGGTATGATTTTATCCGAGTTATGCTGTGGATGGTAAACAATATCCCAGCAACGGACCTGGTCAAGACTATCCTGCACAAAATCCTGCTCACCCAAGGTATCGTTTGCCATGGTTTTTGTTTTGGTAATTGGAGAGGAAAGCAATTTTTCCCGACTTGTCCAGGATTCGATTGGTGTTCCACCCCAGGTACTTTGTATAATCCCAATAGGAACACCCTCGTCTTGATGTATTTTTTTTGCAAAATAATAAGCAACTGCCGAGAACTGCGGTACACTTTCAGCGCTACAAACTTTCCAATTTCCGCCTGTAATATCCTGTTGAGACGTTAATTTCTTCACATGTGTTACTTGAAATAAACGTATTTCAGGAAAATCTGCCCTGGCTATTTCATCATCTGCATTTAGGGCCTGCTTTACCGACCATTCCATATTGGACTGCCCAGAAGCCAGCCACACATCCCCAATGAGGATTCCCTTCAATTCAACTTCGGCACCTTTTGTCTCCCATTCAGAAACTTTGAGTTTATATGGGCCGCCAGCTTTAAATACAGGGAAATGCACCATCCACTTCCCATCCCGGTCTGCAGTTGTATTAACGCGAAACTCTCCAAGCTCAGCAATGAGGCGCTTACCAGGTGCAGCACTCCCCCAAACAGGAATTTTGATACCCCGCTGGAGAACCATATTATCACCAAATACCTCTGCTACAGTAATTTGGGCAAAGCCGCGTACCAGAATAAAATTAAGTATTATAAAAAAGCCAAAGCATATTTGCACTTTCCATCTGTTTATTTTTGCCAATCTAAAAATCATAACCTGATAAACTTGTGATCTAAATCCTACCGAATTGAAAGAAAATATTGCTGCCAGTTTGCCTGAAGCTTTTCATTAGCATGAACTCCACCAACGCATTCATTAAACATGGTATTCAATTTGCCAGCAGTTTTGCTGAAATCGACATTTATTATTCGTTTCTGAGTGGTTTGCCTGCTTTTTTTAAAATTTTGGGCTATTAATCTTCCCGAAAATAAAAAAAGCAAAACGGCCAATAACCAAAGATTTTTTTGCATTTGTGTGTGTGTATTTCCCTAAAGTTGGAAGCGCTCAGTCCTGATTTCCATCAATAGTAGCGCTTCCTTATCTCCAGAAATTTATATTTTACTAAACAGTAATTGATCAGGCATGGAACCTTTATGTTTGGGCTTAATTTTATAGTGTAACATTACTGTTTTCTACTTACCGGCTGTAACAAGGGCATTTATGGTACCTTGATCAAGCACAGCATTGTTTCTACGGTCTAAAGCACCACCGGTATCCCAAAAGAAAGGCTTAAGGCCAAATTGAATAGCCTGTTTGGTTACATAGTTATTCCAATAATCAACGGAAGCATTGTGTTTAGCCAAATCTAAAGGAACGTTATTAGTACGTCCCCTTTTATAAGCACCGTACTCACCCAATATCACTGGAATTCCTTTATCTATAAATTTGGCTTTCATCAGACCAAAGGACCTAATATGTTCGCCCTCCTCAGCCCAGGTGGCATTACGGTCAGGCTCAATGGTAGAGTGGTAGCCTGTTCCCCAGTAATAGAACATTTTGCCCCAATTTGCATCATTGTCGAGTATTGTAAATTGCGAAGGCGTATAATTGTGCACTTCTACCATTAAGCGGTTAGGAACTTGATCTGTAGGCAGGTTATTCATTAAAGTGTTGGATTTATCCTCATTGGTACTAGGCCCCTGAACAACCAGCACACGGTAACTGTTTCTGCCACCGGTAGAGCGAACTGCATTGATAAATGTTTGGTGATAACCATTGAGTATGGCCATCTGTTCTGCATTTTCTACCTCAGGTTCGTTGGCGCTGGCAAACATCAGGTGCTCGTCGAAATCTCTCATGGTTGTAGCGATCTGCTCCCAATATGCTTTTTGCTTTGCATTAACGGAATCTTTTTTAGCTGCATTAACATTCTTTTCCAGCCAGCCACCATCCCAATGGATATTAAGCAGCACGTACATGTCATTATCAACACAATATTTAACCACCTCTTTAACACGGTTAAGCCACGCAGGGTCAATGGTAGCTTTTGATTGGTCACTCAAATGTTTCCAATCCCAGGAACAAGGAATTCTTATGGCATTAAAACCTGTTTGTTTTACAAATTTCACATAAGACTCGGTAATCTGCGGATTACCCCATCCACTTTCGCTTCCTGGAGATTCCATGGTATTTCCAATGTTCCACCCTAATTTCATTTTGGCTGCCAATTGCACAGCTGTGCTATTCATCCCTGTTTGGTCGGGGGCTTTGGACGATGTATTGTAAGAAGGATATAGTGTGCTCGTTTGTGATATCGTAATCCTTCGGGCCTGTCCGTTATCTGCGTTAACCACCATTACCGCAGAACGGGTAACCCCTGTAAGGTTAGGCATTGCGGTTAACTTTAATTCGGTATTTCCTTCACTTCCTGCAGTCTGGCTGATCTGCAACCAAAGATCGGCAGGATTTTTAGTGTTCCATTTACCATTGCTGGTAACTATTATATTGGAGATGCCTCCATCGGGCTGAAAAGCAACTTCAGATAAAGAAATATTAAGTTGCGGCTGCACATCCTCCTTCTTTTTGCAAAATGCAGTAAAAAGAGTAAGTGACAGTAATACTAGAATAGCTAATTGTCCTTTTATTTTTATACTTCTAAAATGACTCATTATTTAATTATGTTTTAAAGTGATAAATGATTTTTCTCGTTATAGATGCAATGGAAGCAAATTACAGGCTTGTGAAATTACAGGCCTGTAATTTGTTTTATTTGATTCTTACCACTCTGATGTTATCTACAGCTGCTTCAAAATTCTCGACCATTGTTGTGCCGTCATTAATGAAGGTAAAATTAATGGCTCCATTTCCTTGGGCACCAACAAGCGCAGTTAAGTTTGAGGCTGGTAATCCATTATTTAGAAAGTTTGATAGCGGAATGGCGACGGTTTGCCAACCATTGGTTTTGAAGGGTGTACTTGAGCCATTGACGTTCTTCCACGGTCTGTAAACAGCAGCATAATTAAATGCGAAATCCTTCACAATCTGGAGCGTACCATTAACCCATGGCTTATTTACTGCTATTTCAAATTTAAGCGCATAGTGGCTTAGCGAATCAGACAAATTTGCAGTTGGAACCCACTGAACAGAATTTGTATTCATCGAACGTCCGCCTTCCCACCAGCTTCCATTCCCCGCAGGTACATTGGATGCTTTCATCACACCATAATTACCAGTGTGTCCAGGGTAATTTACAGCACTGTTTGAAACATCAGAGCCCCAAGCCAAAGTATTTACATCATCATAATTATTTAACATCCCAGTGGCATAATCATGAACATTATAAAAAGTTTTGGCCTCTCCTGCTTTGGTCACAACCGTAACGATTCCGCCATTTGTAAGGCCGGCAGGTACTACCAGGTTGATGGACGTACCATCGTTAGATCCGGTAAAAGCCGTTACATCTTGGCCAGCGTAGTTTACGCGCTTAATAAAAAAGAAATTCAATCCATTTATCCGTACAGAATCTCCAGGATTAGCACTCTCATTTGATATACCGGTTATGGTTGGGGCAGGGGCTACTATCGGAAATGAAAAAGTTGTTTCTCCGTGGGTGGTTACATAGCGTATCGTATTAAGCTGCGACGGTTCAACTGTAGGAAATGCAATTACTGCAGGCATTAACACAATTGCGCTGGTATCAGAAAACCAAGAATCGTTAAAAGAGCCTTTAACACCATTAAAATATATCTGAAGCGCACCTCTTAAATTTTTCCCGGTAATTACGATCCATTTCCCTGTACCGACCCTGGTGATCAGTGAGTCGCCCGGACTGGCTACATAATTGCGTATTCCGGTAATTTCCGGAGAACCGGAAGAAGAGGATGATGTTTCTTTTTTACAACCCTGTTGTATAAAAAAGATTATGGCAATTAAAACAAGTAACAAATGGCTATTAGCCCTGTTCAATAAATTTTTCATATTAATCTCAATTAATAATTAGTGCTGTTAATTAATAGTATGCTACCGGTGGATCCAACAGTTTAGGATCGGCGGTTATCTCTGTCGCAGGGATAGGTAGCGTAAATGTGGCTATGGTTGGCGGCGTGATTACGATACCACTGGTATTTCTGGTTTTCTTTCCCGTAGCCGGATCATAGGTAAATTGCACCCTTGTATTTTTTGAAATCTGGTTGCTTAGCAGTGTAATTGCTCCCTGTGGATTATAATAGGAAAGGCGGACTAGATCAAACCAGTACTGCCCTTCAAATGCCAGTTCAATCCTTCTTTCGTTTCTAAGCGCCTCCGCTGTGATTGTTGTTACCGGATCAACACCAGCTCTTTTTCTGATCATGTTGAAAACCCTTAAGGCTTCGGCATCTGAAGTTGAACCATTGCTGCCCAGTAGCGCCTCCACATATACCAGGTAAACATCTGCCAGACGCAAAATAGCGTTGTGTTCTGTAGAAGACCAGATGTCCATCGTTGGTGCATTATTATCGACGGCTGTGCCAACAATGTGTTTTTTAACACTGCAGGATGTGGCCGTATAGCCTCCGCCTGCCGCATTCAGCTCTGGGTAATGATCACCCGTAAGCATGAAAGTAGCTTTCCTACGTATGGAATCCTGAGGCGTGTACAAACTATCCAAATCAAATGTAGGACCTATTGCCCCGCCCCATCCACCACCTGGAGGAACTACACTCGAGCTAGGGGCGAATTGGGTCTGGATGCCATTACCATTTCCATAACCTACACCGGGTGCCCACTGGAAAGCAAAGAGGGATTCTGAATTATCGTTAAATTGTGTCCTGAAAAGATTGTAATAACTTGGTAATAGCGTTAAACCACTGGTGTTGATTACATTTTTGGCATAAAATGCAGCACTGTCAAGGTCTGATTGACTTCTGCTCCCTCCTAAACCAGCTTTGGTTAGGTATACCTTAGCCAGCATACCCTGCGCAGACCAGGTAGTTACGCGGCCTGCCTGATCGCGTGTTGGTAAAGCAGTAGCTGCAAACCGGAGATCGTTAACGATAAAACGATAAACGTCGGCAAGGCGATGACGGGGCAATAGCGGTTCTTTGATCAGTTTATCATTATCTTCTATTATAGGCACTGCCCCCCACAACTGCGCCAGATGAAAATATGCCGTGGCACGCAAAAATTTTAGCTCGCCAAGGGCACCGTTTTTGTTTTTCAGCGGTATGCTATCTGCTGCTTTGGTATTGATAGCCTTAATATTGGTGTTACAGTGTGCTACTATTTTATAAAAACAGCGCCAGGATGTTCCAATTTGTCCGTTATTGCTGGTTACCGCAAAGGAAGTTAACTGGGCAAGGTCGGCATTATAGGGCTGCAGCATATTGCCGCTCAGAATATCGCCAATGCCGAGTAATGGAAAATTATTCCAATCAGACCAAGGCTGCGCATAAAGGGCAGCTGTGACAAGCCTTAAGTCTGAAGAGCTCTTATAAAAATTATCTGTTGTTATTTGCGACAAGGGCGCTCTATCCAGAAAATCTTTCTTACAGCCGCTTATTATTATGGCAGCGGTGAATAAAGTGAGTATATATAGTTTAATATGTTTCATAATTTTGGTCTTAGTTGTTTAAAATAGAGATGTTGGCACCAATAGTAAACACCCGTGGCTGCGCATAATATCCATTATCTACACCTGCAGCTAAGGGATTCCATGAACCTATCTCAGGATCGTAACCTTTATATTTTGTAATTGTAAATACGTTGGTTACCTGGGCATACAGGCGCAAGTTTTTCAGGTGGATTTTAGATAAAAGACTCTCTTTAAAATTATATCCCAGTGTAATGCTTTTGCATCTTATAAAAGAACCATCTTCGATATATTTGCTCGAAAAGCGTTGGTTGTCGTTACCGCTGGACTGACTGATTCTGGTGATACTGGTTTCGGGATTGGTAATATATACGTTGTTGATATCAGTAGCAGAACCTGCAGGATTAATTAAACCGATGCGGGCATAATCTCCCACGTTTCTAAAGTATCCAAAATTCTGATTTGGATTTTCTGCATCTACCCTCACCTGGTTATAAAGTTTATTGCCATAATTGCCGGACATGAAAATATTCAGGTCAAAGTTTTTATAATTAAAGCTGTTGTTTATCCCAAACTGGAACTTCGGGATTGGTGAACCTAAAAAGACTTGGTCACTTTCATCGATCACACCATCATTATTCTGGTCTTTAAAAATAACATCGCCTACCCATACTCCTCCTGAACCATTGGTAATTGGTATCGGAAGACCTCCTTTTTGCGGTAAGGCAGGGTACTTTTTAAAATCTTCTGCATTTTTATAGGTGCCCAGTGTTTCATAACCATAGTATTCCCCTATTGATCGGCCCACCATCGATTTGGTAATGGCTGTGCTCCCCGCATAACCATATAATGCAGCGGCGTCAGTATTTAAAGTGAGAATCTTATTTATGTTGTGAGATAAGGTCAGATTACTTCTCCAATTGAAGTTTTTAGATTTAATGTTATGGGTGGTTACAGAAAATTCAATCCCTTTATTACTCACAGAACCGATATTGATATAAGGTGACTGGATCGATCCCGGAGCATAACCTGTAGCATCAACCATACCTGAATACAATGGTAAGGTGAGGCTTAACAATAAGTTATCCGTTCTTTTATAATACGCATCTACCGAAAAATCAACCCTTCTGTTCAGCATACTTACATCCAGACCGGTATTATATCCTTTTGTTGTTTCCCATTTTACATCAGGATTGCCACTGGTAGCAATCAGCTGCGAATTACCCGATAATGATGTTGCTACAGTAGTTAAAGTTGAGCCGTAGGCATAATCACGAATATTTTGGTTATTCTGCAAACCATATCCGATCCTAAGCTTCAGATCATCAATCGCTTTTACATCTTTAAGAAATTTATCCTGTTTTAGTTTCCAGGCGAATGCACCAGAATAAGTGGTCACCCACCTGTTCTCGGCTGCAAATTTAGATGACCCATCATTGCGGATGTTCAGCGTAACATTGTACTTATCATCGTATTTAAAATCAATACGGCCGAAATAGGACTCTCCAGCTGTTTGTCCTTTATCGCCAGCGTTGGTTGCCGTTGTGGCATCACCAGCATTTATGGCCTGTATATTATTGCTGGGAAAATTTGTTCTTTTTGCCGATACATTTTCATAATCCCACAGTTTAGACTCATGTCCAACCATTGCATTCAGGTTATATTTGTTGGCAAATGAGTGGGCGTAGGTTAAGTAATTGGTAAGGGAATAAAATGTATTTTTTCCACTAAAATAGGTTGCCGAATTAGAGGTTTTAGAGTAAGCACCCATGGTATAAATAGGATCGAACTGATCTTCTGTAGCCGTCGTAAAATTCCCTGATATCTCATTCCGTAGCGTAAGTCCTTTGGTAAACTGAACTTCAGCATAAGCATTGCCGAATAATTCGTAGCGGTTTTTAAGGTCTTTTACAATTTTTGCCAAAGCAAATGGATTGGTTCCAGTAGCGCCATAAATATTGGGGTCATTGCCGCCCCAGGTACCATCTGGATTTACCACATTTACATCAGGTGTTTGATTTAATGCCTGCCTGATTACGCCTGATTGAGAAGTAGTTACATTTTCTTTTACATTTGCCAATTGCAGGCTCACCCCCATTTTTAACCAATCGGTTGTTTTGTTATCCAGGTTTAAGCGGCTTGATATCCTTCTGAAATCAGATCCCAGTGCAATTCCGTCCTGAGAAAAATAAGTTCCTGAGAGATAATATTTTGTTCTGGCATCGCCTCCTGTAAGGGCAACGTTATGGTTTTGCATCAGCGCGGTCCTAAATAAGGCTTTTTGCCAATCCGTTCCAACGCCGAGGTATGCCGGATTTGCAAACTGCGGTCTGAGATCATAACCGATGATCGCGGCCTTTTCATTCATAAAGGTTGCATACTCCCTGAGGTTCATCACATCATAGTATTTGGGAAGTGCCTGAGCACCGGCGTATCCATCATAACTGATTACCGGTGGACCAGAAATCCCCCGCTTGGTCGTGATGATAACCACACCGTTGGTTGCCTGCGCGCCATAAATAGCTGTAGCGGATGCATCCTTCAAAATATCTATTGAAGCGATTTCTGAGGGATTGATGCTGGATAATGGATTTGTACCCTTATCTCCGGTTGAAGGCAAGATCTGAAGTCCATCAACTACATACAAGGGAGGGTTATTGCTAAAGCCAGAGAGTCCGCGGATCTGAACCGAGACACCACCACCTGGCTGGCCCGAAATCTGCTGTACCACGACGCCAGGAACTTTTCCCTGCAGTGCCTGATCAACAGTAGTAGGTTGCGTTTTAAGGAGTTCTTTACCAGAAATCGAAGATACAGAGCCTGTAAGATCACCCCTGGCCTTGTCACCATAACCAATTACAACGACTTCATCCAGTTTTGTAGATTCGATCCTTAAAATAACATTGATGACACTAGCATCGCCGATCATTATTTCCTGTGATTGAAAACCGATCATTTTGAAAACGAGTACATCGCCAGTATTTGCCCTTATAGAATACTGTCCCTGTTCATTTGTTGATACAGCTGTGTTCTTAGCCTTGAGTAGCACGGTGGCTCCGCGTAATGGTGCAGGATTATCGCTCCCCACTATCTTTCCTGTAATCTGCCTCTCCTGGGCATAACCTTTTAAGTGCAGAAGCACTAAGAAAATTACCACCAGCAAAAAAGCCGGTAATTTCCGAATAGAAATTTTTTGGTTCATATTTGGTTTATTTTGGTTTGTTTCGCCCTTAATTAAAAACACCTCCAGGAACAGCGAGATATAAGAATTTATTCTTCCCTAACACTGCCCCTAATTGTTTGCCATTAATTATTGGCTTTGAATATTCAAATATAGTTTCAAGTCAAACTGACGAATGCCTCAAATGATACAAAGAAGGATATTTTTGTTACATGGCTATCGGTAGCATTTTGATTAGAAAGCTAAACACAACACCCTTTAAATACTGAAAAACAGGCAAATAACTAAAAAACAAGATGATTACGCCTTATAAAAACATCGCTCCCTTATGTAACATTTCTTCAATTTTTAAGCTTTATGCGGAAATGATTCTGTTAGCTTAAGTCACATAAATCCCCTAAAACTATCTATGTTTTTAACGGATAATTATAAGCAACAATAGCCTATAAAACACCAAAATCAACAGGCAACATTTGTTACCTATTTAGCAACATATATACCCCGTTTGCACATAACCTATAGTTACTTTTAATGATTAGTACGCAGATCCTGATAAACCTCTGGACCATTCTTACTCTTTATAATCAGCCTGCTGCTGGTTCGAATCAGTATTACCGTCCGTTGCAGGTTTATCAGCCTCAGCCTGCTAATAATTAACCATATCTAACCAAAAACAAGTATGAGCATGAAAGTTATCAATCTAACAAGGCTGTTAGAAACAACAAGACTGCGGCTCCGGCTAATGTCGAGAAGTACATGGCCCGTCAGTGTACAAACAATGGGAAACCGAAAAAACACAACATCAACTGATGGTAACCAACCGTTTTCCTGTATTAACTCAGTAAAAAGGAAAAAAAACCACATTACCTGTACCGATCGTTTCTTATCCGATAGATAAAAAACGATCTGTAAAAGCTAGTTGCTTAACCTATTATTAGCTGTTATTGGATCAAATATCTAATGCAGTTTACTAACCAAATCATCTACAAAAATATGAGAACCTTAAAATATTTTATGGGCATCTTCCTGTTCCTGTTGGTAACAAGATGCCAAAAGCCGGAAGTTACCCTTCCAGAATCGGATACAATGAATAAAACAACTGCCAGGGCGTTAACCGCAACCAGTTATCCAAGTTATAACCTATCACCTCTTCCACCCGACCAATCGGGAGTAAACAGCACGGCGATGCAACTTTCGGCAAAATTCAAACTGGGCTGGAATATAGGCAACACACTTGAGGCAATTGGTGGTGAAACAAACTGGGGCAATCCGATGGTTAGCCAGGCGCTTATCGATCAGGTAAAAAGAAGCGGTTTTACTGCAGTTCGGATCCCTTGCTCATGGAACCAGTATATGGCCAACAGTGCTACGGCAGAACTTCAGCAATCATGGCTAAACAGGGTAAAGCAAGTGGTGCAATACTGTGTTAACGATGGCCTGTATGTAATATTAAATATCCATTGGGACGGAGGTTGGCTGGAGAACAACTGTACCACAGCCCAACAGGCCGCAGTTAATGCCATGCAAAAAGCTTTTTGGGAGCAGATTGCTACGCAGATGCGTGATTTTGACGAACATGTTATGTTTGCCAGCGCCAACGAACCTGCGGTATCAGATGCTACCGGGATGGGTGTTCTGCTTTCCTATCATCAAACCTTCGTAAACGCGGTAAGATCTACTGGTGGCCGAAATAGTTACAGGGTATTGGTTATCCAGGGACCCTCAACCAATATTGAATACACCAATAATTTAATGAATACGCTACCCACCGATCCAGCAGCCAATCGCCTGATGGTTGAAGTACACCATTATACCCCCTTTAATTTTGCAGGTCTTACCCAGGACGTAAGCTGGGGCAATATGTTTTATTATTGGGGTGATGGATATCACTCTACTACTGATGCTTCACGGAATGCTACCTTTGGCGAGGAATCAAATGCCGGAGCAGATTTTTCGCTGATGAAGACCAAGTATATTGATAAGGGCATCCCGGTTATATTGGGAGAATATGGCGCAATCCGGCGATCGACAACGCTTTCTGGAGCTGCGTTGACGCTCCACCTGGCCAGCAGGGCATACTATATCAATCATGTTACCCATCAGGCACTCTTAAATGGCCTACTTCCATTTTATTTCGATGATGGATCAAGTGGGAACAATGCATTCAGAATCATTGACAGGCAGACAAATGGAGTTGCTGATCAGCAAGGCCTTGCCGCAGTGGTACAGGGCGCACAAAACAACACCACTTCAACCATTCAGCTGGGACAGGTTTACCAGATTGTAAACAGATACAGTTTTAAAGCATTGGAAATTGGAGGATGGGGTACTGCCAATCAAACACCGGCTCAGCAATGGGCTTATGTAGCCGGGGCAAACCAACAGTTCAAAGTGGAAGATGCTGGTGGTGGATATTACAGGTTAACACCAATGCATGCCACCGGAAAGTGTTTAGAAATTAATGGCTGGAGCAACGCTGATGGTGGCCAGGCAGCTTTATGGGATTACAGTGGCGGTGCAAATCAAAAATGGTCAATTCAGCTTACCACTAATGGATTTTATAGGATCATTAATGTAAATAGCGGAAAGGCTTTGGATATTAACGGATCTTCACTCAACAATGGTGGCACAGCTATTCAATGGTCTTACACTGGCGGACGTAACCAGCAGTGGGCGTTTTTGAAAATATAAATTACAAACCAATAATCTGAAGCAGTTGCTCAGCAATGGTGAGTATTTTACCATGCGCTGTATAAATGAAACGGGATAGGTAACAGGATATTGGGCTAATAAAATATGAAAAGAGGCTGTATCATAAAGGCGATTTCAACCCAGATGCTGTCATGTTGAACCTGTCGAAATACCTTAAAGCGCATTTAGACAGGTGCCTCGACAAGCTCCCCAAAGAAGTCCTTTGGACAGGATGACAAATCTATCTTTGTGATGCAACCTCTTTTTTACATCACCTCGAATCAATAGCTTTAAAAAAGAATGATACAATTCGGGTAGATCCCGCCGGCTTTCGCATTAAAAGCGCTTTGTAGGATTAATTAATGGTAAACTGAAATAAAAAACCGAGCCTTTTGTTAGCTGGCTTTCTGCCCATATTTTTCCGCCATGTCTCTGTATAATCTCGGCAGATAGATAAAGTCCTATTCCAAAACCGGCAACAGTACTCATCCGATTGTTTTCTACCCGGTAAAACCGTTCGAATAGTTTTGGGATATCGTTTTCATCTATTCCCATTCCATGATCCATTATGCGGAATACGGCTGTACCGTTCTCAAGATAACTGTCAATAGTTATTTCACTATCGGCTGGCGAATATTTCACCGCATTGCTGATCAGATTATTGACCACATGTCCAAGTTTATCTCTGTCTGCGTTCACAAAAAAACCTGGCTGGAATGCGTATTTTATATTATGGTTATTTACCGTTGCAATATATTCCTCTACCACTTCCTTAAGCAGGACAGACATTTCTATGGGCTGAAAATCCATCAGCATTTTTCCCGACTCTAAACGCGAGAGGTTGAGAAAACCATTGATCATGCCAGTCATTTTATTGATCTGACGCTCAGCACCCTGGAGGGCCTTATCTGCAAAGCCGTTCATCGTACCCCTGGCTTTTAGCTGCATCACCTGAATATAACCTTTCATGGAAGTAAGCGGTGTCTTGAGTTCGTGACTAACCATCGCAATAAAATCATTCTTCCGCTGTTCATCCCTTTTCTGATCTGTCACGTCCATTAAAACGGCATAAAAGCTATCAAAATCGCCATAATTGCCTTTTTTTAACTTGCCTACGATCCTCATCCAACGGTTCTCGCCAGAAAGATGTTTGATCGGATAGGTATAATCCAGGGGCTTTCCAAGATTGATACAGTCATGAAGGACACCTTGGAGCGCGGATAAGTATTCGGTACCAACACTGCTCAGCACCATTGTCCAGCTCACCTCTCCCTCCAAGGGCAGACCACAGAGTTTCCTGAACCGCTCTGATACTTCAACCCGTCCTGTTTTAATATCCAGGTTACAACTGCCCAGCTCTGCGGCATCGAAGGCAGACTGTAGGTTATCTTCGCTCTCCCTCAGCGCATCGAGTGCATCTTTGAGCTGACCGTTGACTTCTTTCTGAAGATCATTGACTGCTGCGAGTTTTTCATTGATAGTCTCGAGCTCCTGTGTTCTTAGCCTGACGGTATTTTCAAGATTTTCATTGAGTTCATCTGCATTTTTTCTTGCCGCTTCAAGTTCCCTGTTCCTGGTTTCCAAAAGCAACTGGTTTTTCTTCAGCTCGCTCAGATCGGTAATAATGACACTTAGTGATGTGCCTTCATCAAGGTTAAGCGCCTTTAGAGAGAGCTGAACCGACAAGGAAATTCCCGAGCTGTTGATGATATCGACTTCGGCCTTGGTGTCCACTTCCCAGGCGCCATCGATTGTCTCTCTGACAAATGCCTGATCTTCTATTGAAAAAAATGCCAAAAAGTTTAGACCGATAACTTTTTCTAAAGGTAAGCCTAAAAGCCTTGCAAATTGTGAGTTGCAATACAGTACGCTATAGGATTCATCGAGCGTAAGTGCGCTTTCGGTCATCTGTTCGATAAAGATCCTGTAGGTATGATCAGCACTCTTAAGCGTAAAAAGCTGATGGCCATCCTGACCATTTACAATCAGGGCATCAACTTCTCCAGAGCGGATCGCATGGATAATATCGTTGGCTTCCTCGAGCTGGATACGAAGTTCTTCATAGGCCCGCTCAAGCCTGATATGTTCACTTGACTTCTGCATAACTTAATAACTGATACCTAAACCTTTCAATACTTTCGCACGGTCAGAGCAGTCCCCGATCAGCTTTTTGATAGGCACCGGCGATTTTTTGATCAACATTGGGATGGCCGTTACATCTTCCTGCTGCACCAACAAGGGCTGCTGATGTGCATCAATGATATCCAGCTCATACCTGCCGGCAATAAATTCCTCGCATATTGCGCGGATGTTGACAACTGCCCTTGCGGAAACTGGTGATGCACCTGCAATGAAAAGCCTAAGCGAAAAAAAATCGTCGCTTTGGGTACTATCTGGATGATCGGGGTTTCCTATCGGCATAACTAATTATTAATCTTTGTACGTATGTCCAGCCCCACCAGAACCTTTTCCTCATTTGAAAGGTCGCCTATAATTTTGCGGACCGGTTCAGGCACCTTTTTCACCAGTGTCGGAATGGCAAATATCTGATCACCTTCAGCCAGCTGTGGTTTTTCCAAAAGATCGATCACCTCAATACTATATTTTCCTTTCAGATGCTCCTCGCAGAGCTTTTTCAGGTTTTCCAGTGCAACTACCGATTTATTGGTTTTACCGGCCACATATAGCCGGAGTTCATATGCTTTCCCCACTATTTATTTGTTTTTATTTACATTTTTTTCTTTCTCACCATCATCTCCCCTGCGCAGATCGGCAATTTTATTTATCGTTTCGCCCATAATCTGTTTTTTTAAAGCCTCCTCAACATAAACTTTATTGAGTTCTTCTTCTGCTGATTCATATTCAGATCTTAGACTTTCGATCTTTGATTCTAAAATCTTCCGTTTGCGTTGAAGTTCACGGTCCTTACGGCTGACAGCCTGGGCATGGATAACCTCACCAGTTTGCTCCATAAGCATCCTTGCCTCCCGCGCCGAGCCGGTTAACACACCATCTTCGGTAAGATATACATCCACCAGATCTAGTCCCTTATCTGTAATCACAAATTCGCGTATCTGGTTTGAATGTTTCATACCCCTGGATTTCATGATATACAATCCACGGTTCCGCTCACCGTTGCTTTCGATATCACGGATCAAAAGCCAGGCATCAACAAGTGAAGAAACCCCTTCATCGGTCTGTTCATTAACTATATTATTAAGGGTAAGGGCTGTAAACATTACCGTAATCTGTTCAGCCTGTAGAAAATCGATCAGGCGCACAAGCATGGTTTTCACATCGCTAACCGATCCTATCGTGATCAGGTTGGTAATCGGATCAAGCACAACAACAGATGGCTTGGACTTTTTGATTGCCTTATGGATCGCTACCAGATGCATTTCCAGTCCGTACAAGGTAGGGCGTGAAGCGTAAAATTCAAGAGATCCTTCCTTAAGGTGTTTTTGAAGATCTATACCAATAGAACGCATATTTCTGATGATCTGTTTTGGGGATTCTTCGAAAGCAAAGAAAAGGCATTTCTCTCCCCTAAGGCAGGCCGCATTGGCGAATGTTGCTGCTATACTGGTCTTGCCCGTGCCGGCCGTACCTGAAACCAGAATACTGCTCCCTTTATAAAAGCCAGAATTTCCCAGCATTTTATCGAGCGAAGCAATACCTGAGGGCAAGCTTTTTGTGGAAACATCGTGATTCAGCTGAAGAGAGGTAACAGGAAGCACTGAGATGCCCTCCTCGTCAATCAGAAAGGGGTATTCATTAGTTCCGTGAACCGATCCCCGGTATTTTACAACCCTAAGCCTCCTGGTGGAGATTTGGTTGATAATCCTGTGATCGAGTAAAATAACACAGTCTGACACGTATTCTTCAAGGCCCTGACGGGTAAGTCCATTTCCGCCACGTTCACCTGTTATGACTGCCGTAACGCCCTTCGATTTTAGAAACTGAAAAAGTCTCCTGATCTCTGCCCGCAGCACTGCCGTATTATTTAGCCCCGCGAAAAGGTTCTCGATGGTATCAAGTGCTACTCTTTTTGCGCCTATACTGTCAATTGCGTATCCCAAACGGATAAAAAGCCCCTCCAGGTCATACTCTCCGGTCTCCTCAATCTCTGAGCGGTCAATATGCACGTAATCCAACCTTATCTTCTTATCCCTTTCTAACTGTTCCAGATCAAATCCAAGTGATGCTACGTTCGCTTTAAGTTCTTCGGCCTTTTCCTCAAAAGCCATAAATACTCCTGGTTCACCATACTCCATGGCTCCTTTTACAATGAACTCTATGGAAAAAAGTGTTTTGCCAGAGCCAGCCTCACCACAAACTAGTGTAGGTCTTCCAGAGGGCAACCCGCCTAATGTAATCTCATCAAGTCCGGAAATACCAGTAAGTGTTTTTGGAATAGTACCAGTTGAGCGCGCTTCCAGTTGCTTTTTTGATTTAGCCATCTATTTTTTTTTAACGCTTAAATCTATTATAATAATAATGTCGATCAATTCTTTTCAAACAAACAGGGAATATTAAAAAATGTTTGCAATAAGCGAATATATCGGTCGCGGAAATACGTTGATTTAACTTGGACAACAGCCATACATCCATTGCAGGCTAACAAACAAAAAAACAGAGAAAATCTTATATCCATCCAACATGGCAGATCATTCCGTATCTATCCGGCAGAACATATAAAAAGCGGGCATGCCATAACGCTGCCCGCTTTTAAGGTGCTAGGCATTACCGCCCGCATTCCCGGCAAGGTCTCCCCCTACATCATCTTCATCATCAGTTTCGCCGGTAAGCCCCCGTTGAACCTCGTTATCATCGGCTTCTTTTTCTTCGTTGGGACTTATCTGCGATTGTTCATTGCCGTTTTCATCTTCGTTGTCTTCTTCTTTTGGATCGATGTAATTTTTCATAGTATCTGTTTTTATTATAAAACAGATACTTTACAACTATAGTTTCAAAAAAACTAGCAAAAGTGGCACCAAATAAGGTTGCCTGCTCAATAGCTTGTCGGGATAGGAAGATTCGAACTTCCGACCTCCAGCACCCCATGCTGGCGCGATACCTGGCTACGCTATATCCCGTTTGCTGAATTCCCTTTAGGGAACACGAAAATTGACACAAAGATATATCACGTTGCGCTTTTGAAGGAATTTTTTTTCAAAAAAGGTTAAATGATTATTAAGTTTTCTCTGGAAAATGAACAGCTCTTTATCTTAAACTTTTTAACAACGAGAATGTTATATAAAAATGGAAAACATCGAACAACTCATTATACCTGCGGCACGAAAAGGCGACACCGGGGTTTTAAAAGAACTAATGCGCAGCGGAGCGGATATAAATTTTCAGGACGATAAAGGTTATACTGCTCTGATTATTGCCTGCTATAACAACCAGCTGGAAGCCGCAGCATACCTGATTGCGTCGGGAGCAGATTTGAATCTTGGAGATCGGGGAGGCAACACAGCTTTAATGGGCGCAGCATTTAAAGGCTATACCGATATTGCAAAGCTATTGATCGAAAGTGGGGCAGACCTTAATCTTCAGCATGGAAACGGTGGAACTGCACTGATGTTTGCTGCAATGTTTGGCCGCAATGAAGTATTAAAACTACTTTTAGCGCATGGTGCAAAAACGGGGCTCCAGGATATCAGGGGGCAGCATGCATTGGATCTGGCCATTTTGCAGGGGAACGAAGCTGGAGCAGAACTGCTTGAATTATACAGCAAAAATGTTAATCTTGCAAAAGCGCCTTAACCAGCCCTTTCCACTGCGGATATGAAAAACCCAGTTTGGCCGCCATACCCACCATAAAATTTCTTCCCTTATCATAAAGGCTGCCATTATCCGTATTTGGAACTTCATTTCTAGCATGTTCTTCCGCACTAACACATCGTCCGGTCTGTGTAATGATAAAGCTTGATGTAGCCTCACTTTTTAAAAAGTGAGCAGTTCCCTTTTTTCGCGACAAAGGATGTGCACAGGGTCTTACCCTCATGGACAATACCTGTTTCTTACCATCTGTTTCATTTGTGATCTCTTCGATTTGAACCCAATCGTAGCCCATTCCGGCCTGCGTTCCAGGACCGGGAATATCGATCCTGATATAATCACTTAACTGCGCCTGCCTTTCTGCACGGATCCCTTGCGGATCGATTAGTTGGAACGAGGATATACCTGCATAACGCCCCCATTCATTTACAGACAATAATCTAGTACACGCCCGTTCAAAAACCTCAACCGCTTCTTCAAGGGTACTACAGTCTCTGTGTTCTATTACATCCATCCCGCTACCTGTATATTGGGCAGGTACGGCTTCTAAGTTGTTTTTATTTTCCATAGCCATTAAATTTGGTGAAGGCTGTTAAGCCTTCACCTTAGTTTATACCTTAAACTATGCTGGTATCTTTCTTTGAATTTCACGATCCCAAAAGCGGTGTAAAGCAATCATTTCTGCAAAAGTCTTGGTAAGGGCAGCAATATTTTCAGTAATCAAAATTCCTTCGCGTAGTGCAGTATTGTCTGCGTATTCTGCTGGTAGCTTTTTAGCGAAATAAGTAGATTCCAATACCTGGATCGCCTGTTTGTCGGCAGCAATTGCCTTACAATGCTTAAACGCCTCATTTAAGAAATGAATTGCATTGGCTTCTCCACTAAGTGCATTAACAGAATCAACGCCTCCAGGCACGTATACTGCATCGTAAAGAACGGATGCTGCTGTTAGAAGACTTTCATCTACTTCAATATTTTTACCCCCTGCCGAAATAATTTCACCCAACCTTGGCGCTATAATATGCACCACCGCGCCCTGTGCAACAAGGAAATCTTTAACTTTGCTAAGTGTTTGTTCATTTACTCCATCTGCAGCAAGTATTGCAATTTTTCTTGACTTGATGGTATCTTTGATCGTTGTAGCCATACTTAGCGCTATAGAGCTCGCAATACTTCCCTTAGGATTTACAGAAGCATAATCCTTCCTTTTCCCATCGGCTGGCAGGCTATTGTTAAGGTCTGCCAAAGGGATTTTTGGAATCTGCAGGCCAAGTGCCCGTGCAACTGCCCCAGCCAGGTCCTTATCTATTTGAATTAATACAGCCAGCATACGCTCCCTGACAGGAACGGCTTTTACTTTGCCGAGTTCGAAACTAAGGGCATCAATAAGATGGTTTTTTTCGGCATTGCTCTGTGAATTGAAGAACAAGCGGGCCTGCGAAAAATGATCAAAAAAACTTCTGCTCCTTGCCCGGATCTTTCGGGCATCAATTGCCTCATTATGACTTACAAAGCCACCCTTTGCAGCAGGTACCTGCCTTGGATCGTTTGCGGCAAGTCCGTTTGGACCATAACTGGTTTTACCCCTGTTGATTGTTTGGCGCATATGGCCATCGCGTTGGTTATTGTGCACGGGAATTACAGGTCTGTTAATCGGGATTTCATGAAAATTTGGCCCTCCTAATCGGATTAGCTGGGTATCGGTATAAGAAAACAATCTGCCCTGCAATAGCGGATCATTAGTAAAATCGATACCTGGAACAACATGGCCAACATGGAAAGCGACTTGCTCCGTTTCAGCAAAAAAGTTATCAGGATTTCTGTTCAGTGTCATCTTACCAATACGCTGCACGGGAACAAGTTCTTCAGGGATTAGCTTGGTGGGATCCAAAAGATCAAATTCAAACTTAAACTCATCAGCTTCAGGAACGATCTGCACCCCAAGTTCCCATTCGGGAAAGGCGCCGGCCTCAATCGCATCCCAAAGATCCCTTCTATGAAAATCAGGGTCTTTGCCCGAAATATTCTGTGCCTCATCCCAAGCTACCGAATGAACACCCAGAAGTGGCTTCCAGTGGAATTTCACAAAACTGGCTTCCCCATTGGCATTTACAAATCTAAAAGTATGTACGCCAAAGCCCTCCATCATGCGGTAACTCCTTGGTATGGCGCGATCACTCATCAGCCACATAATCATATGCGACGACTCTGGCATCTGGGAGATAAAATCCCAAAAAGTATCGTGAGCTGAGGCGGCCTGTGGCATTTCATTATCAGGCTCTGGTTTTACCGCGTGGACAAGGTCTGGAAATTTAACCGCATCCTGAATAAAAAATACGGGCATGTTATTGCCTACAAGATCAAAATTCCCCTCCTGGGTATAAAATTTTACGGCAAAACCCCTTACATCACGCGCAAGATCTGTCGATCCCCTGGAACCTGCAACGGTTGAAAACCTAACAAACACCGGAGTTTCTGCTCCCGGATCGCATAAAAATGCAGCTCTTGTTAACTTAGACATGTCTTCGTATACCTTAAAAACCCCATGTGCAGCAGAGCCCCTGGCGTGCACGACCCTTTCGGGTATGCGTTCATGATCGAAGTGTGTAATTTTCTCCCGGAGGATAAAATCCTCCAGAAGTGTTGCGCCTCTTTCCCCGGCTTTGAGCGAATTCTGATCATCATTAATCCAGACGCCATGATTAGTTGTTAAAAATTCGCCTGTCGAATCTGCAACAAAAGATTCCAGTTTGGCCGTCTTACCATTTTCTGGCTGAGCAGGTTTATTTTTTCTTTTTGGTGTTTTCTTGTCCATATTTTTTTTAGCTTACGCCTCTTTTTGGGCTGTTAACAATTATTTTTTCTGCGATTTATTCATTATTGGTTGAGGGAAAAACTATCGGCTAATGAGCCGTTGGCACGGACAAAGTTTATCTTTGCCAATGTATTTTCATCAACAATCTCTGTAATATGGTTCCACAGTTCCGATGCAAGGGGTTCTAAGGGCTGCTCGTCATTAATCAGAATATCAACTTCCGCTGGTCCCTTTATCGTTAGATCCATAATTCTGTTTCCTAAAAATGCTTTAAGCTGTTCAATGAGTTTTTCCATGTTGTTTAAGGATAGATGCGTAGCTGGATGAAAAATTTAAGTTTCTAAATAGCAATTAAGGTTTTAAAACAACCTTTACACAATCCTCCTCCTTTTCGTCGAAGATTTTATAGCCGTGTGCTGCCTGATCAAGGGGAAGGGTATGCGTAATAATGTCATCAAGCACTACCTTTCCATCATTTACCAAACCAACAAGTTTATCTATATAGTTAAGTACGGGTGCCTGGCCCTGTTTGATGGTAATACCCTTGTCGAAAATTCTAAAGAGCGGAAAGTTATCGTAAGGCGAACCATAAACACCCATAATAGATACGGTTCCCATTCTACGAACAGCTTCAAAGCACATTTCGAGCACTTTTATAGAGCCTTTTTCAAAATTGAAGGTTGCCTTAACCTTATCCATAAAGCTACGTTCGGGCTCAAATCCTACCGCATCTACACATACATCAGCTCCCCGTCCGCCTGTCATTTCCCTTATTGCTTCCACTACATCCACTTTATGTGGGTTCAGCGTATCAACTTTATTTACCGCCTTTGCCTTTTCGAGCCTATAATCTAAGGGATCAATTGCAATTACCCGGCTGGCACCATTTATCCAAGCTGCTTTTTGTGCCATTAACCCAACCGGTCCTGATCCAAAGATGGCGACTACTTCTCCTCCTTTTAACTGCGCCCAATCAATGGCCGACCAACCGGTTGGAAAAATATCGGTAAGGAAAAGTGCCTGTTCATCGCTTAAATGATCGGGAACAATACGCGGACTGATATCGGCATATGGTACCCTCACATATTGCGCCTGGCCACCAGAGTAGCCACCATAAAGATCGGTATAACCAAAGAGTGCGCCACCTTTCTGGCTCATCATATCACCATTTGGTCCATAGTTTTTAAAGTTCGAATTCTCGCAGGCAGGTGAAGCTTCATGAGTACAGAAAAAACACTTACCACATGCAATGGGAAAAGGAACTACCACCCTGTCGCCTCTTTTCAGATTCGTAATGGAGGCGCCAACCTCCTCCACTATCCCCATAAATTCATGCCCCATAACCAAAGGTTCTTTTTGCGGAACTGCACCGCTTAAGATATGCAGATCGGAGCCACAGATTGCGGTTGAGGTTACTTTAAGGATTACATCCCTGGGATCAAGAATTTCGGGATCGGGTACATTGTCTACCCGGATATCGCCAGGTTTGTGGAATACTGCTGCTTTCATAATTTAAATTTTATGTAGATAATGAATAAAGCCTTCATAAACAGCCTATGGTACAATAAACAACAATGAAAAATCTGTTAAAGTTTAGCTAATTTGAATTAAAGAATGACAAAAAACATTTTTCGGGCAGAATGGGTTGTACAATAATGATGAAGGAAAAAAGAACGGTTGTAATTACAGGCGCTTCAAGTGGCGCTGGCAGAGCAATGGCTACTGTATTTGCTCAGAATGGAGATAAATTGGTAATCTCTTCCCGCAATTTGAATGAACTTGCAGCATTGGCTAAAGAATGTGAATTATTCGGTGCAGAAGTGTTAACAGTTGAAGCAGATGTATCCGATTATAAACAGGTAATTAATCTGGCAGCGGCTGCCGACAATTTTGGACCTGGAATAGATATCTGGATAAATAATGCCGGCGTACTTGCTATCGGCGAATTTGATGTTACACCAATGGAAGTTTCGGAGCAGGTGTTGCGCACCAATCTGCTTGGCTATATGAACGGAGTTCATGCCGTACTCCCATATTTTAAAAAACAGGGATCAGGTATCATCATCAACAATATCTCCATCGGTGGCTTTCTTCCTGTACCTTACGGCGTGGCCTATTCTGCAAGCAAATTTGGTTTGAAAGGTTTTAGTGCAGCCCTTCAAACAGAATTATCCAGGTACCCCAATATTTATATCTGTGACACCTTTCCAGCATTTTTAGATACACCAGGGATCCAGCACGCGGCAAATTATACCGGAAAAAGTTTAAAACCTGCACCACCGGTATACGATCCGATGCGTATAGCACTAAGCATACTTAAACTTTCTAAGCAACCGAAACCGCAAACGATGATTGGAAGCACTTCGATACTGCTTCGCTTATCTTATGCCGTTTTTCCGGCAATTACAAGGGGCATAGCCGGAGCGGTGATCCGTAATTACTTAAAAAATGCCCCTGATATCGAAAAAACAAACGGCAATATTTTCTCTCCACTTCCTTTTGGCAATGCCATACACGGTGGTTGGGGAATGCCTGGAAGACCTAAGGCGCACCGTAAATACCTTGCTGGCGGGCTACTTCTCTTTGTAGGCGCAGTGCTTTTAACGGCCAAAAGTTTATCACAATTGCCCAAGGGATAACCAGGGATTTTACACTTTTAGCGGCCATAAAGTTCGGTTTCTGATTTTAACCAGTTTACGGTTTTTTCGGTAATAAATCCTTCATCCACCCTCCATGCCCAGTTACCGGATGCTTTACCCGGTGTATTCATCTTAGCGTCATCACCTAACTGCATAATATCCTGCATGGGGATTATTGCTATTTCCGCAATTGAAGAATAGCAAAGCCTGATCATGACCATATTAATATTCGTTTCATTAACGCTGGTACCCACATAGTTCGATAGCCGTTTCCGAAGCGCTTCATCTGTTTCATTTCTAAACCATCCCAAAGTTGTATTGTTGTCGTGAGTTCCGGTATAGACAATAAAATTCACCGAATCAAAATTATGCGGAATATGGGGCGAAGCTGCCAGGTCTTCGCCAAAGGCAAACTGTATTACTTTCATGCCCCGCAAGCCTAACTGTTTCCTTAAATGAACCACATCCTCGGTAATTTCGCCAAGATCTTCGGCAATGAAAGGAAGTTCACCGAATTTTCCCTTCTTGGATTTAAAAAATTGAACACCCGGTCCAGATTGCCAGGTACCATTTATTGCATCATCAAGATCAGCTGCAACCTGCCAATAGCTCGCAAAAGCCCTGAAATGATCCAAACGAACAAGGTCGTATATTTTTCTGCTTTTCTTGAGCCGGTTTTTCCACCATTTAAATCCCTCATGTTCCATCCTCTCCCAATTGTATATCGGCATTCCCCACAACTGCCCTTTTTCATTAAAATAATCTGGAGGTACCGCCGCAACAACAGTTCTGTTTCCATTTTTATCAAGCAGGAAATTTTGAGGTTCTGCCCATACTTCAACCGCATCGTAATCCAGATAAAATGGAAGATCACCGATCAATCTTATTCCCCTTTTATTTGCATAGGCTTTTAATTTGTACCATTGACGGTAAAAAATAAACTGGTTCCATTTTATTTCTTCAAGCTCGGCCAGGTAGTTTTTTTCATATTCAGCAATAGCCTTTTTATTTTTAGACTTAAACTTTTCTGGCCAGTTAAACCATTCACTGTTTTTATAAAACTGTTTTAAATGGGTATAAACAGAAAAATCATTGAGCCAGTGCGCTTCAGCCTTACAAAACGAGTTGTAACTTGCAACCAGTTTCTTGTTACCCGTACTTTTAAAGCATTGATAGGCCTTATCTAAAATGCGCTGTTTCATTTCTGCTGCTTTTTTAAAATCAACTTGTGCTGTTGCGGGTAATAGGAAAACATCAAGATCGGTTTTACTCAAAAGCCCATCTTCGAATAGTATTTCCGGACTAATTAGCATAGTATTTCCAGCCATAGCAGAACTGCTGGAATAAGGAGAATACCCATTCTCCTTTTTTACCGGATTGAGGGGCAGAATCTGCCAATAACTTTGTCGCGAAGCATAAAGAAAATCTACAAATTTATGTGCCCAAGGGCCCAGATCGCCGATACCAAAACTGGATGGTAAGGAGCTGATATGCATCAACACCCCGGCAGAACGTTCATTTTTTTTAGGGATTAACCTGATCACCGCCAATTGAATCTCGTTGAACAACTGGCTGATGAGTATCCCCCGCTGTAATGGATCTTTAGCCCCTTTTTTCCCGGTAAGCAGATTTTCCCATGGTAAGGGTGCCTCGTGCGGTAAAATAACAGCAGTATCTTCCCAATCGAAATCACTAATTGTTACATTCTGGATTTTGCAGCACTTGGCAAAACCAAGGGGAACAACTGTTATTATCCAGCGCTGTTTATACCGCCTTGCAAAAGCACAGATATGGTTACTATATTTACCTTCAACCGTTAAGGGAATATAGGTACCGAGTTCAAAAAGATCAGCTTCAGATTTTCTGATCAATAGCAAAGTTTTGGTTAACCACATTTTCAACTTTCCAGAAAACCGGTCTTCCCAAAGTTTTTTATAGTCTACAGGTGTATCCATCTCTTTCATCATTTTGGATCTGCTGCTATAATTAACAGGTCTTCTATTATCAGGATCAACGAGGCTTAAATCCCATAACTCGGTTCCCTGATAAATATCCGGAACACCAGGGCAGGTAAATTTTAAAGTAAGCTGGGCTAAACTATTGATTATTGCAAAATCTGAAATGCGCTTCAAAAAGTCTTTGATCAATTTTCCGCTTTCCAGCCTTTCGTTTAAAATAACCTGCGAAAACTTATTCAGTTTATGCTCGTAAACCTCATTCGGACTTGCCCAGTCTGACCGTTTTTTGGACTCCCGCAACGCTTTTACAATAAACTGTGCTAACCGGCCATCAATATCATGCTCATCATCTTTTAGAAAAGGCAAGGCCCCAATAATGGTCTGCAGGAGCAGATAAACATCATTATCGTGTAACTGTTTATAGGCCGGCACCTTATGCTGTAAGCTGATAAAAATATGCTTGAGCTGTTCAACCAGCAGGCTCCACTCTTCAGGAAGATCGCTAAGCACATTCAGCCTTGCCCTTACATCTTCCCCTTTTTTGGTGTCGTGGGTAGAACTCGCATTTATACTCAGTGGCCAGTGCTGCCGGCGATTCTGCATTTCATTATGAAACCGATCGACTGATATCCCGAATGCATCCGGAGCATCTCCAACTTCATTGTGGCCAACAAAACGGTTGTAGGTAAACATCAGTGTATCCTCGACTCCTTTGGCCATTAACGGACCGGTAAACTGCATACAGCGCTGAAAAAACTGACCGACTTTTTGTCGATATGCAGGATCTGCATTTCGGGGTTTTTCTAAAAATATAACAGATAACAATTCTCCTGCTTTACCCAGTTTTTTATCACTAATGAGGGGCATTAGCAGGCTGGTGATTTTCTTTTCATCGATTTCTGCAAGTGGGAAACTATAATTGTAATACCGGTATACAGGCATGCGGATGAGGAGCCAGCCAAGCGCCTTTTTTAGTTCTGCATTTTCTACAAAAGAAAAACCAGGTGGTTTAAGTGGCAAAAGCATTTCAAACAGGTTATCCAATTCACCCTGCATATGTTTAAACAATATATTATGCTTTTTTTCATAGATCAGCTGAGATGGATTGATTTTTTTTCCTGTTACCCGTTTATAAAGTCTGGTAAAAGGTTTCTCGGCCTGCTTATTGGTAAAAAGATTGTTTACCATTGCCATAAAATCATAACCAGTGTTTCCCTGTACTTTCCAGTCCAATGGCATCTGTTCTCCCTGTTCCAGAATTTTTTCCACGACAATGTAAACTTCCTTTCCAACTGACTTCCGGAGGCTTTGTAAATAGCCTTTAGGATCATAAAGCCCATCTACGTGGTCGATTCTCAGTCCCTGAAAAATCCCTTTATCAATCAGTTCGAAAATATAGCGGTGATAAAGATCGAATGTTTCCTGGTGCTGCATGTTCAGACAGATAAGACTATTGACTGTAAAAAACCTTCGGTAGTTGATTTTATGATCGGTTTCCTGCCAATTACATAAGCGGTAATGCTGATCGTTAACAATCTGTTTTAAAACAGCCGTATTGCTGTTAATTTTCCTAAAATCGAGTAATGCCAGCATTTTATGCGTATCAGCATTAACGGGCCAATCGGTTTCACCATAACTCAGGTAATATTCGCCTTTAACTTTCTTTAGCTGTAATTTCTCCTGCTTTATGGCCTCATCAAGCTCCTCACCTAAAAAAGGAACCATTAAGCGTCCATCGTCCATTTTCAGGTTGATATCAAAAAAAGGGGCAAAATCTGAAGCATTACCCTTTTGAAGGACATCCATTAACCAGGTATTGCCAGGATGAAAGGCCATGTGGTTGGGAACAATGTCCTGAAGCCATCCAATCCCTGCAGCTTTTAGTTTTTTAGACACATTTAACAACTCTGCTTCGGTACCGATCTCAGGATTTATCTTTAATGGATTTACCACGTCATAACCGTGCATACTGCCCGGAATGGCTTCAAAAATGGGCGATGCATACAATGTGCTTATACCCAGTTCGATGAGGTACGGGATAATACGATCAAGAGATTTCAGGTTAAAATCTTTGTGGAACTGGATGCGGTAAGTGGCGTTTGGGTTATACATCTTTTTTAGAAAGAATAAGAGTTGATTCTGGAAATAGGGTAATTTGTTCACCAGGAAGTAAGCTGTTTGTTTCTTGGTTTGGTCCATTCCAAACGAATGAAGAAGAGTTAAGCAATACGGCCCAATCTTGAATTGTTTCGCCAGTTAAAAGGTTTTGCTTTTGATCTGAAAAGTTAAACAGCACCATTATTTTTTGTGTACCCTTCCACCGGTTTAGCATTAAACATTTTTTTTCTGGGTATGCCACTGCCTTAACGTTTTTCCGATCTAAATCTGCAAGTACCTCATTTTGCTTTCGGAGTGCTATCAATGTTTTATAATAAGACAACATTTTAAGGTTTAACGGTACTTCCAGTTTTTGCCAATCCAATTTTGAATGCTGAAAAGTTGATTCACACTGCGGGTCGGGCACGGCTTCATCTCCGTGGAAAGCCGAAAACTCTGCTTTTCTGCCTTTTCTAACCGCTTCTACCAGATGGTGATCATTGTGACTTACAAAAAACTGGAAAGGATTGGTTTCTGCCCATTCCTCGCCCATAAATACCAAGGGTAAAAAGGGACTGCAAAAGACAGCAGCGGCCATCACTTTCAACATTTCAAAACTCACCAATGTAGCAGTCCGTTCGCCCAGCATGCGATTACCGACCTGATCATGGTTTTGTGAAAAGACAACAAATCTATTACCTGGAACATCTCCAATGGGTTCACCAAATTTTTTCTGTCTGTGGGATGAATATTGTCCATCGTACACGTAAGCACTGTTAAAAGATTTGGCCAGATCATCCACGCCGTTAAAATCAGAATAATAACCTTTTTGTTCCTGACCTGCACAAACCCTCAACGCATGGTGAAATTCATCTATCCACTGGGCATCCATGCCATAGCCAAACTCCTTTTGCGGCCTGATAAAACGGCCGTCGTTCAGGTCAAGTTCAACAATCAGTTCATAAGTTCTGCCAGTTACCCGAGCAAGTTTTTCGGTATGCGATTTAATCTCTGCCAGAATATGAACAGGGCTAAAATCTTTAATTGCATGTACCGCATCTAGCCTGAGCGCATCGATGTGAAAATCCCTGAACCACATTAGTGCATTTTCGATAAAGAAATCCCTTACCGCATCGCAGCCTGCATCATCAAAGTTAATGGCCTGCCCCCAGGGCGTATGGTATTTATCGGTAAAGTATGGACCAAAATCTGCAAAATAATTTCCTTCTGGCCCCACATGGTTATAAACAACATCCAGGATTACGGCCAGCCCCTTCCCATGGCAGGTATTAACCAGTTGTTGTAATGCTAAAGGACCACCATAGGTATTTTGTACGGCAAAAGGAAATACGCCATCATAACCCCAATTCCTGCCGCCCGAAAATTGTGCAACAGGCATAATTTCGATGGCAGTAACGCCCAACGCAACAAGGTAATCGAGTTTTGTTTCGATAGCGGCAAAATCTCCTTCAGGTGTGAAAGTTCCGGTATGAAGTTCGTAAATGATGAAATCTTTCAATGCGAGCCCACTCCAATGCTTATCTGTCCAAGGGAAACTTTCCAGATCAAAAGCTGTTGATACCCCCTGTGGTCCTTCTGCCTGGAGCAATGAGGCTGGATCAGAACGCACAAGTTCTTTTCCATCCTTAGGCGTGCTGATTTTAAAGCTATAACTTTCCAGTGGCTTTATCTGATCGGTTTGCAAAAACCAATATCCATAGCCCTCATTAAACATATCAATAACGGCAGCACTTTCTGTTATTAAAACAGCAACCTGTTCTGCAAACGGTGCCCAAACCCTTATTTCTGCCTCCCCGTTTTCGTTAAAATTTAAACCAATACTTCTTTTTTGTACGTTTACTCCCATTAAAGCCCTTTTTTATGAGAACAAAAAAAAACAGGCCAAAGTTTTGACGGATATTGATGAAGAATATGCTGCAATTCGCATAAACCTTAAAGCAAGCTATTATAGTGCAAAGCGCGGCTTATCATCTACTGGCTCCTGCATTTTACCTGTTTGTTCAGTTTGTATTTACTGTTAAAAAAATTAATCCTGATGAGGAGTTCCGTTATCTTCTGCGCGGTCTGCATCCGAATCCGATTTTTCCGCCTGTTCGGATAATTCCCTGGCTGAAGCCTCATCCTGATAAGCACTATCTGCATCACTAGCCTCAATCTGTGAACGCGGTATAATACCAACCTGATTTTCATTGTCCTGTTGATCTGTTTTTTTGTTTTCCATTGTTTTAAGTTTAAACCTTCAAAATTATTTCCTGCAAGAAGCGCAAACCTTTGTTTTACAGCATGTACTTCATTAAATAAACCAGGCAAAACTGTTGTAGGTTTGATTTATTTAACGGTTAAAGTATTTGGTTACAACACCGGTTAACATTGCAATTAGATGTTTCTCAGCAGACACAGTATCAACATGCTTTTAATAACTTAAAAAAGGAACGCCCTGGTATAGGCTGGTTATGCCGCTTTTAGTGCGCTCGAAATAAAAAAAATGATCAGTCTAGCGTATCAAAAATAATTTGGTAAATAAAAAATTAAGCTAAAATACCTAAGCTTATATTGGTTAATTTTTCGCTTTGCCTAAAACTTTTAATCTGATGGTTCTGTTTATTTTAACAAAGTAAACAGCATTATGGCAAATACCAAAAACGACAAAAAAGATCCTGAGAAAGGTAATCAAAGGAAAAACCAGGAACAGCTAAATCAAATTGCTTTGGGTAATACTGAAATAAAAAACACACCGTTAGCCAATAACAACGATCTTTTAAGTTTGCCCAAAACCTCTGGCACAGGTTCGAACCCTGCCACAGCCACCCCCCATTCGCTTATTGTACACGAAGATGAAGAGGACAAAGACAGGTATGAAGAAGGCAGCAGTATAGATCAAAAAAATGTTGATACCGAATAACTTAAAAACACAATTGCTATTTAATGAACAAAATTTTAGTGTACAAACTATTTCTTTATGAGTAAACTGATCTGTATACTTGAGGATGATGCAGGGATAAGAGATATATTACAGTTCTTGCTTTTAGAAGAAGGCTACCAGGTAGCATGTTTTACTACCGTTAATGAGTTTTTTAGCAGAAAACATATCAATCCAGACCTTTACTTGTTGGATGTAATGCTTCCAGACGGCAATGGTATGGCGGTATGTAAACTGCTTAAGGCTGATCCTCAAACTGCTGCTACACCAGTAGTTATGATGAGTGCCCATGCCGATATTCAACAAATGACCAGCGGATGTAACGCCGAAGAATTTGTGGTAAAGCCTTTTGATATCTTTGTATTATTAAAAAAGATCGTCGATCTATTAAATTTAAAAAGTGCCGGAAAGGATACATACAGTAGCTAATTAAACTTAAATCAATCTGTTTGATATAATATACAGCGAGCTCCAGAGCAATAAGAGCTGGGGGGATAAAAACAGTCTTGCTTATTTTTTTAAGCCTTGGATTTCATTCAAGTCTGCTTTCCAATGGGCAATTTTTGCTTCTGCCCAAGCCCTCAGATCAGGGTTGAGCAATCCTGTAGCGCCAGTAGCTTTCACATGAAAACCAATCATTTTTTGGTCTGAATCGATGAGCAGGGAATGTAACTGTTCAAATTGGACTGGATTATGTTGACGCAATAGCGTTAGTTTTTGTAAGTGCTCTTCTTTAAGCGAAGTTTGTGAAAATTGATCCTGCGTATTGGTATTTGCTGCCAACTGTTGAATATAAGCTTGATTTTCATCCCCTCTACTGATGCCTAAACCCTTAATTTCTGGAGCATCGGTCATCTTTTGCATTTCAAAGTTCAACTGCTGCTGATATTGCATTTCAGGATACACGGAGTCGGTAAATTCGCGATCGTGCATAGCAAATTCGGTCTGATCATGCTTGCAGCGAAGCAAAAACAGTGCAACGAAAAGAAATAGACAAAATTGGGGATATTTCATGATTTTAACTCTTTTAAATACTATTTAATTACCTGTCGATAAAACCAGTACAAAATTGTTCGGCTTACAAAATCCAGTTTTTCACCATAAAACAAAGTAAAAACAGAGATGGTTTTATAAAATTAATGGGTTGATCGTGAAGAAATGCATAAAAAATACTGATGGCTGTGCAGCGAATAATTGCATTGACTAAAAAGAAACCTAAAGAAAAATTCATAAAGCTTTCTTTAAAGCATAATTATTTTATTACTGGTATTTTAACAATAATTCTATTGTTATGAAAAAACTTAAGATTATGATACTAGCCTGCTCAATCTGCCTGGCATCAGTTGCACAAATACGGCAAGACGCCGCCAAAAAAAGACAGCAAAACAAATCCTGCAAAGAAAAGCAAAGAATGGTTATCTAAAAAAGATACCACCAAACGTGACACCATGCACAAAACCAATCCCGTACATTGAGCAAGGGCCTCTCGGGCCTTTTTTTAATACATCACAATTTTTCTAAAAATTTAAGATATTTAGACATCAGATGGCCTACAAGCTCAACCTCATTAGTCAGATCTAACCGTAATGGCGTGATAGAAACATAACCATGATCAACGGCCCAGCGATCGGTATCTTCTTCGGCCGGCTCAAGCGGAGTTACAGTAATCCAAAAATATTTCCGTCCCATCGGGTCTTCTCCTGGAACAACATTTCCATCGTACAGGCGCACAGACTGCCGCGTCCACTTAATACCTTTAGGTTCGGGCGGAAAATTAACATTATACAGATACGATGACCTCCTATCTGGGGCAGGCCAACTTCTGGTTCGAAACCTTTCAAAACTCAGCGTGAATTCCTCTCGGTAGCTGCTATCGTGGTATTCACTATTTTCTTAAGGCAGAAAGGCTCCCCGGAATCTAAACCGGTAGATGCGCCGCATATGGAAACCGGAAAATAGAAATATTAAAATTGACCATAATGGATAGATTAGCACCAAAAACTTAAAACAAAAAACGTAAAACCATTTGAAATTTCAGCCTGTTCTATAGCTACCAAAAACCTATTAAAATTATAATTATGGCAACAACAAAAACGGCAGGCAACAAAGCCTCAAAATCTACATCAAAAACAGGAAAAATAGAAAACTCTGAATTCCATGATTTTTTTATTGATGAATTAAAGGATATTTATTGGGCAGAAAAACACCTTGCTAAAGCACTTCCAAAAATGCAAAAAGCGGCCACAAGCCCTGAGCTTGCAGCAGCTTTTGAAAAGCACACAACGGAAACTCAACAACATGTGAGCACACTGGAAGAAGTTTTTGGACTTTTAGGTGAAAAACCAGTAGCTAAAAAGTGTGATGCAATGGCAGGTTTACTGGAAGAAGCCGATGGAATTATTGCTGATACCGATAAAGGTACGATGATAAGAGATGCGGGACTTATCCTGGCAGCTCAAAAAGTAGAACATTATGAAATTGCAACCTACGGTACCCTTAGGGTGTTTGCCGAAAATATCGGTCACAGCGACGTGGCTGAACTTCTTTCACAGACCCTTGACAACGAAAAGGCAACTGATATCGCACTCACCGAGATCGCTGTGAATGCGGTTAATGAAGAGGCCGTTGCAGAATAAAAAATAGGCGATATCATAAAGGCTGTCATGTTGAGCCTGTCGAAACACCTTAAAGGGTATTTAAGTAGATCCTTCGACAGGCTATCATTGACAGACTCCAATAGAATGGTCGTCATCTCGACTGTAGCGCAGCGAAATGGAGAGATCTTTGCACCAAGTTATTGAAATCAAATTTAAAAGATTTCTCCTCCGAAGGAGTTCCTTTGGAACACTACGGTCGAAATGACGATACTTCGAGACCGTGTAGTGTTATTATGCAAATGATATGATTAACACCGGAAATCCCCTATTCAACCACAAATTCACTGCTGATCCAACTGTTTTGGTATACGATCAGAAAGTATATTTATATACTGGCCACGATGAAGCACCTCCAGAGTCACAAAACTACATCATGCGCAACTGGCTCTGCTTTTCTTCTGCCGACCTGATCAACTGGGAAGAACATCCGATACCACTACAGGCAAAAGATTTTAGCTGGGCAAGCGGGGATGCGTTTGCATCCTGTGTGGTTTTTAACAAACAGCACTTTTATTGGTTTGCTGCAGTCTCCCATCGCGATATACCAGGCAAAGCAATTGCACTTGGAATATCAGAAACACCTACAGGTCCTTTCCGTGACGCAATCGGATCGGCCCTGATCACAGGAAATGATATTCCTTTCGACAAAAATCCGATGGCAAACCTTGATCCTTCTGTAATCATGGACACAGACGGGCAGGCTTATATCTTTTGGGGTAACCAACAGTGTTATTTCGCTCAACTAAGTAATGATATGCTCAGTCTGCAGGGCAAAATCAATACGATTGAACTACCTGGTTTCTCGGAAGGTGCTCATGTTTTTAAACGCAACAACTGGTACTACCTGACCTACGGTTATGGCAGCCCGGAAAAGGTAGCCTACGCCATGAGCCCGAGCATACATGGACCATGGATATTCAAAGGGATATTGAACGAACTGGCTGGAAACTGTGAAACTAACCGTCCTGCCATTGTCGAGTTCAAAGGAAAGCACTACTTCTTTTATCATAACGGCGCACTAAAAGGCGGAGGCAGTCACAGGCGTTCGGTCTGTGTGGATTATCTTTATTATAATCCCGATGGGACAATCAAGCGGGTGCTCATGACCAGCGAAGGATTACGGTAACGCTCCTGCCAAAGAAAGCTAGATGCCCGTATGATTCTTTGTCCTAATCCAGATCGCTGCAATTGCATTTACCAGGGAAGCGCAAAATAACGGATGCTACAAAAAAAACACCCAATTATTCAAATGTACTAGTAAAAATGACGAAATAAACTATTCTCATAGCCACAATCCAAATAATTTAGCCTACTAATCATCAAGCCAAATTATGAGCCGAAAGCCCAACAAATTACTAGCGATTCTTTTATTCCTTTTCTTAGGAATCCTAATCCTAAGTGCATACAAAAGAGCCAGTGGGCTAAAAGATTACTATAAAAATTATTTCCCCATAGGTGTTGCCGTCAAACCAAGCGATCTCCATAATCAGGAAAAGTCGCTGATCTTAGCACATTTTAATAGTATCACTGCAGAAAATGCAATGAAAATGGGACCAATACACCCTTATGAAAATAGATTTTTCTGGCAGATAGCTGATTCAATTGTTCAATTTGGATTAAATAATAAGATAAAAGTAAGAGGGCACTGCTTAATCTGGCATGCACAAACACCACGATGGCTATTTAAAGATTCTACAGGAAACCAGGTGACTAAAGAAGTATTGCTTTCCAGGATTAAAAACCATATCAACACTGTTGTATCCCGGTACCGTGGGAAAATTTATGCCTGGGATGTAGTGAATGAGGTGATTGCAGATGACACAAGCACTTTCCGAAAATCTCAACTGTATAACATTGCCGGAGAGGAATTTATTGAACAAGCATTTAGGGATGCACATGCAGCAGATCCAAAAGCATTGTTGTTTTATAATGATTACAATACGGAAAATCCCATAAAACGGGATAAGATATATCGGATGCTTAAAAATCTGTTAGCCAAAGGAGTTCCCATCCATGGTGTTGGATTACAGGCACATTGGTCTATCAGCAACCCTACCCGCTCCGAGCTTGAAAAATCTATTGAATTATTCTCATCTCTTGGCCTTCAGATCCAATTTACCGAGTTAGATGTTTCCGTGTATTCGGGAAGACAGGGCGGCCAGATGATTACAGGAGAAAAAGGCGTTAATGCAGCTGTTTTTACACCAGAAATGGAACAGCAGCAATTGGAAAAATATAAGATGGTTTTTGAGGTGTTCAGAAAATATAAAAAAAACATTACAGGTGTTACCTTTTGGAACCTCTCCGACCGCTACAGCTGGCTCGATGGTAGAGGCAGGAAAAATTTTCCATTACTATTTGATGCGGATTTAAAACCCAAAAAAGCATACTACGAGGTTACAAAATTTTAAACAAACAACAAATTTGATGATTAAAGACGATATGTGCTGCTAAATCATCAGCTATTAAGCGTAACAGTACCTACATCAATACAACCAACTTAT
>Ga0163161_10000281_pt1 | contig 44484 bp, 25 predicted proteins | sample S45metaG_FD_129847 | JGI IMG/M metagenome (GOLD analysis project Ga0163161, IMG submission 129847) | Switchgrass rhizosphere microbial communities from Kellogg Biological Station, Michigan, USA - S4-5 metaG | ecosystem: Host-associated > Plants > Roots > Rhizosphere > Soil | place: USA... | reverse complement strand
GTTGTACTACCCTTATACTATCGGACAAAAACTTCTCAAGGATATTCTCCTCGAAAGGGAATGCAAATGTAGGAACCTTATTTTAAATATGCAAGAGTGATTTTAAAATATTTTTAATTTCTTTCCCGCTGTTCCTGTTTGCGATGCAAAGATAAAAAAAACCTCATATCTGGTGCAACATTTTATTTTTTTCTACGACTTTTTTTATTGCGAACCACTTAAATCATTTATTATCAAAGACTAAAATTAAACTATGAATTACTCAAGGATCAACACCATTGGAGGCTGGCTCTGTTTTTTCGTTGCCGCGCTCACGTACATCTTAACTTTAGATCAATCTGTAAGTTTCTGGGACTGCGGCGAATTTATCTCTTCCGCCTTCCGGATGGAGGTTGTGCACCAACCGGGAGCCCCTATCGTATCGATGGTTCAAAGGCTATTTTCAACCCTTGCTTTTGGCGATAAAACTAAAGTAGCCTATTTTATAAACATCGCTTCGGCCCTTGCCAGCGCAGGCACGATCCTCTTTTTATTCTGGACCATCACTGCACTGGCCAAGAAAACCGTGATCAAGAAAGGCGAAGAAATGACGAATCAAAAAATCATCGGTATTATGGGTGCTGGTTTAGTTGGTGCTTTGGCTTATGCCTTTTCGGATAGTTTTTGGTTTTCGGCGGTTGAAGCTGAGGTTTATGCCATGTCGTCGCTTTGCAGTGCGGTAGTATTCTGGGGTATATTAAAATGGGAATCGCAGGCCGATGAACCAAAATCAGACCGGTGGTTGCTTTTTGTAGCCTACATCATGGGGCTTTCTATTGGCGTACATATTTTAAACCTGCTCACTATCCCTGCCCTAATATTTGTTTATTATTTTAAAAAGAACCCTGCGCCCACCTGGCAAAGTGTTTTAAAAGTATTTTTAGTTTCGATTGTGGCATTGGCAGTAGTGCAATTTGGCATTATCCAGTATATCGTATCACTTGCGGCAAGTTTTGATTACTTTTTTGTAAATACAATGAACCTCGGTTTTGGCACAGGCATATTGTTTTTTGCTGTTTTATTAATTGGAAGCCTGGTTTATGGCATCCGTTACTCCATCCGCAAGCACAAAAGAGCCTTAAACCTGATTTTGTTATTTACCGTACTTCTTTTATTCGGTTACAGTTCTTTCGCATTATTAGTGATCAGGGCACAGGCCAAACCCAACCTCAACAACTATAATGTAGATAACGTATTCTCCCTTTCGAGATATTTAGGCCGCGACCAATATGGCGCCAGGCCTTTACTTTATGGAGAGAACTACAATTCTGAAAAAATAGATATTAAAGAAACGGGTGAGATTTTCCGTAAGGGCGACAAAAAATACGAGCCCGCCGGAACAAAATCGGCTTACGTTTACGCCGATAAAACTTTAATGCCACGCATGTACAGCGATAAACCTGAACATGCCCGGTTTTATAAAAGCTATATGGGTTTCGATGACCAACATAAACCCACACTTGCAGAAAACATAAAATACCTGTTCTCTTTCCAGGCCGGGCAGATGTACATGCGCTATTTTATGTGGAATTTTGTAGGGAGAAAAAACAACGAGGACGGCCAGTTTGGCGGTACAGACGGCACCTGGCTCAGCGGCGTTAAACCTTTGGATGCAATGAGGCTGGGCAGTCAAAAAAACCTGCCGCCATCTGTTGTTGAGAACAAAGCATACAACAGGTTTTTCTTTTTACCTTTAATAATCGGCCTAATCGGTGCAGTTTGGCATTTTAAACGCAACCAAAAAGATGCAGGCGTAATCGGTTTACTATTTGTTTTCACAGGCATTGCCATTGTAGTTTATCTAAACTCTGTACCGATTGAGCCACGCGAAAGGGATTATGCCTATGTAGGCTCATTTTATGCCTTTGCCATTTGGATCGGTTTAGGGGTATTCGGATTAAAAGATTTTGTTTTCCAAAAGCTAACACCAGCACGTGCGAGTATCTTTGCTTCAATTATAGCATTGTTTGGCGCCCCGATTATTATGGCCAACCAGGGATGGGATGACCACGACCGCTCCGACAGCCATGAAGCGCGCGATATGTCGGTAAATTACCTTAAATCGTGTGCGCCCAATGCCATCTTGTTTACTTATGGCGATAACGATACTTATCCGGTTTGGTATGCACAGGAGGTAGAAAATGTTCGTCCGGATGTGCGGGTGGTAAACCTGAGCTTATTTACTGCCGACTGGTATATCGACGGCATGCGGAGAAAGCAGAACGAATCGGCTCCTTTGCCCATCACCTTAAAACCCGAACAATATGTTGAAGGCACAAGGGATATTATGTACTACCAGGATTATAAAATTGCCCAGCATATCGAATTACAGCAAATTTTAGACGTTCTCCTCTCCGAGCATGACGAAGATAAGGTAGCCATGAACGATGGAGCAAAATATAATGTATTGCCTACCAAAAACCTGAAACTTACGGTAAGTCCGCAACAGGTTTTAGATACTGGTACGGTGCCAAAAGAAGATGCCGGCAAAATTGCGGGCAGCATGGAATGGACATTTAACCAAAATTATGTAACCAAAGGGACTTTGGCTTTATTCGACATTTTGGTGCATAACAACTGGGAGCGGCCAATTTATTTTACCGGAGCTATGCCCGATGAGCAATATCTTGGTTTGAACAAATATCTCTATTCGGAAGGACTGAACAAGAGATTGCTGCCATTAAAACCAGATACGGCCATCACCCAGGATTATGAGCGTATCAACATCAAACCTTTATATAACAACCTGATGAATGTTTATGCTTACGGAAATATTAAAAATGCAAATCACCTGGACAGACAATCTGCTGATGATGTAACCAGGATCTCCAATATGTTTAACAGTGCATTAAACGATCTGCTCAACAAGGGTAAAATTGCAGAAAGCAAAACCATGGCGAACAAATACTTTGAAGTGATCCCTGTTAAATTTCACAGCATGCGCCAGGTGATGAGCACCTATTATTTTACCGAAAGCCTATACCGCTTAAACGACCTGAACCGTGCAAATGCGATGATCAAAAAAACGGCTGATTATGTAAATAAGGAGTTGAATTATCTTGCCGATGTTTCGGAAAGCAAAAACCAGTTGACAGCAGAGCAGGATGTACGTTTTTACCTCGGTTATTTGGGTCAAATGGTGAAATTAACAAGTGTATTTAAGCAGGATGGATTAAGTAAAAGTCTTGAAAAACAGTATAACGATCTGATCATCCGTTTTACCCCATATGCAACCGGTTAGCATAAAAACATTCTAAATTTTAACCCATAAGCAGATTTTACATTTCTGCTTATGGGTTTTTATTTTAAAAATAGTTTAAAATCCTTTATGTTAATAGGCTTAGGCCGTTAAAAATTGTTAAATCAATCGGAAATTTTACCTGTTTTATCGACTAGAATAGTTAATTTCGGCAGCATTTTTATGTGAAAACAATTTTTAATATCATTAAACAAACCAATGAATTATTCAAAAGTTAATAATATAGTAGGCTGGATCTGCTTTTTAATTGCTACACTAACTTACGTTTTAACCTTAGAGCCTTCTGCAAGCTTTTGGGATTGCGGTGAATTTATCGCATCAGCATTTAGAATGCAGGTTGTTCACCAACCGGGTGCACCTTTATTCTTAATGCTCCAACGTTTCTTTTCGATTTTTGCAACCGGCGACCTAACCAAAATTGCTTATTGGATGAACGTAGGTTCAGCTGTTGCGAGTGGGGCGACTATCCTATTTTTATTTTGGACCATTACCGCATTGGCTAAAAAAACAGTGCTAAAGGCCGGAGAAGAATTAACTACTGGTAAATTGATCAGCATTATGGGTGCAGGTGCCGTTGGTGCCTTGGCTTATACTTTCTCTGATAGTTTTTGGTTCTCTGCTGTAGAATCGGAGGTTTATGCACAATCCTCGTTATTTACCGCGATTGTATTTTGGGCGATCCTTAAATGGGAAGCACATGCTGATGAGCCAAGAGCCGACCGCTGGTTACTGTTTATTGCCTATATCATGGGTTTATCAATCGGTATCCACTTATTAAACTTATTAACTATCCCAGCGCTTGCTTTTATCTATTATTTTAAAAGAACTGATAAAGCAACCACATCAGGAATCATTAAAACCCTTCTTGTTGGCATCTTAATCCTGGCTGTAATTCAATATGGCATCATCCAATACCTGGTTTCATTCGGTGCTTATTTCGATCTGTTCTTTGTTAATAGCCTGGGCATGGGTTTTGGAACAGGCGTTTTATTTTTCGCTGTCTTATTAATCGGCGCACTGGTTTGGGGTATCCGTTATTCGATCAAACACCAAAAGAAATTATTAAACTTAGGTTTAATCTCTACTGTCTTGATCATATTCGGTTATGCATCTTTTGCAATGATCATCATCAGGGCAAAAGCAGATCCGAACTTAAACAACAGTGCTCCTAAAGACGCTTTCTCTTTCTTAAGTTACTTAAACCGTGAACAATATGGTGATAGGCCATTGGGTTACGGTCCGAATTACAACTCAGAAAGAACAGGTGTTACTGAAGGAAAAACGATTTGGAGAAAAGGAAAAGAAAAATACGAAGTAGCCGGCAAAAAAACCGACTACGAGTATGACAACAATACTCTATTGCCACGTATGTATAGCGATGACCCTAAACATGCTGGTTTCTACAAAGAGTGGATGCACTTAGATGATGCCAAACACCCTAACGTGGTTGATAATGTTGGCTTTTTAGCCAGTTATCAGATTGGTTATATGTATATGCGTTACTTTTTCTGGAATTTTGTTGGCCGCCAAAACGACGAACAAGGTCAGGGTAGCGGATTTGAAGGGGAATGGATCAGTGGTATTAAACCAATTGATACCTGGTTACGCGGCGATCAGAGTCACTTGCCTCCATCAACGGTCGACAATAAAGCCTATAACCGTTTCTTCTTTTTACCATTGATTTTAGGAATTATCGGTGCTGTTTGGCATTTCAAACGCAACCAGAAAGATGCAGGTGTTGTAGGTTTATTATTCTTCTTTACTGGTATCGCCATTGTACTGTACTTAAATCAGAAGCCATTAGAGCCACGCGAAAGGGATTATGCTTATGTAGGATCATTTTATGCCTTTGCCATATGGATTGGGCTTGGGGCACTCGCGATTAAAGAATGGCTATTCAAAAAACTAACCCCTACTGCTGGTGCCATTGGCGCAACGGTTATCGGTTTACTGGCTGCACCCGTAATTATGGCTGAGCAGGGATGGGACGATCATGACCGTTCTACCAAATTGGTTCCCCACGATATTGCTTTGGATTATTTACAATCGTGTGCACCAAATGCCATCTTATTCACTTATGGGGATAACGACACCTACCCGCTTTGGTATATCCAGGAGGTGGAGAATGTGCGGCCGGATGTGCGTATTGTAAACTTAAGTTTATTCGATACGGATTGGTATATCAATGGCTTAAGACAGAAACAAAACGAATCGGCACCATTGCCAATCTCGATGAAACCTGAGCAGTATGTGCAGGGCGAAAGAGACGTAATGCCTTATGATGATTATAAAATTGCAGGCAGTATTGAGCTGAAAAACGTAGTTGATCTGTTATTATCAAACGACGAAAGCGATAAAGTACCGATGCAGGATGGAACAAAATCAAACTTCTTGCCGACAAAAAACCTTAAAATCACCATAGATCCACAGCAGGTAGTAAGCACAGGAACCGTTCCTGCAGCTGATGCCTCAAAAATTGCGACAGAAATGGATTGGAAGTTTAACAAAGGTTACGTAACCAAAGGAACTTTGGCCATGTTCGACATTCTTGCACATAATAACTGGAAACGCCCTATTTATTTCGCCTCTACAGTGCCTTCTGAACAATATAACGGTTTAGATAAGTATTTGTACAGCGAAGGTTTAGCTTTGCGCTTATTGCCGCTTAAAGCCGATACTATAGCATCTGATGACAGACCGGAACAGTTAAATACCCCGGTTCTGTATAACAACCTGATGACTAAATTTAAATGGGGAAATATGAAAACCGCTAAATATTTAGATCCCCAGTCATCAGACGATACTTTCATTTTCACCAACCTGTTTAGCAGCTTAACCAGTAGCCTGATTAAAGATGGCAAAACTGATGAAGCAAAAAAAGTAGTGGATAAATATTTTGCAGTAATGCCAACTGATAAATTCTTCGGTATCCGTACAGTTGTAGTGAAGTTCTACATAGCCGAAAATTTATACAAACTAGGTGAAACCGCCAGAGCCAATGATATTTTAGACAAATCGGGCGAATACATTAACAAGGAGCTTAATTATCTTGCCGATATCTCACAATCAAAAGGTTTAACGGGATCTCAGAACATTCAAACAGGTTTATACTATCTGGATAGAATGATCAAAACGAGTAAAGCTGCTGGTCAGGATAAGTTAAGCGATAAACTACAGAAAACATTTAATACTTTAGAAGGCCGTTTATCGATGTTCTTCCCGCAACAAGGTCCGCAACAATAAGCAGACCTGAAATAGCTTACAAAGCAGCTGCATTAATTTGCAGCTGCTTTTTTTATTGGAAATCCGTCACCCTGAATTTATTTCAGGGTTTTAATAGCATGATAGATGCTGAAAAATTCAGCACGACGGATCTAAATATATGTTGTTTACAAATGGATTATTTTAACAAAAAAAATCCTGCTCAGCATGGCCGGACAGGATTCAAATTTATTTTTAGTTAATGATGATTACTCGTTTACAACACCCATTGCGCAGAATTTATCAATTCTTTGTTCGATCATTTTATCGGTTTTTAGCTTACCTAAGGTAGCTAAATCTTTAGTAATATAATCTTTTAATGTTCTGCCCATTAGTTCCGGATCCTGATGCGCACCACCCAGAGGCTCAGGAATAATACCGTCAATCAGTTTGTTGCCAAACATATCATCAGAAGTTAATTTCAAACATTCTGCAGCTTTCTCTTTAAAATCCCAGCTTCTCCATAAAATAGATGAACAAGATTCAGGAGAAATTACCGAATACCAGGTATGTTCTAACATATACACCCTATCGCCAATACCGATACCCAAAGCACCTCCCGAAGCACCTTCGCCTACAACAACGCAGATAATTGGCACGCGTAGAACAGACATTTCCAATAAATTCCTTGCAATCGCCTCACCTTGTCCGCGTTCTTCTGCCTCCAGGCCCGGGTAAGCTCCCATCGTATCGATAAAAGAAATCACCGGTTTGTTGAATTTTTCAGCCAGGCGCATTAAACGTAAGGCTTTGCGGTACCCTTCGGGATTGGCCATACCGAAATTCCGGAACTGACGTTCTTTGGTATTTTTACCTTTCTGGTGACCAATAACCATTACGGTTTGGCCATTGATAGTTGCAAAGCCACCAATAATGGCCTTATCGTCTTTAACTGTCCTATCGCCATGCATCTCGATAAAATCATCACAGATCATGCTGATATAATCAAGGGTTTGCGGACGATCAGGATGGCGGCTCATCTGAACCTTGTTCCAACCCGTTAAATTTTTATATAAGTTTTGAGTGGTTTCATCTAATTTACCATCAAGCTCGTCTAAAGTGGCAGACATATCTACCTTGGTTTTATCGGCAACTTGTTTAACCTTTTCTATTTGCTGAACTAAATCGGCAATAGGTTTCTCAAAATCGAATGATGTTTTTATTTGCTGCATAATTGAACCACAAAAATAAGTAATTATTTTTAGTTTGTAACCAACAGTTTTTTGTTTGCATTTTGAAGGGGCAAATTGCGGCAGCGTACACCCAGATTAGCATTATGAACACCTTTTTTTCTGTATGATTTGGAAAGCAGTTGCAGTAGTGCATTGGTTTGGTTCTCTCCCGTCCCCGTTTCTGCTCCGATGAAAAATCGGGAGCCTTCACTAAGCCGGGTTTAGATTACAGCTGTTCTTACAACGATGAGGGGCTTCCGTGCCACCAACTTAACCCGCCTAGCCCTGATTGAAGTCGAAGATTCTTTTTTGTCACCCTGAGCCTAGTCGAAGGGCAAAAAAGATCGGAGCGCAAAGCAGGACGGACGATAATCAACATACTGCAACTGCGCTCCAAATAACTTAAAAAAGTTGACCATCCGCCCCCGATCCTAAAATCCCTAAACCCTCTTAATTCTGGCTAGAATTTCGCGGCCTCTCCTGCTTTTGGCAAGGCTTTTTTGATAAACTCCCGGATGTGGTTATTGGCTGTTTTCAGGTCATCTTTACGCAGGTACATCATGTGCCCGCTACGGTAACCTTCCCAGCTCATGCGATCTTGCAGTTTACCGGCAGCATCTAACTGCCACATGCTATATTTCGCATTGAAATAATCGCATGCGCCATCATAATAACCCGATTGCACCAATAAATGCAGATATGGGTTTTGGGCCATGGCCTGACGGAGATTATCGCCGGTTTGATTGCCTGTTTGATCCCATGGGTAAACAGAGCCGAACATATTGTATTTTAAATCGGTTTTATAGTTGAGTTCATTTCGGATGTACATGTTGATGGCGGGCGTAAACGAATGCAGCCAGGAAGTTAACTCGGCATTATAATCTGGCTCCTCGCCTGCCCCCATTTTATCTATACCCCGATAGCGCGAATCCAACCTGCCCACAGTAAAGCCCTTATCTCGCAACAGCTCTTTCCAGAAAAAACCCGTAGGTACGTTGAGGTTATAATCTAAGATCACTTTTTCTGAAAGACCAGAATAACGGGCCATTTTTGCAGCAATTGCTTTCTTTTTATCGGCACTGAGCATTCCCCCTTGCGAAATGGCCGGAATCAACTCATTAATGGTAAACGTTTCCACTTCAGGCAACATTGCCGTTAAATCTTTGCCCTGTAAATCGGCGGCCAAGGCTTTGTGGTACCAGGCCGTAGCGGCAAAATAAGGCAAACGCAAAGCAGCATCAACGGGGCCGCTACGCTCAATGCCCAGCTCGGTAGGCGAAACCAATACCACACCATTTAAATACATCCACTGGCTGTTTTGCAGTTCTAAGGCCAAACCAGAAACGCGGGTGGTACCATAACTTTCACCGATTAGAAACTTTGGGGAGGCCCAACGGTTATTGCGGGTTACAAAAGTATTGATCCACTCGGCAAGATATTTAATATCGGCACGTACCCCAAAGAATTTATTGGTGGGAATATCCTTACTCACCGCCCTTGAATAACCGGTATTCACCGGATCGATGTAAACGATATCAGCTTCATCTAAAATGGAATATGGATTTTCTTTATAACCATAAGGCTGAACAGGATACCCTTCGTCATCAATATTTAACACCACAGGGCCGGTATAGGCAATGTGCATCCAAACTGAAGCAGAACCCGGACCGCCGTTAAAAGAAATAACCAGAGGTCTTTTATCGCGGTTTTGCACATCGCTGCGTTCGTAATAGGTATAAAACAAACCTGCAATAGGTTTCCCGTCTTCGTCCCACACCGGAAGTGTACCCGTAGTGGCCTTGTATGGAACAGCTTTTCCATTAATGTTTACCGAGTGATTGGTAACCACCGAACTTTCTACCTTAATGTTTCTTTCGTTTGCCGGAGATTTAGGTTCATCTTTAACGGTAACCTGCGTGGTGGTTACGGTTTCCTTGGATTGATTTTTCCTTGGCGTCTGTTGCGCCTGTGCAAAGAAACCTGCACACAGAAATGTAGTGAGTATAAATTTAAATTTCATCGAAAGTTCGGTTTGGTTGCTAAATATCAAACTATTATAGCGTTAATCAAAAAGCGCATTGGAAATGTTACCATAAAAAAAGTCTTGACGTTTGCCAAGACTTTTAATCATTCATTTATCAATTTTTAAGATTAACCAATTAACGTTTCTGCCGCAGCGCTATATATTTGCCAACCTATAGAGGTGTTCCCAGTAACGGTTAGGTATATATGATATTCGTATGTACCATCAGAAATATATCCCTCAAATTTGTCAACGTTGATAGTGCCTGCCGAATGAGAAACACTGGTTAAATTAACTGTGCCAACACCTTGTATGGTCGTTACAATATTGGTATAGAGCTGTCCGGTATTATACTGGATACTGGCAACACCGGGTACGCCATTGTCTGCTGTAAAATTTTGGGTTACCACTATCGGCGGCAGATACCTCTTTGTACTTTTTGTATCATCCGATTTAAAACTGCTTAACAAACAAATAGCCGATGTTATGATGAAGGCAAAATAACGTGTTATTGTTTTCATGTTTTTAAGATTTATGGTTATGGAATTTATTTTTTGGTTGCAGCTAAAACAATCTCGTAGAGATATTTTCCTGGTCTGTTAATCCTGGTATTAAATCTTACATTTAATTTAACAGGTCTTTTGTTCCAGGTTCCATAAGGCAATTGCGAAGGAGGACCCCAGGTTGCTGCGCTGGCTGTATCGATTGATGCAATATTATTCGCATTAAGCCTGTAGTAACAGTTTATGCCGTTACTTTGTGAATCCCAGTAAAGTGCCGGAAAAGGGCTTGTTGCATAATCGTACAATACTGCGGTATCTGTAACTGTAGTTTTATATGCAAAAGTACTTAACGATTTAAGATAGGTATTTCCGCTTGGCCTTTGCTTATATTCGGAAGGTGCAAATAATGCCCCATTCTTATCCTTAAACTTAAGCACCACCTGATTGGGAAAATCGGCAATCCGTTTAATCTTTAACCAGGCAGTAGTAGAGCGACCAATGTTCGCATCAATCCAATCTGCATCGTAGGCAAATCTTATTCCTGTTTCGCTATTGGCTTCAACCGCCAATGCATAGGGTGCATTTATATACTCATATTCTACCTGTGGGGAAAGAATAATGGTACAGATATTATTGTAAACTTTAGTGCCATTTGGATTTTCGACCTGAATATCCAATAAATATTCTCCAGGGGGAATATTGTTACTACCTTCGTTAAAAACCATCTGGCCGCTTACAGGTGCCACTTCAAAAGGTGTTTTTTTAACCCTCGATCTTTTTGCATTGATTAAAGCAAGTGTTGTATCGGTTCTGGGGTCGTAAGGTAATTTCCAGATGTCTATTTCATATTCTTTGAAAAATTCTTCCGCGCGCTTTCCTGTTGCTTTGTTACGTACATTTAGCAGGGTCACTTTAAATGGTGGGGTGGATGCGTCAGGAATTAAGCCTTGCGAAAGGTAAAATGAACCTGCATTAACCCTTAAAGGATTTGAAGAATAACGTAAGTAATCACTTAAAAAGCCTTCTTTTACTTTTTTACAGGCATTAAAGCCTATCGCAGCAATGATAAGGCACAGCATGCCGCCGAATAAATATATCTTTTTCATAAAAATTGCTTTAAAAATCTTTTACTTTAAATGTCCATGGATGTGAGTTGCTCAGTACATGAACAATACCATTTGTAGTTTCGATCCCTGATGTTTGGCAAACAGTACTTCTATCCAATAAGCTTTCATCTCCGCTCGGATCTTCCATTTTACCGTTAACCAAAACATCTCTGTCGCCCAAAACTTTTATAAAATAAACCAGTTTGGCATCGTTTGTTATAATCCCGTCTACCAGGTAACCTGTTGTTTTGGTATAGGATATAATGAAGTTTTCAGTAGGGGCAACAACAGAATGATAAATTTTTCCTTCTTCGGTAAGCTGTCCGTACGAAATTTTACCTTTAAACACGTAGATACCCAGCGAATCGCGGAGCATTGCAGGTGTAAAATATTTAAATAGCGAATCCAATGTATAATTTTTGTTCTCATCAATCTGGCGGGCTTCGTCGCGTTTAATGTTCAGAAAATTATTGATCGAATAATTGTTTGGCACAAAAAAAGTAACATCTCCATTTATTACGTCTTTTAAACCCGCTTTATCGATCACCATAAGTGTGGTATCGAAAACTTTTTTAGGATGTGATTTCAGGAAATCGTAGGTATTAAAATTCACCTTTGGATTACTTAGTCCTCCATCAATAATCCCATTGCCTTTTTTACAGCTGATAAATACCGTCATTGCCGCAAAAATTATAAATATGTATTTTTTCATGTTGTATCTTATTAGTATTTACCTTTCCAGAATTCGGTTTGATTGATGAGGTTATTGTTCTGGAGAATACTGTTGGCAATAGGCCATCTCCAACCTTTAAGTGCTTTTCGGGCATCAGTAAGCCAAATCGGACTGCGGTTCATCCTTACGCCATCGAAAAAATTCTGTCCTTCGCCCGCGAGTTCGCGTACCCTCTCGTTCATAATATCAATTTTTAAAAGGTTACCTATAGTACTGCTTTCTGCTGTATTGGCCCTCATCCGAACAACATTCAGCGCTGTTTGTGCTTCAGTATCCCTTGTTAGTGCATTTAATGCTTCTGCTTTTAACAGATACATATCTGCCAGGCGGTAAATGATCAGGTTACTTTCGATATAGGGTTCTGTAGGAGTTTTATATCCAACATCGCTGTATTTTATTAAAAGATCAATATCGGCACTGCTGCTATACCCATAAAATTTCTCTAATCTTATATCTCCGGTATTGGGGTAAATATTAAATAAGAAATCTGGATTGATATAGTATAATGGCTTACTGAAACTATTTGTGTACGGCTCCATTAAGGTTTCGAAACCGATACCACCATAGAAGTAAGCCTCTTTTTTTGCATTAGAAGAAGGGATGACAAAGATATTCTCTTTCGAATTTGCATTTTTGAATGGCATTCTGATATTCTCTCCTGTTTCCAGTTCATAAGCATCAACCCTGTTGATAATCGAATCGGTATAGGCAAGTGTTTTGGCATAATCATGACGCCAGGCAGTTACATGAGCCAATAAACCCAATGCCGCTCCTTTATTTGCCCTTACCCTTTGATATTGAGCTGTACCCTCGAAGGTTAACAATGCCGATGCCTTTGTTGCATCGCTTATAACCTGATCAGTAATTTTTTCTTCTGGCGATTGAGCCAATAGCTTAATTTGCTCTGCAGTATAAATTGCTTCATTTTGTAGCGGTACTTCGCCCCAAACCCTGGCCATATAGAAATAGCACAAACCACGCAAGAAATATGCTTCACCTATTATGTAGTTTTTGGCTTTAATGCCTCCAGAAAATGATGCATCTGGTATTGATGGTGTTTTATCGATTACCAAATTACAAACGTTTATTACCTTATACCAGTTCGTCCAGGTGTGTGCACCGCCTTCGCGATAATATACCGCATTTAATCCCCCATTTACGTAGGGGCCCTGCATATTGGTGTCGTCTGTCTTAAACTCTCCATATGGTAGATCGCCCCAAATAAAGAAGGCATTATCGGTATACAAACTTGTTCTTAAAAGTCCGTACGCCCCACTTATGGCACCCTGGGCATCAGCTTCATTTTTCCAGAATTTATCATCATAAGTGGCATTATCCAATTCGTTATCCAAAGCCTTTTTACAAGACGGGGCTATGAGTATAATCAGCAGCGCGGCAAATACCAGCAAACTACTTTTTGTTTTTTTATAATTCGTTTTCATCTGCTTAATTTTTAAAATTCTACCTGAATACCTAATGTGTATTTTTTAGGGATGGGATAGCCATCGCCAAAATCGTAGCCCTGGGCATTTACGGCTTCGGCGTCAATTCCTGAAAATTTCTGGAACATTACCAGGTTATCTGCCATAGCGTAAAGTTTTAGGCGGTTAATGCTAAGCTTTTTCATCCACGGATTGCTTTTCGGCACAAAATCATAGCCCAGGTTTACGTTCTTTATCCTTACATACCAGCCTGGTTCTACATAAAAGGTTTGGGCGCTTCTAAACACATATAAACCTGCAAAAGGGTTTAATGCAGGGAAAGTCGCATTGTCGCCAGGCGCTCTCCAATAGTTATATTGTTCATAATCCCCGATAGATGCCCTAGCCAGATCTTCTGGATTACCATAAAACAACCCGTTCGATAATCTTTGCGCCAAGGTATTGTTCACAATAGTCCGACCTAAAGTAAAAGTGGTGAAAATGGATAAAGAGAAGTTTTTATACCTGAAAGCATTGTTGATACCCCCTGTGGCTTTCGGATTTGGATCACCATAAAAGGTAATATCGTTTTCGCCATTGTTATCAGATATTTTGTAATCGCCGCTAATATCTCTCCATTTTGGCATACCTAAAATCAATGTTCCCCATTTGGTATTTCCTACCTGCCCGGTATATGGATTTACCAACAGATCATTAATGGAATTAATTACCCCATCGGTAATGTACATCTGGTACATATTTAACGGCTTGCCTACAACATAGATAGTACCGTTACTGTACAGATCGCGGTTTCCGTTTGGAAGTGCGGTAACAATGTTTCTATTGAATGAGATGTTAATAGAAGGGCTCCATTGAAAAGCAGATTCTGGCCTAAAAACCCTGCCAGAAATCTGGAATTCAAGTCCTGAGTTTCGAACACCCGCGGCATTACTTAACGAGGTACTGAAGCCCGAAGTTTCAGGAACCAATACTTTTAACATTTGCCCGGTCGTGTTTCTGATATAAGCATCAGCGGTTATACTTAAACGGTGTTTAAAGAGGTCTACATCAAGGCCAATATTGGTTTGAGAAGATTCTTCCCATGTTAAATTATTGTTGGTTAACTTATCAAAGTTTGGGTAGATTACAGGAACGCCATCGTAAGTACCGGCACTGCTGCCATTGTAACCTGCTCCACCAAGTGAAAAGCTGTTGTAACGATCGTTATCGCCAATGCTGGCTTCATCACCACTCAAACCCCAGCTAAACCTAACCTTGGCCAAATCAATCCATGAAATATTTTTCATAAAATTTTCTTCTGTTGCCACCCAGGCTGCCGAGAATGATGGAAAAACGGCCCATCTGTTGTTGCGCCCAAACCTGGATGAGGCATCAGCCCTGAGGTACGAGTCGAAAAGGTATTTTTCTTTATAATCGTAATGTGCACTTCCAAAGAAAGATAGTTTTGAATAGGTAGAGTGATCAGACCCGCCAGATAAATCGCCTTGGGCCACACCTGATACAACTTTTATATTATCATTCGGAATACCTTCACCAGCAACCGACAGCGACTGGTTATCACGGTTCTCGAAAGCCTGGCCAGCAAGAAAATTGATGTTGTGGGTTTCGTTGATGCTAAAATTATATAACAGGGTATTCGTGATTAGATATTTTAAACCTTCACTAAAACCAGAATATGCATAGGCCCTGCCGTTGTATTCGCTTCTTGCCGGACTAAAAAAGTCGCGTTTTGATGAACTATAATTGATTGCGCCCTCCGTATTAAAAGAGAGATTTTTAACGATGTTGTAAGTTAGTTTGGTCACGATACTCACGTTATTATCGGCATTACTGTTCCTTACCGTTTCATAGGGTGCCTCTATGTCGGCCCTATCCTGGTCGGATAAGTAAAATAACGAAGAAGGCATGCCAACAGGATTAATTTTGAAAGAATTGCGGTAACCCTGTTCCTCAGGCCTTACCCTGCCAACCATTCTTAATCCCCTGCTTAACCTTAGCGAGGTTTGCATCTGGAACTTTTCACTAAAGTTTGCTCCCAAATTGGCATTTATTGAATAACGCTCATAACCCGTTGCCTTAATTATTCCTTTTTCATTATAATGGCCAACACCAAAACGGTAGTTAAACTTTTCACTTCCACCCGAAACGGCTAAGTCCTGATTGGATACCGTCCCGTTTTGATAAAATAAATCCTGCCAATTGTTATTGTTGTTAAATGATGGATTTAAGCTATCTGTTAACATAATCGGAACCCGATCTCTTAACTGTGTAGGATTACCATAATTGTAGATCAGATCTAGTTTACGCCTTCTTTCTTCCGCGCCAATAACGGTTTCCAGAAAATCAGGCTGTTTAACAATTCCGTAATAAGTATTAAAACTAACTTTCGGCACCCCTGCAACTCCTCTTTTGGTTTTAATCAGGATTACGCCGTTTGCACCCCTCGATCCATAAATGGCAGCAGCAGATGCATCCTTTAACACATCAATAGACTCTACATCGTTTGGATTCAGAGAGGTTAGAAAATTAGTTCCCGTTTGAGTAAAGGCTTCAACTTCGTCTTCAGAAATCGGTAATCCATCGATTACATACAGCGGATTACTAAAAGCTCTGTCACCATCAAATTCTCCTGCCGACATGATCCTGGTATTACCACGCACCATTAGGGAGGTACTTACACCTGGTTGCCCAGTAAAATTTTGAACGTTTACCCCCGGCAACTTACCTTGCAAGAGCACATCTACGCTGGCTGCCGGCAGATTCTCAATATCCTTACTGGTAACCGTGGAGAGCGCAGCGGTAGAGTTCTTGCGTTTCACCTGTTGGTATCCCATTACCAGAACATCTGTTAATGATTGTTGATCGGGATTAAGGCTAACATTGATTTCGCTACGTCCATTTACCTGGATCTCTTTTAATTTATAGCCAACGTAGCTGAAAATTAAAGTAGCATCTTTGGCAGTTGTAACACTGTACCGCCCATTTCCGTCAGTACTTACGGTTGTTACTGTATTTTTCACTTTTACGGATACGCCGGGTAGCGATTGGCCATCATCGGCCCCCTTGACAGTTCCGGTTATTTTTAACTGGGCTGATACGGATGTAACAACCAGTAGAAAAACGGTAAAAAGGCCGATTTTTCGGGTGTAAAATTTGGTCATAGAAATTTATTAAATTAGGATTAGTTGCTTCTTGTAATTTTTAAAGTAAAATTTAACAAGTGGTTATTGGGCGCGTTAGTTGCTTGGTTAACTAAAGATAAGGTCAAACAATTGACATTTTTTCTCAAAACAATGCGCAAACGTTTGCCTAATTTTTAAGACAAATCTCAGAAAAATGTCACCTAAAATCTTAGGACAAGATAATTTAAGGATTATTTTATAGAATAATAATCAGATTAAAAAACGGGATAATTGCGCGCTTTAAAATAGCAACAAAATGCAACACAAACGTTTGTTTGATTTGTGCCCCAAGCTAAAGCATATAAAAAAAGCCGACAATGCTCATTGCAAAGTCGGCCTGTCATAAATCGATTTTACCTACGCGTATTTTACATTATTTTAGGGCCGAAATTTCTTCGTCTGACAATACCTTATTCCAGATTTTTAACTCATCAAGTTTTCCTTTAAAGCCTCCCACGGTTTGAAGTGGAAAAAACAGGGTTTCTGATTTACGCATTTTTGTTTTGTCCTTGTCGGTAAACATCATCCAGTTATCGTACAATTTCTTTTCTAGCTTTCCATTAATATAGAGGCTGGTGCCTTTATTGGTGCCTGTTATTACAACATGTGTCCAGCTATTTTCAGGTAAAGTATATCCAAAATCGATATTATAACCTTCTCTCGAAAACCCCAATTTTCCGGTACCTGCCTGTTTTAATTTTACAACGGCATTTGCTGATTTAAATAATACGGCATCATCGGCATTGTGATCAGTTGGGTTTACCCAAAATGAAACCGTGTAATCATAACCAATTTCAGCATAAGGTAATTTAGCGTAACTATTTTCTCCGGAAAACGATAGTGCATTTTTTAAATATCCCGAGGCATAAACTGTACCTATGGTTGTGATTTTTTCGTCTTTTTCGTCAAAAGTAAAATGAGCCGTAAATGGTGCCTCTTTTTTGGATAGTTTTCCACTGATGTTTAGTGACGGGCCTTCTCCTATTTTCTTGCTCCAGGCATTAAATTCATCAAACTTTAAAGGCGTATTGCTTCCTCCCCACATTTTCTGCGACAATACCTGCATGGCAGGAAACACCCTGTCGTGCACGTCTTTTTCTGTAATGCCATTACCTACAATATCATTCCACACGGCAAAAGAGCCCCCCAATATGGTCGGATCACCGGACGAAAAGCGGACATCGCCAATCATTGAGGGCGTCCATTTATTATACAGGTTTTTAATATTCAGGTAATCGTAATAATAACCTGCCGCTGGCACGATATACAGCCAGCCATCAGGCGTACTGATCTGTTTATATCCTAGTTTCTTCATCGCAACAGGATCGGCATAACCATTATACCAGGTATTCATCACCACGTTTCCTACCTTTACGGGTGTAGTACCTTTCGCATGTGTTAATGCACCCCAAAGCCGTACATCTTTTCCAAAACCTTCTACATATTTAATCATATGATCGGTAAAGGCCCTAAAAACTTCTGCATCTTTTTTGGCGTACTCATCGGTTCCGATGTGAACAGCTTTCCCCATAAACACAGGTTTACTGCCAGAAATGTATTCTTTAAATATATTTTCCATAAAAGTATAGGTAAGCGGGTTATGGAGATCGAGATGATCCATTCCGTAAGCCTTACTACCAATCGCGGGAACCACTTTGGTAAAAGCGAGTGCGTGTGCCGGAGCATCAATTTCGGGAATAATGCGTACTCCGTAATCATTGGCCAACTGTTGTAAAGCCATAAATTCTTTTTTGGTATAAGAACCATCTTTTGCAGTTAAGCCCGGATAGGTTGAATTCTCTAAACGGAAAGCCGAGTAGGTTTCAGACCAGTTATCATTGAAATATTTTTTAAAACCGTTATCATTTAAATGGATCTGAAAATCGTTCAGTTTGTAATAAGACATGAATTTCACATAATCCCTCAAAAATTGCAGACTAAAGAATTTACGGCCCACATCGAGTACAAATCCGCGGACTTCAAACTCCGGATAATCTCTGGCCAATCCCTTAGGGATACTGTTTTTCTGCTCCAATAATTGTAGCAAAGTCCGTGTTCCCCAAAATAATCCCTGATATTTTACGGCACTGATGCTTATATACTTATCTACATTAAAATAGTATCCCTCTTCGCCAAGGCTCTTATCTTTTGCACTTAAGGTTAATAAAATATCACCTTTCTTAACTTTACCCTTTACAATCGACACATTAAAACCCAATTGATCTTTTAATTCTTGCTTTAAAATATTAGCAGCATTTCGCAGCTGTTTCCCATCCGCAGCATTCAATACAATTCTGCTGGAGGCTGTTAAAAAGAAATTCCCTTTACCACCATGCCATTCGCGTAAAGCCGGAATAACAAAGGGTTGTGGGTTAACACCGCTGTCGGGGAATTTTCCCGGAACAACAATCTCTTTTGATACATCAAATTTTATCGAATCACTTACCTTACTGATCAATTCGAAATACAGATTCACCTTTGTTGCCACCAGCGGCATTGTGATAGCACCAGACGGGTTAACAATCGGTGCACGGTTACTTCCTTTAAATACCAGTGAATAATCTTTAGGGCTTTCTGGAAAAACAATTTTCCGATCACCAGTCTTTATTGCCTGAATATTTGGTGTGGATTGAATAACTGTACTATCGGTTTGACCGAATAAAAAACCCTGGGTGATGACGATTAAACCAACCGTGAATAGAATGTTTTTCATGTATAATGATGAATTAATGAGCGTTTAGTTTTAAGTCCCCTTGTCATGGCATAAGGTTAAAAACCATATGTATAGGTTAAAGATAAACTAAACTTTTCCATACACTTAAACAAGTTATGCGCAAACGTTTGATGGGCAATTTAAGATACCGAAAACAAAAAAGCCGACACTGCATAAGCAATGTCGGCTGGTAAAATAACCGGGATGATTTTTTATTGTTTGTCCCACCACACTCTGCCGGCCAGATTATCACCTCCTGGTACTGCAGCAGAAGCGGCTTTATAGTTAACACCATTCTTTGCAGCTTCTTCTACAGGATATGGAAAACGTCGTGGAATAGTTCCATTGGTAGCATTACCTGGGTAAACTACTGGGGTTAAAACTGGAAATCCAGATCTGCGCCAGTTAGACCATGTTTCATAAAAATCGAGCATAGTACAGGTATGTAGCCAGTATTGCGTATTAATCATTTCCAGGCCATTAACTGCCACGTATGGATGAGCCGCTGCGTAAGCATCAGCTATAGTGCTGGATATAGCTAAGCCAGCATCGTATTGTGATAAGAAAGTAATACCTGCAGATAAACCGCTGGCGTAGTGAGCTGCTGCTGATCCACCAATTGCCCATCTCTGCGCTGCTTCTGCCAGTAATAATTCACTTTCGGTATAAGTTAAGATAAAGGATACACCATCTTTTTTAATCATTGCAGGGTTAGGTGATGAATAGGCGGGAAAAGTTGTATAAGAAGCATCTTGTCTAACATCTCGGCCTGCTATTCCGCTCAAATCTTTTCCGTTTGGCATTCCTTTTTGAACAAGTGGGTCGGCACTATAATTGGGATTCTGCGTCTTTGTATTTTCATCAAGGAAAAGTCCAGTAACCGCAACTTTCCCTAAACGTGGATCGTTTGCTGTTTTTAATTTATTAATGAAAGTTTGTGACCATTTAACATAATAATTTTCCTGACCTCCATCGCCAGCCAACACCTGACTGTTGCGGTTCTGAGTTACCCTCGCTCCCGATACATCATGTTTAATAAAGGCGTTATCATCATTGTTTGTCATGGTTTTACCAATCACTTTTTGCGCATAGGTCTTAGCCGTATTTTCGTCTACTTTGGTTAAACGCATTGCTATCCGTAACAATAATGTATTTCCAAATCTTTTCCATTTGTTGATATCTCCTTTGTAGATTGCATCTCCTGTAACCTTATCGCCATTAACATCCAGTAAATTAGTTGCCTCTTCCACCTCCTTTAAAAGATCTGTATAAATGGCCTGTTGCTTATCATACTTGGGTGCTAAATTACCTGTGTAATAACCTTGTCCGGCTTCAGAGTAAGGCGCATCTCCATACAAATCGGTAATGCGTTCAAAAATCAAAGCTTTCCATAAGCGGGCCACCTGGCGTACATTATTATACTTAGGGACTCCTTTAGTAAATTCAACTATATCAACAATGGGTTTAACCTGCTCTACATAAGCACCAACAGTTGTACTGCCCCAATATGCGGCAGTATAGCCTTCATTAAGCAAATATTTATCCCCTGCCCAATAACTTACCACTGTAGAAAGTCCCTGCATCATGGTTGATGAATAGATTAGGTTTCCTCTCCAGGTATCGTATGCAAAATCGATACTTCCAGTATAAGTGAGCTGAGCGGTAGTTAAGGTGAAATTTGGATCAAAAGTAGCTGCTCCATAAGCAGAAGGGTTTGTATTAATATCTTCGAAATCTTTGGTGCAACCAGAGATCATTAACATGCCGGTACAAAGTAACAGGCTATATTTTTTTAATATGTTTGTTTTCATTGTTCTGTCTGTTTAAAATTAAAGCTTAACGCTAAGGTTTACACCAAAAGTTCTAACTGGAGGCACACCGCCTAATTCCAATCCTGGGAAAGTAGCATTGTAACTCGATTCGGGATCAATGTTATCCGTCTTTTTCATCAGGATAAATAAATTCCGACCAACAAGACTTAAATTTAAACCGTGTATCTTGTTGTTGAACATTTTGGCAGGAAAGTTATAGCCTAAGGTCAGCTGTCTGAACTTGATGAAACTCGCATCCTGTACAAATTTATTTGAAACATTATCAGCAGAAAGTTGGTAATAGGTTGCGGCAGTATTGCCCAAAGCCTCGCGGTTATCGAGTGTAGCCTGATGCAAACCAAATACATAACCATAATAATCGGTGGCAGAGAATACTTTTCCGCCCCATTTTCCATCAATCAGAAACGATAGCGTTGCGCCCTTATAATTAAACTCATTATTCCATCCGGCAAACCACTTGTTATAAGCCGAGCCGTATGCAACAAGATCGCCGCGTTGAGGTGCTCCGTTTGCACCCAGCATAATGTTTCCGGATGCATCATATTTATAATCGTATGCCATTACCTGTGAGGCTGCCTTGCCCGGAATGTTCTGCAAAAAACCTACACCAGACCTTGAGGTTGCTATTAGATTTGAGGTTACACCATCAGCAAGAGAAATTACTTTATTATCGTTATAAGATCCGTTTAAAGATGATGTCCATACAAAATCTTTACTCTTCACAACCTGTCCAGACAATAGCAGCTCTACCCCCTTATTTTCGATCTTGCCCGAGTTTAACACTGCACCGCTATAACCTGTGGAAGTAGAGGTTGTTACAAAAGTGATTTCATCTTTGGATGTTTTTTTGTACCACGTAAGATCGAGATTCAATCGATCCCCCAAGAAACGCATTTCGGTACCAATTTCCAATTCGGTTGCTTTCGAAGCTTTTAATGCAGAATTTGGGATATTTACATTCGAGATCGTACCCAATGGCAGGCCGTTTAATACTTCACTTCTTAAACTATATGTTAGTAAGGTTTGATATGGGTCTGTAGCCTGACCAACTACAGCATAACCCGCCCTAACTTTACCAAAGGTTAAGAAAGATGGCTTCCAAAGTTCAGAGAAAACAAATGAACCGCTAACTGATGGGTAAAATACATTTAACTTATTGTCTCTACCTGGCGTTGCCAAAGTCGAAAACCAATCTGTACGTCCGCTTCCTGTTAAATATAAAATGTCTTTATACGCAAGTTCTAAAGTACCGTAAACAGATTGCGTTTCAGCTACGGATGCTACATAAGCAACAGATTTATTTTTGGCATTTAGAATGTTATAAACGCCGAAAACTGCAAAATCTGCTCCACTATTTGTTGTTTGATTAACATTTGTTCTCCGGTAACTAGCGCCAATATTCGGTGTAACCGCGAAATCTTCATCTATTTTAAAAGGTTTGCCTATTAAAACATCCACATTTACATCTGCAAATTTGGTGGCTTGTTCTACAATTTTACCAGGCGCATAATACGCGGTACCAGATGGCACCACATTTTTATAGCTGTCGGTATAGGCATCTCTTCCGGCGCGGCCCTGCAAAAACAGGCCATTATCAAAAGTATATTTTGCACTAAAAGAACTGATTAAACGGTCGCGTTTTGTATCATTTATAAATTCGTTTGCGGCAAACCAGGGGTTGGTTGCATACGCATTTCCTTTATTGTATTGTATCTCATTGCCAGCGGCATCTTTCCATGGCTTCAGGTCGTTTACACTTACGCTGGTTGGCAAAAAAGCTACATTATAATTCGCATTACCTGCACCATCAGAAACCATCGGCCTGTTTTTAGCCTGTTCTAATATGTAATTCATCCGGGCATCAATGATTAATCGTTTAATTGGGTTAAAAGTACCTGTAAGGTTAAAAGACTGTCTGTTTAAACCCGAGTTTGGTACAACAGATGTATTATGTACGTCATTGGCCGATAAGCGAATGGTTCCGCCATCAAAACTTTTATTTAAAGCCAGCGTGTTAGACCATGTCCCTCCTGTACGGTAAAAATCTTCGATGTTATTTTCCTGTGCAGTATAAGGCCTTGAAACGCCGTCAAACTGAACTACATTTGAACCATCTAGTTTAGCTCCCCAACTCGAACCGCCCACTTGTGCGGCTGCCGCTGCATCGGTGGGTTTTACTCCATTGGCGCCCTGACCATAAACGTATTGCCAATTGGTTCTATCCATTACCTGTTCGGCAACATAATTACTGTTAAATTCTATACTATTACCTTTTCCACTTTTGGTGGTAATTAAAATTACACCTGCTTTTGCACGGTAGCCATATAGCGCTGAAGCTGCCGCACCTTTGAGTACTGAAATGCTTTCAATATCATCGGGATTTAGATTTCCAACAGCATCACCCAAATCAGGCGCATTATCGTATTGACTACCTGAATTACCATTTCCGTTTAAATTATTTAAACCAACCGGTTTATTTTCCATCGGCACCCCATTAATTACATATAAAGGCTGGTTGGTTTGACTTAAACTGGAGACTCCCCGGATGGTTACACTCGTTGCGGAACCAGCGCCACCAGAGGTTGAACTGATATCCAAACCAGCTACTTTACCCACCAATGAGTTGGCAACATTATTTTCTCTCGCCTGTGTTAAGGTTTCGCCACCAATTTGTGTAACCGAATAACCCAAAGCCCTTCTTTCTTTTTTAATGCCCAAAGCGGTAACCACTACATCTGTAAGCTGTTTGGTATCTTCCGACAATACGATAGCGATACTGGTTTGTGATCCAATTGAAATTTCTTTCGTTTGAAAACCCGCATAGGAAACGACCAAAACGGCATTTTCAGGTGCATTTAAGGAAAATTTACCATTCACATCCGTAGAAGTACCGATGCCCGTTCCTTTAACCCTAACCGTTGCTCCAGGTAGTACCCCTCCAAGCGCATCCTTCACGGTTCCAGAAATCGGAACTTCTTTATTTTTGCTAATCACAATCAAGCCACCATCAGAAACAGAATATTTCAGGTTCGTTCTGTTTAAAATAGCTGCCAACACATCCGTTACTAAAGTGTTGGTTACCGTTATGCTCACATCCTTATTTACCGGAACATAAGAAGAACTGTAAACAAAATGGTAACTGCTTTGCTGTTCAATAATCTGTAATACCCTGGCCAACTTTGTTTTCTTAACATCCAAAGAAATCTTTTCCTGAGAAAAAACCGATGCCGAAACATTCAGACAGGTAATGAAAACCATAATACAGGCTAGTTTCATTAGCATAATGAATTTTAGGAGCGCTTTATATTTGGGACGCCCTTGCAGTAAGTAATAATAAATCATATTTTTGTTTTTTTTGGTTGCATAAGTTCTTGGCAGCAATCTGTTTGCGCATAAACTGCCATTAATTAATCAAAAGAGAAATTGTTAAGGGCGGTGCTCCAACACCGTCCTTTTTTTTCCTATTTTGAGATGATTACCTGATTTCCCTTTATCTCATATTTAAAATTATTTTCAGTTGCTTGTAAAGCACGTAAAACTTCTTCGATGCTTTCGTTTGTAATGGTTGCCGTAAAACGGTACTTTTCTATGGCAGGATCTGTAAATTTGATTTCCACATTGTACCATTTTTCCAGAACATTTTTAATTTCATCAAAATCCTGATCGTAAATTTCGATCCGGTTTTGCGTCCAGGCCGTTTCTACGATGGTGCTATCTTTTATTTTGGTATAATGGTTAATGGTAATTTCCGGCTGTGGGGCTGTGGGTTTAATCAGCTTACTTTCTTGTTTTGGGGCAATATTTTTATAAAAAGTAACCTTCTGACTTGGTTTTAAGGTAATAAGTCCGCCATTTCCGTTTACGGCCTCCATGGTAATTAAACCACGGATCAACGTCGCTTCAGAAGTAGTTTCGTCTGAATAGGCTTTTACGTTAAAAGCGGTACCCAACACATTGATATTAAAATCTGAGGTATGCACTTTAAATGGTTTATCCTTATTGTGGGTTACATCAAAAAAAGCCTCACCAGTTAATGTAACCTCCCTACATTGATCGTTAAACCCTTTGCCAATCGACAAAGTACTTTTGGCATTCAACAATACCGAAGTGCCATCCTGAAGCCTGATTTTTTTACGCTCACCACTTTTAGTAGTAAAAATATTCACTACCTGTACTTCACCCTTTTCACCATTGTAAGTGGTATAGTTGTTATAAATCAGTACTGAACCAATTGCCACAACTATTGCCGCAGCAATTTTAACCCATAAATAGCGGTTGAGTTTAACCACTTTTTCTTCAGGAAACATACTTTCCTTAAAACTTTCTGCCTGTATATTTAACGGGCGTTTGTTCCCGCTTAAAATCACATACAGTTTTTTTGCTTCTCCAATTACCGCTGTCTGTTCTGGATGGGCACTAATGTATTTCTCCCAATATCCAATGCATAGCTGATCTGTTCCAGCACAATATTGCTGGAAAGTGCTATCAACAAGAAAGTCTTCTGCATTGAATCTACTTCTATCAACCATTCTTTTTGCCTTTTATATATCAGTGCCTAAAAGCTTTACTTTTTCCTAAGGAAATTTTAACTTTTTTTTAACATGACGAAATATATGCCTTGATTGGTTTATAACGAAGAAATTTAATTTGCATAAATGAAACTTCAGAAGTACAAAGGAGTGTTTTTTAAACCTTCAAATAATGCTTAATTGTTTTTTGGAAAGCAGTCGCAGTGGCTTTTTTAATGTCCGTCCTGCTTTTTGCTACAATCTTTTTTGCACTTCTGCTACGCCCAGGTGACAAAAAAGGATTTTCGCGTCAATCAGGTTTAGGTGGCCCAGGCTGTTTTACTATTGAGGGTTGGATGGGCAATTTACAGGAACGGTCTGTTGTAAATAAACCTGACAGAGCGGGTAGCCCACAGTGAAGCACAGCGGAACGAGGACTACAAGCGATGGCAGGACTACAGCACCAATGAAAAACAGACCGCTGATTTTCGGATAAAAACAAATATTAAGATTAAAGCATAATCTGCACGGACTATCCCTTTAGATTCCTAAGTTTTTCCATTCCAAAACCCTGCTAAACTTTGGAAATGATTTACGCGTTAAATTCCTTTCTCAGGATTTTAAGCGCATCGTAAATCGTATTATAAGCGGTTTTAATTGTCTGGTTGCTCTGCTCGGCTATCTGTTCGTAACTTAATCCATCAAAAAACTTCAGGTGGATCAATTGCTTTTGGCGGAAGGTTAGTTTTTCCAATGCATTTTTAAGCTGATGTTGCACGAGTTCATCACTCTGCACTTTAACAATAAACTCTTCATAACTCATTTCCATCCAATCGCCATCGGCCCCGGCATTAAAAAGCGCGTCGTTAATTTTGCGTTTTCTTTCGAGGATTCTAAGCAATTTGCGTTTAAGAAAGGTACGGAGATAGGCCTCAACATTTTCGACACGGCTTAGGCTTTCATGTTTCTCCCAAATGGTGGTAAAAACAAGATCAGTAGCTTCACTCGAAGTATCGGCATCGGCACAAACCCTGATCCCAAAATTTACCAATGGATAATAGAGCGCCGAGTAGAGATCAAAAAATGCATCTTTATCGCCAGTACGTAATCGTTCCCATAATAAGTGATGCGCTAATTTGTTCTCCATTAATTTGTTAGTTGTTATCACAATATTAACTAAAAACAACAAGATTATTACTTACATATTTTGATCAATGTAATTTTCTATACCTATTTGCATAAAAAAAAACCATCACTGTAACTTTTTTTCAAAAGAGTATACTGATCAGGCAAAATTAGATTTTGAAAAAGACAGATTTAGAAATAACATTTGAAACACAATTAAAAGATTATAAACTTTTGATTTATAAAGTTTGCCGCATGTATGCAAACAACCACGACGATATTCAGGATTTATATCAGGATATTATTATCCAGCTTTGGAAATCCTATCCAAAGTTTAGGGGCGAGGCTAAATTCAGCACCTGGTTATACCGCATTGCAATCAATACTGCACTTACGAATTTCCGCAAACAAAAGCGTAACATCCAAACCAGCGATGTAGAACTTCAAAGTATCCAGATCCCTTATGAAGAGGATGTTGGACTTAAAGAAGAGCAGCACCAACAGATGTACGCTGCCATACAACTGTTAAATGATGTGGAGAAATCAATCGTGATGCTGTACCTGGAAGACAAATCATACGATGAAATGGAAGAAATCTTAGGCATCAGCAATGCAACGCTCAGGGTAAAAATGAACCGTATAAAAGACAAATTAAGAACCTTTACCAAAAAATAAATAAGATGGAACTAGATCACTTAAAAAATAGCTGGAACATTGTTTCAGCAGATTTAACCCGCAACGAATTCGACATTATATCTGCAACAAAAAAAGAGATGGAATCTCCATTAGCCGATCTGAAAACAATGTCGAAAAGACAATTAATTACATTGCCCCTACTTATTGTTTTTTTAGCCGTAATGACCGCCACCGTACCCGATATGAAAAACCAGTTATTGGTTTGGATGGCATTTATTGTACTCCCTCTAACAACGATTTATTATTATTTCAATCTTAAACTGATCAATATGCTGGAAAACAGTGAGGGTGCAGTTAAAAATGATTTTCAAAGAAAGGTAAAACAGCTGATCAGCAACAACAACCTTTACCTTGGCCTTACAAGAGCAGCAATTTTGATATTGGTTATCATTACGGAGTTATTAATCCAGAATAACAATACGGGTTTAATACCAGGGATAGAGATTATAAAATCGATTCTGTTCCCCCTACGTTTATTGATTTATGCAGGGACAATCGGCGTACATTATGTTCTGAGCAGGTACTCTTTCAATCTATATTTTGGCCGGTACCTAAAACGGTTAAAAGAGTTGCTGGCCGATATGGACTAATTATACTTAAACCTATCAGGTTTTGAAACCTGATAGGTTTTAGTGTTACTTCAAAGCGGTTTTACTAAAAATGTGATATTCTCCGGGAGCCAATGTTCCATTATAGACATTCGATGAAAGATTAACGCTGCTCCCAACGGCATCAATCCAGTTGCCATCTGATCCAAAATCAATGCTAGCCGTTTGACTCACTACATCGAAATTACCAACCACCACAACTGTATTAGCACCTTCCGTTAATTTGATATATTTGATTCCTCCAGCTAAATTATAAGTTGAATTAGCAGAATTAAAAATGCTATTATTTTTCTTCAAGCGGATAAATTTGGCGTAAGCATCATACAGTGCCTTCCGGTTAGGATCGGTATAATAATCCCATTTAACAGGTTTTTCACCGGTTCTTCCATTAAAGTCGATGTTGATGTCGTAACCGAGTTCTCCAAATTGCCACACCATTTTCGGTCCCGGGATACTAAATAAGAATGCTGCTGCCAGTTCTTCCCTTTTCAAGGAAGTCGCTAAATTTCCTTTAATTACATAACTGCCCGAAGCATTTCCATAAGTAATATTTTTAAAGTTCAATCTTTCTTCATCATGACTTTCGCCATAAGTAACCAGGCCATCAGACTTGGTAAAGCCATGGTTGGCATAAAATCCCCATTGAAAATTCGAATTACCCAGCCATCCCATGGTGGCTTCGTTCATGTTTACGTTGAGGTTGTTCCAAAGCATCATGCCATCATCGGCCAATACCTTTTCTTCCGATTCTTCTGCAAAATGTTCTAAAATCACATAAAAATTATTGGCATCTACACTTTTAATAAAAGCATTATAATCTTTCCAAATGGCAATACGGCTGGCATCGTATAGTTTAAACTGATCATCATTTGTTGATTGTTTCTGTGTAAATCCTTTTGAAAGGTCGAAACGGAAACCATCAATCTTATATTGCTGCATCCAAAACTTCATTACATCCTTCGAGAATTTTTTAGTGGCCTGGCTTTCGTGGTTAAAATCGTAACCGACATTAAATGGGTGTTTGGCATCAACGTTAAACCATGGGCTCGAAGTGGTTGGTTTTGAACCATCGAAATACAATTGTACCATTGGCGATTGTCCGAATGAATGATTTAATACCATATCCATAATCACCGCAATGCCACGGCCATGGCATTCATCGATAAAATTTTGTAGCGCGGTTTTGGTCCCGTAATATTTATCGGGTGCAAAATAAAATGATGGATTATACCCCCAGCTTAAATTGCCCTCGAACTCATTTACAGGCATTAGTTCAATTGCATTGATACCTAAACCGATTAAATAATCGAGTTTGGCCAAGGTTGAGGCATAATTGTGATCGGTGGTAAAATCGCGGACCAGCAATTCATAAATTATCAGGTTATCTTTAGCAGGACGGGTAAAACCGGTATTTTTCCAGGTATAAGTTGGCTGATTGGCCTGCATTACACTTACAATACCAGTGGTTTTACCTGTAGGATAAGTTTTTAAATTTGGATACGTTGCAGCCGTGATATATTGATCATTATTTGGATCTAGTACTTTTTCGGAATAAGGATCGGCCACTTTTAAATTCCCATCCACATCAAACTGATAAGCGTATTCGGTATTTGGGTTTAAATTATCAATCTGAATCCACCAGTAATTCCCATCAGTTGTATTTTTCATTGATGCCGCTGTAGTAGACCAATTGTTAAATTCGCCGATCAGCGAAACTGATTTTTTGCCTGGGGCATATAGGCTTACCAGGGCTGATGTTCCGTTATTGATAAATACCACCCCGTCTTTGGCCCCGGCAGGTAAATCGGCTTTTTGATTGGTAGGTAAAGGATCGATACCAGCATCAGTTGATGCTTTTTTACATGCGCTATTAAATGCGGTTACCAATAGCAACAGATAGATGATTTTTTTTGCTTGATTCGTTTCGTGCAGACACGCACCTAGACGGTAAATTATCTTTTTCATTTGGTTAGGGATTTTTAATTTATGGGCACGAATTATCTCCTCGGTCTGTATCTTCACAGACCGAAATATGAGTGGTGGTCTGTGGGAACACAGACCATGCAAGAGCAATCTTTATATCGATCTATTTTCTTCTACTTCCAGTGTTGAGGCTAAAACTCCATCTATTTTCTTTGGTTCGCGGATAAATACATAACAGATTACAGCGGCCAGGATCATTAATCCCCCACCCAATTGAACCGCTAAAAGCCTGTCGTTATTTAATACATTACGCATAAGCCAACCAAAGCCTAGCGAAGCGATAATCTCAGGCAGCACGATAAAGAAATTAAAGATGCCCATGTAGATTCCGATTTTATCCTTGGGCAGCGATCCGCTCAACATGGCATAAGGCATAGAAAGAATGCTGGCCCAGGCAATGCCAACCCCCGTCATACATAAATACAACATATTTTTATCGTGCACCCAGGCCACGCTGATTAAACCTATTGCTCCGCAAACTAAACAAAGGGCATGCGTGGTTTTACGGCCCAATGCATCGGCAATTTTTGGGAGTACCAAAGCAAAAAGAAAAGTAATTACGCTATAATAAGCAAGGGTTAAACTTCCAAAATCCGCACCTTGTGCATACACCGGATCGGCTGCATCTCTACCCCCAAAAACATTAACGGCAACGGCAGTTGTATAATAAAACCACATTAAAAACAAACCAGGCCAGGTAAAAAACTGTACCAAAGAAACAATCTGCATCCTTTTAGGCATATTTCTTAAAGCATGCAAAATCTCTCTCGCTCCCCCACCAAAACCTTTGTTACTTTCTTTTACTTTTTGTTTGAAATCAACATCCTGAGGTGGATATTCCTTAGTGGTAAAAACGGTCCACAATACAGCAGCAAAAAAGAAAAATGCACCGATATAAAAAGAGAACTTTACATTTTCGGGAATGTTGCCCTGTTCGGCCGTATTGGTTAAATGAAAAACATTGTTCATAATCCACGGTAATGCCGAAGCCACACTTCCACCTAAACCGATCATCATACTCTGCATAATGAAACCACGGTTCACCTGGCTATCGGGCAGTTTATCGGTCACAAAAGCACGGAAAGGCTCCATGGCAATATTTCCAAAAACATCTAAAACCCAAAGCAATCCGGCCGCCATCCACAACACGCTGCTATGTGGCATAAAGATTAAGGCAATGCTGCTTACAATGGCACCGATCATAAAATAAGGTCTTCTTCTGCCCCATTTCGGATGCCAGGTACGGTCGCTCAGATAACCAATAATCGGTTGCACCAAAAGCCCAGTTAGAGGAGCCGCTAAAAACAATAGTGGAACCTGATCGGGGTTGGCACCCAGGTTTTCGTAAATACGCCCCATATTTGCACGTTGTAAATCCCAACCGAACTGGATCCCGAAAAAACCAACACTCATGTTGATAATTTGCGCAAGCGTTAATCTGGGGTTCTCGAATACTGTTTTTAAGGTCATTTTGTGTAGTTTAAGTGCTTAGCGCAGGGCGCATGGCGTTACATTTTGATTAAAATAATGTTCAATCGCTAACCGCGTGACGCTTGACGCATCGCCAATGGTTAAAATTCAATCACCTGCGCGCTAACGGGTGCAAGGCTTACGGGTATACTGGTTCCTGCCGGGATATTTAATTTCCGATCTGTTAACAGATCCGTAACCGGTGATGAATGTTTAACTTTTAAAATATGATCAGGGATTTCGATGTTGGCTGTTAAGCTTTGTGTACGATCAAAATTGGCCACGATCAGCAAACGTTGTTTCCCCGAATAGCGGATAAAAGCATACATGCGGTTATTCATGTTACCGGTAACAGGTACCTCATAAATTTCGCCATTTATTATAGCATCGCTTGTTGAGGTAACTTTTAACAATTGTTTGTAATACGCCCTGAGGTTTTGTTGCGTCGCATCTAATTTAGATCCGTCAAATAAACCTCCGTTCATCCATTTCTGGTGATTCGGAACACCCCAATAATCGAATATCGTGGTTCGGTTGTCATCCCCACCAAAACCCTCCTGACCTTTTCCTGGTTCGCCTACTTCCTGACCGAAATAAAGCATCACCGGACCTGAACCTAATGTTGCCGAAACAACCATTGCAGGCAAAGCGAGTTCGGCTTTCCCTGCAAATCCTGCTGATGCAATGCGTTCTTCATCGTGATTTTCTAAAAAGCGCAACATGTGTTTGCCAAAACCAGCACTCTCTACCTGCCACACGTGTTTAATTGCTGATACATCTGCAGTTGGTTCATTTCTGATCAGTTTTTTGAGTCCATCATATAAACCCACTTTATCATACAGGTAATCAAATTTACCTTCATACAGGTATTGTTTGTACACTTTCGGATTGTAGGCTTCTCCTAAGAATATCAGATCATGATTGACCTTTTTGATCTGCGGAATTACCCAGTTCCAGAACGCAATCGGCACCATTTCGGCCATATCGCATCTAAAACCATCCACGCCCTTGTTGGTCCAGTAAGTTAAAATATCGCGCATTTTCAACCAAACCGGCGGAATGGGATCGAAATATTGTTTTTCGCCATTCTGATAATCTACACCATAATTTAACTTAATGGTTTCATACCAGTCGTCGTATTTGGGCTGCGCAGAAAATACGTTATTACCTGTTGCCTTTGCCGGATTCTCTTCAAACTTACCATCCTGCAGTACAGAAATCGGCGTCTGTCTGACTCCCTCTGTTGGCACTGAAAAGGGCTGACCAGGTGTATAATAAAAATCGTTAGTAGCGCTAAAAGCTTTCGTTACATCATCCTGTATACCAAAGTCGGTTACACCGTTCGGCTTGGCATAGGAATGGTAACTTCTGGCCACATGGTTGGGTACAAAATCAATCAGCACCTTCAGGTTTTTAGCATGTGTTCTTTTAATCAATGCTTCAAATTCCTTCATCCTGTTTTTAACATCAACGGCCAAATCTGGGTCAACATCATAATAATCGCGGATGGCATAAGGCGAACCAGCCCGGCCTTTTACCACATCGGCATCATCAACTTTGATCCCATAAGCGGAATAATCGGTCAAACTTGCATGTGCCAAGGCACCTGTATACCAAACATAGTTTACATGGAGCTCTTTTATGCCATCTAAAGCTTTGTCGGTAATATCGTTAAACTTTCCCGAGCCATTCTGTTCGATGGTTCCGTATGGGATATTGGCGGTATTTTTATTCCCGAACAAACGGGGCAATAACTGGTAAATAACGATCTGCTTATCGTTCATTTTTGTATGCTTTTTTTGTGCAAAGGATGATGACGAAATTAGTAAAAAGAGAATTGTCACTATATATGCAACCGCATGAAGATTGCTTACCCAAAAAATCGGGACAAGCTGTCGTTTCTTCTCGCAATGATGATTCATTGCGAAAGTGACATTATCCATTTCACATTTTACTTCAGCAATCATACCAACGCTGCGTTATCCACTTCAATTTCGGCATTTCCGGCCAATTTATATACCTGGTTTCTGATGCCGATTTCTAAATCAATGGCGGCATGGTTTTTAATGCTGATGCCATTTTCGGTAATGTTTATTTTCAAGGTTGCCCCTCTAAAGCCAATGGTAAACGAAAATGATTTCCATTTGCCTGGCAGGAAAGGATTAAACTGCAATTTACCATCGCGTACGCGCATTCCCGCAAAACCTTCTACCACGCTCATCCAGGTACCTGCCATCGAAGTGATATGCAAACCATCTTCTGTATCGTTATTGTAATCGTCGAGATCTAAACGGGCAGTACGCAGATAAAATTCGTAAGCACGTGCTTCGTCATTTAATTTCGCGGCTAGAATACTGTGAACGCAGGGCGACAATGAACTTTCGTGTACAGTGCGCGGTTCGTAGAAATCGAAATTCCTTTTCAAGGCATCCAAATCGTAATCTTCTTCGAAGAAATATAATCCCTGTAAAACATCCGCCTGTTTGATGAAACATGAACGTAAAATCCTATCCCAACTCCATTTTTGGTTAATCGGTCTATCGCTTGCAGGAAGATCTTTTACCAAAGTCTGCTCTTTATCCAGATAACCATCCTGTTGCAAGAAAATACCCAGTTCTTCATCATGAGGATAATACATCTTTTCGATTATATCTGCCCAATCTGTAAATTCTTTCTGATCGAAATTTAATGCTTTTAATAAACTATTGTATTTTTCTGGTTGCTGTGTTTTCACTATTTCGGCAGCTTCGGTCGCATATTTCATGCACCATGTAGCCAAAATATTGGTGTACCAGTTGTTGTTTACGTTGTTCTCGTACTCATTTGGTCCGGTAACACCAAGCATAACGTATTGCTGTTTATCGTTGCTCCAGTTAACACGTTGTTTCCAGAAACGCGCAATACCAATCAGAACTTCTAATCCAAAATCTGATAAGTAACTTTCATCGCCTGTGTAACGGATGTAATTAAAAATAGCAAAAGCAATGGCACCGTTCCGGTGGATTTCTTCAAAAGTAATTTCCCACTCATTATGACACTCCTCCCCGTTCATGGTCACCATCGGATACAATGCAGCACCGTCTTTGAAACCCAGTTTAGCTGCATTTTCAATCGCTTTGCCCAATTGTTTATGACGGTAAACCAACAGGTTTTTACTTACTTCCTGGGGTGCAGTGGCCAGATAAAAAGGCACACAATAAGCTTCTGTATCCCAATAGGTAGAGCCCCCATATTTTTCGCCAGTAAAACCTTTCGGACCGATATTCAACCGGTCGTCTTTACCGGTATAGGTTTGAAAAAGCTGGAAAATATTAAAACGGATAGCCTGTTGAGCAGAAACATCTCCCTCAATAATGATATCACTTTCTTCCCATTTAGTGGCCCAGGCTTCAGCTTGCTCTTTTAACAGCGTATCAAAACCTTTGGCAGATGCTTTGGCAATTACGGATTTCGCTTCTTTTAAAAGTGATTCCTTTGCGTAATTTTCGGAAGATAAATTTGCTGCGATTTTAACCAGGGTGATTTCTTCGTTGGCTTTAACATCAAGCGAAAAAGATTGTCCAACGAATTTTTCCTTACGAACTGCTTCCGGATCAATCTCTAATTGCTCAGCATTTTTATATAATTTAATGTTACTTCCGGTACAAACTTCAAATTCTGTTTTCTTTGTCCTCAGTTTAATATAGGCTTCCGTTCCAGCGATTTCATCAGCTACTTTATCCCAGAATTTTTCGTCGTAGTTACTGTCCTGATTTTTAACATCACCATCGATAAAAGGTATTAATGTTAACTTGCCATCGAAATTTAATGGTGTAATACGATAACGAATGGCACCAACCTGATCATCAGCGATGCTACAAAAACGCGTAGATTTAACTTTTAGCGTTTTGCCACTTTTTAATTTTGCAGTGAAATTACGTTCCAGATATCCGGCATGCATGTTCAGCACACGTTTAAAATCACTTACTTCTGCTGTTGCCAGATCAAGAATTTCATCATCCAGTTTTACTTCAATGCCAATCCAGTTTGCTGCATTTAATACTTTGGCAAAATATTCCGGATAGCCATTTTTCCACCATCCTACACGGGTTTTATCCGGATAGTAAACACCTGCAACATAATTCCCTGGTAGGGTTTCTCCAGTATAGGTTTCTTCAAAATTGGCACGCTGTCCCATACGGCCGTTACCCAGGCTGAAAATACTTTCGGAAATTTTATTTAAATGTGGATCAAAGCCTTCTTCGATAATATTCCACTCATCTGCTTTAATGTAATTTTTCATAATTAGTATTGAGTAGTGAGATATGAGATTTGAGATAATGACCCCTAAACCTTAAACCCTACACCTTAAACCTATAAACTTTCTAAATCTCTAACTGTTAATTTATCTAATCCGCTTACAACCACATCGGCTTGGGTAAGTACATTTTTTTCGCCAATACCGATGGCTTTCATTCCACCCCTTTTTGCTGCTTCTACACCGGCAACGGCATCTTCAAAAACCACACATTCATCCGGTTTAAAACCTAAAAGCTCGGCACCTTTTAAAAATACTTCCGGATCTGGCTTCGACTTGGTGACCATGTTTCCATCTACAATTTCATCGAAGAAATGGGCAAGGTTTGTTTTTTCCAAAATGATACCGGAATTTTTACTTGCAGAGCCTAAAGCCAGTTTGTAGCCAGCTTTATGTATTTCTTTTAGAAAATCAACCGTTCCAGGTAAAACCTCAGCAGGTGTCATTTTGGTGATCATATCTACATACCAGCTGTTTTTTAAGGCAGCCAGTTCTTCTTTTTCGGCATCAGTTTTTTCTACCCCACCCCAAGCTAAAATCTTATTCAAACTTTCTACCCTGCTCACCCCTTTTAACTGTTCGTTCTGCTCTTCGGTAAAATCGAAACCCATGGTATTGGCCAGCCGTTTCCAGGCTTTATAGTGGTAAACTGCGGTATCGACCAGTACGCCATCCAAGTCAAAAAGACAGGCCTTGATTTGAGTTGGGAGTTGGGAGTTTGAAGTTGGGAGTGTTTCTTGCATCTTTCTTATATTTTTTAGTATCAGGCAGTGAATATTTAGTAGTGAGTATCAAGTATCAAAACATAGGTCATATATCTTAAATCCTTAAATTTTTACATTTTATCTTAGCTCAAGCACTAATGTGGTTTTAGCGGGCACTTTAATGTTTTTAAAAGCAATGTTTTCGCCGCTAATCACATCTTTTGCTGCTGTAATTCCTTTCGTTCTTTCGGCGAAGCGATCGGTATTTAATGTCTTTTCTTTTTCTGTATTGTTTACAATAACCATTACCGTGCCTTTTGGTTCTGCATTGTAGCGGAAATAAACATAAATATCATCCTGTGGTACAAACTGCATCAGCTTGCCTGTTTGTAAAGCTGCACTGTTTTTGCGGAAATTGGCTAAGGTTTTCACAAAGTTGAAAGCTTCATTTTCTTTGTTTGTGCGGCCATCAGCTGTGAATTTGTCTTTTTTGTCGCCTTCCCATCCGCCCGGAAAATCAGAACGGATCAGGCCATCTGGATTGGAGAAATTTTTCATCAAAATCTCTGTCCCATAATACATTTCCGGAATGCCCCGCATGGTGAGCAGAATATTCATGCCCATTTTATATTTATCTAAATCTTCACCCACCATCGAATAGAAACGGCTCATATCGTGGTTATCTAAAAAAATGCAATTGGTGTTGGGGTTTTTATAAAGGAAATCGTGTGCTAAGGTTGCATATAAGCGGTTAATACCATCAACCCAACCATTTTTACCGTTTATCCCTTCGTATATGGCATCTTTTAATGTGGCATCAGTTATACCCTGTAGATGGGTATCAAAGCCTCGGTTAACCGTATTGCCACCGGTAAAAAAGGCCTGGTTAGCCACAGCAGTTACCAATGTTTCGCCAAATACGGATAAATGCGGGAATTCTGCCTGAACTTTCAGCGCCCAATCGGCCATGTAAACCGGGTCGTTATAACCGTAAGTATCTAAACGCAAACCATCAATACCTGCATATTCGATCCACCAGATGTGGTTTTGCGTTAAATAATTCTGTACATAAGGATTGGTCTGGTTTAAATCGGGCATTGAAGGCACGAACCAGCCATCTAACATCTGTTTGCGATCTGCTACCGAGGCATGTACATCCATAACAGTTTGATCGCGGTAACTGGTCTGGGTATATTTTGGCCATTGGTTTAACCAGCTTTTCATCGGTAAATCTTTATAAAACCAATGTTGGGTACCAATATGGTTGTGTACAATATCTTTGATCACTTTTAATCCTTTGGCATGGGCAGTCTCTACATATTTTTTGTAAAGTGCATTTGTACCATAACGTGGGTCTATTTTATAATGATCGGTTACCGCATAACCATGGTAAGAAGCATGTGGCATATCATTTTCTACTTCAGGAGTCATCCAAACAGTAGTTACGCCTAAATCTTTCAGGTAATCGAGGTGGTTTATTACCCCTTGTATATCGCCACCATGACGGTAATACATGCTATCCCGGTTTAATGCGGTTTCGGCTAAGCCCTGTACCACATCATTGCTTTTATCGCCGTTCGAAAAACGATCGGGCATAAGCAGATAAATAAAATCTTTGTTGGTTACACCCTGAATTCTGCCTTCGCTTTTATCGCGGTTCTTTAATTCGTAAGTATAAGTGAATATTTTTTTGCCGTTAACCATAAAGTTAACCGGGAATTTTCCGGCTTTGGCCGTTGGCGCAATTGTTAAGTCGAGGAACAGGTAATTAGGATTTTCAACTTTGTTCACCTTGACGAGTTTAACGCCAGGGTAAGTTAAAGTAACGGTTGCATTGGCAATATGATCGCCATGTACCAATAATTGTAATTTAGGATTATGCATGCCTGCAAACCAGAACATCGGTTCTACGCGCTCCAGCTTTTGTGCAAAGAGCTGAATACCGCTAACCAGCAAGAGCAGGGTCATGAATATTTTTTTTAATCCCTGTGCATTTGTACTGACTTTAGTTTGAACATTTAAAGCAGAAGAAGTAATGGGTGCGAAAGTATTGGAGATAAGCGATTTGATCATGCTAAAAACTTAAAAGGTTAAAAACCCTGCAAAGATCAAAAGATCTAAGCAGGGGGATTTTAGTTAATGATTAATTTTTAACAATGGTATATGTATTTGCCGTAACATCTAGTGTGATGGTATAATTTCCTGCTGCAGCTACAGCGATATCAGCTCCTCCTGCAGTCAGATTACCTCCGCTACCGCCAAGGTTTACATCCCATTTATGATCTTGTCTGAATTTAATTGCACCCGCAGTTAGGTTAACTGTTATTTTCCATGTGCCCTTACCATCATTGATATATTTCATATCGGTATCCGCATCCCATTTACCTGGAGTTGCATCACCAATAATTGCCCAAACTTTAGCATCAACAATGCTCCATTCTTTGGTATTCATGTTAATTTTTAATTGTTTCCAACCCGCTGCTCCAGAGGGCATATCACCGCCGGTGGTGCTGATGAAACCACCGCCTGCATCGCCATAGGCAACATCCCATTTTTTTTCAGGTGTAATTTTGAAATTACTGCCATCAAATTTGATTAGGCCAAGATAGATACCATTACTGGTTAACGACACTAAACTGTCAGCAGTTGCCGGATTCCAGCCCTGATAATTTCCCGGAACATAAATCCATGCCGAAGCCAGATAAGGTGTAGCCGTTAAGGTAATTACATTCGAATACGTCATGGCATTTGCCGCAGCACCTGATTTCAATCTTACCTCAACCTGGGTGGATGTACCAATTGTACCGCCTAAGGCTAAAATCATGGTATTAAAATCATTTACTGTTGGCGAATATGATGTTGTACTGATTACATACTCTTTTGGAGTGGCAAAATTTTTGCCTTTAAGATCAAACTGCAAGGTAGACGTTACCGGTATGGTATAACCTGTTACCGTCGGTGCAGGAAAGGTTAAGGTTAATGCGGGCTTTGTTCCGTTAACCTGTGCCAAATTTAAAGCAGTAGCCGAAGCCGTAAGTGTACCTGCCGCACTCACATTCGAAACGGTTTGTGTTTCTTCTTTTTTACAAGACCAAAGCGATAAGGTTATCAGACTTAAAGCAAGGGATTTTAAAAATATTGTTTTCATCTCTTATACAATTTTAAGATTAATAACCTGTGTTCTGAACCAAATTCGGGTTAACAATTAGATCAGCCTGTGGAATTGGGTATAAATTACGGTATGCAGGAACGCTTGTACCAGATTTTACACCACCTTTAAACGGCCACAAATAGGTAGAGCCTGTAAATTTACCATAGCGTACCAAATCTGTACGGCGGTGTGCTTCCCAGTATAATTCGCGGCCACGTTCGTCTAAATAAAAATCTACGGTTAAAGCTGCTGTTGAAGCTAAATTTCCACTGTTGTTTCCATAAGCACGATGGCGTAAGGCATTAACATAGTCTAAGGCTTTACCCACATCGCCGCCCGAACCTCCACGCGCTACCGCCTCACCATAAATTAAATATTGTTCTGCTAAACGGAACAGTGCGAAATCAACCGAACTGAATGTTCCATTTAATGATGCAGGTATAGTATTTAGACCAATTATATTTTTAAATTTAGTTACCCTTAAACCATCGGTAAAGGTGCCAATTTCATCAACCGTACTTTTTGCCCCGAAGAAAACCCCACGTTTATCCTGGGTACCGTTTGGATCAGGGAATAAGGCAGGCAGATTCTGACGGGTTCTGTTACCGCCCCAACCACCGTTTGGCACACCATAAGAGGCAGTACCCATATCCGCATTGATACCCGCATTGATGATGAAAGTTGTACCACCGTAGTTGGTACCCGTTACCCCGTCATAGTTGATGGTTAGAATATTTTCGGTGTTGTTGATATTGTTATCAGCCTTAAAAAGATCCATGTAATTGGCTTTTAAAGTATAACCTGCAGCAATCACTTTACTTGAATACGTAATGGCTTCGGTATATTTTGCCGTACCGGTATAAACCTGTGCATTTAAGTATAACCTTGCTAATAGGGCCCAGTCTGCTCCTTTGTCTGCACGCCCATATTCGTTGGTACGGGCATCCGCTAAATCACCTTCAATGGCTTTCAACTCTGATTCAACATAAGTAAACAATGCTGCTCTAGTAGTTTGTTTAGGTGCAACTTTACCAATCTGATCATCTTCGGTAACAAATGGCGGATTGCCAAAAGCATCCATCAACACCCAGTACTGATAAGCACGTAAGAATCGCGCTTCGGCACGGTACCTTTGAATTGCCGTTGCATCAGTGCCTGTAATGTTGCGCGAGGCCAGTTTATCTGCAGTACTCTCCCGAAGAAATTCGTTACAAACCGTAATCTGTAAAATACTTCTCGAATACAAGCCGCGTAAAAACTGGTTATCAACCGCCCAGGTAGAGTTGTCCAATTCCGGAATACCGGTATCACCCCAGGCACAGATCGCCTCATCAGTAGTTAATTCCTGTGAAGTCCAGAATAACCTTAAAAAATCGGCAAAGCCAGAGTTTAACCCACCTACATCACTGTTATCAGATCCTGTAGAACTGGTTAATGCATAAGTGGCATACAATTTCACCAAACCTTGTTTGTAACCCGCCGGGGTAGCATAAACCGTAGCCGAGGTCACATCATTGGTAGGCAATACGTTTAAATCGCCTTTTTTGCACGAATTTAATGACAGCAGTAAAACACCTGATGCCAATATTATTTTAAATGAGTTTTTCATTCCTATTTCTTTATTAAAACCCTACGTTAAACCCTAATGTGTATGTACGCGGTCTTGGGTACAAGTTATAATCAATACCACTGCTCAATTCAGGATCAAGGCCTTTGTAATCAGTTACGGTAAAAACATTCTGACAGTTTGCCGAAATCCTTAATGTAGCCGTTCCGTTTTTAGATAATTTACCTGCATTAAAAGCAATACCAGCATTATCCATTTTCAAAAACGAAGCATTTTTAACATAATAATCGCTCAAGAACTGGTTGTTCTGGAAATTAGTGGCAAGAAAATCAGTAGAAGCATTGTTGATTACACCTGCAGAGCTCAAAATATTTGCTCTGATCCCAAAGTTTGAAGAAACGTTATCATATACATAATTGCCCAAATTTGCCCTTAAGGTAGTGGTGAAACTCCATTTTTTGTAATTAAAAGTGGTGTTAAAACCAAAAGTAACGTTAGGATCAGCAGACTTATAGAAGTATTGGTCGCTGGTATTCACTACACCATCACCGTTCAGATCTTCATAAACTCCCTCTAATGGTTTGCCTGATGGATCGTAAACTTGTTTGTATACAAAATATGACCCAGGGATCTGGTTAACCGCATTGTATTTTAAGTGGATACCTGTTCCACCGGTAATATCACCGGCATCTACCTTAAATCCGGAATTTGGGTTTAGGGTTAAGTTGGTCACTTTTCTTTTGTTGTAAGCAACGTTCAATCCAAAATCCCAGCTGATATTTTCGGTTTTAATGGCAGCAAAGTTGATGCTGGCCTCAGCTCCTCTTACATCCATGTTACCCACATTCGTGGTTAATTCGTTGTTGAAATTGGTCCCCACCGGGATATTGATTTTACTTAAGAGATCGGATGTTTTTTTGTAATACACATCGATACTTCCATATAAACGGCCTTTCATAAAACCATAATCCAAACCTGCGTTATAAGTAGTGGTGGTTTCCCATTTCAAATCCGGATCGTAAGCCGCTGGTGTATAGTAGTTATAGTAGGTATTGCCAATCTGGTATTGGCCGGTATTGCTATTGGCATAATATTTAGACAGATAATCGTAATATCCAATACCATCTTTATTACCCGTTTCGCCATAACTTAAACGAAGTTTTAAATCAGAAACAGATTGGCTGTCTTTTAAGAAATTCTCTCCTGAAATTCTCCAGGTAAAAGCAGCAGAAGGAAAATATCCCCAACGGTTATTCTCTGCAAATTTCGAAGAAGCATCTGCCCTTAACGTTCCTGATAAAATGTATTTATCAGCCAGGGTGTAAATAAACCTTCCATAGTAAGAAAGTAATTTATCACGATCGGTAGAGAAAGGAAAAACAGGAACTACCAATGCCTCACCTGTTCCTTTGTAAGATGTAAAATTGAAACCTGTTTTCGAATTATCGTAATAACCATAGCCCGCAGTTACATCAAAACGGCTTTTGATACTTGCAACGGTATGTGCATAATTTAAATAAAACTCTGAAAGTTTATTGGTTTCGGTATTTAAAGATTGTGTATATGATCCTAATGTAGAAATACTCTGAGCCGCATAAACCGGAACCCTAACAGCACCTGAACCTTTAGATAAATCGTAACCTAAATTTAAGTTGGCGTGTAATTCTGGTAAAAAGTGAAAAGAATAATCGAAACGTGCATTTCCAAAACTTCTTTCGGCATTTCCATTATTATCGTTTAACCTGATTAAACCAACCGCGTTACGCGGTGCATTGGGGTTTACAGATCCATCGCTCCGCAACCATTCGAAATAATTGCCAAAGTTGTTAGTTGCGCTTACCGATTGTGTTGGATCGAACTGAATAGCTGAACCCACAGCGCCGGCGTTTGCAAAATGCGATTGGGTTAATGCTCCCTTTAAATTCAGGTCGATTTTTAAATGATCCTGAAATAATTTTGGTGAAATGCTGATTGCCCCTGTACCACGTGAAAATTTATCGGTGATCAAAAGGCCCTGCTGATCTAAATAACCTGCAGAAACACGGTAAGGCACACCTTTAAAAGAACCTGCAATACTTAAGCTATTGTCGGTAGAAAAAGCATTCTGATAAATTTCATCCTGCCAATCGGTATTCGAATTGCCCAATAAAGCAGTATATTTTTTACCATCATCATATGACGCATTCGGGTTGGCATTAACAAAATCACGGATCTGACCTGAAGATAGAATATCTACCTTTTTGGTTACAGTTGCAATAGAGTTATTGCTGCTAAAGTTGAAAACCGGTGCACCTGAAGCACCTTTTTTAGTGGTAATTAAAATTACACCGTTTGATGCACGTGAACCATAGATGGCTGTAGCATTAGCATCCTTTAACACCGTAAAGGTCTCGATATCGTTCGGGTTTACCAACGATAGCGGACTTGGTGCATTGCCAATAGAGTTACCGCTAAATGGAACACCATCGATTACGATTAAAGGATCATTACTTGCGTTTAAAGATGCACCGCCACGGATACGGATAGTGCTACCTACGCCCGGCTGACCACTATTGGAAATAATGTTCACACCGGCTACCTTGCCCTGAATTAACTGCTCAGGTGTAGTAATGGTACCTTTTTGAAAATCTTTTGAATTTACTGTAGTAATGGATCCGGTCAGGTTTTTCTTTTCTGCCGTTCCGTAACCGATTACCACAACTTCATTAAGTTTTTGTGCATCTGGCACCAGTTGAAAATTAACAGTTGCATTTGCCGAAACGCTAACTGCCTTGTCGAGGGTTTGATAACCGATAAAACTTGCAGATAAGGTTACCGAACCGTCTGATAAGCCTGCAAGTTTAAAATTACCGTTTACATCAGTTGATGTACTTCTTGTTGTACCTTTTACAACTACGGAAGCACCGGGTAAGGGTTGGCCGGTTTCGTCGAGCACCTTACCAGACACTGATCCGGTTTGTGCTTTTACCATTAATGCTGAAAAAACCAACAGCACCAAAAGCCCCTGTTTTAACAGGTAAAATACTCTCATATTTGAAGCTCGTTTAAGTATAAAAATTTGGTTAAATATTATAGTGATTTACACATAGGCCTAATTTACAGCTGTTAAT
>Ga0163161_10000280_pt1 | contig 44602 bp, 43 predicted proteins | sample S45metaG_FD_129847 | JGI IMG/M metagenome (GOLD analysis project Ga0163161, IMG submission 129847) | Switchgrass rhizosphere microbial communities from Kellogg Biological Station, Michigan, USA - S4-5 metaG | ecosystem: Host-associated > Plants > Roots > Rhizosphere > Soil | place: USA... | reverse complement strand
CGGATGGTGTCCGAGGGCGTCGACGTGCCGAGGCTTGCCGTCGGGGTGTACGCGACAAGCGCGTCGACGCCGCTGTTCTTTGCGCAGGCGATCGGGCGATTCGTCCGGTCCCGCCGGCCCGGCGAAACGGCGAGCATCTTCTTGCCCTCAGTGCCCAGCCTGCTGCTGCTGGCCAGTGAGATGGAAGCCCAGCGCAACCACGTGCTGGGCAAGCCGCACCGGGAGTCGCAGGAACACGAAGAGTACGTCGAGCGTCGCAAGTCCGAACCAAGTGAATTGGACAACGGCTTCGAATCGTTGGGCGCCGACGCCGAGTTGGACCAGGTGATCTTCGATGGCTCGTCGTTCGGCACCGCGACGCCGGCGGGCAGCGAAGAGGAGGCCGACTACCTCGGCATCCCCGGCCTGCTCGATGCGGAGCAGATGCGAGACCTGTTGCGGCGCAGGCAAGAAGAGCAGTTGACGAAGCGCACGGCCACGGGTGAGGTGCCGCGTCCATCGACGCATGGGCAGCTGCGTGAGCTGCGGCGTGAACTGAACACGCTGGTGTCGATCGCCCACCACCGCACCGGCAAGCCGCACGGCTGGATCCACAACGAGCTGCGCCGGATCTGCGGCGGGCCGCCGATCGCGGCGGCGACGACAGATCAGCTCAAGGCCCGCATCGAGGCGGTGCGCACGCTGCAGGCGTGATTTCGGCGCGCTTACAGGACGCTGAGCGGCCGTTTGCGCGCCGAAATCGCTACGCGGCGCGCACCTCGGCCAGTTCCGCCAGATGCTTCAGCGAGTTCTCCAGGTGCTGGGCGTCGAACGGCGGGAAGCCGATGTGCTCGAGCAAAGATGGCGGCACTCTCGACCAGTCGTAGGTCAGCGCGACCTCCGTTTGGGCGGCGCCGACCGGCTTGAGGTCATAGCGCCAAAACCATCCTCCGAATTCGAGATTGGCATTGTCCGAGCCTTGACCGGGCTGCCAGGCCACAGCATGCGGCGGCTCGAATACCTCGACCCGGTTGGCCATCTTGTAGTTCTTGTCCGGGTGGTTGTCGTGGTACATCGCCATCCGGAAGATCTGACCGGTCTGGATCAGCGGTTTGCCGTCGAGCGACTCGCGCACCCAGCCGGTGCCGTCGATTGCCTCATGCGTCGACGGGTCGGCCAGCACGTCAAACACGTCCTGAACGGGCGCCTGAATCGTGATGGTGGCAGTCATGCGTTCTTCAGTCATGCGAGTACAGACCACCGCTGGCAAGATAAGTCATCGCAAGAGCCAGTAGTCCCGCATACGTTTGGCCCATGTCCGCCGATGCCCCGACCATCCTCGCAACGAGCGGAGGCTTCCGCGAGGGTCGACGTACCCGCCGGGAGTTCAGCGCCCTCACCGAGTACGCGATCGACTTGGCCGGCGTGACCGGACGGGCGCCGCGGGTCTGCTTTGTGGCCACTGCGCTTGGCGACAACCCGACCGTGCTGCACTGGCTGACCGAGGCCGCGCAGGTGCGCGGGCTCAGCGCGTCACATCTGACGCTGTTCCCGATGCCGAACGTCGATGACATCAGCGCTCAACTGCTCGACCACGACGTGGTGTGCGTGTTCGGTGGCAGCGTGGCAGGCCTGCTGGCGATGTGGCGGCTGCACGGTGTTGACGTGGCAATGCGTGCCGCATGGCAAGCAGGCGTCGTGTTGACAGGCATCTCCGCCGGGTCGATCTGCTGGCACGTCGGCGGCACCACGGACTCATTCGGACCCGACCTTCGTCCGGTGACTGACGGGCTCGCCCTGGTTCCGTACTCGAACGGCGTGCACTACGACTCCGAGGAACAACGGCGTCCCTTGCTTCAGCGGCTGATCGCCGACGGCACGCTGCCGCCCGGTTTTGCCACAGATGACGGTGCCGGTGTCCTCTATCGCGGCACCGAATTCGTCGAGGCAGTCTGCGAACGTGATCGCGCCGGAGCATATTTCGTCTCCGCGACCGAGAACCGCACAGCCGAGGAAGTACGCCTCGAGACGCGCCGACTTTAGTCGAGCTCGCTCCTCACTTGCCCGCGTGTCCACAGCACTTGATGATTGGCCTCATGGATGTGAGCTTGCACTACTGGAACTTCTCGACGCCGTCGGATCCTGCACAGACGGCCGGGACACTCGGTGAGGCTGCGGCGATCGCGGACCGGGCGGGGTTCGCCGAATTCACCGTGATGGACCACTACTTCCAGATGGACGCGATGGGCAAAGCCGAGGAGCCGATGCTCGAGGCGTACACCACACTCGGCTACGTCGCCGCACGGACCCAGCGGTTGCGGCTGGGGGTACTTGTGACGGGGGTCATGTATCGACACCCAGGCTTGCTGGCCAAGGTGGTCACCACGCTGGATGTGCTCTCCGCCGGCCGCGCCCAGCTAGGCATCGGCGCCTCGTGGTACGAGCGGGAGCAGGTCGGGCTCGGTGTACCCGTCGTGCCGGTGAGCGAACGCTTCGAACGCCTGGAAGAAACCCTGCAGATCTGCTTGCAAATGTGGAGCGACGACAACGGCCCATATGACGGGACCCACTACCAACTCGCCGAAACATTATGTGTACCAGCGCCACTGAGCCGACCTCGGCCACCGATCCTCATCGGAGGCGGCGGCGAGCGCAAGACACTGCTACTGGTGGCGCGGTATGCGGACGCCTGCAACCTGTTCGCAACCACTACCGAGGATGTCGCTCACAAGCTGGAAGTATTGCGAAAGCACTGCGACGCCGAGGGACGCGACTACGACGCCATCCGCAAGACCGCCACGTATATGGGCCCGGTCCTCGATGACCCCGACAATTTCCTAGCCGATTCCGAACGGTACGCGAAACTTGGTATCTCGCAATGGGATCTGATGCCGGACCGGCACCCTGTCGAATACACCGAACGCCTGGCGGAGCTGGTACCGAGGCTGGCCGCCTTGTAGAGCGGCCTACAGCCCCAGCAACTCGGGCAGGTGTGCCACCGAATCGATGACGTGATTGGGCTGCATCGCGAATTCGTCTGCGGCCCACCGGTCAAGCGTGTCCTGGCGGAACTTTCCTGTGCGCACAAGCACCCCGATCATCCCGACGACCTGCGCGGCCAGCACATCGTTGTTGAGGTCGTCGCCGATCATGTACATCTCGTCGGGATCGACACCGAGGCGGCTCGCAGCGGCGAGAAAACCTTCTGGCGCCGGCTTGCCGACGGCAGTCGCCTTGCGGCCAGAGGTCTCCTCCATCCCGATCAGGTACATGCCGGTGTCCACGCGCAACCCGTCGGTCGTGGTCCACGCGGTGCTCCGATGCATGGCGACCACCGGCACCCCCTGCGCCATCCAGTCGTAGACCCATGACAGCGTCAGGTGGCTGTACTCCGGCCCGGCGCCGCCGAGCAGCACCACATCGGGTTTCTCCGGCGCCTTCGGCCCGGTGAAATCGCTCGAGTACGCGATGTCGATGCCGGGCATGTCCTCGCCGATCTGGCCGCTGTTGACCAGAAAGCACCGCGCGTCCGGATAGCGGTTGCGGACGTACTCCGCGGTGAGCACCGCAGCGGTGATGACCTCGTCTGCTCGTACCTGCATGCCTGCTTGGGTGAGCAACTCGGCGATCTGCACACGGGTGCGCGTCGTGGTGTTCGTCAGATACGAGCACGCAATCTGGTTGCACGCCATCACCTGCAAAGTTTCGGCCGCACCCTCGATCGGCTTCCACGACGTCACCAGGACGCCGTCGATGTCGAACAGCACACCGCCGATAGCCATGGCCCGACAGTAAACGGCAAACGATTCAGCGCAACTCGGGGGCTAGCCGAACTGCGCAAAATAGGGACGCTCGGGCTTGCCCTTCTCGACGAGGATGAAGACCACACCCCACGGATCGGCGAACCATGTGGTCCGTACGCCCGCGATATCGGCGATACCGTCGACCAGGAAGCGGACTCCCTTGTCCTCCAGAGCTTTCCGGGTCCGCTGCAGGTCGTCGCAGATGAGCCCAACGTGCGACAGCCCGCGGTCTGCAAGGCCTTCGCGTTGTGAGTCACCACCGTCGGCCCGCAGATACTCGATGACCTCGAGCACCCGGTCGCCGTCCGCGCCGAACCCCACGATCGCGGCCTTCATCGCCGGATCCGTCAACAACTCGCCCATGTCGGCGCGGATCGCGTCGCCGTCCATCACATACGGCGGCGAAAGCACAGTGAATCCCAGCACGTCGCGGTAGTAAGCCACCGCGGCCTCGCAGTCGGATACACATACGCCACTGTGTGCCAGGCCGGTGATCATGCCCTCGATTGTGGCGCACGACGTCGTCTGCATGGGCGGGGTGCGGCTAGCCTCGGGTATGCCCGCCGATCGCACCACCGACGCGGCATCGGCCCGCGAGCTGTCGGCCGATCTCTACCGGGTCGTCGCCGTGGTCGTAGTCGTGATAGGCCACTGGCTCGTGTCGACGGTGACCTTCCGCGACGGCCAGTTCGGCAACGACTATCCACCGGACGTGTTGCCGTGGACACGGTGGCTCACCTTGCTGTTTCAAGTCGTGCCGGTGTTCTTCCTGGTCGGCGGATACGCCAGCGCGGTGTCCTACACGCGATGGCTCGGAGCCGGCGGCAGACACTGGTCCGACTGGCTCCGTAGTCGGCTGGCCGCGATCCTGGGACCGACCACCGCCTACGTCGGGCTGGCGCTGGCCGCCGTCGCCGTGCTGGAACGGGTCGGCGTCGAAAGGTCGGCGCTGCGGTTCGGCGGCTGGGCGATCGCGATGCACCTGTGGTTTGTGCCGGTGTACCTCGTCGTGCTGACGCTGACACCCGTCGCGATGGCGGCACACCGGCGATGGGGATTGCTGGTGCCTGCCGTGCTGGCGATCGCCGTCGCGCTCGTCGACATCGCGGCGCGCGCCGGGCATCTGCCGGTCATCACTACGGCCAACTACCTGCTGTGTTGGGGAGCGATCTATCAGGCCGGGATCTGCTGGCGCGGCGGGGCGTTGGCGGGCCGCCGTCCGTTGCTGATCGCCGCCGGGGGCGCCCTCGTGCTGGCGACGCTCCTGGCGCTGCGCTGCTACCCGATCAGCATGGTCGGGTCGCCCGGCGCGACAGAGCAGAACAACTTTCCCCCCACCGCGGCATTGGTTTCATTCGCCGCGGTCCAAGGTGGGCTTCTGGTTGCGGCGGCACCTGCGGTGACGCGACGACTGCGGCGATCGCGGTGGCGACGGCAGGTGGCCGCCGCGAACCGACACGTGATGGCGATCTATCTGTGGCAGATGGTTCCTGTCGTGGTCGTTGCGCTTGTCGGGTACCCCACCGGCTTGTTGCCCCAGCCCGAGGCCGGCACGGGAGCATGGTGGCTGTTTCGGCTGGTCTGGCTGCTCATTCTGACTGTCGTGGCGACGGTGCAGATGACGCTGCTCTGGTTGGCACGGGCGGTGTTCGATCGGGCGCTGCCCACGTTCGCCACCACCCTGCCGGTGTGGAGCACGGCAGGGCTGCTGATCGCCGGCGTCGCGATGGCGACGTTCGTGCTGGCCCACGTGGCCGTCGAAGGGTTCGCTCCCGACGGGTACTTCCCCTCCGCCTACGCGCTCCTCTACGTCGCAGCAGTCGGATTGGTGAGTCTGGCGCCCAGCCGTCGTCGCACCAAAGAACTTATGGCTAGCCGACATTCGGCACAAACCGGCGGCTGACCGACCCACGGCCGGTGCGCGGGTCGCCGATCCGGAATCGACCCAGTGTCGGGCACACCGACCCGGCCCGGGTGGATTGGCACTCGTGCACGACCTTCTGAACACCCGAGCCGTCGGGGAGAAAGAAGTCGACTCGCTGGGTGACGGCCGACGCGCAACTCAATGGATGAGAACAGTCGTTGGCGCCTGGGCGCGGACGACTCGACAACCGAGGGTTTAGCTCGACCGTTACGCGGCAAATCCATATCGCAGCGCAGCACCAGCGAATAGGACAGCCGCATGCACACGGTCCTCTACTTCAGTCCCGATGGCGTGATCTATGAAGCCCGCGCGTACACCAGGGCCGATATCGCGGCACTCGTCTACGACTTCGCACTTGAAAGCCTGACCAGCGCCGATCGGCAATTCGACTTCTGGTTCACCCCGTCAACGCGGCCGTGTCATCGCCCCGTCAACCGCTGCGCCACCGAAATGCTTTTGGCGACAACGGGATTCACTGCTGACACCGTACCACTTCTTCGAGGTGCGGTCGTCGTCACCACCCACGACTCCGACGGCGGCCTCGACGGGCTCAGCTGGCAGCAGCTGGACCTGTTGGCCGAGCGCAACCACAGCCTGACCCGGCGCGACGGGCGAGTGCTCGGCCGCCGGATCTCCCGCGACGGTCGGTCCAGCCTGGCCCGCGCCGCCCGGTCACGTTCGCGCCCACTCATTGTCGGCGACCCACGGTGAGGCGGCCGCCGCGATCGACCATGCCAACTCCGCGGGAACGTCGACCACCTGGTACCGCTTGACTCCGGCCGCCGTCGCTGCGATCAGCGTCGCCACCCCGGCACGGCGCTGCAGCAGCGTCTGCCGCACCGTCCAGCCGATGATTCCCGCCGCAGCGATGCAGTCCCGCCGCCGGTGCAGGCTGCCTGCCCGCGCCACCAGCCACTCCGCGTCTACCCGATGCCCCAGCGCCCGCGACCGGTCGAGCGCGAGCAGTGCGCAGCACACCGTCAGCACGGCCCACGCCGGCCACAGCCACACCGGCGTCCGCGAGTACAGCATGGCCATCGCCACCAGCAGCACCCCAGGCAGCGCCAAAGCCCGCGTCCAGCGCCTGCGCGTCGCCGCTTGGCCGTGCACCTGCAGCGCGCCGGTGACCACGTCAGGCCGGACGATCAAGTCGGACAGCACGGCCTCCGCCGTCGCCCGCGGGCATGGCGGCAGCAGCAGCGACGCTTCCCCTGCGCCACCCACGCCCGTCATCACCGCGTCCACCCGCGCTCCCCCGAACAGCCGCACCAACAGCGGTTCCCGCAGCGTTCCGCCGCGCAACCGGCGCATGTCGAAGGTGTGCTCGCGCACCCGCAGCAGACCATGCTCGAGGTGCAGCAGGTCGGCATCGCGACGCAGCACCAGATTGCCGAACGTCACCAACGACCGCAGTACCGACAACACCACTGACACGACCAACACCGCGACCGCCACCACGACCACGCTCGCGGCGACCCCGAAACGCTCCGCCGCGTCCAGTCCGGACCGAGCGAGCCGCGAATTCTGTAGTGCCGCACCGGCGCCGGCCTGATAGACCACCCCGACGGCGGCTGCGATCATCGCCAGCCCGGTGAAGCTCAGCGGGCTGTAGCGCAGCCACGACGGCTGCCACCGTGCCAGCTCACGGTCCGGCGCTGCCGGCGCCTCCTCGGCCGGGGCCAACGAGTCCGCCAGCAGAATCGCCCTCAGCCGGGGCACCTGGTCGGCCTCGACCGCGTCGAGCGCGAATGCAGCGTCGGGCCTGGCCTCCCGGCCGGTGCTGACGCGCAGCACCGTCAACCCGAGCAGCCTGTGTAACAGCCGCGCGTCGGTGGATACAGACCGAATCCTGTTGCGCGGCACCGAAAGAACCTTGCGTTGAAGCACACCCGTGCGCAGCTGCACCTCTTCGGTGTCGATCCGATAGGTGGTGGTGAACCAGCGCGCCACGCCGTAGCCGACGATGAGCGCCAGCCCGAACAGCGTCCACATGGGGTTACCTGTCGCCGACCCGAGCACCACCGACCCGATAAGCAGCGGTATCTGGCGCAGCACCTCGTGCACCGGATGCACCAGCAGCATGCGCGGGCTGAGCCGTTGCCACACCTGGCCGGCATCAGCGGTCACGTCGCGTCCTCGGCTCCGAGAGACGCTATATAGGTGAGCCGGGCAACGACCCGGTCGGCGACATCGGAGTCCAGCGCCACTATCCGCACCGCGCCCGCCGACGAGGCCGTCGTCACCGTCACGTTCGCCAGTCCGAACAACTGGTCCAGCGGGCCACGCTCGGTGTCGACCGTCTGAACCCTGGAGATCGGCGCGATCCGGCGCTCCTGCACAAGCCAACCCGTTCGGGTGTACACCGCTTTGGGGTCAATGTCCCAGCGGTGCACGCGGTATCGCCACAGGGGGACGATCACGACGAACACCACGATGCCGAGGACGGTGGCCGCGGCGGCGAGGCTGTGCAGCCACAGCGGCCGCCGATCGATCGCGAACCAGACCACCTGGCCGACCGCCAGGATGAGCCACGGGATCGCGGCGCCGATCGCCCACACCAGCGGCGCCTTCCGGCTGGGCGGATTGGCCGGCTCGACCAGATTCATGGTATTTCGAGATGTAGACACTGGTTGACGCCGAACAGCCGCAGCATTCGCATCGTCCGTCGCGGGATCAGGGCCGCCACATCGGCCGTAGCGACGATGGTCGGCCGGTCGACATCGACTCGCTCGCCCTGCATGAGCACCGTCGCGGCGCCGGTGGTCAGCACGTTGCGCGTCCAGTCGGCACGATCCCCGTACGGCAGCGCGATCAGCAGGCCGGTCGCTGTTTCGATGATGTCGATCGGCGTTTCGTAGGTCCGGCCGGACCTCCGCCCGACGTGCTGAATGACGGCGGTCGCGGTCTGTGAGGTACCCGCGGTGCGCATCACTCGCGGGTTCGTCACCGACCGGTTCATCCGCCGGACGAAGTCCACCACCGGCCCGACCTGCCATCGCAGCCCGATCAGCAGCAGTCCGAGGAACACCACAACGGCACCGATCAGCGTGCCGACGACCTTCGCGACAATTCGCTCACCCACAGAACGAAACTAACCGGCGACGCAAGACGCGAGCCGCTGAGTATGTTGAGCCCCATGAGTGCCAAATGGACCGCGGCCGACGTGCCCGATCAATCCGGCAGGGTCGCCATCGTCACCGGCGCGAATACCGGCATCGGTTACGGAGCGGCCGCCGTGCTCGCCGACAAGGGCGCGCATACGGTGCTGGCGGTGCGCAACCTCGACAAGGGCAACGATGCCGCCAACCGAATCAGAGCGGCGAGCCCGAACGCCGTCGTGGCGGTACAACAGCTGGACCTGACATCCTTGGAGAACGTCCGCAAGGCGGCCGACGAACTACGCGCCACGTTCCCGCGCATCGACCTGTTGATCAACAACGCAGGGGTCATGTATACCGACAAGGCCGCCACCAAGGACGGGTTCGAGCTGCAATTCGGCACAAACCACCTCGGCCACTTCGCGCTGACCGGTCGGCTCCTCGACAACATGCTGCCGGTGGACGGCTCTCGGGTCGTGACGGTCAGCAGTGTTGGCCACCGCATCCGCGCGAAGATCCATTTCGACGATCTGAATCTGGACCGCAATTACAACCGGGTCGTCGCGTACGGCCAGTCCAAGCTGGCCAACCTCTTGTTCACCTACGAACTTGCGCGGCGGCTGAAAGTCAAGGGTGCCCCGACGATCGCGCTGGCCGCGCACCCAGGTGCGGCCGACACCGAATTACTGCGCAACATGCCGGGGGGCATCAAGCAGGTCAGCCAGTTCGTCTGGTCGAACTTCATCGCCCAGGGGCCGGAGATGGGTGCAGAACCGACCCTGCGCGCAGCCACCGATCGGAGCGCGCTGAACGCGCAATACTACGGACCAGGCGGCTTTGCCGAACAAAAGGGTCACCCGAAAGTCGTTGAGTCGAGCGCACAGTCGCACGATCAAGAACTTCAGCGCCGGTTGTGGACGGTGTCCGAAGAGCTCACCGGCGTGACGTACCCCGTCTGATGCGTACCGTCGAGGAACACCAGCGCGTCGTCGCCGGCCTGATCACCAGCAAGCCGCCGGTCACGCTGCCGCTCGCCGAGACACTCGGCCTGGCGCTCGCCGAAGACGTGGTGGCGCCGCTGTCGCTCCCCGGGTTCGACAACTCGGCGATGGATGGGTACGCGGTGATGGCCGACGACGTCGCCGCGGCGACACCCGAGCAACCGGTGCTACTGCCGGTGGCCGAGGACATCCCCGCAGGCCGCACCGACCTGCTCACGCTGAAACCCGGTACGGCACACCGCATCATGACGGGTGCGCCACTGCCCGCGGGCGCAACCGCGGTGGTTCCCGTCGAGGCCACCGACGGCGCCACCGACACGGTGTCCATCCGCGCGAGCGCCGCAGCAGGCCAGCACGTCCGCCGCGCAGGCGAGGACGTCACAGCGGGCACCACGGTGCTGCGGGCCGGTCAGCTGCTCACCCCGGCGTCGCTTGGCCTGGCCGCCGCGCTGGGCCTGGGCGAACTGAAAGTGGTTCCGCGGCAACGGGTCCTGGTGATGTCGACCGGTTCGGAGCTGGTGGCCCCTCGCACGCCCCTGCAGCCCGGCCAGATCTACGAGTCGAACGCGGTGATGCTGGCCGCGGCCGTCCGCGACGCAGGCGGCGAAGTGGTCGCCGCACCGATGACGGGCGACGACGTCGCGACGTTTCGCGACGCGCTGACCCGCCATGCAGGCGATGCCGACCTGATCATCACCAGCGGCGGGGTCAGTGCCGGGGCGTATGAGGTGGTCAAGGATTCGCTCGGAGCTCCAGCGCCGACGACTGGGGGTAACTCCCGCTTGCGGGGGACGGGCCGCGGCGGCGAGGTCGAGTTCGTCAAGGTGGCCATGCAGCCGGGCATGCCGCAGGGCGCGGGCTCCGTGAACGGCACGCCGATCATCACGCTGCCCGGCAATCCGGTCAGTGCACTGGTGTCGTTCGAGGTGTTCATCCGCGCGCCGCTGCGCTCGGCGATGGGGTTGCCGAATCCCGAGCGGCCACGGCGAACGGCCGTGCTTGCCGAGGATCTGACCTCGCCGCGCGGCAAGCGTCAGTTCCGCCGCGGCGTCCTCGACCGCGACGCGGGCACCGTGACCAGCTACGGCCCCCCGGCCTCACACCATCTGCGCTGGCTGGCCTCGGCCGATTGCCTGCTGGAGATCGACGAGGACGTCGCGGAGGTCGCCGCGGGTTCGGCCGTGCGTGTGTGGGACTTGGCATAGGCCTATGGGCCGGAAGGCCCGCCCGTAGAATCGCTGCACGATGGCCAGACGCCCCGACCTCAAAACAGGCCCCGCGCGACTCGTGGCGCTGGTGCGTTCCGCGGTACCGCCGATGCACCCCGAGGGCCTTCCGTTCGTCGGGGTCAGCCTCGCTGTCGCCGCGGCGGGCCACCGCAGCAAATGGCTGCGGCGCGTGGGGCTGGCTTCGGCCGCCGCCAACGCCGCATTCTTCCGACACCCGCCGCGCATGCCGCCCACCCGCCCCGGCCTCGTCGTCGCTCCGGCAGATGGTCTGATCTGTCTCATCGAGGAGGCAGTTCCCCCTGCTGAACTTGGCTTGCCGGCAACGCCATTGCCGCGCATCAGCATCTTCCTGTCGGTGTTGGACGCGCACGTACAGCGCGCCCCGATCGGTGGCGAGGTGGTCGCTGTCGAGCACCGACCCGGGGTGTTCGGCTCGGCAGATCTGGCGGCCGCGAGCGAGGACAACGAGCGCAACAGCGTCGTGATCCGCACCCCCGAAGGCGTCGAGGTGGTCGCCGTGCAGATCGCCGGGCTGGTGGCGCGGCGGATCGTCTGCAAAGTCAAGGTCGGCGACAAGCTCACCATCGGCGACACCTACGGACTCATCCGCTTCGGCTCGCGACTGGACACCTACCTGCCTGCGGGCTCCAACATCCTGGTCAGCATCGGACAGCGGTCGCTGGCGGGCGAGACCGTACTGGCCGAACTGCCGTGAAACCGCGCATCAAGGCGCCGGTCGTGAGCCTGCGAATCCTGCCGAGCGCCATGACCGTGGCAGCCATCTGCCTCGGACTGACGTCGGTGAAGATGGCGCTGGACAACCGCCCGACGGAGGCGATGGCGTTTCTGGCGGTCGCCGCGATCCTCGACGCACTCGACGGCCGCATCGCGCGGATTCTCAAGGCGACCTCCCGGATGGGCGAGGAGATCGACTCACTTGCCGACGCGGTGAATTTCGGTGTGGCACCGGCGTTCATCGTCTACGGCACGCTGCTCTCGCAGTCGCGAGTGGGCTGGATCGTGGTGCTGCTGTACGCCGTCTGCATCGTGTTGCGGCTGGCCAGGTTCAACGCGATGCTCGACGTCGACAAGCCCGCTTATGAGAAGGAATACTTCGTCGGCATGCCGGCCCCGGCCGGCGCGATCGGCGCGATCGGGCCGCTGGCCGCCAAGATGCAGTTCGGCGACGGCTGGTGGACGTCGGAAGCGGCGGTCGTCATCTGGATGATCGGCGTCTCGCTGCTGGTTGTCAGCACCCTCCCGGTGCGCAAGATCCACACCTTCTCGGTGTCGCCCAACATGGTCGCACCGCTGCTGGCTGCGCTCGCGATCCTCGTTGCGGCGTCAATCCTTTACGGCTACATCACGATCCTGGTGATCATCGCGGCCTATGTCATCCACATCCCGTTCGCGATCCGCACCAGACGTTTCCTGGCGGAGCATCCAGAGATATGGGACGACAAACCACGACAGCAGCGCGCGGCGCGCCGGGCGATCCGACGAGCGGCAGGGCCGCAACGCCGCCGGTCGATGTCGCGACTCGGCCTTCGCAAGCCGGGCCGCTGAGATGACGCAGACCGAGGCAGTGAAGGAACCGCCGATGAGCCACCTCAGGCTGACCGCGCGATTGAACACGTCGGCGCTTGACGCGCGGCGTGGCGTGGTCCGGCTGCATCCGGAAGCGATTGCCGCCCTGGGCATTCGCGAGTGGGACGCGGTGTCGCTGACGGGTTCGCGCGCCACCGCCGCGGTGGCAGGGGTGGCACCTGCGGGCACACCGGCCGGCACCGCGCTGCTTGACGACGTGACGCTGTCCAACGCGGGGCTGCGCGAAGACACCACGGTACTCATCTCGGCGGTGACCGTCTTCGGCGCCAGGTCCGTGACGCTGAGCGGCTCGAACCTGGCCACGCAATCGATCTCGTCGGCGACGCTGCGCCAGGCCTTGCTCGGTAAGGTGATGACGGTCGGCGACACGGTGTCGCTGCTCCCACGCGACCTGGGCCCCGACATCCCGACGTCGGGGGCCACCGCGGCGCTGGCGTCGTCGGTCGGCATCACCTGGACCTCCGAACTGTTGACGGTAACCGGCGTCGACCCTGCGGGGCCGGTGAGCGTGCAGCCGAATTCGGTGGTGAGTTGGGGCGACGGCGCCACGCCGACAGGACCGACGACGGCGGGCCAGCACACGGTGTCGACGCCGAAGCAGTCGGCATCGGTCAACATCGACGACCTCAAGGGTTCCCACACGCAGGCCGGCCGGCTCACCGAATGGCTCAAGCTCGCACTGGACCAGCCCGAGTTACTCGAAACGCTCGGGGCCACAGCCAATCTTGGCGTGGTGGTGTCCGGCCCGGCGGGCGTCGGCAAGGCCACTCTGGTGCGGGCCGTATGCGCCGACCGCAGGCTCGTCGAACTCGACGGCCCCGAGGTAGGCGCACTGCGTGCCGAAGACCGGCTCAAGAGCGTCTCGTCGGCCGTCGCCACGGTGCGCGACGGCGGCGGCGTGCTGCTCATCACCGATATCGACGCGCTGTTGCCGTCGACCCCCGACCCCGTCGCGACGCTGATCCTGACCGAACTGCGCAACGCGGTTGCCACCAAGGGGGTCGCCTTCATCGCCACCACTGCGGTGCCCGACGGTGTCGACCCGCGACTGCGGGCGCCGGACTTGTGCGATCGCGAGCTCGGTCTGAGCCTGCCCGACGGAACCGTCCGTAAGCAACTGCTCGAGGTGCTGCTGCGGGACGTGCCGTCCGAGGACCTCAACCTCGACGAAATCGCCGAGCGTACACCGGGTTTCGTCGTCGCCGACCTGTCCGCTCTGGTGCGGGAGGCCGCGTTGCGGGCGGCGGCGCGAGCCAGCACGGACGGCAAGCCGCCGGTGTTGACGCAGGACGACCTGATCGGCGCGACGACTGTGATCCGCCCGTTGTCGCGCTCGGCCACCGAAGAGGTGTCGGTCGGTTCGGTGACCCTCGACGACGTCGGCGATATGGCCGAGACCAAACAGGCGCTCACCGAGGCGGTGCTGTGGCCACTGCAGCATCCCGACACCTTCCAGCGCCTCGGCGTCGCCCCGCCGCATGGCGTCCTTCTGTATGGTCCGCCCGGCTGCGGCAAGACGTTCGTGGTGCGCGCGCTAGCGAGTTCAGGGCGGCTGTCGGTGCATGCGGTCAAGGGCGCCGAACTGATGGACAAATGGGTCGGCTCGTCGGAGAAGGCGGTGCGCGAACTATTCCGGCGCGCACGCGATTCCGCGCCGTCGCTGGTGTTTCTCGACGAGATCGATGCGCTGGCGCCACGGCGCGGGCAGAGTTTCGACTCCGGCGTCACCGACCGGGTAGTCGCGGCGCTGTTGACCGAACTCGACGGCATCGAGCCGCTGCGCGACGTGGTGGTGGTCGGCGCGACCAACCGGCCCGATCTGATCGACCCCGCACTGCTGCGACCGGGACGACTCGAGAAGCTGGTGTTCGTCGAACCGCCCGATACCGAGGCCCGGCGCGAAATCCTGCGCACCGCAGGCAAATCCATCCCGCTCAGCGATGACGTCGACCTGGACGCGCTGGCCGGGGAGCTGGAGGGCTACAGCGCGGCAGACTGCGTGGCGCTGCTTCGGGAGGCCGCATTGACCGCGATGCGGCGCTCGATCGATGCGGCCGACGTCACCGCCGCCGACGTCGCGAAGGCTCGCGAAACCGTGCGCCCGTCGCTGGATCCTGTTCAGGTCGAGTCGCTGCGGGCGTTTTCCGCCGCGCGCTGACGGGAGGTGCGCTGTCTGCATACACCTCGTGACGCGAAACTGCAGTTGCTGTGCGGCGGACTCGCGCCTTCTCGCAAGAAGTGCAGTCTCGCGCAATATCAGCCGCGCTCCGCCAATTCGGCAAGCCGCTCCATCGACAACTGCAGTTTGTCCGCCGTGGTTGCACGCGCGCGTGGCAGCCGCATCTCGTCGGTCAGCCGCGACCAGTCGTACGTGTGAGTGACCAGCGTGCGTGAGTCGTCCAGTGGTTCGAGCTCCCACCGCCACAGGTGACCGGGCGGCTCCTTGCCCGGTTCAGAGGGCCGCCATGCGATCAGTCGCCCCTCTTCGAACTCCACGACGTGGTTTTCCCGGATGCTGCCCATCGTGATCGTCATCGTGAACACGTCGCCGACCGCCCGCACACGTTGATCGGTCGGCGCCTCCGCCAGGTTGTCGTTGCCATCCCATCGTGGCTGCAGCGACGGATCGGCGATGAGTTCGAAGATCTTGTCCGCTGGCGCCGCGATCTCGCAGCTCGCGCTGACGACCATGGAAGTCACACTCCGATTCAACATCATCTTGACAGTGACAAGTTGAAGGGGCATAGTCAGAACTTGTCAATGCCAAGATCGAGCATCCGGAGGGCTTCATGACCGCACCAGCCGTCACGTCCGTTCGAGCCGGCGATCGCGACCGCGAACAGACCGCCGGCCAGCTGGGCCAGGCGCTGTCGCAGGGTTACCTCGCGATCGACGAATACGAGAACCGGCTGCAGGCCACGTTCGCCGCGCACACCACTACTGAGCTGCGCCAACTCGTCGCCGACCTACCGCTTGCCCAGCTTCGTCGCAACGATCCGCAGCGCCAGGCCGCGCCGCAGCGCGCCGCCCGCCTCGGTGTGCGCATCCACCTGGGCGCCTACCTTGCGATGGTCGTCATCGTGCTCACTGTGTGGCTGGTAGTCGGCCTCACAGCGGGCGCTTGGTACTTCTGGCCGATCTGGCCGATCCTCGGCGCGGGCATCGGCGTCGTCGGTCACGCACTACCGATTCGCTTCGCCGTCCTCGCTCCGTGCCGGCGTCACGGCTCGATCAATCCCGCCCGGATCGCGTAGCGCGTCAACGCCAGGCGGTCACGCAGGCCGAGTTTGGCCAGCGTGTTCGTCCGGTGCCGGTCGACGGTCTTGGCGCTGATCCCCAACGTCGCCGCGATCTCCCGCGTTGAGTACCCCTCGGCGATCAGCTTGAGCACCTCTTCCTCGCGTGGCGTGAGGATCGTGTCGGGCAGATCGTCGCCCTGCCGGGCCCGGTGCAGGTAGTCGCGGATCAACGCCGTCACCGCGCCTGCGTAGAGGAACGGCTCACCCCGCAACGTCGCCCGACACGCCTCGAGGAGGTCGCGGTCGGCCACCGATTTGAGCACATATCCGGACGCGCCGGCCTTCAGCGCTTCGAAGAAGTACTGCTCGTTGTCGTACATCGACAGGATCAGGATCCGAAGGTGCGGATGCCTGCGGTTGATCTCCCGTGCGGCCTGCAGACCAGTCATCCGCGGCATGGCGATGTCGAGGATGGCCAGGTCCGCGGGCGTGTGCTCGAGGACGGCCAGCGCTTCGTGCCCGTCGGCGGCCTCGGCCACGACCCGCAGATCGGGCTCGGCGTCGAGGATCATCCGCAGCCCGCTGCGTACAAGCGCATGGTCATCGGCCAGCACGATCCTGGCGGGCTGTGCGAGCATCACGTGCGTCTTCCGTCGATCGGGATGGTGACCAGCACCTCCGTGCCCTCACCGACCGGCGACGCGATGGTCAGCGCGGCACTCACCAACAGCGCACGTTCTCGCATGCCGTTGATCCCGGCGCCTTCGGCGTCGACGCCGCCGCGGCCGTCGTCGGCGATGCGCAGCAACAGCTGATCCGTCGTGCTGTGCAGATCGAGCCAGACCTTTGATGCCTCTGCGTGTCGAGCGATGTTGGTCAGACTCTCCTGGGCGATGCGATAGCAAACCAACTCGACCCCCGGCTGGAGCCGATTCGCTTGCGGCGCAATGTTTTTGACGACGACGATTCCGGTCGCCTGCGAGAACTCACTGCACAGTGCGTTGAGCGCGCTGTGCAATCCGAGGTCTTCCAGCGCATCCGGACGCAGCCGGCGCGCGATGCTGCGCACTTCATCGAGCCCGGCGCGCACCGCCTCCTGTGTGTCGGCGAGCTCGCCACGGATCTCCGCTGGGGCGCGGTCGACGGCGCGTTTCAGGAACAACAAGGCGACGGTCAGCGTCTGACCGATCTCATCGTGCAACTCGCGCGCAATCCGCTGGCGCTCGTTCTCCTGCGCCGCCAGCGCGGACGCGTTAGCCGTCGACCGTTCGGACTTCAGCATGGGAGCAAGACTCGATCGCAGCAGCAGCGCGTTCGCGGTCAGCATGACCGCCAATCCGATGACCAGAACCGGAATCTCGGTGAGCTTGATGCGTGCTGAGACCGTCGCGGGTGACAGCGCGAGGATCAGAGTGCCGAGCGTAAAGATCAGGCCATTGATCAACACGACCCGACGGACCAGCGCGGCCGCGGGAGAACCCGCCCGTTTCATATCCCCAGCGTGGTCTGCCGTATAGAGGGTTGTCCATACAGGCTGCATTCCGCGGAAATGGGTGTCAGACCTGATGGTCATGCGGCGATCCGCTCACGACACTGGCGTCACCATGCATATCTCTCGGATCACGGTGCCCGGCAGCAATCGCCATTCGCTCACCAACGACGAAGGTGGCCGAGATCCCGATGAATTGATCGGAGAACGACGACGATGACAATCACAGCCGGTGTCCAACGGAACGAAGCCATGCAAGCACACGAGATCGCCGTGACCCCGCCGACGGTTCGGATGGACGACCCTGTGTCCAAGGCCGTTCAACTCATGGTCGTCAACCGGCTGCCGGGTCTCGTGGTTGTCGACGATGCGGACCGCCCGATCGCTGTGCTACCAGGAACTCAGGTGCTGCGCCTGACCATCCCCGAGTCTTACCGGGACGATCCCGCGCTGGTGCGCACCGTCGACGAGATCCACGCCGACCTGTTCTGGCACGGACCCGGCAAGCTCACTGTCGGTGACTGCCTGCCCAAACCCGCCGCCAAGCCCGCCACGGTGGCGCCCGAGGCCACGCTGCTCGAGGTGGCCACCGTGATGGCGAACAAGCGCAGCCCGTTGATCGCCGTGGTCGATCGCAGCGGACGCCTCACCGGCGCGGTCACCCTCGAGCGGTTGCTCACCAGCCTGGCGGTGGCCGGCCCCAACGACTGAATCACCGGCGCCGTGCTGGCCCCGGTACTCGCGCTCGCGATATTCGTCGGCGCGTTCTGGTTCATCGCCACGGAACGGGCCTCCAAGGTCAAGACGGTCCTTGTTGCAGCGGGCCTGATGACCATCCTCGGGTTGATCCCCGGCGCGAAAGTCTTCTATTCGGAGCACGAGGGCATCGACTGGAACGTCATCTTCCTGCTGCTCGGGATGATGATCATCGTCGGCGTGATCAAGCAGACCGGCCTTTTCGACTTCCTCGCGATCTGGGCCGCCAAGCGTTCGCGGGGAAAACCGTTCCGGCTCATGGTGATGCTGATGGTCATCACGGCCATCGCGTCGCCGATCCTCGACAACGTCACGATCATCATGCTGGTCGCACCGGTGACGCTGGTCATCTGCGACCGCCTGCACATCGCGGCGCAACCGTTTCTCATCGCCGAGGTGCTGGCGTCGAACATCGGCGGTGCCGCCACCCTGATCGGCGATCCGCCCAACATCATCATCGGCAGCCGAGCGGGGCTGACGTTCAACGACTTTCTGGTCAACATGGCCCCGGCTGTGGCGGTGATCTTCGCGTTGTTCGTGTTGTTCACCAAGGTGCTATTCCGAAAAGACCTGCGTTCCAATCACATCTATGTCGACGAGGTGATGGCGCTTCAGGAGCGCCGCGCCATCAAGAACCCACGACTGCTGGTGCGATCGCTTGCAGTTCTCGCCATCGTGATCATCGGGTTCGGTCTGCACTCGGTGCTGCACGTGGCCCCGTCGATCGTCGCGTTGCTCGGTGCCGGCGGGATGTTGCTGGCGACCAATATCGACGTCGCCGAAGTACTTCCGGAAGTGGAGTGGTCGACATTGGTGTTCTTCATGGGGCTGTTCGCGATGGTCGCCGGTCTGGGGCACACCGGTGTCATCGGATGGTTGGGCGACGCGGCGGTGGCGACATTCGGCGACGATTTCTTCCTCGCCGCCACCGGGCTGCTGTTCGGATCGGCGGTGCTCGGCGCATTCGTCGACAACATCCCCTACACCGCCACGATGACGCCGGTGGTCGAGGGAATGGCGGCGCAGGCACCCGACGCCGAAACCGGCAGGGCGTTGTGGTGGGCATTCGCGTTGGGGGCGTGCTTCTCCGGCAACGGCACCGCGATCGCGGCCAGCGCCAACGTCGTCGCCGTCGGCATTGCGCAACGCGCCGGCCACCCGATCAGCTTCTGGCGCTTCACCCGCTACGGCATCATCGTGACTCTGCTCAGCACCGCCCTGGCGTGGGTGTATGTATGGCTTCGCTACTTCTGAGCGGCGGGGCTCCAGCGGTCGACGGCCGCCGCCAATTCGACAGCGTCTGGTAGCCGCTCGCTTGCCCAGGCGACATAGCTGTCAGGCCGGACGAGCACAGCGTCGGGCAGCTCCGGATGGGCATCGATGGCATGCACGATGTCCGGTCGGTCCACCGCTATCGGCGCGGCGGTGACCAGCACGAACCTGCCTTCGCGCAGCAACTCGTAGACGCGCTTACCCTCACACACGATGTCGGGCATCCGGCGGCCGACCATCCAGTCGTCGCCGCGCTGATGTGGGTAGGCGATCCCGATGCCGCTGAGCCGTTCGCCGAGCAGGCGCCTGCCGCGGGGGACCCGGGTCACGGTTCCGATGAACGCGCTGCGGAGCAGGCGCCGCGCTCTGGAGTGGCCCAGCACCAACTGGTTGAAGACGTCGGTCAGCCGCAGCACGTCGGCGCCGACGGGATGGCGCTCGGCCTCATAGCTGTCGAGCAGTCGCGGCGGCGCAGATCCGCGCACGGCGGCAGCCAGCTTCCAGCCCAGGTTCATCGCGTCGCCGATACCGGTGTTCATGCCCTGCCCGCCGAGTGGTGAATGCACATGGGCGGCATCGCCGGCCAGGAACGCGCGGCCTATCCGGTAGTGCCTTGCCTGCCGCCGCTCGCTGAGAAACCGTGAACTCCAGCGCATCTCGGTCATGCCGAAGTCATGGCCCGCGATCCGATTGAACGAGTCGCGGATCTCCTCCAGCGTCACGGGTTCGCGAAGCGGCGCCTGTTCGCGCAGTCGGTCCCACGCGATCGCCCGGAACCAGCCGTCGCCGAACGGGATCAGCAGAACCACGCCCTTCTCGTTGGGGATCCCTGTCAACGTCTCGCCAGGCGCCCGGGTCAGCCGCACGTCGGCCAACAGGATGTGTGTCTCGTACTGCTTGCCGACGAAGTCGATACCGAGCCGACTGCGTACCGTGCTGTGTGCGCCGTCGCAGCCGACCACATATTGAGCGCGCACACTGTCGCCGCCCGCGCACTCGATCGTCATGCCATCGCCGTCCTGCGTCAGGCCGACCACCTCGGCCCCGCGGACGATCTCGACCCCGAGTTCGTCGGCGCGGGCCTGCAGCACCCGTTCCGTTCCGCTTTGCGGGACGATGAGCACCATCCCGAACCGGGTGGGCAGCTCCCCCAGGTTCAGCGTTGAGCCACCGGGCGGTGCAACCTCACGGACCGGCACGCCTCTTGGCAGCAACTCCTCGGCCAAACCGCGCGCATCGAGCAGCTCCAGAGTCCTGGCATGTACCGCGAATGCTCTGGTGATGTTGGGTGTGTCGGTTCGCTCTTCGAGCAGCCGGGCGTTGGCGCCGCCGAGCGCCAGCTCGCACGCGAGCATCAAGCCGGTCGGTCCGGCGCCGACCACCACCACGTCGGGAGTGTCCACCAAGCGGGATGCTAGCTGCTCAGTCCGGCTCGCCGTACTCGTCGAACCAATACGCCAGCTTGCCGCGGCGGCTGACCGCGCGAAGCCGGCGTTCGGCGGTTTCCCGGGTCTTGGTGGTGGTGACGATGAGCAACTCGTCACCGGTCTGGATGTGGGTGTAGGGCTGCGGCACGAATGAATGCCCATCTCTGATGATCAATGTGATCACGCTGGGATCCGGCAGGCGTAGTTCGAGAACGGTGACGTTGTGCAAACGCGACTGCGGCAGGACCGTCATCGTGAGAAGTTCGGCGCCGAGCACGTCGAGAGGCGCCGACTCGACCTGGATTTCGCGGGTGGTGTCGCGGCGGACCAACCCCAGCCGTTCCGCGACCACAAGCAGGCTGGGGCCCTGCACCAACGTGAACACCACGACAAGGATGAAGACGATGCTGAGCAGCCGATTGCTGCCGGGAACCCCGGCGACGATCGGATAGGTGGCGAGCACGATCGGAACGGCGCCGCGCAGACCCGCCCACGACAAGAAGACCTGATCCCGCCACGGCACGCGAAAGCCGATCAGCGACACGACGACCGAGATCGGTCGTCCGAGGAGCAGTAGTACCAAGCCGACGACAACCGCCGGAATCACTTGGTCGCGCAGTTCGCTCGGCGACACCAATAAACCGAGCAGCACGAAGAGGCCGATCTGGGCCAGCCAACCCGCGCCTTCGGCGAACGACCGGATTGCCGAGCGGTGCGGAAGTCCAGAGTTCGCGAGCACCAGCGCCGCGAGGTACGCGGCGAGGAAACCGCTGGCATGAGCGGAGCCTGCGGCGGCGAAGGCGACCATCCCCAAACCGAACGTCGCAATCGGGTACAGACCCGAAGCCGGCAGCGCTATCCGCCGCAACGCGACTGCTCCGAGGAAGCCACAGCCGAGACCTATCGCAGCCCCAATTGTCAACTCGTAGAACAGCGTTGCGACGATGACGCCCGGCTCCAGCTTGAACGGCGTCGCGGCGAACAACAACACGAGGATGACGGCAGGAGCGTCGTTGAATCCCGACTCCGCCTCCAACAGGCCCGCCAGTCGTCTCGGCAGCGGCACCACCCGAAGGACCGAAAACACTGCAGCCGCATCGGTACTGGAGACGATCGCGCCCAGCAACAGGGCCAACTGCCAGTCGACACCGAGGACCAGATGGGTCCCTAACGCGGTCACCGCAGTGCTGACGACAACCCCGACTATCGCGAGAATGGTCGCTGGGGCAAGCACGTTGCGGATATCCCCGAACCGGGTGGTCAGGCCGCCCTCGACGAGGATTGCACCCAGCGCCGCCGTGCCAAGGTCCTGCGCGAGTTGGGCGTTGTCGAACTGGATGCCCAACACGCTTTCCCCGAGAATGACCCCTACCGCAAGGAACAACAGCAGGCTGGGGAAGCCGACCCGGCTCGCCACCCGAGTGGCGATGATGCTGGCCAGCAGCACCAACCCACCGGCGAGCAACGCCAGGTAAAGCTGGTGCAGGGTGATGTCAACCTCCTCAGACTTCCCAGCCGCCAGTGAGTCTGGACTTGTGTACGTGTCAGTTAATCAGTACGAACGTCTATGAGTGTGATGACTCAGACGGGAGCAAACGGATCATGCGGATCGCGATCGGCGGAGCGGGCGCTGTCGGTCGGTCGGTCGCGCAGGAACTGGTCGACAACGGGCACAAGGTTCTCCTGATCGAGCAGCAGTGGGCGCGATACGAACCGTCGACGGTCCCGGGAGCCGAGTGGCTGCTCGCCGACGCGTGCGAGCTGACGTCGCTTGAAGAGGCCGAGTTGCAGATCTGCGATGTCGTCATCGCGGCGACCGGTGACGACAAATCGAACCTCACGTTCTCGCTGCTGGCCAAGACCGAGTTCGGGGTCGGCAGGGTGGTTGCGCGCGTCAACAATTCCCGCAACGAATGGCTGTTCACGGATGCGTGGGGAATCGACGTCGCGGTATCGACCCCGATTGCGATGGTCGCCGCGGTGGAGGGGGCCATCGATGTCGGCCATGTGGTGCGCCTGATGGGGCTGCGGCAAGGAAGTGCCAACGTCGCGCAGCTCACGCTGCCCGCCGACAACCCGCTGGTCGGTACGCGGGTCCGCGACCTGGCCGCCCCCGCGAACAGCGCCTTGGTCACGGTGCTGCGCGGTGACCGGGTCATTCTGCCCGAGCCGGACGACATCCTGGAAGAGGGCGACGAGATGTTGTTCGTCGCGGACAACGACGTCGAAGCCAGAATCCGGGCCATCGTGCATGGCCCGTAGACTGGGGGCAATCCAAAGTCAGTCAAGCTGACACCCCGACAGAAATCGGAGTGCCATGCTCGCCGTCCTCCTCGCCCATGCGGTGGCGACCGCTCTAGCACCGCTGCTCGTCTACCGGTGGGGCCGGATGGCGTTCTATCCCCTCGCGTTGGTGCCGCTGGGCTCGCTGGTCTGGGTGGGGCTGCACTGGCCTGGTCGGGGACCGGCGCCGACGGTCAACATCGAGTGGCTGCCCGAGCTGTCGATGAACATCACCCTTCGCTTCGACGCACTCGCGGCGATCATGAGCGTGCTGGTGCTCGGGATCGGCGCGCTGGTCCTCTTCTACTGCACTGACTATTTCCATCACCACGACGGCCACACCGAAAAGCGGTTGCCCAGTTTCGCCGCCGAACTGGTCGCGTTCTCCGGCGCGATGTTCGGACTGGTCTGCAGCGACAACATGCTGGTGCTCTACGTGTTCTGGGAACTCACCACGGTGTTGTCGTTCCTATTGGTGGGCCACTACGCCGAACGGGCCACCAGCAGGCGAGCGGCGACGCAGGCACTGCTGGTCACGACCTTCGGCGGGCTCGCGATGCTGGTCGGCATCGTCGTGCTCGGCAATGCGTCCGGCACCTATCTGTTGTCCGAGCTGATCGCCGCGCCGCCGACGGGCGTGGCGGCCTCGGTCGGGATAGTCCTGGTGCTGGTCGGGGCGCTGTCGAAATCGGCGATCGTGCCGATGCATTTCTGGCTGCCGGGCGCGATGGCCGCTCCGACACCGGTCAGCGCGTACCTACACGCCGCGGCGATGGTGAAGGCAGGCGTCTATCTCATCGCGCGGATGAGCCCCGGCTTCGCCGACTCGCCGCCATGGCGGCCGACCGTCGTGATCCTCGGCGTGCTGACTATGCTGCTGGCCGGCTGGCGCGCGGTGCGCGAGTACGACCTCAAGTTGATACTCGCGTTCGGCACGGTCAGCCAGCTCGGGTTGATCACGGTGATGGTCGGCGCGGGCGGCGGGGACCTGATGCTGGCCGGGCTGGCCATGCTGTGTGCACACGCGATGTTCAAGGCCTCGCTGTTCATGGTGGTCGGCGTCATCGACCACGCCACCGGTACCCGCGACATCCGCAGGCTGGCCTGGCTTGGTCAACGCAGCCGACCGCTGCTGATCATCGCCGTCGGTGCGACCGCGAGCATGGCCGCATTGCCTCCGTTCCTCGGCTTCGTCGCAAAGGAGGCCGACTTCGAAACCGTCGCGCACGCACCATCACTCGGCGCCGCGGCACCCTATGTGCTCGCGGGCATCGCGTTCGGGTCGGTGTTCACCACCATCTACAGCCTTCGGTTCCTCCTCGGAGCGTTCGGCCGCAAGGGACGAGCCGAGCCGAGCAAGCGGGTTGCCGAAATGCACCGCCCACACATCACGTTCCTCATCTCGCCGGCGATCCTGGCCGCCGCGGGCCTGGTGTTCGGTGTGTGGCCGCAGGGCCTGGACGACATCCTCGATACTTACGCCGACACCGTACCGGGCAGCGAGAGGTACGACCTGGCACTGTGGCACGGATTCGGCACGCCGTTGTTGTTGTCGGCACTGGTGCTGGCGATCGGGACGGCCGCGTACTTCGGCCGGGCCCGGCTGCGACGGCTGCGCACCGTCCGCGCGCCGCTCGGCAACGCCGATCGGATCTACGACGCGGTGCTGCGGGATGCGGATCTGTTCTCCGCGCGGCTCACCGGGTTCATCCAGCGGGGTTCGATCCCGGCCACGCAGTCGGTGATCCTGTCCACCCTGGTGCTGGTTCCCGTTATCGTCCTCGCCCTAGGCGCCCGTGACCGGCCCGAGTTCGCATTGTGGGACTCACCGCTGCAGGTGGTGGTCGGACTGCTCATGCTGGCGGCGGCACTGGGCGCGACGGTGATGCGCAACCGCCTGGCCTCGGTGCTGCTCATCGGTGTCACCGGCTACGGCTGTGGCGCAATTTTCGCGTTCCACGGCGCACCGGACCTGGCACTCACCCAATTCCTGGTCGAGACACTGACTTTGGTGATCTTCGTACTGGTGTTGCGCACGCTGCCCGCCGAAGCCGGCAGGGAGAACATCAAGCGCCACCGGCTGCCGCGCGCCGCACTCGCACTCGCGGTCGGCGCAACCGTCACGACGTTGGCGGTTTATGCGATGGCGGCGCGCACGGGTACTCCGATCGCCGCATTGCTGCCCGACGCGGCGTATTTCCGCGGGCACGGCGCCAACACCGTCAACGTGCTGCTGGTCGACATCCGGGCCTGGGACACCTTGGGCGAGGTCTCGGTGCTGCTGGTGGCGGCCACCGGGGTTGCGTCGCTGGTGTTCCGGCACAGGCGTTTTGGCGCTGCGCCGCGCGTTTCCGATGCGGGCCAGCCCGACATCGGCAGGTTGCCCGACATCGCAATCAGCCCCGCGGCCGGCGATGTCACCTGGCTTCGCGGCAGCGAACTGCGCGACCCTCGGCACCGGTCACTGGTGCTTGAGGTCGCCACGCGAATGATCTTCCCGCTCATCATGGTTTTGTCGGCGTACTTCTTCTTCGCGGGGCACAACACCCCCGGCGGGGGATTCGCCGGCGGGCTCACCGCCGGGCTGGCGCTGGTGCTTCGGTACTTGGCAGGCGGCCGGTACGAACTCGGCGAGACGCTGCCGTTGGACGCGGGCAAGATCCTCGGCGTGGGCCTCGGCCTGTCGGCCGGTACGGCGGCGGCGTCGCTTCTGGTGGGCGCGCCGGTGTTGTCGTCGGCGCTGATCCAGATCGATGTGCCCGTGCTCGGCACGGTGAAATTCGTGACCGCGTTGTTCTTCGACCTCGGCGTGTACATGATCGTCGTCGGCCTCGTGCTCGACGTGTTGCGCAGCCTCGGCGCGCGGGTCGATGTGGATCTGAGCCAACAGCAGACGGCGGTGGCGTCGCGATGACCGCATACCTCGTTCCCCTGATCCTCATCGGCGGGCTCACAAGTGTCGGCGTCTACCTGCTGCTGGAACGAAACTTGACACGAATGTTGCTGGGGCTGTTGCTGATCGGCAATGCGATCAATCTGTTGATCCTGACTGTCGGCGGCCCGTCGGGCAACCCACCGATCAAGGGCCGGACGAGCGACGGCGCCACCACTACCGCAGATCCGTTGGCGCAAGGCATGATCCTGACGGCGATCGTGATCAGCATGGGTATCGCCGCGTTTGTACTGGCGCTGACGTACCGCTCGTATCGGTTGAACACCGCCGAGGAAGTCAGCGACGACCCCGAGGACGCCCGCGTCTCGCAGCTTGCCGGAACGGATGGCGCTCCACTTGAGGACGATCGTCTGGGACCCGACCTGGCGAAGGACACGGACGCGCCGGACGAACTCGATGCGCTACCGGGACTGGAGTGCTCGCGATGATCGCGTCGGTGTTGACGCCGCTGCCGGTGCTGATCCCGATGGTCGGTGCGGCGATGACGCTGTTCGCGGGTCGCAGACCCCGCCTGCAACGGGCCATCACCCTTGCCGCGTTGTGCGCGGTGGTCGTGGTGTGCGCCGAACTGCTCTACCTCACCGACCGCGACGGCACACTGGTGTTGCATGTCGGCGGTTGGGGGCCGGCGGAGTCCGGCATCGGCCCCCTCGGCATCGCATTGGTGGTGGATCGCCTCTCGGCACTGATGCTCGTGGTGTCGTCGATCGTGCTGCTGGCGGTGGTGTTCTACGCGATCGGGCAGGGTGTCCGTGACGGCGACGAACGCCAACCGGTGTCGATCTTCCTGCCCACCTATCTGGTGCTGTCGGCAGGGGTGTGCATCGCGTTCTTGGCGGGCGACCTGTTCAACCTGTTCGTCGGGTTCGAAGTGCTGTTGTCGGCGAGCTTCGTGCTGCTGACCATCGGCGCCAGTAAGGATCGCGTCCGCGCGGGCATCGCCTACGTGATGGTTTCGATGGTGTCGTCGCTGGCATTCTTGTTCGGCATCGCGCTGGTCTACGCCGCGACGGGGACACTGAACATGGCCGAGCTCGCGGTGCGGCTCGACAACGTGACGGCGGGCACCCGCACCGCGCTGTTCGCGGTGCTGCTGGTCGCGTTCGGCATCAAGGCAGCGGTGTTCCCGCTTTCGACCTGGCTACCCGACTCGTACCCCACCGCACCAGCGCCGGTCACCGCGGTCTTCGCCGGCCTGCTGACGAAAGTCGGCGTGTACGCGATCATCCGGGCGCACTCACTGCTGTTCCCCAGCGGTGGCCTGGATCCGCTGCTTCTGGTGGCGGCACTGCTGACCATGGTGGTAGGTATCCTCGGCGCGATCGCACAGAGCGACATCAAGCGTCTGCTGTCCTTCACGCTCGTCAGCCACATCGGCTACATGGTGTTCGGCATCGCGCTGTCGAGTCAGCTCGGCATGTCGGGTGCGATCTACTACGTGGCACACCACATCGTGGTGCAGACAACACTGTTCCTGGTGGTCGGGCTGATCGAACGGCAGGCGGGAGCGTCGACGTTGCAGCGGCTCGGTGGGCTGGCCGCTGTCAGCCCGCTCCTGGCGTTCTTGTTCGTGGTGCCCGCGCTCAATCTCGGTGGCATTCCCCCATTTTCCGGTTTCATCGGCAAGGTGGCGCTGCTGGAGGCGGGTGCGCAGGACGGCTCTGTGCTGGCGTGGCTGCTCGTCGGCGGCAGCGTGCTCACCAGCCTGCTGACGTTGTACGTGGTGACCCGGGTGTGGACCAAGGCGTTCTGGCGATCGCGTGAGGATGCCCCCGAAGGACACCTCGCCGCGGCCGCGCCTTCGGTGCTGCTCGACGAGCCAGAGGACATCCAGTTCGTCGACCGCGACCACGTAGGCAGGATGCCGGTCGGGATGCTGTTGCCTACGGGCGCGCTCATCGCGGTCGGCCTGACGTTGACGGTGCTGGCCGGGCCGATCTTCTCCTACAGCAGCCGTGCCGCCGACCAGGTGCTCGACCGCGGCCAATACATATCGGCGGTGCTGGGAAAATGAGGCGGGTGGCGCTGCGGGCCTGGGTGCTGCTCTGGCTGACACTGGTGTGGATCTTGTTGTGGGGCACGGTTTCTGCGGCCAACATCATCTCCGGCCTGGTCATCGCGCTCGTGATCACGTTGCTTCTGCCGCTGCCTGTGGTACCGATCGAGGGCAGGGTGCATCCGATCTCGCTGATACGGCTCATCGGCCTCGTGGCGTGGTACCTGGTGCTGTCGTCCGCACAGTTGGCGTGGCTCGCGGTCAAGCCCGGGCCGCCGCCGCTCAGCGCGGTGCTGCGGGCGCACATGGCGATCAAGTCGGATCTGGTCCTGGCGCTCGCGGTCAACATCATCAACCTGACGCCGGGCACCATCGTGCTGGAGATCGACCAGGTCCGCCGGATGATCTACGTGCATGTCATCGACGTCGGCTCCGACCGCGCCGTGACCCGGTTCTACCGCCAGATCGCGCAGATCGAGCGGCTGTTGGTGGCGTCGTTCGAGCGCGAAGAACATTGGCGGCCAGCGGCGAGCAAGGAGAGCGCATGACAGCCGTATGGGTCATCGCGGCGGTCATGCTCACCGCCGCCGCCGTCCTCACCATGTACCGGCTGCTCGCCGGGCCGAGCACACTGGATCGTCTGGTCGCGCTCGACGCCCTCGTCGCGGTGACGATGTGTGCGGTCGGCACCTGGGCGGCCTACAGCCTGGACACCACGGTGACGTACGGCCTGACCGCGCTCGCGTTGATCAGCTTCGTCGGCTCCGTCAGCGTCGCGCGATTCAGGGTGCCCGACACCGACAAGCCCCGCCCCACGCGGAGATCGCGATGAGGACGCTCGACATCCTCGCCGCCGTCCTGGTGCTCGGCGGCTCGACGCTGGCGCTGACCGCCGCGATCGGTGTGGTGCGATTTCCCGACACCCTCACACGAATGCACGCGGCGACCAAGCCTCAGGTGTTGGGCCTGTTGCTGGTGCTGATCGGTGCGGCAATCCGGCTTCGTGGCAACGCCGACGTCGGCATGGTCATCCTCACGGGGTTGTTCACCTTGATCACCGCTCCGGTGATCGCCAACCGCGTCGGACAACTGGCCTACCGGGAGCAGAACATTCGCGACGACCTGTTGACCAAGGACGAAATGCATGAGTTCGCGGAGAACGGGGAATCCGGCGGCAATGGCCAGAACTGACGACGACAGCTGGGACATCACCGAGGGTGTCGGTCAGACCGCACTCGGTGTGGCGATGGCACGCGCCGAAGAGACGACGAGTGAACGCCCATTGTTCAGCGACCCCTACGCTCGGCTGTTTCTCGACGCCGCCACGGAGCGAGGGTGGCGGAAACCTCCGCCGTACATGGTCGAGCGGTTCCGGAGCATCGGAGGCTACGCCGCTTCGCGCACGAAGTGGTTTGACGAGTTCTTCATCGCGGCAGGCGCAAACGGTATCGAGCAGGCGGTCATCCTCGCGGCCGGGCTGGACGCGAGGGCCTGGCGGTTGCCCTGGGTGCACGGCAGCACGGTCTACGAGATCGATCAGCCGAAAGTGCTGGCATTCAAGGCCGAGACACTCCGCGCCCACGATTTGGCACCGGCCACCCGGTACGTCGCGGTGCCCGTTGATCTGAGGCTGGACTGGCCGAAAGCGTTGGTGGAAGCGGGATTCGACCCCGCTGAGCCGACGGCGTGGGCGGCCGAGGGGCTGCTCCCCTATCTGCCATCAGACGCACAGGATGTGCTCTTCGAGCGGATCGCCGAACTCAGCGCCACTGGCAGCCGTATCGGGGTCGAGTCGTTCAATACCAGTTTCTTCGACCCCGATTATCTGGCCAGCAGGCGTGAACAGATGCGCCGCCTGCGCGAAGAGGCAGGCGAAGATCCCGACGAGAAGGTCCCCGACACCCAGGACCTCTGGTATATCGAGGACCGCACCGATGTCGCCGACTGGCTGACCGAACACAGCTGGGAGGTGTCGGCGGTCGAGTCGACCGATCTCATGACGCGATACGGCCGCCGGACTCCGGGACAGGACGACGCCACCGCCCCTCGCACGGAATTCATCGAGGGGCGTCTGACCTGTTAGCCGACGCAGAGCTCGGGACTACTCCCAGATGAGCACGTTGGGTATCGAGTCGTCGATCTCCCGAAGGCACGTATAGCCGACGCCCGCCAGACCACGGAAAAGCCCCACGTTGAATTTCCTGGTGCCGACGTTCCACCGGTAATCCCCTGTCGCAGCCTCGGTTCGGAGCACTGCGAGCAGCCGTCGCGAGGCGCGCTCGACGAGTTCAGCGCGGTTGAGAACGCGTCCCGCCTCACGGCACAGTTCAATGCTTCCGAGGGTGCCGCAGCAGAGGGTGTCGACGTGCCCCGGCCATCCCCTTGTCGCACCGATCAGTGCGTCGTCGATATCGGCGAGAACCGTATCGGGTTCGGCGGCAGCGCGTTTCGTCATGGCCAATCGCGCGAGTCCGATCCCCACCGCGCCGTGACACCACTGGGATCGCCAGTGCGGTTCGGTCACGCGCAAGTCCCGCCAGTCGCCACGCTCCGCATCGAAGTTGGCCCGTTCAAACTCGATGCACTCCCGCGCCGCATCGGCGAAGTCATCACGTCCGCTCACCGTCGCCGCGGATGCCAGTGCATAGGCACAGCCCGCGGCGCCGTGCGACATGCCCACTAAACCGACACGATCCGCGCCGGCGAGATGTTCGGCGCACACCAGGGCACGCTTGAGCACGTCGTCCGCCTCGGTGTCGGCGTAGAGGGCCAACAGGCTCAGGATCGCGCCTGCACTCCCGCCGACGACGTCGAGTCTCTTGTCCGAAGCGATGAGGTCGTCCGTGAGCAACATGGCGGCGCGATGGGCGTCGGCAAGCAAGTCGTCGTCGCTCATCAGTCGGGACATCGCCGTCAGGGCGTACACGACCGAGCCCAAACCCGTGGCACCGCCGACGCCGAGCACCCGTATGACATGTGATGCGTTGCGGCTCTTCAGTTCCGAGCGCAGGTGAGCGACGGCCGCGAGCGCGTTGTCAGCCGAGGATTCGCATCCTGTCTTTGCATGCGCAGCGAAAAACAATGCAATGCCTGCGTTCCCGCTGTACAAGTCATGTCCAAGAACCGCCAGCTGGGAAACGTCAGATGCGGCAACGGATCCGAGGCCGATCCACGCGGCCGCACTGTCGCGGCGAATCGCGGCTTCGGCGATCTCTTCGGCGATCTTGGACGCTTCGGCGATGAACGCGTCCTTCGTCGGGGTTGCAGCCTGATCGATCGGCACCAGCTGCTCCGGCTGGTCGTCGATTGACGCCGCGGCCTGCCGGATCACCTCGACCTGCCAGGCGATCTGTCGGTCATCGAGCCGCAGCATTCGTTCGCGTGCCCGCTGCAGGCCTGGTTTGGCCGATGTGGGAACCACTGTTCCTGCGGTGTCGGTGATCCCGGTTCCCTCGCTCTGCATGACGAAGAACGGGACATTCAGCTCGAGCAGTGCGGAGCGTTCCGCCCGCTGCAAGGGCCACCGCGGGTCGGCGTCGCGGTCCCAGTCGGCAAGCCGGGCCAAAAAATCGGCCTGCACGGACCACCGAACGCCGTCGTCCATCATGCGATCGTCTTTGAGGCGGTGGAGCAGCATGGAGTAGAACTGCGTCGGCCGTACGACTTTGCGGACCGGCACTGCCGCAAAGCCGTCGAGCAGGTGCCCCGTCGACATCAGGAAGCGCGCGTAGTCCTCGAAGCCCGAGACGAAGTCGTCGAGATGTTCGGCGAGGCTCGCATAGCGGCCACCGAGGTGTGCCAGATTCGTTGTCGGCCTGTCGGCTTCGTCCTTGATCGACGGCCTCATGCCATCGGAGTTGATGTCGGTCCAGGTGAGTCTTCTTTGCGTCGCCCAGTCGGAAGCGACACCGCCGACGGCGAAGACGGTGTCGCCAGCGGACCGCCCATATGCGGGAAGGAGGCCGACAGCCATCACCGAATCGGAGATGATCTCCCGCGCGGCCTCATAAGCCTTCGCGTCAACGTTGTCCGAGTGGCGCTCCTCGGCGGCCTGAAGCGTGGTTTCCAGGTCGACAGGAACGGGTTGGTCGCCGACGGCGATGACGTTCTCCTGATGCATATCGGCGACGACGAAGCAATGCATGAGCGCGAGCCAGGCCCCCGCGCGGCGGAAGAAACTTGCGAATTCGTGGCTACCCCGGCATTCGGTGTGCCCGACGAACTCGGTCCACCCGTAGCCGTCACGGGCAAGGACGTGCGCAACGCGTAGATCGATGGGAGCGCGAGCGTTCAGGCGCTCGACGAGCCGCTGCCAGGCGGCATCGATCCGCAGATCCTTGGGCTTGTACAACGCGCGGAGGCCATCGTCGAATTCGACCACAAGCACGGACCTGCCGCCGCGGTGCGGATCGGAAAGTCCGCCTTGGATCCTCGCGACGGCGCCGGCGTGCGGCACGTTCAGAAGGTCTCGGCGAATCGCGTCGATGTCTGTCTGGAGGCGCGTGACGAACTCGTGCGTCGTATCCAGCCACTGCCGTGTCAACGACGCCAGTAACCGAAGCAGGACGGGCTTGTCGTCGAGCAGCCGCAGGAATCCACCGGGCGCCATCTCGGCGATGAAGTTGCCGTAATTTCGTGCCTCCGCGAAGCGTTCATACAGCACGGGCGCACACAACGCGCTGACGTCGCCGAGCAGCTTCTGCCGCACACAGTTTCGGGCCGACGGCAGCAGGAGGTCCGAGATGGATTCGTCGAGCGAGGCCCACAGACGGGCCTCGGCGGTGCGGATCAACGGTAAGAACAAGTGCCCGAACGGGCAATCTCCTGCGTACGGTGCTGAGCGGTCGGCAAGGTCGATGAACGCGGCACGGACCCATGCCTCGTCGTTGAAACCGGGCGACGCGGAAAGTGCTCGACGGGCGCTCCCGAACCGGGCGAGAACATGGTCGACCGAATATCCGTCCCGCGCCAGTCGGCGACGAAAAAGTGCCCAGTCGCCGGACGATGCCGACTTGCACCACGCAGCGAGACGGTTCGCGGCCCGATCGGCATCACCCGGGTGCCCGGGAAGCGTCTCGAACTCGTCGGACAGCAGTTCGTCGAATGTGGGTGCGCCAGTGGTTATTGGCAACACCGGTTGTAGGCCGACGTCTGATATGTATAGGACAGCGCGGTCTCCTCGGCGGCGATCTCGAGTTCTTCGTCGGAGAAGGCGTTTCGCAGGATGTCCATATCCGTCGGGCTAGCCATGGTTGCGATCATGATTGGGTCCTCCCTCCATGCATTTTCTGGCTTTCGAACGGCAGGGGGGCAAATATGTAGCAATTTGTTACGTAACGTTTTGGCTGATCAATCGGCGCTCGCCTCGAATTCACTCAGACAGGTCAAACTCGACCATCGCGGAGACCGTCTCGACCGCGTCCCGAAGCACCGCGACCCGCTCGGCGGCCGTGGGCACCGACAGCACCGCATACCGGTCGGCCTGTCCCATCGGGACCCGGGAAGCCAATGCATACATCCACATCGCCGGGTCGCCCGACCCATCTGTGCCCGCGACGATGTCTCGCGGGTCCACTTCGGCGCCACGGGCCCGCGCGATCCGCTCGAACAACGCGACCATCCGGTCCTCGATATCACGGATCGCCTGGACGTCGACGGCCCCGCCAGGCTCGTCGGGCCAGACCTCGACGGTCGCCCGCGGATAGGGATCGTCGGGATGCCACTCGAGCACCCGGATCCGCTCGGTCATCACCGATCGCAGCCGGTAGCGCCCGTCGCCGAAATCGGCGCATTCGGTGATGTGGGCCATCGCGCCGACCTCGCTGCGGGTGTCTCCGCCACCGACCTCGCGGCCCGCCGAGATCAGCACCACGCCGAACGCCGGGTCGTCTGCGGCGAGGCAATCGGACACCAGCGCGGTGTAGCGGGGTTCGAAGATCCGCAGCGGCAGCTCCTCGCCAGGCAGCATCGCCACCTCGAGCGGGAACATCGGTGTGACCAGCACGGCTAGATGTCCAGCTCGGCAACCAGCGCGTCGACCACGGCACGCAAATCACCGTCGTTCTCCTCGGCGACCCTGCGCTGGCGTTGGTACGACGCGCCCGACCGGTAGATGCCGGAAACCAGAGCGAGTTCGTCGGCGCAATTCAGCGAATTGGCCACGGGCTCAAGCTTGTTCAGCAGCTCGTCGAGATCATCGGTCACCAGGCGCTCGTTGCTGTCGGCGTCCAGAATGATGACGGCATCCAGGCCGTAGCGGGCCGCTCGCCACTTGTTCTCCTGCACATGCCACGGCGGCATGATCGGCAGCCGCTCACCCGCGTCGAGGCGGCGGTCAAGGTCGACGATCAAGCAATGGGTCAGCGCCACAAGCGCACTCAGTTCGCGAATGTTCGAAACACCATCGAAGATCCGCACCTCGACCGTGCCCTTGTGGGGCGAAGGCCTGATGTCCCAACGGATTTCGTTCATGTGATCGATGATGCCGGTCTTCTTCTGGTCGTAGACAAAGCCTTCCCACTCCGCCCAGGTCTGGAAGTGGAACGGCAGCCCAGCCGTCGGCAGCTGCTGGAACATCATCGCGCGGTTGGAGGCGTAGCCGGTGTCCTCGCCGTCCCAGAAGGGGGAGGATGCCGACAGCGCCAGCAGATGCGGATAGTGGTTGAGCAACGACGTATTGATCGCCATCACCTTGTGCGCCGACGAGATGCCCACGTGCACGTGCACACCCCAGATCAACATCTGACGGCCCCACCACTGGGTCCGCTTGATCAGCTCGGCATAGCGCGGCGCGTCGGTCAGGCTCCCAGGAGACCATTGCGCGAACGGATGGGTACCGGCGCAGAACAGTTCCATCCCCCGGTCGCGGACGATCTTGCGCGCGGTGACCAGTGTCGACCGCAGATCCTCCATCGCCTGCGGCACGGAATCGCAGATACCGGTGACGATCTCGACGGTGTTGCGCAGCAGTTCCTTGTGGACGTGGGGGTTGTTCTCGCCGAGCTCTTCGATCACGCCCGCGGCCTCGTTGCTCACGTCGCGCGAATCCGCATCGACGAGCGCGAACTCCCACTCGACGCCAAGCGTCGGCCGGGGTGAACCGGCGAAGTCTATGTGGCTGCTAGCCGGTGCCGATAACACCGCACGCCACGCGCTTTCCGGCGTCGCCGGTGGCCATGGTCTCGGCGTCCGGCGGCGGCGCGCCGTTCACCTGCTGGTAGCGCTCCGGCGGGATGTTGGCGAAGTTGTCCGCCTTCTCGTGGATGATGATCGCTGTCTTGGGGCCGGCGAGCAGATCCTCGGCCGTGAACGCGTCGGTCGTCGTCACCAGCTTCGCGGTGCCGTCCTGGCGGACCTGCAGGGAGGCGAGGTCGCCGCTGGCGGGATGCGCGGTGTGGCCGGCCTTCTGGAAATGCGCACCCGCGGAAAGGAAGTCACCGGGCGCGCCGCCGCTGGGGGCGACGGAGTTGGGTTCGCACTTTCCGACCGAGTGGATGTGCAGACCGTGGAAGCCCGGCGTCAGCTTGCCCGGTGTGGTGGTCTCGACCGTGACGGTGGCAAAGCCACCTGTGAATTCGATGTCGGCGGTCGCCACCGCGGTGCCATCGGCCATTTTCAGCTGGGCAGTGAGCTTCTCGCCGCTTGCGGCCGCCTGACCCGAACCGTGTCCACCCTCGCCACCACCGGGAGAGGGTGACGGCGCCGGCGAGCCGGTCCAGACCGATGGAGTGGTGCCCGGTGTGGTTGCGATGGGTTCGTTCGGGCTGCACGCGCTCAAGGCGACGACGGGAACGGCGAAGAAGGCAGCAGCAGCGACGGTCTTCAGCATGCGAAAGAGCCTAGCCGGTGACCGCGACCACCACGCCCGGCGGCTGCTCGGTCAGCTCGGGGACCCGCGGCTGGACGGGCGCCTGGAGCAGTTTGCCCACCTCGTCGGCGGCCTCGCGCTCGCCCGGTGCGTCACTGAAGAACACGGTGGTGGCCGAGATATCCGACAGGCTCAGGTTGCCGGTCTCGGTGACGTTCCAGCCGGCTTCCCGCAGCCGGTTGGCGGTGTTCTCAGCAGCGCCCTCGGTCGACGAGATGTTGTAGACCCGTACATCGGCCTTCGCCGGCTCAGGGGAAGGGGACGGCGTCGCTGGGCTCGTGGTGATGGTGGTGGTGGCGATCGACGACTGGTCGTTGTCAGAGTCGCCCGAGCCCATCGCCTGGAACCCGACCAGCAGGAACACCACGCCCAGGAACAGCAACACCATCACCATCGCGCGCAGAGGCAGCCCGGAGGAATTTCGCTGGTTCATTACCGCTCACTGTATCGAGGGGGCCTGCGCGGCCGAAAAGCGTCAGGTGACGTCGAAGCCCAGCCGGCGTGCCGCCCGAGCCTTCTGCCGACTGGCCCGCAGCCGCCGCAGCCGCTTGACCAGCATCGGGTCGGCTGCCAGCGCCTCGGGGCGGTCCACTAGCGCGTTGAGCACCTGGTAGTAGCGGGTGGCCGACATCGAGAAGAGCTCCTTGATGGCCTCTTCCTTCGACCCGGCGTACTTCCACCACTGGCGCTCGAAAGCCAAGATGTCGTGTTCGCGTCGAGTCAGCCCATCGGTGAGTTCAGAGTCGTCCCCGGATTGCTCAGTCCGCGCAATTGCGCCGTCCATGTTGCCCCTGGACCCTTCCCCGCACTCGAAATGACGTCCTTGCTGGTACGGCGAACATTCAATCACGGGTTTGGAAGCTAAGCCGTTACCCAGACCCGCGAGTCGGGTGAGAAGGATTGCCGACTTAAGCTTCCCCCGTGGCCGTCAGACCCATCGTCATCGTGGGAGATCCCGTCTTACACATTGCGACCGAGCCGGTGCCCGTCGCCGATGACGGTTCGCTGCCGCCGGATCTCGCGGACTTGATCAAGGATCTGTACGACACAATGGACGCAGCCAACGGAGTAGGACTTGCCGCGAATCAGATCGGCGTCTCCAAGCGGGTGTTCGTCTACGACTGTGCCGACGAGAGGGGCAGGACGACGCGGCGGCGGGGAGTTGTTGTCAATCCCGTACTCGAGACGTCTGAAGTGCCCGAAACCATGCCGGACCCGGAGGACGACGACGAAGGCTGCCTATCGGTCCCCGGCGAATCGTTCCCGACGGGCCGGGCCACTTGGGCGCGCGTTACCGGCTTGGACGCCGACGGCAACCCGATCAAGATCGAGGGCAACGATCTCTTCGCGCGGATGCTGCAACACGAGACCGGCCATCTGGACGGGTTCCTGTATCTGGACAGGCTGGTCGGCAGGCACGCGCGCAGCGCGAAACGGGCGGTGAAATCGCACGGCTGGGGTGTGCCGGGAATGACGTGGATGCCCGGCAAGGATCCCGATCCGTTCGGTCACTAGGTCGTGCCCGACATCGGCGATCGTGTCGTGGTTCGGTACCGGCTGCCGGCCGGATCGGTACCGCCGCTGACGGACGTGATCGGCCACCTGCTCGCTGTCAGCCCGAAGCTGGCGGTGCGTACCAAACGCGGTGATGTGGTAGAGATCGCCGCCGACGACGTCTTGACGATGAAGTCCCTCACCGCGGCGCCCATGCGCACCGCTGACATCCGCAACCTCGAGCACGCGGCGGCGCTGGCATGGCCTGGCGTAGAGCAGAACTGGCTCGGTGGCTGGCTGCTGCGCTTCGGCCGCGGCAGCACGCGGCGAGCGAATTCGGCTGTTCCGCTCAATGTTTCGACAGGTGGCGACCTACGCGCAGTAGTCGACTGGTATGCGGCCCGCGGGACGGCGCCGCTGGCGGCCGCGCCCGACCGGCTGCTGCGCATCCCACCCGGTGTGTCGACTGACGCCGAAACCCTTGTCATGACAGGCGATCTGCCGTCGGGTGATCCCGTTCGCGGGGTGGCGGTGGCGTCCCAACCGGACGACGAATGGTTGCGCCTCTACCGGCGCGAGGTGCCGGTTGACGTGTTGACGGCGGTCATCGACGGCGAGGTGACGTTCGCCGAACTTGGCGGCGCAGCGGTGGGGAGGGCCGCTGTCACCATGGCGCCCGACGGCATGCGATGGGTGGGGTTGTCGGCGGTGCATGTCGTCGAGGGGGCCCGGCGTCGCGGCCTGGCACGCGAACTGTGTTCTGCCTTGTTGGCGTGGGGTGGCGAACGCGGTGCCACGCGCGCCTATGTGCAGGTGCTCGCCGACAACACTGCAGCAAGAAAGCTGTATGAGTCGATGGGCTTCACCGTTCACCACCGCTCGCGGTATGTGCGCGCCGACGAATTGCTGACGGAAGACCCTCGTTAGTTGACCCGCAGATCCTGCGGACGTTCGCCGGCCAGGTCGAAAGGGCATCGGGCGCGATCCGCGACGCGGACATCGGACGTAAGGTCGCGACAGCGGCCGACGGGCTACCCGGTTCGTCGACGCAGTGGGCGGCTGAGGCGGTCGGCGACAAGATCTCCAGGAACGCAAGCAATATGGGCGTTGCGGTCCGCGGAGCGGGAGACCGATTCGATGTGACCGACGATGCCTTAGCAGCCAGGTTCGACGGGCTCTTCTGACGTCGGGACGATATAGCCAATGGACACATGGTCGTTGGAGGTGTTGGAGGAATAGGTGGCGCTTTGGGTGGGGTGTTACCGTTGCCGGTCGCGCCGGTGGTGATGACGTTTCCCCAGCCGGTCGGTCGATCCGATGTCCAGTCTCCCTGTTGTTGCCGTTACCGGCCGAATCGTTGGTGATCGCCGTGTTGTTGCTTTGGTTTTCGCCGCCCACACTCCCTTGCGGGTTGTAGATTTCGAGGTGTAGGCGCCCTGAGTGGTGTTGCCGTTGCCGGTCATGGCGCCCAACAAGCCCAGCCCCAAAATCCGCGCGAGGCCACCCCGGCCTGACCGTTGTTTCCGTTCGCGGCTGACACAAAGCGGCGCCCACCCGGTGGGGGTGAGCGCCGCTCCGATTCAGGGGTGGTCAGTTGTTCCCGGCACTGCCGCTGTTGCTGCTGTCGTTGTTGTTACCCACACTGTTGGTGCTGCCGCTGCCGTTGTCGGTCGACTTATTGGTAGTCGACGTATTTCTGGAGATGTTGCCACCGGCAGTGCCCGTCGTCTTGGTCTTGACACTGGTGTTACCCCCCGTATGGCTGGTGGCAGTTCCGTGGACGGTGGTTCTGCCGCCAGTCTGGTTGGTTTGCGTCGTGTTGCCGCTGGCAGTTGACGTGCTGGACGCCACCTGATCCTCGATCACCTCCGCATCGGCGTTGCCAGCAGTCTGGTTCTCGGTTGTTTGGCTTAAGGGCCCGGGATTTTCTTGCGTTGCCCCTCCGGCTTGAGGATTGTGTCCTGTGTTGTCGCAACCACCCCCCGCTACGCAGATAGCCTGAGTCTGGGCGTTTACTGGCACGGCGACGCCCACATTGACGGGGGCTGTCACGGGAGCTTGTACGCCCAGAATCGAGCCGCCGAGAGCCGCTCCCAGGGCCCCACCGGCGTTGGTGCTGAGATCGGCCGCCGTGTTGAGACCGATCGTCCCGCCAACGTTGTTGCCGTTCGCCGCGCCAATCGGAGCGTCGGCGGCGATGCTGCTGCCACCGACGGCCGCCGTCACTGCGGCATTGACGGCCAAGCCACCGACCACGGGGCTGAGCAAATTCCTCTGGTTGTTGATGACGTTGCCCGCACCCCACGCCTGCTGAGTGGAATTGCCGTTGCCGTTGATGACCCCGATGAGGGTGTTGTTGTCGGCAAGGAAGGTGTTGTGGCCGTTGTCGTTGCCGTTGCCGGTCAGGATTTCCCACAACGGGTCGGCACTTGCGGCCGCCGGCGCGGCGAGGGCAAAGAAGCCGGAATTGTCACCGGCGCTGTTGGTATTGCCGCTGTTGTTGTGATTGCCGACGCTGTTGGTGCTGTTGTTGCCGTTGCCGGTCGCAATGTTGGCCTCGAACGTGTTGTCGGCGAGGTTGCCCGCGACAATGGCGATCACGTCGGTGATGGCTTCGGCGTTGCCCGCGGTGCCGCTCTCGGCGCTGGCGGTGACGGTGGTGTCGCCGCCGGTCTGGTTGGTCTGCGTCGTGTTGGCATCGGCATTTGCATTGGCGTTGGCCGTCTGCGTATTGGTCGCATTCGCGGTGGCGTCGCCGGCATTCTGTGTCTGGCTTGCGGCGTTGAGCGTCCCGTTGCTTTGCGCTGCCCCGCTGGCATGCGGATTCCCACCTGTGTTGTCGCATGAACCGATCACAGCTCCGCACCCGACCTGAGCCTGGACGTCTACTGGCACAGCCACGCCCAAAAGGACGGGGAGTGTCACGGGAATTTGTGCGCCGAGATTCGAGCCGCCGAGAGCCGGTGCCAGGGCCGCACCGAGGTTGGTGGCGAGGGCGGCCGCGGTGTTGGCGGCGGCGGTCACGCCGATGTTGTTGCCGTTCGCCAACGCAATCGGAGCGTCGGCGGCGATGCTGCTGCCACCGAGGGCCGCTGTCGCACCGACATTGACGCCGACCCCACCGATCACGGGGCTGAGCAAATTCAACTGGTTGTTGATGGCGTTGCCCGCACCCCACGCCTGCTGAGTGGAATTGCCATTGCCATTGATGACCCCGATGAGGGTGTTGTTGTCGGCAACGAAGCTGTTGTGGCCGTTGTCGTTGCCGTTGCCGGTCAGGATTTCCCACAACGGGTCGTCGGCCGCCGGCGCGGCGAGGGCAAGGACGCCGGAGTTGTCACCGGCGCTGTTGGTATTGCTGCTGTTGTTGTGATTGCCGACACTGTTGGTGCTGTTGTTGCCGTTGCCGGTCGCCGTGTTGACCTCCAACGTGTTGTCGGCGAGGTTGCCCGCGGCAGTGGCGCTCGTGTCGGTGGTGGCTTCGGCGTTGCCCGCGGTGCCGCTCTCGGCGCTGCCGGTGACGGTGGTGACGCCGCCGGTCTGGTTGGTCTGCGTCGTGTTGCCATTGGCACTTGCATTGCCGTTGGCCGTCTGCGTGTTGGTCGCATCCGCGGTGGCGTCGCCGGAATTCTGGGTCTGGGTTGTGGTGCTGAGCGTCCCGTTGCTTTGCGTTGCCCCGTCGGCTATGGCATTCCCGCCGTCGTTATTGCAGTCGCCAATCACCGCTACGCACCCATCCTGAGTCTGGAACTCGATCGGCACAGCGACGCCCAAAAGGATGGGGAGTGTCACCGGAATTTGTGCGCCGAGATCCGTGCCGCCGAGAGCCGCTGCCAGGGCCGCACCGACGTTCGTGCCGAGGGCAGGCGCGGTGTTGGCGCCCGCTGTCAAGCCGCCGTTGTTGCCGTTGCCTGCCGCAATCGGAATGTCGGCGGCGATGCTGCTGCCACCGATGGCCGCTGTCGCACCGAGATTGGCGGCTATGCCACCGATCACGGGGCTGAGCCTATTTCTCTGGTTGTTGATGTTGTTGCCCGTACCCCACGCCTGCTGGGTGGGATTGCCGTTGCCGTTGATGGCCCCGAAAAGGGTGTTGTTGTCGCTAGCGGCGCGGTTGTGGCCGTTGTCGTTACCATTGTTGGTCAGGATTTCCCACCAGTCGGCGTTTGCGGTCGGCGCGGCCACCGACGACAGCGCGCTGAAGCCAATGGCAGTAGCACCGGCGACGGCGCCGACGGCAAGCGAGCGGTTCACCTTCGAAATCCGAGTATCGCGTGACTTACGGTGCGACTTACGGTCAGTTCCCATTGTTGTGCGCTCCTTGATAGTTCTTCAGTTGTGGCTACTTCAGTTGTGGCTAGGTGTGTTTCGGTCAACGACTTCAGTTGGAGTGAGCGGCTATCGCGTTGGTCGTTTCCGCCTTGGTTGTCGGTCTCACTTGAGCCTGTCGAGCCGTCGCCACTCGATCAGCCGCTACTCGATGAGCTGATTCCGAGCGTTCGATTGATGGCGCCTTTGGTGCGGGGTCGACCGCATCCTTGACGCGCGAGACGACCGTCCTTTGCGGGCGACGAGAATCCATAAAGCCCGTTGCGCCGGGACGGGCAACGAGACTTTCTCGCAGCTCGGCGCCGTTGTATTGCTGCTCGGAGGTCGGAAGGGGCATGCCGGGCAACCAGATTTGATTCCCGAGACGGAGCTGGTTATTGATGACGTTGCTGCTCGTGATGGCTGTTTGCTGCGAGTTGCCGTTGCCGTTTACGACGCCAAGAACAATGTTGTCACCCAGGCCGCCAGTCGATCCGACCTCGTTCTCGCTGAAATTGCCATTGCCGTCGCTGACATTTGTCGTCGCGTCGTTCTCGCTCTCATTTCGACCGAGGTAGGTGAACTGCGAATTGCCGATGTTGGAGACAAAGCTTGCGTATTGATTCGTGTTCCCGTTGCCGGTCACACCGCCGAACAGCATCGCCCCGAGAAAACCGCCCGACGTGGTCGAGGTCTGGCTGAAGTTGCCATTTTGAACAGAACCATTGGTGGCGGCCCAATTGTGGCTCGTGTTGCTGCCGAAGAGGCTGATCTGCGGATTGACGATGTTGCCGGCGACCGAAGCAATCTGAGTCGTGTTGCCGTTACCGATCACGCCGCCGAACAAAGTGGTCCCGAACAATCCGCCCGATGTCACCGAGGCCTCGCTGAAATTGCCGTTAAGAGTCGAAACATTCGTGATGGTGGTATTGCCACCTATGTTGCTGCCGAAGAGGCTGATCTGCGGATTGAAAATGTTGCCGGAAAAGAAGGCGATCAGGGTTGTGTTGCCGTTGCCGAGCGAACCGCCGAGCACCAATGTCCCCATCCCGCCGGCCGAGGTCAGCTCGCTTTGGTTGCCGTTGCCGAGCACCACGTTGCTGCTCGTCGAGTTGTTGCTGGTGTTCCCGCCCTGCAAGCTCACCTGTGGGTTGATGACGTTGTAGGAAAGGATGTTGATCAGTGTCGTGTTGCCATTGCCGACTGGGGTGCCAAACACGAATTGCATCGACAAGACCTCTTCCGCCCAGTGATGGCTCTCGCCATTGCCGGTCACGACGTTCTCGGCAGTCGAGTTGCTGCTGACGTTGTCGCCCTGGACCGTCAGCTGTGGATCGAAGACATTGCCTTCGAGGATGTTGATCTGAGTCGTATTGCCCGCGCCGTGCACGCCGGCGCCATTGAAAACTATGGTTAGCGCGTCCGCGATCGGCAGGTCCAGCTCAGCGATGACGCCGATGCAAGCAGCTGCGCCCACGGCGATAGTGCGTTTGACTGCTGACCGCCGCTTGCGCCGCAGCCTATGGTTACCAAGCTTCCTTACGTCTCGTCGGTCGGCGTCACTGTTATCCGGGGCCACCAGGATCCCCCTCCCCTCCCCGCAGGGGCAGTCACGATAGGAGCAAATATTCAAAATGACACTAGGACTTTGCTAATAGCACCCAATGAGATTGCGGTGCGGGCTGGGCTGAGCCGCCACTGAGATCCTGGTCAGTTCCCGGTGAGGTGGCCGGCCGTGGCGACTCACCTCACGAGATCAGGATCAGTGCGGACGAGGTTGAACAGCGACTCGGTGGCCTGCTCTGGCGCGGCGTCGAATTCGTCGGCGAGGATCGTCCGGCACAGGTTGTATTGCCGCATAGCTTGTGCGCGTGCCCCTAACCGGACATACGCGCGCATTGCCATGCGATGTGCGTCCTCGCGACACGCGTCGACGGTGAGTAGCCGAATCGCGCATGCAAGCGCCCTTTCGTAATTCGCCAGCTCGAAATGCGCATCCGCGAGCCGCGCCAGAGTGTTCAGACAAATCGCGCGCAGCCGTTCGCGCTCGACCAAGCCTGAGATATCCGAACTCGATGTCAGGTCGCCGCGGTAGAGGAGAATGGCATGCTCGTATGCGTCGATCGCCGCTGCCGTCGAGCCGGCTGAAAGCATGCGGTGCCCGCTATCGACGGCTGATTCGAACTCGAGCACGTCGACCTCCATTCCGCTGTCAAGGTTCAGCGAATAGTGGCTTCGGACATGCAGGATGGGAGGTTGTCCATCGAGCGCGTCAGCAAGTTGTGCTTTAAGCCCATGAATGAGGGTATTGAGAGATTGGCTCGCCAGCGTGGGAGCGGTGTCGGGCCAAATCCGTTCGACCAGGGTTTCGCGGTGAACTCCGCAATGGGGTTGCAGCGCAAGGCAGCTGATGAGCTGTTCGACCTTGCCTCCCGACCGCAAAGACACGGGCGTACCCATCTTGAGGATCTGGAAACGACCTAGAAGGCGGATCACAATTCCTACGCTTGACACCACTGCCACCCACTATCCAGGCCAACGATGATTCAGTCGCGCAAAGTCGCAATTGTTCGCTAAACACCTCCACTTGCAGCACCGGAGCCGTCTTCTGGCGGCGCCGCTTCGGCCGATCCGCGGAGTTCGCATGGGGTTCAGACTCGGCTGCGCAACAAATTCCTAGGGCGCGCTGCTGTTCGAATTCGCGCCGCCTGCGCCGCGGATCGACCGACGTCGGCTTCCGCGCCTAGCGGTGCAAAGATCGGATGCACGCGACAGGTCCATAGATCGGCAATTATCACTAGCGCCTCCCCCTACTTTTGGTCAAGTATCTCGCCGCTGCGGGCCGCGGCATAGGGTGTTCGGCAAATCGAATTGCT
>Ga0163161_10000279_pt1 | contig 44617 bp, 30 predicted proteins | sample S45metaG_FD_129847 | JGI IMG/M metagenome (GOLD analysis project Ga0163161, IMG submission 129847) | Switchgrass rhizosphere microbial communities from Kellogg Biological Station, Michigan, USA - S4-5 metaG | ecosystem: Host-associated > Plants > Roots > Rhizosphere > Soil | place: USA... | reverse complement strand
GCTGTCCTGCTATATTTACTATTGCGTACATTGTTAAATAATTAGTATTTTAAATTGTTTATTTTTTATCGAGGTGCAAATATAGAATATATATTTATAAAATCATAACGATTTCTATTTCTTACTGTATCTTTCTTCAGCATCATTGATAGTTTGCTCTACAAGAGTCTTCATCTGGCCTGCAACAGTAGCCAGTTTTGGAATATCACTGTAATCAGTAAGGTAAACTACTTTTTTTGTTTTACGCTTATATTTAAAGGTAAATACATACCTCAGTACTTTTGATTTGTTCAGGTCTGTACCTTCATTTGCAATAAGGTCAGGAAAATTCCAGTAGCCCAGCTCATTCATTTTGTTATGCAGATAACTGATATCATTAGGCCTTAACTTCACATTTGTTTTAATCAGGGAATCATTTCTGTCCAGGTATTCGTATCTTCCGGTAGCTGAGTCATAAATGTTTGGCAGATCGTTGCCAGCGCCCCACTGAAACTGGAAAGACACAAATTCATCTGATCTGAAAGGCGCATTACGGAGTATTGGGGTATAGTAAATTATACAATAGCCTAAAAAAGGAACGACTATTGTCAAAAATAAAAATATTTGTTTCGCTTTGGTACTCATTATATATAGTTAAAAATAATTAATCATGGGCTTCTGAGAGCTCGCCTTCCCATTTGCTCACTACTGCAGTGGCAATACTGTTACCAATGACGTTGGTGGCAGACCTGCCCATATCCAGCAGGGGATCGATACCGATCAGCAGGGCCAGCCCGGCTTCAGGAATATTGAATGTGGCAATCGTACCTGCAATCACTACCAGCGAAGCTCTGGGCACGCCCGCAATCCCCTTGCTGGTCAGCATCAGGATCAGCATCATCGTGATCTGTTGCTGGAAAGAGAGATGGATACCGTAAGACTGCGCAATAAACAATGAGGCGAAGGTCATGTACAACATCGATCCATCAAGGTTAAACGAGTAACCAAGTGGAAGCACAAAGCTGACGATCTTATCCTTGCAACCAAAGCGCTCCAGCTGAAGCAATGTTCTTGGGTAGGCAGCCTCGCTGCTGGCCGTACTAAAAGCAACAAGCACAGGCTCCTTCATTCTGTTCATCAGGTTAAATACCCGGCCTTTCAGGATCAGGTAACCGATCAGGATCAGCAATATCCATAACATCAGCATGCTGGAATAGAACTCCCCTATAAATAATGCATAGGTAGACAATACACTTAAGCCCTGTTTGGCCACGATGGCAGCCATTGCGCCAAATACAGCAAAGGGTGCAAAGTTCATTACATATCCGGTAATTTTCAGGATCACATGGGCTACAGCATCAAAAAATTCGATAATGATCTTGCCCTTCTCTCCTATTGCAGCCGTTGCCACACCAAAGAAAAGCGAGAAAACCACAATCTGCAGGATCTCATTGGTAGCCATGGCCTCGGTCATGCTTTTGGGTACAATATGCGAGATGAAATCTTTCATGGAAACCACTGCCTTTTGTATGCCAGTATCTGAATGGCTGCTGGGGAGGGGCAAGTGCATTGCTTCTCCGGGTTTGAAGATGTTGACCATAATCAGGCCCAGTGTGAGCGATAACAGGGAGGCACTGATAAACCAAAGCATGGTTTTGCCACCGATCCGCCCAACGGCCTTTATATCTCCAACTTTGGCCACGCCCACCACAAGGGTAGCGAAAACCAGCGGTGCGACGATCATTTTGATCAGCCGCAGGAAAATATCACTCAGTAAAGTGAGGGGCTCCAGTTTTTTTTCCCTGATCGTTTCGTTATCCTTCCGTATTTTCAACGCTTCTTTTTTCTGTACGTTCAGCCGTGTATAATTTACAGTGGATGTATCTTTTATGCCACCCAGTTTGATGTCAATACTTTTGACCTGGTTGTCTGCACGAAGGATATTGTCATTATATCTATCAAATGAATTCACATTTAAAACATATCCCAGGATGACGCCCAGTATCAAGGCCAGAAAGATAAAAAATGTTAACTTGTTGTTTTTTGACATTTGTTGCGGGTGTGGTGTTTTGAGTGCGTAAAACTACGATAATAAACTTATTTAGTAAAGATTGTGGAAAAGGTAAGAAAAAACTAAACACACTTGTAACATTTCAGTCCTAAACCCGTCTAAAAGACATAAATTAAAGCAGATTGGATCAGAAAGACCTCTTATTTAAGCAAATCTTCGACAGTAATTCCAAGAAGATCTTCCATTTGTGCTATGGATATACAGGAGATGCCGACGCTGCCAACGACCTTTTACAGGAAACCTTCCTGAAGGTTTGGCAGAATATGGATAAGTTCAGGCAGAAATCTCTCATCTCCACCTGGATTTACCGCATAGCTGTCAACACCTGTCTCACCTATCTCCGCTCGGAAAAGCGGCAGGCAAAGGATGAACTTACAGAAACATTGATCGAAACCAAAACGGAAGAGTACTCCGAAAAAAATGAGCAGGTCGCTCTTTTATATAAATCGATATCAAAATTGGAAGAGAATGACCGTTTAATTATTACTATGGTGCTGGATGAACTTCCTTACCATGAAATCGCAGAGATCTCCGGTATTTCTGAAGGAAATCTCAGGGTTAAAATTCACCGGATTAAACAAAAACTCACCGAATTATACAATCAACATGCAAGACTTTGAAAATATACAGTCCATCTGGCAATCGCATTCTGTAGAGCTGAAAATCTCTTCGGAAGAGATGCTGGATCAGGCAAAAAAAGAGGTAAATGCGATACGTACCAAATCTCTTCTTAATATAGGAGGAATGGTGCTCTCCTTTATCGCATTCAGCGCCGCCTTACTTTATTTCAATTTCGACTCCTGGACAACAAATCTGGGTATTGAGATCGTTGTACTGGCAGTAGCGATTTATACGATCCTGCTGTACCGTGAGCACCGGCTGATCTCTCGCAATGATTTTACCGAGCATCCCGGAGCATTTTTAGGTAAGCTGCATGAGTACCAGCTGAGCCGTTTTAATCTGTATAATAAGCTATACTGGTTTTACGTGGCAGCAATATCTATAGGGTTTGTGTTGTTCTTCTTTGAGACACTGCATAACCTGGATACCTGGATTCAGGTTTCTATCATACTTTTCACGGTACTGTGGATGGTATTCTGTGCCACTATCCTGCGCAAAGCTTTTATGAAAAAAGAAAAAGAGCGCATTGACCTGCTGATTGAAAAATTTGAAAGGATCAGCGCACAGTTCCATGAAAAGTAATCAGTGCCAGCTATTTTGTAATCTCGTCTATTGAAAAAGTGTTCCCCCTCAAACGGTAAAGGAGCACTTTTTCTGAACCGTTCTGTACTGCGGTATCAGTAGAATTTACGATAGGGTAAGACCTGAACAGTTCCCCGTTTTTAATGGTAAACTTATCATTGCCGCCATAGGTCTTCTTAGCCCTGCTGCTCAGTGCAGGAAAGCTGATTTTATTGAAGCTGCCATTACTATACTCATATACATTGAGGTCTTTAACAGTTTTCCTGCTCAGTAATTCAATATAAATTTCCGGATTTCCATCATTATCCAGATCCATATTCCAGGCATCTGTGATGATACCTTCCCGTTCTACTGATAAAGACTTGTAATTGTTCTTTGTGGAATCAGACATCAGCAAGAGGTAACCACCTAAACTGTCTACCCCTTTTCCCCAGCTGACTACCTCAAAGTTTAGCCCGGGTTTGATGGAGATATCTTTATAGTAAGCAAAGTGGTCTGCATTTTTATTTACGGCAGATTTGTTTTCTCCCGCATTTTTTGCCGGTACATTTTCTTTGCTGTTGCAGGCAAACAAAAACAGCAGTCCCACTAAAAGTGCAGACTGCTGTGCTATATATTTAAATGATTTCATCCTCTTTTTTGTCAGCAATTTATGCTAAAAAAGGATTTTAACCAAATTAAAAAGGTTAAAATGCCCCGTTTACGGGCGCTATTATTTCGCTTCGTTGTTGAGCACTGTGGTTGACACCACACTTCTCTTACCGGTTGAAGTGATGACTATAGTTTTCAATTCCAGCTTCTTACCTTTTGGTACAGAAATTTTTAAAGGACTTTGAACAGCGTTGGAAACTTCTGAAGGACGGGTGCCATCCAGCGTATAATAAACTTTAGATCCCAGTACCGGGGCTTTCAGATCGGCAGTTATTTCTTCACCGTCAATCTGTTTATCAGATTGTCCGAGAGGTGTAGGTACCCAATAGTTTCTACCCGCCTTATCCAATCTTGCCAGGTGCAGGGGAATACGTTCTTCAGAGAAGTTTTTGTAATCTTTTCTTGCCAGAGGGCTCCATGCGATCTCGCTTAAAGCCAACATCCTCGGCAAAATCTGGTATTCCAGTTTACCTTCATTTTCAACATATTCTGTCCAGATATTTGCCTGCACGCCTTCAATGAATTTCTTCTGGTCGTCTGACAGTTCAGCAGGAACAGGATCATAGGCGTACACCTTTGAATACGGAGAATTACCGCCAATGTTAACAGGCTCATCAGGTGATGAAGACTGCGCGTGATCAACATATAACCCATTGCTTCCAGGTGTCATGATCACATTGTGGTTCAGTTTCGCTGCCGCGATACCGCCTTCAACACCTCTCCATGACATAACTGTAGCGTTGGGTGCCAGTCCGCCTTCCAAAATCTCGTCCCATCCGATAATGTTACGTCCTTTGGAGTTCAGGTATTTCTCAATACGGCTGATGAAATAGCTTTGCAGTTCATGCTCATCTTTTAATCCTTTTTCTTTGATCAGCTGCTGGCAGAACGGAGATTGTTTCCAGTATTCTTTAGGGCTTTCATCGCCGCCGATGTGAATATATTTTGATGGGAATAAAGCTATTACTTCATCCAGGACATCTTGCAGGAATCCAAACGTATATTCTGTTGGTGCAAAAACATCATCAAAAACTCCCCAAGTTTGCTGTGGCTGTTTGCCTTTTCTTGATCCTGACCAAGGTGCTTTAGGATCAATATAAGTGTCTCTTTCAGGGAAACAGCTCAACTGCGGATATGCAGCGATAGCTGCAGAGGCATGTCCCGGCATTTCAATTTCAGGAATCACGTTAATGAACTTACGTGATGCATAAGCAACCACTTCTTTCACTTCATCCTGCGTGTAATATCCTTTAACAGGCGTATGATCAGTAGTAACGCCCGGATGATGCCCTACAACACTTCCTGCCCTAACTGAACCAACGCTGGTAAGTTTCGGATACTTTTTGATCTCTATCCTCCAGCCCTGATCTTCTGTTAAATGCCAGTGGAAGTTATTTAATTTATAGGTAGACATCAGATCCAGGTATTTTTTTACAAATGCCACAGAGAAGAAGTGCCTTCCCACATCCAGGTGCATCCCCCGGTATTTAAACCTTGGGTAATCCTGGATTTTACTTGCAGGAACATCGATCTCCTGACCTTTTTTCTCCGGCATCATCTGAATGAGCGACTGTACACCGTAGAATAAACCGGCTCCTTTACCTGTAACCTTGATTGTTTTTGCATTCACATCAATCAGATAGCCTTCTGCCGGCAGCTGATCAGCACCTTCAGAGCTCAACAGGATTGAACGCTCATTAGCAGATGCACTTTTTGTGGTTCTCAATGCAAAGCCACCATTACCGGCAATAAATGCGTTCAGCATGTCGGCTGTAGCTGCATTTCCAGTTTCATTGGAAACCAGCACTACTGTTTTGTCCAGTTTAAAGAAACCCGACTGCCGTACTACTGATACCGGGGCAGGGATAATCCCCAAATTTGCATCCGTCTGAGCGCTCACACTCAGTGTTACAAATGCCAGGACTAATCCTGAGATAACCTTCTTCATAGTTTATAGTTTTTGTTTATATTGATTTTCGTTTCCAGTTTGATATCCTGTGAACCAGCACCTACCCTAAGGGTAAAGTTTCCTGCTTCTACCACCTTTTGCATCTGCTGGTTCAGCAGGCTAAGGTCATTTTTATGCAGTACAAAGGATACCGTTTTTCTCTCTCCTGCTTTAATATGTATACGACTGAAAGCCTTCAGCTGCTCTACCGGGGTAACCACAGAAGAAACATCGTCACGTAGGTACAATTGTACCACTTCGTCACCATCACGGTCGCTTTCATTCTTCACGTTCACGCTTACACTGAGGTTAAGGTCATCCGCTTCTGTCAGGTTTGCTTTCAGGTCAGTATACTTAAAGCTACTAAAACTAAGGCCATATCCAAAACTATATAGCGGACTTGCTGGTCCTTCAACATAATCGTGTTTGGAGGAGTTCTGATAGTTATAATAAACCGGCAGCTGGCCTACGGATCTTGGGATGGACACAGGCAGTCGTCCTGCCGGGTTATAATCACCAAACAGCACATCAGCAATAGCATTTCCGCCCTCCTGCCCCGGGTACCAGGCAGAAACGATGGCCGGAACATGCTCAGCCGGCCAGTTCAGGTTTAATGGCCTTCCGCCAATAAACACAAGCACTACAGGCTTACCTGTTTTTACGATGGCCTGCAGGAGCTCTAACTGTTTACCCATCAGGTCAAGCGACTGGCGGTCAAAACCTTCACCACTTTCCATATCGCTCACGCCGGTAGTAGCCTGGCTGACTGTTGCCGCACCCGTACTGATATATTCTGTTTTGAAATCGCGGGCGCTTGAGCCTCCAAGTACAACTACTGCCACATCTGATTGCTGTGCAGCGGCTACCGCTTCAGCGATATGCACATCGGCAGTATCCCTGATCGCACAGCCTTTTACATAGTTTACTTTGGCTGATGGCAATTTAGCTTTGATGCCTTCCAAAACCGTGACAATTGCTTTAGGGTCCTGAGGAGCAGTATAATCGCCCAGCTGGTTATACATATTGTCTGCATTTGGCCCGATCACTGCGATGGAGCCGATATTTTTCTTTAAAGGCAGTGCAGCTGATTCGTTTTTCAGAAGGATCACCGATTCCTGTGCTACCTTGCGCGCCAGTGCTACAGTTGCTGCCGTACGTACGTTTTTCTGCGCAGCCTTAGGATCTACATAAGGATTTTCAAACAGCCCCATTTCAAACTTCTGTGTCAGCAAACGGCCAACAGCTTCGTCAATTCTTTGCTGCGTAACCCGGCCTTGTTTTACCGCAACCAGTAATGGAGCAGCAAAAATCTGTCCGCCGAGATCGTTGTCCAGTCCCGCATTCATCGCCAGCGCAGCAGCATCTGTTTGATCAGCAGCCACATGTTGTGTAGATATCAGGCCATCTATACTTCCCAGATCAGAAACTGAAAAGCCTTTGAAGCCCCACTGTTTATGCAGCAATGTATCCAGCAGATAAGGGCTGGCACTGCAGGGGATACCATCTACAGAATTGTAGGCGGCCATGATCGATAATGCACCTGCTTTAACAGTAGCTTCAAATGGCGGAAGATAGCTGCTGAGCAATTCTCTTCTTCCGGGATTGATCAAACCCGCATTGTGACCGCCTTCCGGTGCTCCGTAAGCAGTAAAGTGTTTAAGGGTCGAAATGATATTCACGCCGCTGTTCAGCATGTTATTTACACCCTGGAACCCTTTTACCATGGCTACGCCCATGGTACTGTTCAGGAACTGATCTTCACCATAAGTTTCTTCTACCCTTGACCACCTTGGTTCACGTGCAAGATCAAGTACGGGGCCATAGCCAATATGAGCGCCCTGCAGCCTTGCCTCCTTGGCAATGGCAGTTGCCATTGACTGGATCAGCATCGGGTCCCAGGTACTGCTCTGGCCAATGGAAGTAGGAAAAACGGTAGTTCCGATTGCCATATGCCCATGCGGGCATTCTTCGGCTATAAATACGGGTATCTGTAACCTGGTATGTTCTACAATATATTTCTGAAGGGCATTGGTTGCCAGTGCAGATTTATAAGGGTCTAAGCCAGTTTCTAAAGTTTTCTGTGTCCATGGGTCTGCTCTCAGCGTAGCCCATAACATCCCGATCTGCTGCGCCTCCGCAGCTTTCTTAAATTTATCGGATGCCACAACTGTAGCTCCTTTTTTCTCATACATTTCCCATCCAAGCAGGGTAGAAAGCTGGCCCACTTTCTCTTCGATAGTCATTCTGCCAAGCAAGTCTTTAACTCTCTCGGCTACCGGGGCTTTGGGGTTTTTGTAGAGTGGAGCTTCTTTTTTTTGTGCAGAAACCAGTGCCGGACTGCACACAAAAAAGAGAACTGGCAAAAGCCAGTTCTTTAATTGAGTTTGATTCGTAAACATGAAGTAACGGATTATTAAAGTTTAAATCAGAAGATGTGGACGTTCCTGATAGACCCCCCACAGGAATTCACCAAAAATGGTGTTCGTCCATGCAAACCATGCCCGGGTAAATGTTTCCGGGTGATCCTTTTTATAGGATTCATGCATGAAGCCAGTACCTGCGTGGCTCTTTTTCAGCCATGCAATACATTGTTTGATTTCCGCATCATCACTGCTGGTCAATCCCCTTGCTATTATGCTCAAAGGCCAGATCATATCCTGCTGCTCCACATGCGGGCCGCCTATGCCTTCACTCTCTTTACCTTTGTAGAAGTAAGGATTGTGTTCAGAAAGAACAAATTTACGTGTATTCTGATACACGGGATCGGTAGCTTTTACCGCATTGAGGTATGGCAGTGCGAGCAGGCTTGGCACATTTGCATCGTCCATCAGGTTAACGTTACCAAAACCGTCCACCTCAAATGCATAAATCTTTCCATAAACAGGATGTTCAACAATTGCATATTTCTGTATCGCTGTTTCCACTTCCAGTGCCAGAGCCGTCAGTTCTGCGGCTAAAGCAGTATCCTTATGTACTGCTGTCAGCAGTTCGGCAATCTGCCTTAAACTTACCACCGCAAAAAGATTTGACGGAACAAGGAAAGGGAAAATGGTGGCATCATCGCTTGGCCTGAACATCGAACAGATCAATCCTACAGGCTTTACCGGAAATCCATAACCCGCCATAGGCAAACTATCCGTAGGTTTTGCGGTCTCACGCTGAAAGGTGTAAGGCCCCAGACCTGTTTTACGCTGTTGTTCTTTGAAAGTTTTTACAATGAGCTGGATTGCACTCTTCCATTGTGCGTCAAACGGAGTTGCATCAGCAGTCAGCTTCCAATAATTATAGGCAAGCCTCATGGTGTAACACAGGGAATCGATTTCCCATTTGCGCTCATGGATACCGGGCTGCATTTTAGTGTGGTCGCTCTCCCACTCGCTTTTCTGTTCACCGGTATGGTAAAAAGCATTCGCATAGGGATCTTTGAGCACGTAAATAGTTTGTCGGTTAATTACTCCCGCAATCAGGTCCTTCAGCTTTACATCTTCTTTCATAAAAGAAAGATATGGCCATACCTGTGCAGAACTATCCCTGAGCCACATGGCATCGATATCACCTGTAATCACATAGGTATCAGGTTTTCCATTGCTCGTCGTATAGGTGACTGTGGTATCAAGCGTATTTGGAAGGCAATTATTAAACAACCAGCCCAATTCCTGATCAGTCACATTTTTCTGGAATTTTTTTATTGCTTTTTCTACAGCAGGACTGCTGAATTTTCTTTTGTTCAATGGCACCCTTACATTGGGATATGCCAGTTCAAAAGCACTCAGTTCCTTACTTAAAAGGAGCCCTGCGGTAAGCAGGCCGGTGTTGGTAATAAAGTCTTTTCTATTCATCTGTATTTGGTTTTTTGTTAGATAACAGGCTGGTTTTTCAGAACTGCAGCACTTTTGCCAACTTTACATCCGGAAGTAGCATAATAAAAAATGTAAACGTAGCATGGTACCATGATCCAGTAAGCCTGTTGCGGATTAACGATATCAGCTAATGCACCATAGCACAATGGAATCACTGCTCCTCCGGCAATTCCCATAATCAACAGGGATGACGCCATCTTTGTGAACCTGCCTACCCCATTTAATGCAAGCGGCCATATCGCCGGATATACCATTGAATTGGCAAAGCCCAATAAGGCGATAAACAGTACTGATACATAACTTGTGGTGAATATGGCCACAAGGGTCAATATCACACCTAAAGCTGCAAACCATTTCATTGCGTTTTCCTGGCTCAGATATTTTGGGATACAAACAATACCCACGAGGTATCCAAGGATCATTCCCAGTAATGTGAACGAGGTAAAGAACTTAGCAGTTGCCAGGGGTACTCCCTGATACGCACCATAACTGATTACGGTATCACCGGCCATTACTTCTACCCCTACATACAGGAACATGGTCAATACGCCCAGTAAAAGGTGAGGAAATTGAAATACGCTGGTTTTACCCGCTGTAGCTGCAGAAACGGCTTCATCTTCTTTATCCGCATCGATTTCAGGAAGCGTAGAAAAGTAGATTAATACCGCAAGTATCAGCAGCACAACAATGATCACTGCATATGGCAAAATCACCCTCGATGCCAGCAGGTTCAGTTCAGCAACTTTTGCCGCAGGGCTCATCGCTGCCAGGCGTGCATGGAAACCGTCAGCATCTTTCAATGCGATAGCACCTAAAATAATTGGTGCAATTGCACCTGCTACCTTATTACAGATACCCATGATACTGATCCTTTTTGCCGCACTGTCTGCAGGGCCTAAAATGGTAATATATGGGTTAGAAGCTGTTTGCAATAAGGCAAGGCCGGTACCCTGTACAAATAATCCGAGAAGGAAAAGTGCGTAGGTACGTGTAAGTGCCGCAGGGATAAAGATCAATGCCCCCACTCCCATTACCACTAAGCCCAAAGCCATCCCGTTTTTAAATCCGGTCTTGTTGAGCACGCTGGCGGAAGGAATTGCCATCACCAGATAACTGATGTAGAAGGCAAAAGCAACCAGGTAAGACTCAAAGTTATTGAGTTCACAGGCCAATTTAAGGTAAGGGATCAGCACTGAATTTAACCAGGTTACAAATCCGAATATAAAGAACAGTGCGCCGATAATAAATATCGGCTGTATTCCCTTTTTTACTGTTGTATTCATTTAATGATGTGAGATAAGGTTAAATTAGAATTTCCATTGCACAAAAGCTTCCATCGCTTCATATTCTGCCAGTCCCAGCTGATCATAAGCTTTAGCCGTTTCCTGCGTACGGTCTTCTGCCCTTACCCAGAACTCCCGGGAGTCTTCTCCAGGGAATACAGGAAGATCTTTCTGCGACTGGTGTTTGAAGATGGCCAGTCTTTTTCTTTCAACCTCCTGAGGAGAAAGCGGAACTGCCATTTCAATTTCATGGGTTTCAAATTCATGCCATGCACCTCTGTACATCCATAACCAGCATTCTTTTGTCCAGCTTTCGGTGGCGCGCAGCCTGATCATTGCCTCAACGATGATATTGAAACATACTTTATGCGTTCCATGCGGATCTGCAAAATCACCCGCAGCAAAAATCTGGTGTGGTTTTACCTGTTGTAACAGTTCCATTGTTTGCAGGATATCATCTTCATAACTTACATTTTTCTGGAATTTGCCCCTGTCATAGAAAGGAAGGTCCTGGAAATGGATACGTTCATCTGTCAATCCTGCGAACCTTGCACCTGCAATAGCTTCCCCTTTTCTGATCAGTTTTTTAACGGTACGGATTTCTTCAGGGTCAGTTTGATTTGGCAGTTTTTTGCTGATAAAATCACGCATTTCATTATAGGTAGCGCGCAGTTCAGAAGCAGTTTCTGATCTCGATTCTGCAAAGTCTATATTGAACTCCATGAACCTGAGCACATCATCATCCCATACAGCAGTATTACCTGAAGTCTGGTAAGCCACATGAACTTCATGCCCCTGGTCTGCAAGGCGGATAAAAGTACCGCCCATAGAGATCACATCATCATCCGGGTGCGGAGAAAAAATAACCACACGTTTCTGTGCAGGCTCAGCACGTTCAGGACGCTGACTATCATCAGCATTAGGTTTACCGCCCGGCCATCCGGTAATGGTATGCTGTAATTTATTAAAAATCTGAATATTGATATTATACACAGGACCGCGTTCTGTTGCCAGCTGCGCCATTCCGTTGTTATTATAATTATCTTCAGTTAATTTCAGAATAGGTTTATTGAGTTCTTTAGCCAGCCAAATTACCGCTTTGGTCACTGTAGCATCATTCCACTGACAGTCTTTTACCAGCCATGGTGTATCGAAGCGGGTAAGGGAAACTGCTGCATCTTTATCCAGGATAAACTCCACATTAGGAGAAAGCTGTAAGAAAGTTGCAGGCACATCAGAAGATAGCTCTCCTTCCACTGCTTTTTTCACAATCGAAGCTTTCTTCTCGTTCCAGGCCATCAGGATAATTTCCTTAGCTTTAAAGATGGTACCGATTCCCATCGTGATTGCTTTGGTAGGTACATTGGCCACCCCTCCAAAATCACGTGAAGCATCTCTCCTGGTCAGGTCGTCCAATGTAACCAAACGTGTTCCTGAGTTAGGTGCAGAACCCGGCTCATTAAATCCAATATGCCCTGTTCTTCCAATTCCAAGTAACTGCAGGTCAATACCGCCAAATCCACTGATTTTTTGTTCATACTTTAAACAGAAGTCTTCGATATCTTCCCTTGCCAGCTCACCATTAGGAATGTTGATGTTTTCAGGGGCAATATCGATGTGGCTGAAAAGATTTTCATTCATGAAACGGACATAACTCTGGTCCGCATCAGGTTTCATCGGATAATATTCATCCAGATTGAAAGTAACCACATTTGCAAAACTCAGTCCTTCTTCTTTATGAAGGCGTATAAGTTCTTTATAAACTTTAACAGGAGTGGCACCGGTTGCCAGACCCAATACAGCCTGTTCACCTTTTTCCTGTTTTGAAATAATGAGTGAAGCGATCCTTCTTGCTACGTCAACGCTTGCAGTTTGTTCATCACTGTACACGGTTACTGGCAACTTTTCGTATCGGGTCTCTTCCAATAAATTTAATCTGGACATGTTTGTTTTAGTATTAGGTTATCTATGGATTTATTTGGATTGTTTGTTCATTACCAGCGTAATTTGTTAATGTCAGCATAGGCATGGCGGCTCCTTTTTCAGGATTATACTCAATAATAACCTTTTTTTCTGCTCCCGGAAGAACGGAGAAGTAGTTATCATCATAAAAGACAGGCAATATCCTTTTTTTCGTTTTTGGATCTACAAGCGATATACGATTGAAGAAATTCACCGGGCCATTGGCAGCATTGGCTAAAGTTACTTCGATCTTTCCGTTTTTCAATTGTTTAGCTGAAGTTTTAAGTGCGGCAGGTTTCAGGTCGTTCAGTCCTGAGTACATTCCTTTTTCATCAGCCAGCCAGTATAAGTTATCGCTCAATACTTTTTTATTTTCATCCAGTAACTGCATGGAGAGGAATGATCCTTTTTTTGCAGCGAGCTGATCGATCATTTTTTTGAAAGAGCCGATTTTTTTGTGGCTTGACGGGTCCATAAAACAGAACACCTGAGTGATCAGCGTTTCCTTACCATCCATATCGTAAGATTTAATGGCCAGCATCAGATTGCGCCTGGCCTCAAATCCATTGTTTACCACATATACCATTCCGTCTTCCTGGTTGTACATGGAGTGCAGGGATTCACTTCCTGAGCGCAGGCCAAACAAACAGGCATTCGGGTCAAGGTAGTAATCATACATCTGTCCACGCATAGAAGTCCATGGATTTTGTGTTTTCCAGATGATCACACCTGTATACCACTCCCACATGTGTGAGCTGAAACCTTCCATCAGGCCTCTGTACTGGTTATAGTTTACCAGTTGCGCTTTGAGCGCGAAATCGCCGATGCTGGTTGGTTTACCATAAGGAAGGATATGGTCTTCATAACCTACACCCAGGTAATTGTGGTAATCCCATACAGAATCTGCTTTCTCTGAAGGGCCTTTTGGCTCGCGTTTGTCAACAGGGATAAACTGTGGTGCCACCAGGCTTTCTTTTGGCAGGATACGCTCCAGTGATTCCAGGTCTCCTACACCGACAGAACCTACTTCTGAGTTAAAAGGATAGGTTTTAGTATTCCAGAACGTAGAAATATTCTGGATACCATAAGGGCCGTCGCCGTTACCGCCAATCACATTTCTCGACATATCGTCTGAGTTTGAATAATCCACGAACCAGCGTGTCCCGTCCAGCTCAGGAAGTATTTTATCTCTCAATGGAAGAAGAATATCATCCGGTGGCGTAATCTCATTTCCGCCGCACCATACAGCCAGTGAAGGATAGTTTCTGATCATTTTAATGGCATCCGCAGCAGATTCCAGGAACAGGTTATGGTCATCCGGATATTTTCTGCGTGTCCACTGGTCTTCAGATTTCATGGGGTCTACCCAGCGGCCATTGGCGTCGCCAGACATCCAGAAATCCTGGAATACCAGCATACCATATTTATCACAGGCTTCATAAAATTCAGGACGCTCTACGAGTGATCCGCCCCAGATCCTGATCAGATTGAGGTTCATATCACGGTGATACCTGATTTCGGCATCATATCTTTCTTTTGTCAGGCGCAGCATGGCATCAGACATGATCCAGTTACCGCCTTTGATAAAGATTTTCTGTCCGTTTACGCTGATTTGTTTACTGCTGGTCACCGTGTTCCATTCAGTCTGAATTTCCCTGATACCCACACTTACCGTTTCGCTATCTGTAAGCATTGTATTTTTCTCCAGGAAACTGATTTTCAGATCGTAAAGATCCTGTTTACCATATCCTGCCGGCCACCATAGTTTAGGGTTTTTGAATACCAGGTCAGGAAATTTAATTTCAGCAGCACTATTAGGTTTAAGCAGTACACTCTGTGTTACCTTTTTACCGTCAATGGTGTAAGCCAGGGTGCCGCTTACTTCTTTAGCCGTTGCATTTTTAAGTTCTGCAGAAACTTTAATTACTGCCGGCTCCTGGATACCGTCAGCCTTTCTCTTACCGGGCACCAGTGTGATGACATGTGGGTTATCCACACTTACGGCACCTGTTCTTTCAATAAATACTTTATCCCAGATACCTGTATTTCTGTCCCTGATCGGGCGAATCCAGTCCCATCCGGCAGTATATTGTGAACCCACGCCGCGGGCGATTGTTCCATCGCCGCCCTGTCCTCCGTTCGGGTTACCTACCACATCCGGCGGATGTACAATTACGGCAAGCCTGTTTGTTCCGGTTTTGGAAAGCAGTTTTGTGATATTGAATGATTTTCTCAGGTACATTCCCTTAAAAGGTGCAGCATTTACCTTTTTACCGTTCAGAAAGATATCACAACTGTAATTGATCCCCCTGAATTTCAACCATACCTGCCCGTCAGCCGAAGGAACGGCTTCTTTAAAGTCCTTCACAAACCAGTACGTATAATAATCCCTCCCGGCAGTATATACATCCGGAATCAGGTTATTATTCATTCCAAAATATGGATCAGGTACTTCTTTGTTGACCAGCATGGTGGTCAGCACGGTTCCGGGCACAACAGCTTTTTTCCAGCCTGAGGTAGAGAACGAGCTGCTTGAAATATCAGTTCCCTGAGCTTTTACCTGGGTAGCTGGCGAACATAGCCAGCCCGAATTAAGTTCATACTGATCCTGGGCAAAGAGCTGTCCCGCCGTTGTCAGCACGACAAGCAATGTACACAGGTATTGAAGGGATTTAATTTTTTTAAACATTATAAATTGAATATAGTATTGAATTATTGTGTAACTGAATAAGGTCTGTCTGCTTGTTTGATACCAAATGTAGCAGAAGGTTTAGCACCCATATTGATGGTCATTTTACCTCCTTTGATCAGTTCACTGTGCATGATATATGACTTTGTATAAGGTTTGCCGTTCAGTGTGATCGACTGTATGTATTTATTTGCTTTGCTGTTGTTTTTTACAGAAAGACTGAACGTTTTTCCGTAGCCCACTTTCATGGTTGCTTCATCTACAACGGGACTGCCAAATACGTACATTCCGTTTGAAGGGTTCTCAGGATAAAAACCCAGGGACGAGAAGATATACCAGGCAGACATCTGACCAACATCTTCGTTCCCGCTCAGTCCATCCGTTTCGTCATGATAAAGGTTCTCCATAATGTACCTTACTTTGTCAGCCGTTTTATAAGGCTGGCCAACGTAGGCATACATATAGGTAATATGGTGACTTGGCTCATTGCCATGTGCATACTGGCCAATGAGTCCGCTGATATCCGGTGATGACTCAGCACCCATATCGCCTTTGGCTTCAAAAAGCGAATCCAGTTTGGCAGTGAATGGTTTTTGTCCACCCAACAGGCCGATCAGTCCCTCCACATCCTGTGGCACCATCCAAAGATATTGCCATGCATTACCTTCGGTGTAATCATCCTGGCGGTGAATAGCCTGGAAAGGATTAAAAGGAGTTCTCCAGGTATTGTTTTCAAAACGGCCTCTCATGAAACGCGTTTCTTTATCAAAATAGTTCTGGTAACTTTTACCACGTTTGGTCCAGTAATCATAATCAGCTTTATTGCCCCGGCTTTTAGCCACCTGTGCTACGCCCCAGTCGGCAACGGCATATTCAAGCCCCATAGCTACGGATTCTACAGTGCTGTCTGCCGGGATAAAACCATGTTTCTGTAACAGGTTCAGTCCGCGCTCTTTCCTCATGCCTGTAGCTTTCAGTGCCTCATAAGCAAGGTCTTTATCAAAACCTTTGATGCCTTTCAGATAAGCATCTGCAACAGCGATCATTCCCGGGTTACCTACCATACAGTCAGTTTCGTTGCCCATCAGGTGCCATACCGGCAGCCTGCCCTGCTGCTGATAAATTGCCAGCCAGGTATTGACCAGGTCTCCGGCTTTTTCACTGTTGATCAATGTCATTAAAGGCATCGCAGCTCTGTAAGTATCCCACAGGGAGAAAGTTGTATAGTTTGTGAACGGGGCATTTTTATATACTTTTTTATCTGTACCCAGATAATCACCGTTCACATCATTGAATACTGATGGGGCAATCATTGTATGGTATAAAGCAGTATAAAAGATTTTCATCTGTTTAGGATCACTACTCTTGATCACTACCCTGCTGAGTTCTTTGTTCCATTCAGCATCGGCTTTTGCTACCTGTGCTGCGAAGTTCCAGCCTGGTATTTCAGCTTTCATGTTGAGTTTTGCATTTTCCACACTAACCGGTGAAATTGCAACTTTCAAACTGATAGGGCTACCGTCTTTACTGTCAAATGTGGCAAGTCCCAAAACGCCCCTGCCCTTTAATTCCTTGCCATCTTTTACCGCAGTGCTGTCGGATACAGAGAAGCTTTTGATAGGTTTAGAAAAAACGGCAGTAAAGTAGATCCGCTGATCTGCTGCCCATCCCTTAGAATAGCGGTAGCCGGAGATCGTTGTATCATTTTCCTGACGGATATAGGTTTCTACCGGCGCATCCCATCCGATCCCTTGTTTCAGGTTCAGAATGATTTTCGGCTGCTGCCCTGCCGGGAAGGTATATTTATGAAAACCAACTCTTTTGCTTGCTGTCATTTCAGCTTTAATGCTGTAACGTTTAAGCATTACACTATAATATCCGGGTTTGGCCACTTCATCCTTGTGCGAGAACAAAGAAGTAAAACCACTATTCTCATCACCTGCTTTACCTTCGGTCAGTTTAACCTCACCCGTTACAGGCATGACAGAGATATCGCCAAGATCACCGATACCCGTACCGCTCAGGTGGGTATGCGAAATTCCAGTAATGGTGGTGTCACTGTAGTGGTAGCCAGAGCACCAGTCCCAACCAGTGGATATATTCCTGATGCCTAACTGAACTCCGCCAAAAGGCACATCTGCACCTACAAACACGTGCCCGTGCCCGCCTGTTCCGATAAAAGGGTCTACATATTTAGTGAGCTGGGCAACAGGTTTAGTTTGCGCCAATGTCTGTCCGCTGAGGGCGGCAAGGATCAGTGTACCGCCAAGCATCAAACTTTTAACAGGAAGATGAAGGCGCTGAAGAGTCATTTGAAACATAATTATAATTATTGTGCCGGGTATGAAAAGGCCAGCGCACCGTAAACAGAAGTATTATTTTTTATGGATTCCGGGATATGGACTTTCACTGTTGTTCCGTTCATTTCCCATTTCACTGGTTTGTTTGTATTGAGCATGATCATTTTGCTGCCTTTTTTTGGCGCATTGCCATTCCATTCAATTGTATTGGAAGGAAGATTGTCTTTGAAGCAGTAGATGGCATTTTTAGTCAGCTTATCTTTACTTTGCGTAAACCAGGTATTGCCCTGATGGTAATCAGGCGTAATCCTTGTTCCATAGATCGCTTTTCCATTAGCTTTCATCCATTTACCTATCTCTTCGAGACGTTGTGTGGCCACTTCAGGGAAAGTCCCATCCGGGGCCGGGCCAACACCAAGTAATAAACTTCCGCCTTTGGCTACTACCTCAGCCATTGAACTGATTACCACATTGGGAGTCTTATACTGGTCATTTTTCACAAATCCCCATGCGTTGCCCAAGGTCAAACAGCTTTCCCATGGATGGTCCTGCTGTGTTTTAGGTATGGTCTGCTCAGGAGTCTGATAATTCTCGTAAGGGCCATGTACGGTTCTGTCAACCATCAGCAGACCAGGCTGCGCCTCTCTTGCCATGGTGGCAATTTTAGGCATATCGATCTCCTGGTTCCATTCAGGAATGGCAGCGCCCCAGCTTCTTACCTCATCGTTGACGGTTTCCAGCGGACGTACCCATCCTCCGTCCAGCCAGAGAATATCTATTGATCCATAGTTGTGCATCAGTTCACCGATCTGGTTATAGGCAAATGTTTTAAACTGATTCCAGCGCCATGGGTTTTTTCTGATATCGTAATTTGTATTGCGGTCTGGGGTTGCATATTTTGACCACCAGAAATATTGAGAATGCCAGTCCGGTTTAGAGAAATAGGCACCGATCATAAAACCCTGTTTTCTGAATGAGTCGAAAACATATTTAGCTACGTCAGCTTTGGGATTATTGGCGAAGGGGCCGGTGGCAATGTTGAAGTCGGATTGTTTGGTATCAAACATCGAGAAACCATCGTGATGTTTGGTTGTAAAGATCAAGTATTTCATACCAGCATCTTTACCTGCTTTTGCCCATTGATCTGGGTTAAATTTTACGGGATTAAACTCTTTGCTTAAGCCCCAGTACCACTTTTTGTAATCTTCATAAGCTACAGTACTGTCCGGACGCTCGATCCAGCTTTCATTACAAAGTTCCCAGGATTCTATAATTCCGGGGACAGCGTATAGTCCCCAATGGATAAGCATTCCGAATTTCTGGTCCTGCCACTGATCTAATTTTGTTTTTACAGCCTGATCTTTTGGCCACTCATAAATTGTAGATTGCTGATGTACGCCATTCTGGGCCTGTACTTTTACAGATAGTAGTATTAAACATACAACTACCCAATTCATTTTTTTCATTAGAACTTATATTTTAGCAGTGATGAAACGAGAAGTCTCTGCTGATTTGTCAGCTTAATTATACGGTAAAAAGTGGTTCGGTATAAATAAGCCTGTAATATCTTAAAAAAAAAAGAAACAACTCCTACCGAAATACTATTATTTGAATTTTCATCAAAATAATTGCACAACGGCAGGAGTTCTTTCCATTTATTAGTTAGCTACGTCCCACCATACCCTTGAGGTAAGGAAGTCACCGCCAGTTAATGTTGCAACAGCAGCAAGATAGTTGGTGCCGTTAGCAGTTCTCTCCGTTTGAGGATAGATCATTCTTCTTGGGATTGTACCATTTGTTACATTTCCTGTGTAGTTTACCGGAGTAAGAACCGGGAAACCAGATCTTCTCCAGTTAGACCAGCTTTCGATGAAGCTAAATGTAGCATTCTCGTTTGCCCAGTATTGCTCGTTGATCATTTTTAGTTCCTGACCAGCAACCAATGGATGTGCAGCTGCAAAAGCAGTAGCAGTAGCAGCAGTAATTGTTGCTGCAGTATTGATTTGTGCCAATCCTGTTAGGGAAGCCGCTACAGCGTTTGAATAATGCACTGCAGCACCAGAACCTACAGCCCATCCACGGAAAGCAGCTTCAGCCAGTAAGAACTCAGTTTCAGCATAAGACAATGTGATGATCGGCGCATTTTGCTGGATAAAAACAGCTACTCTTGGTCTTGAATACTTACCAAGCGGAGCATCCGCATCGGTGGCGCTTGCTGCCGGGCTTGTACCCGGATAGCCAGCTGCTCTTGCGATGTTGGTTGCACCTTCACCAAGGTCATAGCCGTTTGGCATGCCCACCTGAACACTTGCAGTATTATCACCTGCTAAACCACTGTTTCTGTTGTTTGCAGCACCTGTAGCTGAAACTTCAGCAATAGCGCTGATACGCGGATCATTTGTAGCTTTAAGAAAGTTGATGAAAGTCTGGCTCCATCTCACTTGCTGGAAATCGTCAGTCACCAATAATGCACCAGTACTTGCATTTCTTGTATCGTCGTAGTTACCATCAGTTTTGAAAACCATGTTATCATCATTGCTCGCCATTAAACCACCAGTATAAGCTCTTTCAGCCCATGTTTTAGCTGTCGCAGCGTCAACTTTAGTTAAGCGCATAGCTAATCTCAGCATCAGTGAGTAACCAGCTTTTTTCCATTTTGCAACATCACCACTGAAATAGACATCACCTGTTACCGTTCCGGCAGCCGGATCTAGCGCAGTAATTGCAGTTTGCAGGTTGGTCAATAATGCAGTGTAGATAGCTTGCTGACTGTCATATTTAGGAGTAACATTTCCTGCCTGGGCCATTAACGCTTCAGAGAAAGGAACTGCTCCGTAAGCATCTGCAATCCTTTGGTATAAGAAGATCTGATTGATCTTTGCAATCTGGATTACATTTTTGAATTTGCTGGCATCCTGTGTATTAGCCACTTTTATAGCCTGGTCCAGTTTACTCAAAGCTGTATAACCTTCATTCCAGATTCTTGCCTGGTATCCGATCGTACCACTTGTATTTACGTATTTATCACCATTACCATAGTAACCTAATGTACTTGCCAGACCCTGGATTGCCATAGATTGATATAATAATTGAGTATAACCAGTATTTGCGTATCCAAGCTGACCTGAAGTTAACAGGAAATTAGGATCTGTATTTGCACCTGTACCAGCTTTCGGGTCAGTGTTTGTTTCGCCCAAATGCTCTTTGGAGCAAGAGGAAGTAAGCACTACCGCAGAGAAAGCAAGGTATATTAATATTTTTTTCATAGCTGTCTATTTAAATTTGAAGTTAACATTGAAACCGTAGGTCCTGGTGAAAGGCAATGCACCGCCTTCTACACCTGCAAGGGCAACCTGTGAAGAGAAAGTATTCTCAGGATCGATGTTATCAGTATGTTTCATGATGGTGAACAGGTTACGTGCAACAAGATTAACACTTATCGAAGAGAATGGCAGTTTACCAAGCATCTTTTGTTTGAAAGTGTAACCTGCAGTTACCTGACGGAATTTGATGAAACTACCGTCTAAAACAGCCAGGCTGTTTACATTTTGCATTAAGCCGGTGTAATAGTTCTGAGCACTTACATTCGTTGTGTTTACTGAACCATCTTCTTTTACACCCTGGGCAACAACACCACCATCACGACCTGGCAAAGTAGCTTTGTTTAATCCATAAGTATAAGAGTAGAATTCTGTTGCAGACAGGATTTTGTTACCAAACCTGTAGTCAATCAGGAATCCCAGGTTCCAGTTTTTGTATTGGAAATCGTTATTAAAACCACCATACATTTTTGGAAGACCTGATCCCTGTGGCTTAAGATCACCACGCAATGGAATACCGTTTGCACCAATCACAATGTTTCCGTTAGCATCATATTTATAATCATATGCCATGATCTGAGCTACACCGTAACCCTGAACAACACCGATATAAGCATCACCCGGTCTGTAAGTACCTGTATTCAGCGGAGCGTTTGTTCCACCGTCAATGTTTAATACTTCTGTTTTAACATTAGTGAAGTTGAAGCTTGAGTTCCAGCTGAAATCATCAGTTTTTATTGGAGTACCGCTTAACATCACCTCAACACCTGTATTTTTGGTAGATCCTAAATTCACGTATCTCGACTCAAATCCTGAAGCTACAGAAGTAGTTGCTTTTACAACCTCTCCTTCAGTTTTTCTTCTGAAGAATGCCGCATCAACACCAATCCTGTTATTCAGGAATTTTAATTCTGTACCTACTTCAATCTCTGATAAAGAGTATGGTTTAAGGTTAGCATTTGGCAAAATATTGCTGAAGCCGGCCGTAGTGGTACCATTAAGTGAGTTTCCGATCGTGTAATATTGCTGGGTCAGATAAGCATCTGCCGGCTCACCACTTGTTTTAGCATAGGATGCACGTAATTTACCAAAGCTTAGGGGCTCCCATTTAGTCAGTTGTGAGAAGATAAAACTGGTTGAAACTGATGGTGTAAAAATACTGTTCTGATCAACAGGCAGCGTCGAGAACTGATCGTAACGACCTGTAGTACTTACAGTAAGTAAGTTTTTATAGGTGAAATCGGCAGTATAGTATGCAGATGGAGTTTCTCTCGAGTTATAATCGTAGTTGATATTTCTCGTTTTAACGTTTGTAGCTGTGTACAGGTAAGGAATGATAAAGCTGTTACCGCTTGAACCAGTTTGTTCATAGGTAGCTTTACGGTAGTTAGCTCCTGCACTGGCATTCACAGTGAAATCCTTCACTACTTCTTTATTGAAACTTAACAATACGTCAGTGTTCATCTCTGTTCTCTGCGCCTGGGTCAAACCGTTTAACTGACCTAAACCACCATTAGAGTAAGCTGTACCATAAGGAGTTACCGAAAGTGCGCGGTCATTTGTAAGGTCATAACCTAAACGTGCCTGTAATGACAGATAGCTGGTGAAAGCATATTTTGTAGATACCGCTGTAATGAAACGTTTACGGGCATTGTTATTGACCAGCTGACTGGTTACAAAGTAAGGGTTAGTTACATAAGAGTTATCGTTCCAGCTCATTTCAGCACCTGTTACAGAGTTGAATCCCGGAGCTAACGATCTTACATCTAAACTTGTTGGCAGGAATTGAACCGCATAGTTGGCGTTCAATGGTGAATCACTCAAATAAGCTTTGTTTTTATCCTGCTGATCAATATAGTTCGCAACCAGGTTGAAAGATAGTTTGTCAGTCAGCTGCTGATTGGTGCTGAAGTTGAAAGTTTTTCTTACCAGTCCGCTGTTAGGCAATACTGATTTGGCATCCAGGTTAGCTGCAGAGAAACGGTAAGTTCCTTTTTCGCCACCACCTGCTACCGAAACACTGTTAGTGAAACTTGGTGCAGTACGATAGAAAGTACTTACATTATTGGTAACAGCTGAATATGGGTGAAGAAGACCGTCAGCAGCAATAGTTTGCGCGCCGTCTAATTTCTCTCCCCATGAATACAGGCCAGAGCTGATCGCAGAGTTTTGATTGGTTGGTCTTGCACCTTGTTGTCCCTGACCGTACTCGTATTGATAATCAGAGTTATCTACTGCTTTATCAAACTGTAAGTTGGCATTGTACTCAATTTGTACTTTACCTTTTTTACCGGTTTTAGTGGTGATGTTGATTACACCGTTTGCAGCTCTTGCACCATATAATGCAGATGCTGTAGAACCTTTCAGGACAGTCATGCTTTCCACATCATCAGGATTGATGTTGCTGAAACCATCACCACCATCAGATCCACCGTACTGGCCTGCACCCGTTCCTCTCTGAGAGTTGTCGATAGGCACACCGTCAATAACGATCAATGGAGTTGTACTGCCGGTAAATGAAGTTGCACCACGGATGTTTAACCTTGCAGACGCGCCAGGGCCACCACTTGTACCACCTACACTTAAACCTGCCACACGGCCGCTTAATGAGTTGGCAATATTGGATTCCCTTGCTTTGTCCATCGTTTCACCACCAACCTTAGTTACAGAGTAACCTAAAGTTTTTTGGTCTTTAGTGATACCTAAAGCAGTAACAACAACCTCATTCAGGTCATTTGCATTTGGTTTGATACTTACATTAATGGTAGTTCTGCCATTTACAGGGATTTCCTGCGGAGAATAACCAATGTAAGAAACGATCAGGATAGCATTGTCAGGAACGCTCAGCGAGAACATACCTTCACCATTTGTAGTTGCTCCGCCTTTACCGCCTTTGATCTGGATAGAAGCACCAATTACCGGTAAACCAGTTTCATCAGTTACTTTACCTTTTACTACGATATCAGCTGCTTTTTCTCCAACCGGTACAATCACGATCAGGTTATTTGCAAGCATATTGTAAGTGAAACCAGTATTCTTAAGGGTCTCATTTAAAATAAAAGGAACATCTTTATCAGTCACATCAATGCTGATAGATTTTCCTGCAGGGATTTTACGGTTACTGAACATGAACCTGTAATCTGATTTGGCTTCAATTTGTGCAAGTACATCAGTAAATTCTGCAGAGGTCACTTTTACAGAGATTCTCTTTTGTGAGTATACACCGGCAACTGCACTTAAATTAAGTGTAAGCAGCAGTCCGCATGTAACTTTAATTATGGCCATTGACTTTGCTGGCGCATTTTTAGGTACTGCGCGTTTTAAGCGCGATAAAAATTTCATACTAGTTATAGTTAGCGTGATCATTCAAGCTTCCGTCAGGAAGTTAAAAAATAGACAATTGGGTTTTTTGCTCGATTGGGAATGGATTTACTCCCGCATGTCATTGCTACGTGGAAATCTCTCTCATATGTTCTGGGTTAGTTATTATTGTTTCGTTTATCATTAGTTGTTATAATTAAAAAATTCTGATTGCAGAATCGTTAATGGTATAATTAAACTTTTCTGTTAACTGGAGCGCTTTCAGTGCCTCCCCGATATTTTCTTTTTCTATAATGCCGGTAAATCTTAGTTGTTTTGGATTCTCGCTGTCGAAGCTGATATCTACATTGTACCATCTTTCCATGCTTCTGGCCAATGTTGAGAAATCTTCATTTTTGAAAGTGAGTTTATTATCTGTCCAGGAGGTCTCTATTATCGTAGCATGATCAGGCTTAAAATAAGTCAGCTGTCTCATGGATGTATCCATATCTGTACTGGTCAGGGCAACCCTCCTATTATCACTACGAAGATTTCTAAACACAAGTTTTTGTGAGGGTTTTAAATAGATTTGCTTCTTTGATAGATTATTTAGGGTAACTGTAATTGCGCCATGTAATAATGTAGTTTCAGTAAGGCTTTCATTAGAGTAAGCTTTTACATTAAAGGTTGTGCCCAGTACTTTAATATCCATATCTTTTGTATGGATGATAAAAGGATGTGCTGCATCTTTGCTCACATCAAAAAAAGCTTCTCCAATTAAAAACACCTCTCTGGTAGAATCAGAAAAGTGAGCAGGATATTCTAGCCTGCTGTCAGCATTCAGCCTGATCTCCGTTCCATCTGTTAACGTAAAGACAGAGCGCACTCCTTTAGGTGTCTCTTTGATAATCAGTTCTTTTCTATAGGTCAAAAAACTATGGTACACAAAAAAGGTACAGCATACCATTAATAAGACTGCAGCTGATTTAGACATCCAGTTAAATAATGGAGCAGCCGGCAATTCTTCATCAGCAGCATAAATGTATTCCATTTGTTCAGGCATATGCTCCTCACCTGTTTCACCATTATCTATCTTCTGCTGGATTTTCCTGAAAAGCGCATCACTGTCATACTCCACCTTATGGCTGTTTGACCAGTAAGCCCTCATCAGATCTTCCTCTTTCCTGTCATAAAACGGTTCTCCACGTAAATAGATTAATTCGCGCTTTTCATCCACTGTGATTTCTCCAGTCAGATCTTTGGTAAGCAACTCAATAAACCTATCTTTTTCCATTCAGTATTCTTTTAAGAGCGTTCACATATATAGACACGGATCTTTTATAAAATGCTTACAGGAAATGAAAATAAATTCAAATAGATAGTGTATTTATGACACTTAGACTGATTTTTAACCTTAAAAATTACCGGTAATATCTTTTTCGTTCAAAAAGAACAAGTCTGAAGGGGCATTTTTTAATAAAAAACGGCAGAAAATAATAAATCAACACTTTTGATGCCCAAATACATTTACTAAATTGGTGAAATACCATCCCACGGATACGTTTTTAACATATTTTATCTCAAAAACGATATCAATCTCTTGAAATTATCATCAAAAGCATTAAAATGAAGACATATGCTCAGATGGAAAATTAAGGTATCCACTATCGGGGGCTGGCTGCTGCTGAAACGCAGCAGAAGGAGCCGATAGGTTATACCTGATTTTTTTAGATCATAGAAGTGGGTTTTACAGGCCACCTCGCTACAGAGCGTACACTCAGAAAAAGACTGACCTGGTATAGCTGCCTTCTTCTGCGCTTCAGCAGCAGGCACCAGCAATATCAGGTCAATCTTTTTCCAACGAAGCCAGATGATCTTAGAAAACTATAGGAATAAAATTAACTACTATATATAAGTAGGTATTATACAAACTTCGAGAAGAAGTTCTTTACGGTAAGGTACGGGCTCATCTCTACACTGAGTTTTTTCATTGCCCTTAACACCTGCGTCTGTACCGTTTTGTGTGAAATGTTCAGGATTTCTGCAACCTCTTTATATTTCATGCCATCTTCCTTTACCAGCTGGAAGATGATCTTACATTGTTGCGGAAGGGTATCGATGGCCTGATCGAGTTTAAAGAACAGCTCTTTTCTTTCTATTTCTGCTTCAGGGTTACTATAAGCTACAATTTCGCTATGGCTATCTTCAATCTGAACCAGCTGTACAGCGGCGTGTTTCCTCAGATGATTTAAAGACCTGTTTTTGACAGAAATAAAAATATAGGTTTCCAGGTTCTCTACATCAAGCATTCTGATGCGCTGGTTCCAGAAAGTTACAAAAACATCCGCAACTATCTCTTCTGCTATTTCCTTTTTATTAACATACAGCTCACAGAACTTTATCAGCCGGGTATTATAGACAAGAAAGAATTGTTCAAATGACTTATGATCATTTTCACATGCTATTTTAGTCCATAATTTCTTTATTTCAAGTCCTTTTTCTATCAAAATAGGTATGTTAAATCGTTTTATCAACTTCGTAAACTGAATTTATGATTTATATATTATAAAATCAACCTTATCCGGTGTTTACACAAAATGTGTCGGCGAATTGACCGTAATATGGCAAAGCGCAGGTGCAATACAGACTTTAACAACCCACATACAGCACTTTCTGAATATTTCAAACAGAATTAAGCAATAAAAGCCAATTACAATGCAACACAAACATACATAACTGTCATCAAACTATACAAAATAAACTGGGCCTGCGAGTTCAAACCAGCAGGCCCAATTTATTTTAAATAGCTCAATAGCTATAGATTATTAAAACGCTTAATCACTTAAGATAGTATTTTTACTTCATCTTCTTTGGCAGCCAGGTAACGCTCAGCATCCAGTGCTGCCATACATCCTGATCCGGCAGCCGTAATGGCCTGACGGTAATAGTGATCCTGCACGTCGCCACAGGCAAAAACACCTTCAATATTTGTTTTTGTAGATCCCGGAATAGTTTTCAAATAACCGGTATCATCCATTTCCAGCCATCCCTTGAACATATCAGTGTTAGGCTTATGACCTATGGCAACAAAGAAACCTTCAACTTCAAGATCCGATTCAAGACCAGTCTGGTTATTATGAATTCTCAGACCGGTAACATTCTTACCATTCCCTAATACTTCTTTCGCTTCAGAATTATAAATCACCTCTATATTAGGTGTATTCAAAACGCGGTTTACCATTGCTTTGGAAGCCCTGAATTCATCACGGCGAACAAGCATATATACTTTTTTGCATAATTTAGCCAAATATGTCGCCTCTTCAGCAGCAGTATCTCCTGCGCCCACGATAGCTACATCCTGGTTCCTGAAAAAGAAACCATCACATACCGCACATGCCGAGACACCGAAACCGTTGTAATGCGATTCACTTGGTAAGCCCAGCCATTTAGCAGTAGCACCTGTGGAAATAATAACTGTATCGGCAGTAATCGTTTTGATCTCATCCACTACCACTTTGTGTGGCATTGAAGAGAAGTCTACTGAACTTACATAACCAAAACGGATATCTGTTCCGAACCGTTCTGCCTGCTTGCGGAAATCCTCCATCATTTCAGGCCCCATTACACCGTTGGGATACCCGGGAAAATTATCAACATCCGTAGTCTGTGTGAGTTGTCCCCCAGCTTCCATACCGGTATATAATACTGGTTTGAGGTCTGCTCTTGCAGCATAAATTGCCGCAGTATATCCCGCAGGGCCCGAACCAATGATAAGGCATTGAACGTGTTCTATTTCTTGAGTAGTGTCCATAATATATTTTCTATGATAACCCTGGAGATGTTGCATTTACCTATGCATTAAAAATTACCCTGGGTTAATTGATATACAAAATTAAGCTTTAATATGAGATGCGCAAAACGTTGGCCTTCTTAATTGATATTTTTGCGCTGCGACTGCTTATCACGGAGTTTTCTGCCGCTGACCGAAGAGATCAGTTTATCATCAACATATTCATCTTCCTGTTTACCGCCACGCAAAGCCCAGGTGCCATTTTTCTTCCCGCCACTATAAAGACCGGAGATCTGCACCTGCCCATTGTTCTCGTACGACTGGTACAGGCCATTTAATTCTCCCTTCACATAAGTAGCCATCTGCTTCACTTTTCCATCCGCATAAAAACTCAGCCATTTGCCAACCCGCAGCCCATTGATATATTTGCCGCTCAGCACAACATACCTGGCTTTACCATTGATTTCATAGCCTAAGTTAGTGTAGTTATTATCAGGAGTAATCCAGTCATAATACACAAACTGTCCGTGAGGTATCTGCAAACTATCATCTTTGAAAGTTCCGGACGTAAGCAGCACACCATCAAAATCAAACTTTTTGAAGGTATATACAGTATCGCCTTCCACCTTGCCGAAAACAGCATAGTTCATGGCCAGTGTGGAGTCTGCCACAATACGGTCACGTCCATCCAGTAAAATCGTTTTAACCTGGCTGTAAGTATTATTTATGCCACCTGCGAATAGCAGGAAACAAAAGACTATTCTCTTCATAATAACATCAAATTTAGCAACTAGGTCTGGATAATACCGACATTGAATTGTCTTTTTATTGGCGACTGATTAGCGGCTTCAATTCCCATAGAAATCACCTTACGTGTTTCCAGCGGATCAATAATTCCATCTACCCATAACCTTGCCGCAGCATAATACGGAGTAGTCTGACTATCGTATCTTTCAGTGATTTCTTTGAGCAATTCTGCTTCTTTGTCCGGGGAGACAACTTCCCCCCTGGCTTTCAGCGAAGCTGCCTGGATCTGCAGTAACGTTTTTGCCGCCTGAGATCCACCCATCACTGCAATTTTGGCCGTTGGCCAGGCATAAATCAATCTTGGGTCGTACGCTTTACCGCACATCGCATAGTTGCCGGCTCCATAGGAATTGCCGATCACAATAGTAAATTTCGGAACTACAGAATTGGCTACCGCATTCACCATCTTCGCCCCGTCTTTGATGATCCCGCCCTGCTCAGACCTGCTGCCAACCATAAAACCTGTAACGTCCTGCAGAAATACCAGCGGGATTTTCTTCTGGTTGCAGTTCATGATAAAACGTGCGGCTTTGTCTGCACTGTCGGAATAGATTACTCCGCCAAACTGCATCTCTCCTTTTTTAGACTTGACAACTTTTCGCTGGTTGGCTACGATACCGACAGCCCAGCCGTCAATTCTCCCCAGTCCGCAAATGATGCTTTGTCCATATTCCTTTTTATATTCTTCAAATTCAGATTCATCTGTGAGGCGGTAAATAATTTCATGCATATCATATTGTTTCTCCCTGTTTTCAGGAAGCAAACCATAGATCTCTTGTGGGTTGAGCTTTGGCGGCGCAGGTTTGATCCGGCTGAAACCGGCATTTTCCGGCTGCCCCAGCATGCTCATGATATTTTTTATGCTATCCAGGCAGGCCTGGTCGTTCGGATGTTTATAGTCGGTCACTCCTGAGATCTCACAATGTGTGGTAGCACCGCCCAGGGTTTCATTATCGACCTCCTCTCCGATTGCTGATTTCACGAGATAAGATCCCGCAAGAAAAACTGAGCCTGTACCCTCAACAATCATTGCTTCATCGCTCATGATCGGCAGATATGCACCGCCGGCAACGCATGAACCCATAATAGCGGAGATCTGTACGATCCCCTCGGCAGACATCATGGCATTGTTTCTGAACATTCTTCCGAAATGCTCCTTATCCGGGAAAATTTCATCCTGCATGGGCAGATATACGCCGGCACTGTCAACAAGATAAATGACCGGCAAACGATTTTCCATGGCAATTTCCTGCGCACGAAGGTTTTTCTTGGCCGTCATCGGGAACCATGCACCGGCTTTCACCGTTGCATCATTAGCAATGATCATACACTGCCGGCCGGATATGTATCCAATACCACTAACCACCCCTGCAGAAGGGCAACCTCCCTGTTCAGCATACATCCCTTCGGCAGCAAAAGCCCCTACTTCCAGGAATTCTGTACCTTCATCAATGAGATAACTGACCCTTTCCCTTGCCAGCATTTTGCCTTTTTCTTTTTGTTTTGCCGCACTTTTCTCTCCACCACCTTTATATATTGTCTTCAGCCGGGTTTTTACTTCGTATACCAGCTGTTTATTGATGTCTTCGTTTTTATTGAATTCGATATCCATAAAGGCAAGATAAAAGTAATCTGTCAAATTAGAGAGAATCAAATATAATTTTCCCGGGACAAAAAGGGCTTATTGTACGTTGTACACAGTATCTGTCAAAGTATTCCAGTTCGTATACTGTTCGTATCATGGCTGGGTTTTGTTAATGGTAAAGCTAAAGTTTCATTATCATCCAACTATACTTAGACTATACCATGTATACCCCATGTATACCCCAACCATACCCTAAATCGACCCCATGTTTACCCTTGGAGTCAACTTGGGGTCGATTTAGGGTATGGTTGGGGTATACATGATATAGTTCAGGTATAGATTGGCATTAGCTAACCTTTAGCTTTAGCACGGGCAGTGTACGAACAAGGTACGAACAACATATAACCATCTAAATCAGATCACGATCCTTATACCAGACAGGATCAGGTACAGAAGAGAAAGCTTTCATCTTTTCAAGCAGTTCTAAAGGCTGATCAGAATTGATGACAAGCGCTCTGTTATTTGGTTTCAGCATACGCTGCTCAACCATCACATCCATCTGGGCGAAAAGGTGATCATAGAACCCATTCACATTTAATACGCCAATGGCTTTTTGGTGAAGCCCCAGCTGCAGCCAGGTCAGCACTTCAAAAAACTCTTCAAGTGTTCCAAAACCTCCCGGCAGGATCATAAAGCCATCAGCGAGGTCGGCCATTTTCTGTTTGCGCTCATGCATATTTTCGGTAACAATCAGCTCGGTAACCTCCATGTGGCCCACTTCCAGGTCGAGCAGGAACTGTGGGATTACCCCGGTTACCTGTCCCTTATTTTTCAGCACTGCATCAGCAATAATTCCCATTACGCCTACGCTTCCGCCACCATATATTAAACGGATCTGCTGGTCTGCAAATGCTGCTGCAAGTTCTTCTACTGCTTTAAGCAACACAGGGTCGCCATTAAAGTTGGCGCCACAATACACACAAATTGACTTCATAAATAGAGAGATAATTTAGGTTAAAAATAAAAAATCATCTCAGCGCCCTGAGGCATGAGATGATTTCAGTAGCATTATAAATGACAGATTAACGTGAATAGTTTGGTGCTTCTTTAGTGATAGAAATATCATGCGGATGGCTTTCTCTCATTCCGGCAGCAGTGATGCGGACAAACTTAGCAGCCTGTAACTGTTCAATTGTTGCAGCTCCGCAATAATGCATCCCTGCTCTCAGTCCACCCACATACTGATAAATCACTTCAGCCAGCGTGCCTTTATAAGGGACACGGCCTACAATACCTTCAGGAACAAGTTTGGTCACCACATCTTCGTCATCCTGGAAGTAACGGTCTTTAGACCCAACCTGCATCGCTTCAACAGAACCCATACCGCGGTAAGATTTAAATTTACGTCCTTCATAGATAATTGTTTCACCCGGAGATTCTTCTACTCCTGCAAATAAAGAGCCGGCCATAATTGAGCTTGCTCCGGCTGCGAGTGCTTTAACGATATCCCCTGTTTGTTTGATACCACCATCGGCAATGACAGGAATTCCTGTGCCTTTTAATGCCTGGGCACATTCATACACTGCATATAGCTGAGGTACTCCCACACCTGCTATGATCCTGGTGGTACAGATAGATCCTGGCCCGATACCTACTTTTACAGCATCTGCACCTGCCTCTGCAAGTGCCCTTGCTGCATCAGCAGTAGCGATATTACCAGCGATGACCTGCAACTCAGGGAAACGTGCTTTAATCGCCTTTACCATATCGATCACCCCTTTGGAATGTCCGTGTGCAGTATCAACGGTAACTACATCCACACCGGCCTGAACAAGTGCAGCAACGCGGTCGATATTGTCGGCAGCAACGCCAACGGCAGCACCAACTCTTAACCTTCCGCGCTCGTCTTTACAAGCCTTTGGGTAGTTTTTATATTTCTGGATATCTTTGAAAGTGATCAGACCGGCAAGATGTCCATCTTTGCTGATCACAGGAAGTTTTTCAATTTTATAGTCCTGAAGGATTTCTTCAGCCTGGATCAGCGTAGTGCCTTCAGGAGCGGTGATCAGGTTTTCGCTGGTCATCACTTCAGATACCGGGCGCTGCATATCTTTTTGAAAACGAAGGTCGCGGTTGGTAATGATACCTACCAGTTTATTGTCTTTGTCAATAACAGGGATACCACCGATTTTATATTTGGTCATGATCTGGAAAGCATCTGAGATCACTGCGTCTGCACGAAGTGTTACAGGGTCCTGGATCATTCCGCTTTCTGAGCGCTTCACTTTGCTGACTTCATCAGCCTGGCGCTCAATGCTCATATTTTTGTGCAGTATACCGATACCACCAGCCTGGGCAATGGCAATAGCCAGTCCAGCCTCAGTAACAGTATCCATCGCAGCAGATACTATAGGTACGTTGATACGGATTTTTTTGGTCAGGTAACTTCCGGTGTCTACATCACGTGGAAGAACTTCAGAATAAGAAGGAACTAATAATACGTCATCGTATGTAAGGCCTTCAGCAATAAATTTTTGGGGATCGAGTTGCATAGCAAATAATTAGGAGTTATTACTTGCCGGGCAAAGGTACACAAATTATTGCCAATCCGAAATACTTTTCAGTTATGAAAATAATATGAGGCCAAACTGACAATAATCAGGGAGGCCATGAAAGCAAAAACAGTACTGGCTAATTGAATCAGCCAGTACAATTTTATTTTTTACCCACGATCACTTTCGTAAACTCTTCCGTATTCAGATATTGATTAGCCAGGGCTTTCAACTCTTCAGGGCTGATCGATTTTACCGTTTTGATATAGTTATCATAATAGTCATAACTCAATCCGGAGAAATAGATATTCTTGAACTTATCAGCATGAGAAAAGGCATTTTCCAGACTGCCCAGCATTGAGCCCAACATGTAGTTTCTGACCAGGTCAAGCTCCTCATCTGAAACCAGTTCGGATTTCAGCAGACTGATCTCTTTTTCGATTTCGTTCAGTGCACTGCTGCACACATCAGCTCCTACCTCTGTCGCGATGAAGAAGTATCCTGAGTCTTTCATCGATACGATGGCAGAGCCGATGCCATAGGTATATCCTTTGTCTTCACGGATGTTGGCCATCAGCCTGGAGCCAAAATAACCGCCCAGCAGGCAGTTCATGACCTGGAAAGCCGGGAAATCAGCATGCGTCCTGTTTATGCTCCTAAAGCCCATCCTGATTGCAGATTGTATGGCTTCAGGACGTTCAATAAATATTTCGCCTGTTACAGAGGAATCAAAAGAGAAATGATTGATTACAGATGCATCCTTATTGCTCCATTCTTTGCCAAAAATACCATTCAGAATATTAAATTCCGGTTCTTCAAATTTCCCTGCAACAAAGATTGTACAGTTCTCAGGTTTGTACGCTGCGCTGAAATAGGTGGTAAGTTCCGCTCTCTGTATTGCCTGATAGTCCTCTACTTCAATGTTAGAACCATAGGCAGAATTTCCAAAAATGGCATTAGCGAAGTTCTTTCTTGCGATAAAGTCGTTTTTCTGCAGGCTCACCTTTAAGGATTGCTGCTGATTTTGTTTGAAAATATCAAGTTCCTGTTGGGGGAATATACTTTCATTCAGTACAGACCACAAAATTGGCAAAACAGCAGCAAGGTGTTTATTGAGCGTATATATTTTAATGCTGGACTGATCAGCACCATAATCAGTTTGAAGAAAGGCGCCGTAATAATCTACCTGGTCGGCAATCTGTCTTGCGCTCAGCGTTTTGGTTCCATTGTTGATCAGGTGGCTTACAGCAATCGCCTGCAGGGGAGTAGATTCTTTCCAGTTTACGTTTTCAAAAACCAGTTCTATGCGAACCAGCTCCTGTTTACCCGCATTGACGGTAAAAACCTTGATCCCATTATCCAGTTCCTGTTTTTGAGGAGATATAAAATTGATTTCATTTACCTGTTTAGACTCAGGTATTAGTGTACGGTCAAGCATTGTCAGATGTTAAATAATATAAAGTTGAACATTGCTCTCTAACGAAAGTCTTTTTTGCAGCATCATGTATTTTCAAGGCATCAACAGCGAGATACTTATCGATCTCGGTATTTAAACCTGCTGCATCGCCCAGTAATTCATAATAAGCAAGGTTCATGGCTTTGTCCAGCAGGCTCATTTCTGCGAATACCATAATAGATTCCGATTTGTTCTTCACTTTGGTCAGCTCGGTTTCTGTCACCTCTTCGCTCGAAATTTTAGTCAGTTCAGCCCAGACTGCGGCCTCAGCAGCTTCCATAGCTACCCCTTCGCTCAGTTTACCTTCAATGATAAACAAACCCTCATCCATACTGCTGGTAATGTAGGCATGGATATCGCTAAACAATTGCTGTTCTTTCAGCAGGCTATTGTACAGTCTTGAAGACTGGCCCTGTGACAGTATATCGGCCATCAGATCGTATGCCTGATAGGTTGCATCCCTGCGGGCAGGCATTTTAAAAGCCATATAAAAAGCATTTAGCGGCACTTTAGCAACAACAGTTTCCTTACGTTCACTGGTTTGTACCGGCTCTTTTGGCAAATCCCTCAGATATTTATGACCAGCAGGAATTGGCGCAAACCATTTTTCTGCCAGTACTTTTACATCTTCAGTTTTTACATTGCCTCCTACAACAAGGATCGCATTCTGAGGGTTATAGTGTTTCTTGAAAAAAGCTTTCACATCTTCCATTGAAGCGTTTTCTATTTGCGCCAGGTCCTGCCCTATGGTAGCCCATTTGTAGGGGTGCTTCTGATAGGCAAGCGGCCTGAGTTTAAGCCATACATCGCCATAAGGCTGGTTCAGGTACCGCTGTTTAAATTCTTCGCAAACTACATTGCGCTGGGTTTCCAGGCTTTTCTCCGAAAACGCAAGGCTCAGCATCCGGTCACTTTCCAGCCAGAAAGCAGTTTCGATATTTGTAGCCGGTAAGGTGATATAATAATTAGTGATATCATTGCTGGTGAACGCATTATTCTCACCTCCTACTCTTTGGAGGGGCTCATCATAGCTGGGTATATTTACCGAGCCACCAAACATCAGGTGCTCAAAAAGATGTGCAAATCCGGTTTTATCCTCATCTTCATCCCTGGCTCCCACATCATACAGAATATTTAATACGGCCATGGGCGTGGTATCATCTTCGTGTACAAGAACGCGAAGGCCATTAGCTAGTGTAAAACGATTGAAATCTACCATAAAAAATTTATAATTCTGCCAAATATAAGCATAATGATTTTGGCTAAATGTGCTAAATATTCCAGATGTGCCAAACACTTTTTGACACAAAAAATTTACTCCTTTTGGGCTTTAACGCTGTAATGTGATAATCTTGTGAAATAAAAACAGCAGAACTTACCTTATATTTGTACTATGATTACTGCTGATATGAATACTGCTGATTTATTACAACGTGCGCTGCAATTCGACTTTTTAACAAAAGAAGAGGGGGTGTTCTTATATGAACATGCTTCTACTGCCGAACTGTCTTTTGTAGCCAATGAACTGAGAAAAAAGCAGGTACCAAGCGGTAAGGTCACCTGGCAGATTGACCGCAATGTCAATACCACCAATGTATGTATTGCCAATTGTAAGTTCTGCAATTTTTTCAGAAGACCGGGTCATGATGACAGCTATATCACAGATATAGAGACCTATAAAGTAAAAATAGAAGAAACTTTCCGTCTTGGGGGAGACCAACTGCTGCTGCAGGGCGGGCATCATCCTGATCTGGGATTAAACTTTTATGCTGACCTGTTCAGGAAACTGAAAGAACTTTATCCCGATCTTAAATTACATGCGCTTGGCCCGCCAGAAATTGCCCACGTAGCAAAACTGGAAAAGCTGTCACATACGGAGGTGTTGAGCGCATTAAAAGCTGCCGGTATGGACTCTCTACCGGGTGCAGGTGCAGAAATACTCAATGACAGGGTGAGACGGTTGATCTCCAAAGGAAAATGCGGCGGCCAGGAATGGCTGGATGTGATGCGAGCAGCACACCAGTTAGACATCACTACTTCGGCAACAATGATGTTCGGTCACGTAGAAACTATTGACGAGCGCTTTGAACACCTGGTATGGATCAGGGAGGTTCAAAGTGAAAAACCAGCGCATGCCAAAGGATTTTTAGCTTTCATCCCATGGCCGTTCCAGGATGACGGAACTTTATTGAAACGCCTGAGAGGCATTACGAATGATGTTTCAGGAGACGAATATATCAGGATGCTGGCATTGAGCCGGATTATGCTGCCCAATGTAAAAAACATACAGGCATCATGGCTTACTGTTGGAAAAAATGTGGCACAATTGTGTTTACATGCCGGGGCGAACGATTTCGGATCAATCATGATCGAGGAAAACGTAGTTTCGGCAGCAGGTGCACCACACCGTTTTACCGCCAAAGGTATACAGGATGCGATCAGGGAAGCTGGATTTGAACCTCAGCTGAGAGGACAGCAGTACAATTACCGCGATCTTCCTGAGCAACTGGAAGAACAGGTGATTACCTATTAAGCTCTATATTAATTTTGTAAAAGATTCCGGTAAGGTTTTAGAAATAAAAAAAGAGGGCAAATGCCCTCTTCTTCATTTAAACCTAAACAAACTAATATTATTTGATAAATAACGATGCGATAGCAAGCACATCGGCTTTAACTAGAAATTCGTCAAATGATTCAGTTGCTGCAGCAGTAGAAACACCCAAACTTGGAATATTTACACCTGCCTGAACAACATTGTCTTCACCTTTATAAACCGCATCAACCTGCGGAACACCGCTATCATTGGCACCAGTAATCCATGGCTTTAATGCAGTCTGATTACCACCTGCAACAGTCTTGCGCATCTGACGGATGTGCGAAGCATGACGTGCTTCAACTGAGTGGATCTGTAAAGCTGTCTGCAATACACTTGGGCTGCCCATTAATGCAGGAGCCTGCCCTTTGTAAGCTCTGACACCAGTATCTTCGAATGCCTGTGCTACTGCCAGGAATGTTGGATAGCTGGTGAATACAGTTGGAAAAGTACCTTTAGCAGTATAGTCAAACTGAGTAGCCACGAAAGAAACGGGAGTACCGCCGGAAGCCGTAATTGCACCTTTCAAAAGGTTCACGTGAGCCAGCTCATGGTCACGGATCGTATTAATTGCTGATACAGCTGGGGTTCCTACGGGAATCAGTGCTGCAGTGGCAGCACCCTGCTGATAGAAATAATACTCAAGATATTCCAGTGTTAGTGCAAAGTTCAGTACATCGATTACTGAAGAGGAAGTTTGTCCATATGCTTTTTTGAACATAGAACCAAGGGCAAGAGGCACTGCTGCTACAGCCATTTTGGAACCGAAATTATAAAAAGATTTCATTGCGGCCCTGCGTGGATTTAAGCGCTCATAGATTTCGCCATCCACTTTTTCAATTTCGTCTAATATATTAATGATATTCATGATGTCTTTATTAAGATGGTAAATTAGATGCGTTAATTTTAGTTTTGATAAATCCCGATGCAATGGTCAGCACTTCTGTAGGTGTTCTTGCCTTATCCAGGCCGTTTGCATCAACAACCTCAGAATTTGCAAAAGTTCCATTTTCTATCAAATCACGGATCAATGCAGCATGCCTTGCTTCAACTGAAACGATTTTGCCTGCCAGCACCAAATAATCTGCGCTTTTGATCAGTTTACCAGCACCGTTGTAGGCCGATACGCCAAGATCTTCAAATGCTTTCGCGGTTGCCAATACACTTGCACGTTGTGTGAAGTTGATGGCTGCGAAGTTTACCTCTAAGCCTATAATAGCATTAGTACCCAGTGCTTTCTTGAAAAATTCTCTGTGTGCCAGCTCATGATCTCTGATATCTGTCAGCAGTGAAAGTTCTGCAGCAGAGATGCCACTATATGGAGTTTTCACTACGGCATCATAAAAGGCCGCTTCAAGTTGTTCTAATGCGTAAGCATAATTTAGGATACCCACATCGCCTGAGCCTAGGTTTACCCCATTTTCTTCTAGATCCAGTCGACGTCCCTCACTGCCATCATCTTTTTTACATCCGGCAGCAAGTAATGCTATACTGGCGGCTCCTGCTCCTGCATATTGAAGGAAAGACCTGCGTTGCAGCGGAGCAGTGAGAATGCCACTTTCTTTCTGCAGCAAATCCTGATCTTCTTGTTGAAAATTTTTCATAAGTAGGTGATTTTTTAAATTTTTAATGGTTCTTTTTCGTATAAAACAATTTCTGTCTTTAGCGTGACATACGCGGGAAAAAATCATCCGGTTTTGCAGATTGAAGAAAAAATTCTCAAGTAGCTTTTTTTTTAATAAATTCACGTTCTTTAAATATCTGCCTGTGCTGAATGTGATTATAGTTGATGATGAAGAATTCGCGCGTTCTTCACTTTATTTTCTGTTACAGGAAAACTGCGAAAACGTGCATATCTGCGGGATTGCAAAATCGGTAGACGAGGCAGTAGAACTGCTCTCTAATTTTGATATCGACCTCATCTTTTTAGATATCGCCATGCCTGGAAAAAACGGCTTTGAGCTTATTCCAGAGGCTAAAAATAACCATGCGCAGGTGGTATTTACCACAGCATTTGACCAGTATGCATTAAAGGCCATTAAAGCAAATGCACTTGATTATCTGCTGAAGCCTATCGATATTGACGAGCTGAAAGAAACGGTAGATAAAGCTTCAAAATTGATCAGGTACAGCGAACAGGAAACAGACAAAAAAGAACGGCTGAAAAATTTATCCTCAACATTAAATGATGGCGGAGAAATTCGTAAACTCAGCCTTCCAAACGGACAGGGCTACACCCTGATCGGGCTCAATGAGATCATCAGAATTGAGGCCGACAGTAATTATTCTGTTTTTCACCTGGACAACAGGGACAAGATCACAGTATCCAGGGTACTGAAGGAATATGAAGAAATACTGCCCGAAGACCAGTTTGTAAGAATCCATAAGTCCAGCATCGTTAACCTGAACTATCTGAAAGAATATAATTCCAGGAATGGTTTGGAAGTATTATTGAGAAATGGAGAGAAAATTGCTGTATCGCGCAGAAGAGCAAGCATTTTTGTTGAGAAAGTTAAATCCTATACCCGTTTTACCAGTGATAAATCATAGCCGGTGGTTACGCCTGTACTTCCTGAACGTTCTTTTTCTGCTGTGCAGCTACAGCTACGGACAAACTACCTTTGTCAAACATTTTAATACCAAAGATGGCCTGCCCAGTAACAGCTGCTATTACACGCTGCAGGATAAGAAAGGTTATATATGGATAGCTACAGATGCTGGCGTATGCCGTTTCGATGGTAAAGTTTTTGAAACGTTCTCCATTGATGACGGATTACCTGACAACCAGATTGTTAAGCTTCATGAAGACCATAAGGGAAGGATCTGGCTATCCGCATTGAACGGGCAGCTGAGCTATTTTTACAATGGTAAAATCTTTAATGAAAAGAACGACGCGGCACTGAAGTTGTTGAACTTCAAGAGTATTGTCATCTCCTTCTTTGAAGACAGCAGGGGCAATATGTGGTTTGGCACCAACAAGAACATGCTGATCAAATGGGACGGCAAATCTGTCAGGAAATATGTTTCAGGTAAGGTCTCAAGACAGTTTATCACCACCGTTATGTATGAAGACAAGTTGGGGCGCATCTGGGCCCTGAGCGCCAATTCTCTGCATTTATATAATGGCAAAACTTTTGTAAATGTAAAACAGTCTACGGGTATCCTATCCTTTAAAACAGCCCTGAACCGTCAGGATAAAACGATATTGCTGCTCGATAGTAAAGGGCTTAATTTGAGAGAGGGCGACCGTCAAAAGTTAATCCTGCCTGTCGATACAGGCCTGCTTAGAAATAATCCGGGCTACTTTTATGCTGAAGATCAACACGGGCTATGGCTGGCTAATAATTCAGGAGTGAGTTATATTGACAGGCATGGACACCGCATCCAGTATCTTTCCAATGTACAGACTACCCAGATCATCAAAGATATCAAGGGTAACATGTGGTTTACAACCAATAATGGTATTTACATGCTGCCGGAAAAGTCGAAAAGGATCTACATGGTAGACCAGACTCATGGTTTGAGCAACAATGGCATAAAGAGCCTGATGAAAGACAGGTTTAACAGGCTCTGGATGGGTATGGACAATGGCACCATTAATATCCTCAGCAGGCCGGGTTATACGGTGAGCTGTGTAAACCTGCCCGCCAACAGGTTTAGCCCTATCAAACAGATGTCGATGGATTCCAGTGGAAAAAAAGTATTCTTTTCCTCAGATTATGAGCTGGGCATGCTGGATAATTCTGAAAAATCACCCGGAAAACTGCGTTACTTGCAGGAATTGAACAATACTGGTTTTGTATTAAAAAACTTCAGCATCAGCAAAAACAATCAGCTGACGCTGGCATTGTCTTCAGGAATAGTGGTGATTGATCAGCCGATGGCTGATTTTAGCTTTTCTGCAGCAGGCTACAAAGAAGGAGAAAATTTCTTTAGCGGCAGGGCCTACCGGGTATATTACGATCAGTCAGGCCACCTGTGGTTCTCCAATACTGCCGGGTTTTCTGAATTTTCCCAAGGAAAAACACAACACTTTGTGCAGAAAGACGGATTATTGAGTACCCGGATTAACGATATGGCTGGATTGCCTGACGGGACGATGGTGCTGGCAACCGATGGTTACGGTGTTCTCTTCTTTAAAAACGGCAAAATCGTGAGGCATATGACTACAGACAGCGGCCTGGCAAGCAATATCTGTAAAAAGCTTTTTATCCAGGAGGGATATGTCTGGGTGGTTACCAATATCGCAGTAAACAGGATACTTTTAAAAGATAAATACCCGGTTGAATCTTTCGATTTCACCAATAGTATGCTTGATAACGATGTAAATGAAGTCTATGCCGATAAGGACACTGCTTTTTTTGCGACGAACCATGGCCTTGTCTATTTTGCCAACAACCCCTTTGACAGAACGCAGGAGGTGCCTAAAGTACTCATCTCTTCCGTACTGAACAATAAAAAGCTGATTGACCTCAACTCATCTATGGTTTTTGCACCGGCAGATAATAACATCACCTTCTTTTACAGTGCGATTGATTTCCAGAACAATAATATCTCCTACCGCTACAGATTAAACCCTAACAGTGGCTGGACTGAGACCAAGAGCAGGCGTTTGGAATTTTCTTCGCTCGAACCAGATAACTATACTTTTGAACTCTGTGCAAGAACAAGCAACAGCCAGTGGAGCAAACCCGTAAGCGTCAGTTTTGTATTGAAAGAACATTTCTGGCAATCCTTATGGTTCATGGCCCTGCTCCTGCTGCTCGCCTGTTTTAGTTTTTATAAGATCGCGGTAATTGTAACCAAACAGCAAAAGGACAAAGACCAGCAGCGGCTTTTATTGAAAAACAAAATACTGATGCTGGAGCAGCAGGCTTTGCAGGCCATGATGAACCCGCACTTCGTATTCAATGTGATGAATTCCATCCAGCATTATATCAATACTAAAAATACATCTTCTGCAAATAAGATACTGACCGGTTTTGCGAGACTGATTAGAAAAAACCTGGATATCTGTACAAAAAGCTTTATTTCACTGGAAGAGGAAATGGAATACCTCAGCCTCTATCTCAGCCTGGAGAAAATGAGGTTTGGAGAAAAGTTCAATTACACGGTCTCCATAGCCCAGGATATTGATCAGGATGAAACAATGATACCTTCTATGATCCTGCAGCCTTACATCGAGAATGCCATCTGGCACGGGCTGATGCCTAAAGCAGAAGGAGGCAACCTGGCCATCGTGATCAATCATCATTCAGCAGAAGCATTGCTGATCCAGATCACTGATGACGGTGTAGGAATAGACAACTCACTGCGTATAAAAAACGAAAAGCATAGCAGTAAAGGAATGAGCCTGACACAGGAACGTGTCAACCTGATCAATCAGATTGAGGCAGATCCTATACAGATCAGTATCAGTCAGAACGGCAATTCTGGTACAACAATCTCTATTTTAGTACCAAACAGGTAGCATTTTACCGTTTACTCAATGATCCCTACCATTTACTAACTATAATTCTTTTCAGATTAAATTTGCATTAAACTTGTTATAGATATTAAAGCAAACAAAGTTTGCAAAAAGCGTTCTTATAGAATTGGCAAAAGATATTTTTTCACCTAACCTAAAACTTATCTCAATTCAGGTTTCATTTGTGTGTTAAAAGTGGTAAAGCTTAAACTTTACCACTTTTTTTTTGCCTGTTTTTTTCTTATTGGTGTTCCATCTGACCTGCAATCAGTTAATAATCCCGAGCACAATTTTAAAAATAGTTCTTTTTTTAAAATGCTTTTTGTGTTATTTTTGGTTGAGCAAAAAAAACAATAAAGACAGCCACGGTGCTATTTAAAAAGTTTTTTTGTATTTTTAACTTATCAATAATTCTGGCAATTTTATTTTAGACAAATGACAAATCCAAAAAAATCCGTAAAGAAAGGTTCATTAGATGATCAGGCACAGGACAAGGAAATGACTGATGAAAATTCTTTTGATTCCAATGAAAAGAATAAGACATTTGATGATGACGAGGACGATGATTTTGATCTGCCACTGGATGATCTGGATACGTTCGACGACTTTGATGATGATGACGAAAGCTACTAAATAATTCTGACCAACACATATAGAGCATCTTAAAACAAGATGCTTTTTTATTTAAAATATCCCCCCTTCAATGCAAATTATTCCCGTTTCTGGTTCAGCAACAAAAAAAGAGTTCCTAAAGGTTCCCCATTTGGTCTATAAAAATGATAAAAACTGGATCTGCCCATTGGACCAGGATGTGGAAAAAACATTTGATCCCGCCAAAAACCCTTTTTTTAAGCACGGGGAATGCACCAGATGGATACTTCAGGACAACTCAGGGGAAACGATTGGAAGAGTTGCAGCCTTCATCAACCAAAAGAAAGCTTACAATTATGAACAACCAACTGGCGGAATGGGGTTTTTCGAATGTATTGACAATCAGGAGGCTGCATTTTTATTGTTTGATACCGCAGCAGCCTGGTTAAAGGAAAGGGGCATGAAAGCGATGGACGGGCCTGTCAATTTTGGCGAGAACGATACATTCTGGGGCCTGCTGGTAGAAGGTTTTACCCCTCCTTCCTATGGGATGAATTATAATCCTGCATATTACCAGGGCTTTTTTGAAAACTATGGTTTTACCACTTCCTACCAGCAGATCACCAATCACCTTGCCGTAAGAAACCCATTTCCAGAACGCTTCACCAAAATTGCCAACTGGGTAGCCAACAAACCGGGTTACACTTTTGAGCACTTCTCCAAGAAAAATCCGGATAAGTACGTGGAAGACCTCATGGAGATTTATAATGACGGCTGGAAAGATTTTGAAAATTTTGTACCGATCAAAAAAGAAACCCTCCAGGAGAGTTTTAAACAGATGGAGACCATAATGGATGAAAAGTTAATTTGGTTCGCTTATTTGAACGGAGAACCGGCTTCATTTGTAGTTATTATACCAGATGCCAACCAAATGATCAAGGATTTTAAAGGAAAGCTGGGCCTGATAGAAAAGCTGAAGTTTGTTTACCGCAGATGGAAGGGCGTAAACAGGATGAGGGCGATCGTGATGGGGACTAAAACTGCTTACCAGAAGCATGGCCTTGAATCGGCACTGTTTATCAAACTTAAGGAATATGTTTTGCCTATGGAGCAGTATGACGAACTTGAACTTTCATGGGTGGGAGACTTTAATGATAAAATGCTCTCGATTCATGAAGCAACAGGTGCCACTTTTGGAAAGCGGCACCTT
>Ga0163161_10000278_pt1 | contig 44658 bp, 47 predicted proteins | sample S45metaG_FD_129847 | JGI IMG/M metagenome (GOLD analysis project Ga0163161, IMG submission 129847) | Switchgrass rhizosphere microbial communities from Kellogg Biological Station, Michigan, USA - S4-5 metaG | ecosystem: Host-associated > Plants > Roots > Rhizosphere > Soil | place: USA... | reverse complement strand
GCACACAGGCACGCAGCGCAGCAACAGGAGGCCCATGGGCATCGTGATCTTCGACGGGGTGGCCTACGGCATGCTCCTGTTCCTCATCGGCGTGGGCCTGTCCATCACGATGGGGCTGATGAACTTCGTCAACCTCGCGCACGGCAGTTTCGCGATGGTGGGCGGCTATGCGGCGAGCCTGCTGATGAACCACTGGGGGCTGGGCTTCGGGCTATCCCTCGCGGCCGCCTTCGTGTCCGCGGCGCTGGTGGGCGCGGTACTGGAGTTCGTGTTCTACCGCCGGCTGTACCGCGCGCATCCGCTGGACCAGGTGCTGCTGTCGATCGGCGTGGTGTTCGTGTCGATCGCCGCGTTCACGTACTTCTTCGGGCCGACGATGCAGCCGTTCACGCTGCCGCCGGCGCTCGACGGGCAGGTGGCCATCGGCGGGCTCGAGGTGGGCCGCTACCGGCTCTTTTTGATCGTCTGCGGCGTGGCCGTGCTGGCCGCGTTGCTGCTGGTGCTCGGCAAGACGCGCTACGGCGCGATGGTGCGCGCAGCGGTGGACAACCAGCGCGTGGCCGGCGGCACCGGCATCCACGTGCAGCGCCTCTTCTTTCTCACCTTCTCGCTGGGCTGCGGCCTCGCGGGGCTGGGCGGCGCACTGAGCCTGGGCATGCTGGGACTGGAGCCGTCGTTCCCGCTCAAGTACCTCGTCTACTTCTTGATGGTGGTGTGCGTGGGCGGTGCGGGCACCGTCACGGGGCCTTTCATTGCAGCGCTGCTGGTCGGCATCGTCGACGTGGCGGGCAAGTACTACTGGCCCGAGGCGGGCGCCTTTCTCATCTACGTCTTCATGATCGTCATGCTGCTGGTGCGGCCCAACGGCATCGTTGCGAAGAAGGGGCTCGCATGAAAGCCCTCACGGTGTCTCCTGCGCAGCTGCGCATCGCCGAAGTCGCCTTCTGGCTCGCGCTCGCGTCCAGCTTCTTCCTGTTGCCCGACAAGCTCACGCTGATGAGCCAGATCATGATCTTCGGCCTCTTCGCCGTGTCGCTCGACATGGCGCTCGGCTACGCGGGCATCCTCACCGTCGGCCATGCGGCCTTCTTCGGCGCGGGCGCGTACGCGGCCGGCCTGCTCGCCAAGTACGGCTGGAGCGAACCCTTCACCGGCCTCGCGTTCGCGCTGGTCGTGAGCGGCCTCCTCGGCTACGCGCTCAGCTACCTCGTGGTGCGCGGCGCCGACCTCACGCGGCTGATGATCACCATCGGCGTGTGCGTGCTGCTGTACGAGCTGGCCAATCGGCTCTCGGGCATCACGGGCGGCACCGACGGGCTGCAGGGCGTGGTGATCGCGCCGGTGCTCGGCTTCTTCGACTTCGATCTCTACGGCAAGACCGCATTCGGCTACGCCTTCGGCGTGGTGCTCGCGATGTTCCTCCTGGTGCGGCTGGTGCTGCGCTCGCCCTTCGGCCTGGCGCTGCGCGGCATCCACGACAGCCGCAAGCGCATGACGGCCATCGGTTCGCCCGTCGAGGCGCGCCTGCGCATGGCCTATGCGTTCTCGGCCGCGGTGGCCGGTGTGGCGGGCGCGCTGCTCGCGCAAACGACGCAGTTCGTCGGCATCGAATCGATCGGCTTCAACCGCTCGGCCGAAGTGCTGATCATCCTGGTGCTCGGCGGCACCGGGCGCCTGTACGGCGGAATGATCGGCGCCATCGTCTACATGCTGGTGCACGACTGGTTCGCGGACATGAACCCGCAGTACTGGATGTTCTGGCTCGGTATCTTCTTGATCGCCGCTGTCATGCTGGGGCGCGGCGGGATCATGGGCGCGCTCTCGCGCTTCGTGCGGATGGGGAAGGCGCGATGAGTTCCTTCACCACGGACGGCACGCACACCCTGCGCACCCGCGACCTCGGCATCCGCTTCGGCGCCTTCCAGGCGGTGAGCGAGGTGAACCTCTCGCTCGAACCCGGTGCGCGGCAGGCGTTGATCGGGCCCAACGGCGCGGGCAAGACCACGCTCATCAACCTGCTCACCGGCGTGTTCAAGCCCACAAGCGGATCGATCCACATGGGCGAGCGCGACATCACGCGCCTGTCGGGCGACAAGCGCGCGCGCATGGGCTTGGCGCGCACCTTCCAGATCAACACGCTGTTCCCGAGCCTCACGCCGCTGCTGTCGGTTGTGCTGGCGATCAGCGAACGCGAAGGGCTGGGCGCGACCTGGTGGCGACCGCTCAAGGGCTGCACCGCGGTGTTCGACGAGGCGCATGCGCTGCTCGGCACATTGAAGCTGGACAGCCTGGCCGACGTGCCGGTCTCCGAGTTGGCCTACGGCAAGCAGCGGCTGCTGGAGATCGCACTCGCGCTCGCCGCCAAGCCCCGCATCCTCCTGCTCGATGAGCCGGCAGCCGGTGTGCCCGAAGGCGAAAGCGGCGAGCTCTTCGAGGCCATCGCGGCGCTGCCGGGCGACATCAGCGTGCTGTTCATCGAGCACGACATGAAGCTCGTGTTCCGCTTTTCGCGCCGCATCTCGGTGCTGGTGGGCGGCCGCATCCTCACCGAAGGAACGCCCGCCGAAATCGGCGCCGATCCGCGCGTGCGCGAGGTCTACCTTGGAAGCTCCCACCGCCATGCCTGAAGCGCTCGCCTTCGACCACGTCACCGCCGGCTACGGCAACGCCGTGGTGCTCGACCGTCTCGACTTTTCCCTGCAGCAGGGCGAAAGCCTCGCCATCCTCGGGCGCAATGGCGTGGGCAAGACCACGCTGCTCGAAACGCTGATGGGCAACACCCGCGTGATGCAGGGCGCGATCCGCTGGCAGGGCGCGGACATCACGCGCTGGCCCGCGCACCAGCGCGTGCGCGCGGGCCTGGGCTGGGTGCCGCAGGAGCGCGAGGTGTTCCCTTCGCTCACCGTGGAAGAAAACCTCACGGTGATCGCGCGGCTGGGTGGCTGGAACCTGAAGCGCGTCTACGACTTCTTTCCGCGCCTGCGCGAGCGCCGCGGCAACTACGGCAACCAGCTCTCGGGCGGCGAGCAGCAGATGCTGGCCATCGGCCGCGCGCTGATGACCAACCCCAAGCTCATGCTGCTAGACGAGCCGATGGAGGGCCTCGCGCCGATCATCGTGGAGGAGCTGTCCGCGGCGATCCGGCGGCTGTGCGAATCGGAAGGGCTGGCGTCGATCGTGGTCGAGCAGCACCCGGTGCTCGCGCTGGAGATGACGCACCAGGCCATCGTGCTGGAGCGCGGCACCGTGGTGCACGCCGGCCCGAGTGCGGAACTCGCGGCCGACAAGGGGTTGCTCGAAGGGCTGCTCGGCGTCGGTATCGCTGAGGACGTGGTGAGCTGACCGCGGCCCCCGGCGTCAGGCCAGGGCTTCTTGCTTCAACCGGTTCGCGCAGACCGTAAAGCGCCATGCGGCGAGGCACGCAGCCACGAAGCTCAGGGCCCACGAGATGCAGAGGTACGCATACATGATGAAGGCCAGCCCGATCTGCAACACGGGCTTCCAGAACGAAGTGCTGTCGCTGACGAGGTAGAACTCCGCGAGGGCGTGGACGCCCCACCACACGCCCAGCGGCAGCGCCGCCACGCACAGGCCGTAGACGAGGCTGGCCGTCACCGGACCCACGCGTCCTTGCGCGACGGCGCGGTAGCCGACTTGATAGAGAACGACGCTCAGCACCACGGGGGCGGCCAGGCCGAAGGAAATGCAGAAGTCGAGGACCATGCGCGCACTGTAAGGTCGCGCCGCCGGAAACCAGCCGACGTCCTCCGGAGTACCGATGCACGCTACCGCGCGCCACGGCGCGCGGTACGAACCCGGATCAGCTCAGCATCTGCCCGCGGCTGCCGATCACGGCCACGTCCACGAAATGCCCGCCTTCGCGGTTCGTGCGGCCGTAGTTGATCTTCAAGCCACCCAGGTCGAAGTTCTCGATGCTGGCCAGGCCCGCCATGACAGAGGCGCGCGTGGGCGAGCCGCCGGCACGGCGGAGGCCCTCGGCGAGCACGGCGGCGTTGATGTAGCCCTCCAGGCTGGTGAGCGAGAAATCCTTGGTGCCGTTGGCCACCATGTCGGCCTGGTAGCGGCGCACGATCTCGAACTTGGTCGAGTACGGCGAGGGCACCACGATCACGAAGCCGAGGCCCCGTGCGAGGTCGCCCATCGCGGCCAACGCGCTGGCGGTGATCGAAAGACCGTAGGCCGAACTGTTGCCGCCCGCGTCGCGCAGCGCCTTCATGAAGACCGGCGCCGTGCCGGCCAGGCCGATGATGATGACCTGCGGCTTGGCCTTGGCGATGGCTTCGGCCGCAGGGCCGACCTCCATGCTGGTGGTGTTGGGCGTGGTCGCGATGACGGCCGGCTCCAGCTTCGCCTTCGCGAGCGCGGCCTTGAACGCCGCCAGCACCGATTGGCCCAGCGGGTCGTTCGAATGCACGAGGCCGATGCGGCTCTGGCCCAGCACGGCTGCCGTGGTCACCAGCTTTTCGACTTCCTGGTCGTAGTTCACGCGCACCCAGAAGGTGTTGGGCGCGGTCTTCTTGCGCAGCGCGACGGTGCCGGTGATCGGGCCGACCACGGCCATGCCGGGCACGGCGTCCATCACCTCCGAGGTCTGGCGGGTGCCCAATGGGTGCAGCAGCGCGAGCACCGAGCTGTCCTTCTCGAAGGCCAGCGCGTTGGCCTTGGCCACATCGGGCTTGAAGGTGTCGTCGGCCATGACCAGTTCGACCTTGGTGCCGTTGAGGCCGCCCGCCTTGTTCAGCGCGTTGAAGAACGCGCTCGAACCCTGGAAGAGCCCCTGCCCGTTGGCCTTCTCCACGCTGCTGTTGTCGAAGGTGGTCCCGATGCGGATCGGCTTGCCCTGCGCGAAGGCCGGCATGCCCAGGCCCGCGGCGGCGGTTGCGGCCAGTCCGGTCAGCACACGGCGACGGCTGGTGGTGGGCGGCGCGAGGAACACGCGCTGCTCGAGAACGGTCATGGTCGGGGTCTCCAGAATTCAGTGACAAAAATTCACATTTCACTCAGAAATGTAACGCACGTCACCATGCCGGAGATGACAGCCAGCTACAGCAGTTCTTCGCCCACGATGGGCAACAGTAGCCAGTTCTTGAAGCGCAGCCAGAGGAATTCGCCGGGCTCGTCTTCATGGACGATGTCGCCCCCGGCATCGTCGTATTCGAGCCACTGCACGCGCCGGCCGTTGGGCGCAAGACGCAACCGGTAGCCCAGGTTGATGCGCTGGCTGTTCATGAGCTTGTTGTAGTCGGCCACGAGTTCGGGGCTGTCGATCACGAGCCCCACTTCCGTGTTGACCGCCGCCGAGCGGTGGTCGAGGTTCATCGAGCCGACGAAGAAACGCTCGTCGTCGATCACCGCGAGCTTGGCGTGCAACCGGCTGATCGTCTTTCCGAAGTCGCCGAACTGCCCCGAGCGCGCGGAGAGCATGGGTGCGATCTCATAGATGGTGACGCCGATCTTCAGCATGTCGGCGCGATAGCGCTCGTAGCCCGCATAGGCCAGCGGCTCGTCGGTTGCGCCCAGCGAATTGGTGATCACGGTGATGCGGCCACCGCTCTCGATGGCCTTCTTCATCATCTCCATGCCGCGCGTGCCCGGAATGAAATACGGCGAGCCGATCTTGACCTCGCGCTGGGCCGAGTTGATGACGCTCAGCGCCCCCTCGGTCACGCTGCCCGCGTAGGCATCCTCGGCCTTGCGCGTGATCTTCTCGGGGTCGTCGACGAACAGCGTGCCCAGCGCCCAGTAGCGGTCGATCTTGCCGGTGATCAGCTGCTCGCCGACGGGCGACTTGTTCAGCACGTCGCGCGGGCGGATCGGCACGTCGGGCACAGCCGTGCGCACGATCGCGTCGAAGCGTTGCTGCGCGGCCTCGGGCGTCGTGCGCAGCGGCGCGATGCGCTCGATGGGCCATGCGTGCGAACTGTTCCAGTAGCGGTCGAATCCCTCGGACATCTGCCGCACGACCGCGCCGCTGGAGATCACGTCCATGTCGATGAAATTCGCAGCCGTACTGCGCATGAAGTACTCGTTGCCGATGTTGCGTCCGCCCGAGACCGCGAAGCTGTTGTCCGCGATCAGCATCTTGTTGTGCATGCGGTGGTTGATGCGGCCGAAGTCGGTGAGGGAGAACAGGAGCCGCGTGGCCAGCGAGTCGGCCCGCGACGGCAGCGGGTTGAAGAGCCGCACCTCCACGTTCGGAAAGGCCGAGAACGAACTGAACACCTCGTCCTCGCCGGCGGTGTAGAGGTCGTCCACCAGGAGGCGCACCCGCACGCCGCGCGCCGCGGCCTCGCGCAGCTCCTTCAGGAACAGGAGGCCGACGTCGTCCTTCTGGATCAGGTAGTACTGCACGTCGAGCGACTTCTCGGCGTGGCGTGCGAGCGAGATGCGTGCATCGAATGCGAAAGCGGCCTCGGGCAGCAGCCGAAAACCCGAGAGTGCGGTGGAGTCGCCCGGCACGCCCTTGGCCGCGAGCTGGCCGAGTTCGGTCTGCCCCACATCGGTGAAGGCCGTGACCGGCGCCCGCGGCTCCGGCGGCGGCAGGCTGACGCAACCGGTCAGCCAGGCGGCCGCAAATGCCCCGACGAGGGCCGTGAAACCGCGAATGAGGGAGGCGCGCATGGGCCGAACTGTAGCGCGGAGCGCGCCGGCACGGAGCCTATGATCGCGCCGGCAAAAAAGGAAAAACGCGTGCTCAACGGCTTGTGGCTGGGTTTCTTCGGGATGGCGGCGCTCGCGGCGATGGTGCGGTGGCTCGTCGGCGGCGATCCGACCGTGTTCGCCGCGCTGGTCGAGAGCCTGTTCACGATGGCGCGGCTCGCGGTCGAGGTGATGGTGCTGCTCTTCGGCACGCTCACGCTGTGGCTGGGGTTCCTGCGCATCGCCGAGGCGGCGGGGCTGGTCGGCTGGCTCGCGCGGCTGCTTGGGCCGTTGTTCCGCCGGCTCATGCCGTGCGTGCCCGCGGGGCATCCGGCGCTCGGGCTGATCACGATGAACTTCGCGGCCAACGCGCTCGGGCTGGACAACGCCGCCACGCCCATCGGACTGAAAGCCATGCGCGAACTGCAGCGCCTGAACCCCGATCCGGTCACCGCCACCAACGCGCAGATTCTTTTTCTTGTACTTAATGCCTCATCGCTGACTCTGCTGCCAGTCACGATCTTCATGTACCGCGCGCAGCAGGGCGCGCCCGACCCGACGATGGTGTTCCTGCCGATCCTCCTGGCCACGAGCGCCTCGACGCTGGTCGGGCTGCTCACGGTGGCCATTGCGCAGCGCCTGCGACTCTGGGACCCGGTGGTGCTGGCTTACCTGATCCCCGGCGCGCTGATGCTCGGCGGCTTCATGGCGCTCCTGGGCACGCTGTCGGCGGCGGCGATTGCCTCGCTCTCCTCGCTGATGGGCAACCTGGCGCTTTTCGGCGTGATCATCGTGTTCCTGGCGGCCGGCGCGATCCGGCGCATCAAGGTCTACGAATGCTTCATCGAAGGCGCGAAGGAAGGCTTCGACATCGCGAAGAACCTTCTGCCGTACCTCGTTGCCATGCTGTGCGCGGTCGGCGTGCTGCGGGCCTCGGGGGCGCTCGACTTCATCCTCGGCGGCCTGCGCTGGCTGGTGACCGCGGGTGGCTGGGATTCGCGCTTCGTCGACGCCATGCCTACCGCGCTGGTCAAGCCCTTCTCGGGCAGCGCGGCGCGCGCGATGCTGATCGAGACCATGAAGAGCCAGGGCGTCGACAGCTTCCCGGCGCTCGTGGCCGCCACCATCCAGGGCAGCACCGAGACCACCTTCTACGTGCTGGCCGTGTACTTCGGCGCGGTCGGCATCCAGCGCGCGCGGCATGCGGTGTCGTGCGCGCTGCTGGCTGAACTGGCAGGCGTGGTCGCGGCGGTCGCGGTCTGCTACTGGTTCTTCGGCTAGGCCTGCCTTACCTGCGCGGCTCGACCACGGGGAACATCGGCTCGAAGGTATCGAGCATCGACATCAGCTCCCCGAGCTTCGCGCGATCGCCGTCGATCTTCACCTTGCCTGCCTGCACCGCCGCGGGAAAGTTCGTTTCCTTCAGCGTGATCGCGTCCAGCGTGGCGCGGCTCAGCGTCACCGTGGCGTCGGCGCCGGGCTGCTGGCCGGCGATGTGCGTGAGCGCCGAGTTCTCCAGCGTCAGCACAAACTGCTGGTTCGAGTCGGTGAAGTTCCAGTTGATGACCATCGTCTTGCCCTCGGCCTTGGCCGCATCGAGCCGCACGCCGAGGAAGTCGAAGAAGAGTTCGTTGCTCACCGCCTTGAGCGTGTCGGCGTTCGAGCTGCTGCCACCCGGGATCTTGGGCACGCCATTGCGCAGCTCCATCGCGCCCACCAGATAGGCGCTGCGCCAGGTGCCGGCCTCCGACTGGTAGCCGAGCTGCTCGAGCGCATCGGCACCGAGCTCGCGCGCCGCGCGGTTCGTGGGGTCGGCGTAGACGACCTGGCTCATCGCGCTCGCCACCCAGCGGTACTCGCCCTTCTGGAAATCGTCCCGCGCTCGCGCGACCACCGCATCCGCGCCGCCCATGTACTGCACCGTCTTCTTCGCGTAGTCCACCGGCGGCAGCGGATTCAGGTTGGCGGGGTTCGCGTCGTACCAGCCCAGGTACTTCTGGTAGACCGCCTTGGCGTTGTGCCTGAGCGTGCCGTAGTAGCCGCGCGTCGACCATTCCTGCTCCAGGCTCGCCGGCATGCGCAGCGTCTCGGCGATGTCGGCCGCGGTGTAGCCCTGGTTCAGCAGGCGCAGCGACTGGTCGTTGATGAACTTGTACATGTCGCGCTGCTTCTTCAGCAGGTCGGCGATGCGCGCCTGCCCCGTCGTCGGCCAGTGGTGCTGGGCGATCAGCACGTCCGTCTTGCCGGCGAAGGCCACGCGCGCCTGGTCGATGTACTTGGCCCACAGGTTGCCGTCGCGCACTTCGGCGCCGCGGATCGTGTAGAGGTTGTGCATGGTGTGCGTCACGTCCTCGGCCATGTTGAGCACGCGGAACTGCGGCAGGTACATGAGCATTTCCGACGGCGCCTCGGAGCCCGGCACGAGCTGGAACACGAACTGCACGCCGTCGATGGTGCGCTCCTCCGTCGTCTTGTCGATGGTGGACGTGGGCGCGATCAGCGTGATGGTGCCGCGCGCGAGCGCCTTGCCGAGACCTGTGTCGACCTGCCCGCGCGCGCCCGGCGGCAGCAGCGAGCCGAACTGATATTGCGAGCGCCGGCTCATCGCATTGCCCGCGAGGATGTTCTCGGCCACCGCGGTTTCCATGAAGCCCGATGGCGCGATCACCTGCACCTTGCCCGCGGCGACATCGGCTTCGTCGACCACGCCCTTCACGCCACCGAAATGGTCGGCATGGCCATGCGTGTAGATCACCGTCCCGACGGGTTTCTTCGGGCGGTGCTGGTAATACAGCGCCAGCGCGGCGCGCGCCGTTTCTGCTGTGAGCAGCGGGTCGATGACGATCAGCGAGGTGTCGCCTTCGACGATGGTCATGTTCGCGATGTCGAAGCCGCGCACCTGGTAGACGCGGTCGGTCACCCGGAAGAGGCCGTGGATCGCGTTGAGCTGCGCCTGCCGCCACAGGCTCGGGTTGACCGTGTCGGCAGGCTCGTTCGCCTTCAGGAAGTCGTAGGGCTTCATGCTCCAGGCCGGGCGCGGGCCGGCGCCGGGCACCAGCGCGTCGGGCACCGTGCCGATGAAACCGCGCATCGCGTCCTCGAAGTCCTGCCGGTTGGCAAAGGGCAGTGTCTTCGCCATGTCGGCATTGGCTTTGAGCGTGGCGGCCTCGGGCGGCTTGGGTGCGATCTGCGCGAGCGCTTGTGCGCTGCCGAAGGTGCAGGCCAGCGCGACCAGGGCCATGGAGAAGGAAGAAGGGGTCATCGGCGTCTCTTTGTCTTCGGTGGAGCGGGAACAGCAGCGCGCAATTTTCCGAACTGCCTGAAGCATTGGCAAATGCAAAATGTGCGAGTCCTTTTTACGGAAATCACAAAATGCAGCTGCGCCAGCTCCAGCACCTGGTCGCCCTTGCCGAGCAAGGCAGCTTCGGCCGCGCCGCGCAGGCCGTGCACCTGTCGCAGCCCGCGTTCTCGCGCAGCATCGACATGCTCGAAGACAAGCTGCAGGCCCGTCTGGTCGACCGGGCCTACGGCACCGTGCGCTTCACGCAGGCCGGTGAACTGGTGCTCGCCCGCGCCCGCGAACTCATCGCCGATGCACAGCAGATCCAGCGCGACGTGCTGCAGCTCGAAGGCCTGGCCATCGGCAGCTTCGCCGTGGGGCTCGGCCCCTTCGCCGCCAGCACGCTGGGGCGCATGGCTCTGTCGCTGATGGCGCAGCGCCACCCGCAATTGCTCATGCGCATGGAAGTGGCCGACACCGTCACGCTCAGCGAGCGGCTGCACCGGCGGCAGCTGGACCTGTTCATCGCCGACACGCGCGACCTGAAGAAGCAGCCCGGACTGAAGCTCGCGCGTCTGCCCGACCTGCCGGTGTCCTTCTTCGTGCAGCCGAAGCACCCGCTGCGCCGACTGAAGCAGGTGACGCTGGAGAAGGCCATGGCCTATCCCCTGGCCGGCCCGAACCTGCCGGCTGAAGTGGCCACGCATTTCGAGCGCCATGTGCAGCGCGACACCCGACGCGATGGACGCGACGAACGCGGCGTGTTCAACGTCACCTGCGACGACGCGGGCACCCTGCGCCACCTTGCCCTCACCGCCAACGCGGTGATCCTCGCGCCGCATGCGCTGCACGCGCCGGCCCTGAACACCGACACCGACGCCCTCGTGCCCCTGCCGATCGCCGGCTTCGCGGGCATGCAGACGCACTACAGCCTGGTCACGCTCGCAGGCCGCACACCCTCGGCCGCTGCCACCGTCTATACCCGCCTCGTGACCGAGTTGATGGCGCCGCTCAAGCGGCCTGCCGGTCACTGAGCCAAAATGGTCCTCTTGCCGACCACCGCCCAGCCTCCCCCGTGACCACTCCCCGCCGGGCCCAGCCGCCCACCTTTTCGCCCGACGAGTTCCGGGACGCGCTCGGCATGTTCGCCACGGGCGTGACCATCGTCACCGCATGCGCGGCCGACGGCACGCTGGTCGGCCTCACGGCCAACTCCTTCAACTCGGTGTCGCTCACGCCGCCGCTGGTGCTGTGGAGCCTGGCCCGCGCGGCGGGCTCGATGCCCGCGCTCAGCACCGGCTCGCACTACGCGGTCAACATCCTGGCCGCGAGCCAGAAGGAGCTGGCCGAGCGCTTCGCCACCAAGAACATCGACCGCTGGGCCGACGTGGAATTCACCCGCGGCATCGGCGGCGCGCCGGTGCTGGTCGGCGCCGCGGCGAGCTTCGAGTGCTTCAACCGCAGCCGCTACGACGAAGGCGACCACGTGATCTTCGTCGGCGAGGTCGAGCGCTGCACCCACGACGCAGGCGCCTCGCCGTTGCTGTTCCACGGCGGACGTTTCTACACGGAACATCCCTTGTGATGCGCACTGCTGCGCTCATGCCCGTCGTGCTGCTGCTGGCCGCGCAGACCGCGGTGGCGCAGCAGCAGCAGCAAGCACAGGACGCGGCGGGAACGGCGCCCAAGCAGAATTGGTTCGACGACCCGTTCTTCCAGGTGTCCACCGGCCTTGCGGCCTGCGCCGTGCCCGAAGGCCCTTTCTATACCGCCGAGGAACGGCGCACCCAGACCCACTCGCGCCTGGAGCGCGGCACCAGCTGCTGGCTTGCCGGCAAGTGCACCGACAGCAACGCCTACCGCTACGACAAGCCCCTCGCGCCCAAGGTGCGCGCCGCGCTGCTGGCCGTGCCGGGCGTGCGCAGCGGCAGCGTGTGGGTGCTGGTCCAGCGGCGCTGGGTCTACCTGCAGGGCTGCGTGCCGACGCCCGAGTTGGCCAAGCGGCTCGAACGCGCAGCGCGTGCGGTGCCCGACGTGGAGACGGTGGTGCCCGACCTGATGATCGGCACGCGGGGCAAGCCGCCGTATCCGGTGGCCAGCCGATGAATGAACGAAGCGAACAACGACAACCAGACGACGAATGATCCAGCGCAAGACCCACCTCGACTCCCTCGCCATCGGCCTTCTCATCGCGTGCTGCGCGTTCTGGGGCCTGCAGCAGATCCTCATCAAGACCACCGTGACCGAAGTGCCGCCCATGTGGCAGGCCTCGATCCGCATGGTGGGCGCCACCGTGCTCCTGTGGCTGTGGTGCGCCTCGCGCGGCGTGCCGCTGTTCAACCGCGACGGCACGCTGTGGCCCGGCCTGCTGGCCGGTGCGCTCTTCGCGGGCGAGTTCGCCGGCATCTACCTCGGCCTGCAGCACACCAGCGCCTCGCGGCTCACCGTGTTCCTGTACACCGCGCCGTTCTGGGTCTCGCTGCTGCTGCCGCGCTGGGTGCCCGCCGAGCGCCTGCGCGGCTTTCAATGGCTCGGGCTCTTCATCGCGTTCTCGGGCGTGGTGCTCGCATTCAGCGAAGGCTTCGGCCACATGAGTTCGTCGCAACTCATCGGCGATGCGATGGGCCTGGCGGCCGGCATGCTCTGGGGCCTGACCACGCTGACACTGCGCACCACCAAGCTCGCCACCGCCAGCGCGGAAAAAACACTTTTCTACCAGGTGGCGGTGACTGCGGCGGTGTGCCCGGTACTGTCGCTCGCGCTGGGCGAGACCTGGAGCTTTTCGTACTCCAGCTGGGCCTGGACCTCGATCGGCCTGCAGACCGTGATCGGCGCGTTCGCGAGCTACCTCACCTGGATGTGGCTGCTGCGGCACTACCCCGCCACACAGATGTCGTCCTTCACCTTTCTCACGCCGCTCTTCGCACTGGTGTTCGGCGTGGTGCTGCTGAAGGAACCGCTGACGCTGCAGCTGATGGTGGCGCTCGCAGGCGTCGCGCTCGGCATCGTGCTGGTGAACCGGCGCCCCGCGGTGCAACGCACGGCATGAGCGCGGCCATGAATTTCCAGCACGTCCTCGACGACATCGTCGCCACACTGCGCCCCGAGCTCGGCCAGGCGGGCACCGTGGCCAGCTACATCCCGGCGCTTGCGCGCGTCGATGCGCGGCAGTTCGGCATCGCGCTGCGCACCTGCGAGGGCGAAGAAGCGTTCGCAGGCGATGGCGAAGTGCCCTTCTCGATCCAGAGCGTCTCGAAGCTCTTCACGCTGACGCTCGCGATGCAGCGCATGGGCGATGCGCTGTGGGAGCGCATCGGGCGCGAGCCCTCGGGCAATCCGTTCAATTCGCTGGTGCAACTGGAGAACGAACAGGGCAAGCCGCGCAACCCGTTCATCAATGCAGGCGCGATCGCGGTGGCCGACCGGCTGGTGAGCCAGGCCGCGGCCAACGGCGGCAGCGCAAAGGCCGACATCCTCGCGCTGATGGGCGGTCTGTGCGGCGAACCAATCGCGTTCGATGAAGAAGTGGCCAGGTCGGAGGCCGACACGGGCTTTCGCAACGTGGCGCTCGCGAACTTCATGAAGAGCTTCGGCAAGATCGACAACGATGTCGGCACGGTGCTCGACACCTACTTCCACCAGTGTTCGCTGCGCATGAGCTGCCGCCAACTCGCACGCGCCTCGGCGTTCCTGTGCCGCGACGGCGCGCACCCGATCGACGGGGAGCCCGAGATCACCGGCGAGCGGCAGACGCGGCGCATCAACGCGCTGATGCTGACCTGCGGCACCTACGACGCCGCGGGCGACGTGGCGTTCTCCATCGGGCTGCCGTGCAAGAGCGGCGTGGGCGGCGGCATCGTGGCGGTCGTGCCCGACAAGCTCACGCTCTGCGTCTGGTCGCCGGCGCTGGACGCGACGGGCAATTCGCTGCTGGGCATGAAGGCGCTGGAGCTGTTCGTGACGCGCACGGGACTCTCGGTTTTCTGACCCGGGCCGTATCCCCCTCCAAAAAGGCAAACCCGTTCACGCTGAGCCTGTCGAAGCGCCGCGCACGGCTTCGACAAGCTCAGCCCGAACGGATGGTCAAGTCGGTTAGGCCGTAACCGCCATCGACGCTGCACCCAGGCAGCCCATGCCTTCCAGCGATGCCTCGACCGCCTCTTCCAGCGGCGTGTGCGGTTCGTGCCCGAGAAAGGCCACCAGCTTTGCGTTGTCCATCAGCACCGGCGTCTGCCACAGGTAGCGCATCTCGCGCATTTCTCGCAAGGTGGTGACGAAGGGCGAGGCCAGCGTCAGCAGCCACCATGGGAAGGCCGCGATGCGCGGCGTCGTGCCCGTGCGGCGCGCCACCACTTTGCGGATGGTGTGGCTCATCTGGGTGCCGTCGGTATCACGATGGCCCGCCATGTGGAAACGCGCAAAGGGCTCGAGCCTGTCGCGCCGCGCCAGCAATGCGACCATGGTGCGAGCGACGTCCGGCAGGTACGACCATTGATGCGCCGTATCGGCACTGCCTGGGTAGCTCACGGCCTTGACCGGCAGCCCCGCCTTCACCAGCCCCTGCGAGAACCAGTTGTTGCCGGCCTTCGGGCCGAAGAAATCACCGGCACGCACGATCAGTACGCGGGCGCCGTTGCGGCTGGCAGCTTCGAGGCGCCGCTCCAGCTCGACCCGGATCGCGCCCTTGCGGGTGACGGGCTGCTGCGGCGCGTCTTCGCCGATCGGTCCGGAAAACGCATCGGGGCCGAAGTTGTAGACCGTGCCGGGCAGCACGATGGTCGCGCCTTCGGCCGTGGCGGCGGCGATGGTGTTGTCCAGCATCGGCAGCACCAGCTGCGCCCAGTTGCGGTAGCCGGGCGGGTTGACCGCATGCACGATGACCGAACAGCCTTTCGCGGCTTCCATGACGGCCTGCCGGTCCATCGCGTCACCGCGCAGCCAGGTGATGCCGTCTTCTTGCGTCATCGGCTGCGTCATGCCGCGCTTGAGCGCCCGCACCGTCCACCCCGCCTGGCGAAGTTGCCGCGCCACCTCGCCGCCGATGCCGCCCGTCGCGCCGAGAACCAGAACCGTGTTGTTGTCATGTGCCATGAAATGCTCCAGAAACGTTGTCGATGGGCCAATTCTGGGCCGATGCCTGTTCCATTGGAATTGCCGAACATAAGAGAGCAGCTATACATTTCCGTATGACTTCGAACATCGGCTGGGAGCTGTACCGCTCGTTCCTCGGCGTCCTGCGGGAGGGCTCGCTCTCCGGCGCGGCGCGTGCGCTGGGCATCACCCAGCCGACGGTCGGCCGCCATGTCGCCGCGCTCGAGGCGGCGCTCGGCGTGGTGCTGTTCACGCGCTCGCAGGTGGGCCTCATGCCCACCGAGGTCGCGCTCGCATTGCAGGGCCACGCCGAGGCAATGGAAAGCACCGCCGCCTCGCTGGAGCGCGCCGCGACCAGCCAGGGTGAGGGCGTGCGCGGCGTCGTGCGCATCTCCGCCAGCGAGGTGATCGGCGTCGAGGTGCTGCCGCCCATCGTCGCGCGGCTGCGCGAGGCGCACCCGGCCCTGAAGGTCGAACTGGTGCTGACCAACCGCGTGCAGGACCTGCTGCGCCGCGAAGCGGACATCGCCGTGCGCATGGTGCGGCCGAAGCAGGAGCAGTTGGTCGCGCGCCGCGTCGGGCAGATCGAGCTGGGCTTTCATGCGCAGAAGGACTACCTGGTCCGCCACGGCACGCCGCGCAAGCTGGAAGACCTCGCGGCGCACGCCGTCATCGGCTACGACCAGCCTTCGGCGTTCGTGCGCAACGCGGGCAAGGCGCTCCCGGGATACGGCCGCGACGCTTTCTCGCTGCGCACCGACAGCGACCTCGCGCAACTGGCGCTGATCCGCGCCGGTGCGGGCATCGGCATTTGCCAGGCCGGCCTCGCCCGGCGCGACGCCGCGCTGGTGCGCCTGATGCCGCGCGCTTTCTCGATGAAGCTGGAGACTTGGATCACGATGCACGAAGACTTGCGCAACAGCCCGCGCTGCCGTGCCACCTTCGATGCACTGGTCGCCGGACTGCAGGCTTACATCGATTCGCCCGTGCAAGGGACAAGGGGGAAAATAGCCCGCGCACGAACACAAGCCTCCGAATGACCGAACCCATCGACTCCGCAAACCCCGACACCCCCGCCCTCCAGCAAGACCGCTTCTGGCAAGACAGAGGCTGGACCGCCCGCATCATCAAGAACGAGGAAGACGACGGCTGGGCCGTCGAAATGACCCGCGACGGCGACCCCGAGCCCGCGCTGGTCGGCCCGTGGACCATGGGCCGCGACAAGAAGAATCCCAAGCCCATGGACGGCCCCGCGTTCTCCACGCTGGTGAAGACCGCCGCCGAGGTGATCCGCCGCCACGAGCAGCAACTGCACGCCACGCTCAACAAGAGCGTGACCATGACGGCGCGCGACGGTCGGCGCATTCGCGTGGCATTGGCCATCGTGCCCGACGAGGACAACCCCTCGGCCACGCTGAGCGCCCACGACGACGAAGACGACAGCGAGCTGGCGAGCGTGAATGTCTCGCCGGCCTTCAAGCTCACCTCGGGCAGCGCCACCAGCTGGATCGAGGCCGACTTCGCCCGCCCGCGCTGAGCGCCCGCCGCAGCCCGCAATCAGCGAAATGACGTATGGGCAGCCCGCGATGAGTTGAGAACAATCGGCTCCGACGACGCGAAATCGTTGCCAGACAAGACAAGCAGGCCCGAACCGGTTGACCACCGGCCGGGCCTTTTTGTTTTTCTCAACCATCCATCAGGATTTCAGGAGCAGCGTCATGCGACATGGTGATATTTCGAGCAGCAGCGATTGCGTGGGCGTCGCGGTCGTCAACTACAAGATGCCGCGCCTTCACACCAAGGCCGAGGTGCTGGACAACGCCCGCAAGATCGGCGAGATGCTGGTCGGCATGAAGCGCGGCCTGCCCGGCATGGACCTGGTGATCTTTCCCGAGTACTCCACGCACGGGATCATGTACGACACCAAGGAGATGTACGACACCGCCGCCACGGTGCCCGGCGAGGAGACCGCGATCTTCGCGGACGCCTGCCGCCGCGCCAACGTGTGGGGCGTGTTCTCGCTGACCGGCGAGCGCCACGAGCAGCACCCGGACAAGGCGCCCTACAACACGCTGGTCCTCATGAACAGCGAGGGCGAGATCGTCCAGAAGTACAGGAAGATCATGCCGTGGGTGCCCATCGAGGGCTGGTACCCGGGCGACCGCACCTACGTGAGCGACGGCCCCAAGGGCATGAAGATCAGCCTCATCGTCTGCGACGACGGCAACTACCCCGAGATTTGGCGCGACTGCACGATGCGCGGCGCCGAGCTCGTCATTCGCTGCCAGGGCTACATGTACCCGGCCAAGGAGCAGCAGATCCTGGTATCGAAAGCCATGGCCTTCATGAACAACACCTACGTGGCGGTGGCCAACGCGGCGGGCTTCGACGGTGTGTACTCGTACTTCGGCCACTCCGCGCTCATCGGCTTCGACGGCCGCACGCTCGGCGAATGCGGCGAGGAGGAGATGGGCATCAACTACGCCGAGCTCTCGATGGGCCTCATTCGCGATGCGCGCAAGAACGGCCAGTCGCAGAACCACCTCTTCAAGCTCATGCACCGCGGCTACACCGGCGTCATCAACTCGGGCGATGGCGACAAGGGCGTGGCGGCCTGCCCTTTCGACTTCTACACGCAGTGGATCAACGACCCCGAGGGCGCGCGCGAGAAGGTGGAGTCGTTCACACGCCGCACGATCGGCACGGCCGAGTGTCCGATCGAGGGACTTCCGAACGAAGGCAGCAATCAGAGCTGACGGAACGTCGTCAGCACCTTCAGCACACTCTGCGTCGCGCCATCGATCACGCCGGGCAGCCGGTGCGCAATGCCCAAGCGGCGCGTGAGCTTCGGTGTGATCGGCAGCACCTGCATGCGTTTGCCGGGTGCGTCGTCGGTCGTGTGCTGCAGCGGCAGCAGTGCTGCGCCATAGCCAGCGGCGACGAGGCTCTGGATCGCCGCGTCGTAGTTGAGCTCGATGCGCGCACGCGGCGCGAAGCCGGCCTCGGCGAACCACTCCATCGTGAGCCGGTACATGTGGGTGGTGGCGTCGTTGAAGATCAGCGGCTGCGCGGCGAGCCACGCCGGCGTCACGCGCTTCGGGGCCTTCCATCGCGGTGGCACGAACGCCATCATCGACTGGTCGCGCCATGGCGTGACAACCAAGTCGCGCAGCGGCGGCTGGGGCATCGCGACCAGGCCGATGTCGAGCGTGCCGGCTGCCAGCCGCGCCATTGCCTCGGACGAGCCGAGGATGCTCACCTCCACGTCGATACCCGCATGCACCGAGCCCAGCGCTTCGAGCACCTGCGGCAACAGGTCGACCACCACGCCGGTCGATGTGCCCAGCCGCACACGGCCGATGCGGCCTTCGGTCTGGCGCTTGACGGCATCGATGGCCTCGTCGGTGTCGCGCAGCAGCCTGCGTCCGCGCTCCACCAATGCGGCACCCGCGGCCGTGGGCGTGACAGTGCGGCTGCCGCGCACCACCAGCTGCGCACCCAGCCGCGATTCGAGTTCGCTGATGTGCAGGCTCACCGTGGGTTGCGCCAAGTGCAACGCCTTGGCGGCTGCGGAGAAAGTGCCGAGATCGGCAATGGCGATGAGCGTTCGCAGTTGATCGAGGTTGAGCTGTCGCATCAGGAATACTGATTGTGTGGTTCAGGAATCTCAACTTCCACAATAGCACGCAGCGGCTGAAGATGAGCGCTCCCCACCAAGGAGCCCACCGTGACAGCGCCGAAGCCCTCGATCTTTCATCAACGCCTGATGCATGCCCTGCACGACTGGCGCCGCCGCGCCGCACAGCGCCGACGCAGCCGCGCCGATTCACGGCACCTGACCGGCATGAGCGACCACGAGCTGCGCGACCTGGGCATCGGCCGCAGCGAAGTGCGCGAGGTGATCGACCGCAACAGGCTCTGAAAGAAGCGGCGTCGGCCTTCAGCCTTCGCCCCGGAATTTGAGGTTCAATCCGGGGCGTGCCCCAACTCAAGACACCCGCCCCGCTCTCCATCGAACTCACCTCGCCGCAGTCGGTCAACGGCAAGCGCGCGGCCTTCCAGTCGCTCTGGCTGCTGGTGCGCATGCAGCATGCGCACGACGCAGAAGGCGGCCTCGTGCGGCTGGCCGACCTGCGCGGTGAAGTCTCCGATGCGAGCACGCTGCGCATGGTCGTGAGCCGCGCCTTCCGCGACTTCAAGGCCTGGAACATCGAAGTCGGCTGGGGCGAAGACACGCTGCGCGAACCGCGCTTCCTCAATGCCGAGCGACGCAGCCAGGGTCCGTTCTGGCTACCGGCCGCCGAGGCGAAGCGCGTGCGCGTGCTGGTGGGGGGCCGCGCGGCCACCGCCGCGGAGGTGGCCTCCTTTCTCGGTCTGCGCTCGCGCAAGCGCCGCACGGCGGAGCCCGGCTCGCCACCGCCCGATGCGGTGCACCTGCAGGACGCCGCGTTCTGGAAGCAACTGGTCGCGTCGCAACAGGCAGCGCAGCAGGGCCGGCTCATGACGGCGGTGGCATCCATGGCGGACAGCAGTGCGACCGGGTCACCAGCCAGCGCGCTGGAGTCGATCCGCCTCGCCGGCACGCTGGCCGCCACCGACTTCCAGCGCGCGCTGGTCACGCTCAACGAGGCGATGCTGTGGCGCCGGCTCGGCGACAACGAACAGGCCCGCCGCCGGCTGCAGGCGCTCAAGAAGCAGCGCCTGGCCCACCACGTGGCGGGCAACGACTACCTGGGCGCGATGGAGTGCATCGTCTCGGCGTGGTGCGCCTACACGGCGCGCGACCTGCCGCTCGCGCAATCGCTCTTGAGCGGCATGGCCGAGGACGCGGCACGCGGGCTGGTGCTGCGGCATCACCCCGATGTGCGCTTCGAGTGGTGCAACCTGTGGGCGCTGGTGTGCCGCTCGCGCGCGCTCGGCCTCTCGGCCGACGACAAGCCGGCCGCCGCCGCGCTCGCCGAAGAGTCGCTGCAGCGCTTCGGCGAGGCGCTCGCCGCGGCCTTCGAATCGCATTCGTTCGATGCGGCGCAGCACGTGGCAGCCAACATGGGCATGGCCGCGTGGCTGTTCGATCGCGTGGGCCTCTCGGACCTCCCGGCGCTCGCGCACGATGGCCATGCCGACACCACGCGCCGCGCGGTGCAGTGGATCGCCTTCAGCGAATGGCTCTGCGGCCATACCGACGGGCAAGGCCGCTCGGCATGGAACGCGATCTACCTGATGCGCATCGCGCGCGGCCATTGCCGGCCCGACAAGCAACCCACCCTCGCGCAATTCCGCATGCAGAAGCCGCTGGACCCGGCGGCGATCTCCAGGCTCGCGGGGCCGCTGGCCGATGCCTTCGATGCCACGCATTGGCCGGCACGCTGGGTCGATGTGGCGCAGGCGCGGCTGGCCGATCACCAGGCCGGGCGGCGGCGCTACCCGGGCCTGCAGCACTGCAGCCTGTTGTTCGAACACGCTTGGTATGCGGCGCATGCGGGCGACCTGAAGGCAGCCGAGCAGTCGCTGGGCGTGTTGCGCGAAGCCCTGCCTCAGCTCGTGCCGAGCGATCGCGCCTACTTCACCGAATCGTGGAACGACACGCTGCCCGCGGAACTGGTGCTGGAGGCCAAGCCGCCGCGGCGCCCCGCAGCGCGCAAGAAGGCCGTGCGCCGCGCAGCCCGTTGATCAGCGCTGCGTGAGCGCCTGCCGCACACGCTCGCGCAGCACCGGCAGCACGTCGCTCTCGAACCACGGGTGGTGTTTGAACCAGCCCGTGTTGCGCGGCGATGGATGCGGCAGCGGAATGAAGCGGGGCCCGTACTCCGCAAAGGCCTCGACGGTTTCGGTCACGCCAGCCTTGCGGGCCGTCCCGAGAAAGTGGCGCTGCGCGTACTGGCCGATCAGCAGCGTGAGCTCGACCTGCTTCATCTCCGCGAGCAGTCGCGCCTGCCAGAGCTCGGCGCACTCCCTGCGCGGCGGCAGGTCGCCGCTGGTGCCGCGGCCGGGGTAGCAGAAACCCATCGGCATGAGCGCGACGCGCGTGGCGTCGTAGAACACCTCGCGGTCGATGCCGAGCCAGCGGCGCAACTGCTCGCCGCTCTTGTCGTTCCAGGGCACGCCGGTGGTGTGCACCGTCATGCTCGGCGCCTGGCCGACGAGCAGCAGGCGCGCCGTGGCGCTGGTCTGCACGACGGGACGCGGCCCGAGCGGCAGGTGCGCGGCGCAGGCGCGGCAATCGCGGATTTCCGTGAGCAGCGCGTCCATGGCGCCGGCCGGTCCGCTAATTGGAAAAACGGCCGAAGAACCCATTGAGATCCGCACCCGCGGCGGCCCCCTCGAAGCCGTCGAAGCGCCCGTGTTCGGCGAGCGAGCGCGCGGCGCGATCGAAGCCGCCCCATGCCGCGCGCGCGAGCCCGCCGCCCACGCTGACGCGGCGCACGCCGAGATCGGCGATGTCCTTCATCGTGAGTTCGCTCACCCCGCCGACCAACAGGTTGACGGGCTTCGGCGCCACGGCCGCGACCACGGCGGCGATCTGCTCGCGCGTCTTGATGCCGGGCGCATAGAGGCAATCGGCCCCGGCCTCCGCATACGCCTTGAGCCGCGCGATGGTGTCGTCCAGGTCGGGCCGGCCCGCGAAGAAGTTCTCGGCGCGGCCGACGAGCAAGGTGTCGCCGCCCGCCGCATCGATGGACCGGCGCGCGGCGCGCAGGCGCTCGACCGCGACGTCGATGGGAAAGAGCGGATTCGCCGCGTCGCCCGTCGAGTCCTCGATCGACAAACCCGCCACGCCGGTCTCGACCGCGAGCCGCACGCTCTCGGCCACGCCTTGTGCGTCGGATGCGAAGCCGTTCTCGAAGTCGGCGTTCACCGGCAGGTCGGTCGCCGCCACGATGTCGCGAAGGTGCGCGAGCACGACATCGCGCGATTGCGCCCCGTCTGCCAGGCCCTGCGACCACGCATGGCCCGAGCTCGTGGTGGCCAGCGCCTTGAAGCCCAGGCCCTGGAGGTAGCGTGCGCTGCCCGTGTCCCAGGGATTGGGGATGACGAAGCACCCCTGTTCGTGGAGCGCGCGGAAATCGGCGCGTTTCTGGGCGACGGTGCGGGTCATGGGGGCCTCATCTTTCTTGCTTTGTCCGGAGGATGGGTTTTAACGCAACGAGGCAGACATTGCGCGCCCACGGCGTTCGGTGTTCTGATCGGCCCCCATGCCCTACGCCATCCTGCTTTTCCTTCATCTCGTCGCTGCCGCCTTCTGGGTCGGCGGCATGGCCACGATGCACTTCGCGGTGCGCCCCGCCGCTGTCGCCACGCTGGAGCCGCCGCTGCGCCTGCGCACGATGGCGGCGGCGCTGCGGCGCTTCTTTGTCGGCGTGGATGCGTCGGTCACGCTGCTGTTCGTGAGCGGCGTTTCGATGATCCTTCTCGCGGGTGGCTTCCGTAACGTGCACTGGCGCATCGAGGCGATGATGAGCATCGCCGTCGTGATGACCGGCATCTATGTCTACATCCGCGCCTCGGTGTTCAAGGCGCTGCGCCGTGCGGTCGAAGAGAGTGCGTGGCCGGTGGCGGCCGCGCGGCTCAACACGGTGCGCAAGCTGGTGAGCCTGAACCTTGCGCTCGGCGTGGTGGTGTTCGCCGTCGCGACCATCGGGCGCGCGGGCTAGGGCCCGTCAGCGCTTCCCGGCAGTGGTGCTCAGTTCGCCCAGCAGGGCGCCATCGACGGGCTTCTGCAGCCACTTGGCGATGTCTTCACCCAGCGCATAGGTCACCACGCCGACCATGCTGCAGGTGCTGCGCGGCATGCCGAAGTAGATGAACATCTGGCGCTCGGCGGTGAAGCGCGCGGGCGCCTCGCCCTTGCGTTCCAGCGTGCCGCGCAGCTGCACGATCTTCGGGCCGCCGTAGAGGCCGCCCGCGTTGGCCAAGAGGTCGGTGATCTCGACCTTGAGAACCGGCGCGCCCTCGGCGTTGGCGGTCGGCGGCGGCGCAAGAAGGTATTCGTAGGGTTCGAGCAACTGGTCTTGCACGGCCTGCTTGAGTGAAGCGGGTACGTCGCACGCGTCGTCTTCCTTCTTCAACTGGACGCCCTTGGCGGTGGCGCCATAGGTCACGGCGGGCATGACAACGCTGTTGCGCGCAGTGGCTTCAGGCGGCGGGGGCTCGGGAGGCGCCGGCTGGCGCGTGCCGCAGGCGGCGAGCAGTGCGGCGGTGCCCGCTGCAAAGGAAAGCCGCGCGGCAATGCGCGCGGCGAACGGGTGGTTGGTCATCGGTGATCTCCCTCGTGAATCGGACGCGCCTCTGGGGGCGCGCGTCCGATTCTGCATGGAGACGCAACGTTGCCAATTGACTTACAGCCCGAGCGTGTCGATGCCGTGCGCCACGGCCACGGCCACGGCCTGTGCGCGCACCGTGGCGCGGTCGAGCGTGCTCGACAGACGCGGCACCGTGCCGGCCGATGCGGCTTCGGCGTACAGGTCGCCGGCGCGGGCGGCGGCCACGGCTTGCGTACGGACCGTGGCGCGATCGGTCGCGCTCGCGATGGCGACGGGCACGCCGCTCGATGCGCCTTCGGCATACTGGTCTGCGCTGTGCGCTGCAACGACAGCGTCGGCGCGCACGGCGGCGCGACTGGCGGTCGATTGGAACTGCAGCACGCCCTGGTATTCCTCGGCGCTCGCGCCAGCGGCGAAAGCGGAAAGAGCGGCGGCAGCAGCGGCGGCAAGGAGGAGCTTGGTGGTCTTCATGGCGGTATCTTTCAAAAAAAATGAATGAGAAATCTGTCGGGACGTTCATCGCTACGTCGGGGTACGGTGCCGTGTGGCGATGAATGAATTACATCGACAGGCTGTATCTGCGATGTGTCGAGATCCGGGCCGTTTTGCATGCGCGTGTGTGCGCTTCGCCGACCGGACACAGTGGCGTACAAATCGGCCCCGCGGGCCGCGCTGCGCTTCGGAAAAAGAGAGTGGGCGAAAGGCCGGCGCTCAGCCGGCCGCGCCCTTGAGCTCGACGCTGTTGCCGTCGGGATCGCTGAGGTAGATCGAGGGCCCGTTGCCCTCGGCGCCGAAGTTGTTCTGCACGTCGCCGTGCACCGGCACACCGTGCTGTGCCATCAGCGCGCGAATCGCCGCTTCATCGAAAGGCTCGATGCGCAGGCACAAGTGGTCGACGTTGCGGCCTTCCTTGCCGGCCAAGGCACCGCCTTGTTTGCCCAAGGGGCCATCGGGCGTGACAAGGTCGATGAGGTTGGTGCCGGCACGCAAGTGCACGAGCCCCAGGTCGTCGCGGCGCTTCTCGACCGTGCAACCCAGCACGTCGCAGTAGAACGCGATCGCGCGCTCGGCATCCTTCACGCGCAGCACGACATGGTCGATGCGCAGCACCGAGAACGGTGGGGTACGCATCGAATCGGTCATGGCCGCGCGTCTTTCTTCAGACCACGCCCGCCGAGCGCAGCGCGTCGAATCGTGCAGCATCGATGCCGAACTCGGCCAGCACTTCGCGCGTGTGCTGCCCGAGCGCCGGCGGCGCATGGCGCAGCACGGGCGGCGTGGCCGACAGGCGCAGCGGACTCGCCACGCCGGTGATGCTGGCAATGCCGTCGCCCGCATCGCGCGGCAGCGTGACCGCCAGGCCCCGCGCCTTGACCTGCGCATCGTCGAAGGCCTGCGCAATGTCGTTGATCGGCCCGCAGGGAACGGCCTTGTCTTCGAGCAGCGTGACCCAGTCGGCGGTGGTGCGGGTGCGGGTGAGCTCTTCCATCATCGGAATCAGCACGCCGCGGTGCTTCACGCGCAGCGTGTTGGTCGCAAAGCGCGCATCGGCCGCCCACTCCGGGTGGCCGGCCGCTTCGCAGAAACGCGCGAACTGTCCGTTGTTGCCAATGGCCAGCAGCATCGAACCGCCCTGCGTCGGAAAGTCCTGATAAGGCGCAAGGCTCGGATGCGTGTTGCCCTGCCGCTGCGGCGCCTTGCCGGTGTTCAGAAATGCGCTCGCCTGGTTGGCGAGGATGGCCATGCCTACGTCCAGCAGCGCCATGTCAATGTGCTGGCCTTCGCCGGTGCGGTCGCGAACCTGCAGCGCCGCAAGAATGGCGGTGCTCGCGTAGACGCCGGTGAACAGGTCGGTGAGCGCCACGCCCACGCGCAGCGGACCGCCGCCGGGCACGTCGTCGGGGCGGCCGGTGATGCTCATCATGCCGGTCATGGCCTGGATCATCAGGTCGTAGCCCGCGCGCTCGGCGTACGGGCCGTCGTGGCCGAAGCCGGTCACACTGCAGTAGATGAGGCGCGGGTTGGCTGCTCGGAGGCTCTCCTGGTCGAGGCCGTATTGCTTCAGCCCGCCGGTCTTGAAGTTCTCCACCACGATGTCGGCCTGCGCCGCCATCTGCTGCAGCAGCGCCTGCCCATCGGCCGTTGCCATGTCCACCGTGACCGAGCGCTTGTTGCGGTTGCAGGCGGTGAAGTAGCTGGCCTGGTCGGTGTCGTTGCCGTCCGCGTCCTTGATGAACGGCGGCCCCCAGGTGCGCGTGTCGTCGCCCACGCCGGGGCGCTCGATCTTGATGACGTCGGCACCCAGGTCCGCGAGGATCTGCGTGCACCACGGGCCCGCGAGCACGCGGGACAGATCGAGGACCTTGATGCCGTCCAGTGCTGCGGGCTTGGTCATTCGTTCTTGCTTAGTTCGCGAAAGCGGCGATGCCGGTGATCGCGCGTCCCAGGATCAGCGCATGGATGTCGTGCGTGCCTTCGTAGGTGTTGACCACTTCGAGGTTCACAAGGTGGCGGGCCACGCCGAATTCATCGCTGATGCCGTTGCCGCCCATCATGTCGCGCGCCAGGCGGGCGATGTCCAAGGCTTTGCCGCAGTTGTTGCGCTTCATGATCGAGGTGATCTCGACCGAGGCCGTGCCTTCGTCCTTCATGCGGCCCAGGCGCAGGCTGCCTTGCAGGCCCAGCGTGATCTCGGTCTGCATGTCGGCCAGCTTCTTCTGGATGAGCTGGTTGGCGGCGAGCGGGCGGCCGAACTGCTTGCGGTCCAGCGTGTACTGGCGGGCGCGGTGCCAGCAGTCTTCGGCGGCACCGATGGCGCCCCACGAGATGCCGTAGCGGGCGCTGTTGAGGCAGGTGAAGGGGCCCTTGAGGCCTTGCACTTCGGGGAAGGCGTTTTCTTCGGGGCAGAACACGCCGTCCATCACGATTTCACCGGTGATGCTGGCGCGCAGGCCGACCTTGCCGTGGATCGCGGGGGCGCTCAGGCCCTTCATGCCCTTCTCGAGCACGAAGCCGCGGATCGGGCCGACCGTGCCGCTTTCGCTGACTTCCTTGGCCCACACGACGAACACGTCGGCGATGGGCGAGTTGCTGATCCACATCTTCGCGCCGCTGAGCGAATAGCCGCCCGGCACCTTCTTGGCGCGGGTGACCATGCTGCCGGGGTCGGAGCCGTGGTCGGGTTCGGTCAGGCCGAAGCAGCCGATCCATTCGCCGGTGGCGAGCTTGGGCAGGTACTTCTGCTTTTGCGCTTCGGTGCCGAATTCGAAGATCGGCACCATCACCAGCGAGCTCTGCACGCTGGCCATCGAGCGGTAGCCCGAATCGACGCGCTCGACTTCGCGGGCGATCAGGCCGTAGGCCACGTAGTTCAGGCCAGGGCCGCCGTACTGCTCGGGGATCGTGGGGCCCAGGAGGCCGAGCGCGCCCATTTCGCGAAAGATGGCGGGGTCGGTTTCACCGGTGCGGAAGCCCTCGATGACGCGGGGCGCCAGGCGCTCCTGGCAGTAGGCATTGGCCGCGTCGCGGATCATGCGTTCTTCGTCGGTCAGTTGCTGGTCGAGAAGAAGGGGATCGTCCCAGTGGAATTGCGCTTTGGCGGCCATGTGTTGTCTCCGGAATGAGAGGAAAAAGAGAAAAGAGGGGGATGGGAGCGATCCTAGCCACGCGAGGGATCGGGCGCAAACGATGAATCCTCACCCAGATATGCGTTTGTAGAATGTCTTGCAAGATGTTCGAGCGGCCTTGTCATTGGCGAGGTCCCATCTCCATACATACACCCGAGGCATACATGCGCCGCAAGATTCCCCCCCTGCAAACCCTCGTGTGCTTCGACGCCGCCGCGCGCCACGAGAGCTACACCCGCGCCGCGCAGGAACTCGCGCTCACGCAGAGCGCTGTGTCGCGGCAGATCGGCACGCTCGAGGCTTTTCTCGGCGTCGCGCTCTTTCGCCGCACGCGGCACGGCGTGGCGCTCACCGCGAGCGGCGCGGCCTACGCGCGGCAGATCACCAAGCGGCTCGAGGCCATGGAGCGCGACACGCTCGACGCCATGGCGCACCAGGGCGAAGGCGGCTCGCTGTCGCTGGCGGCCGTGCCGACTTTCGCCACACGCTGGCTGATGCCGCGCCTGAAGGGCTTCGCCGTGCTGCAGCCCGACGTGGTGGTGCACATCGAGACGCGCACCCGCCCTTTTCTTTTTGCCGACGCGGAGTTCGATGCGGCGCTGTACGCCGGCACGCCCGCGCAGGTCGAGAACTGGGCCGGCACGCGCGCGCTGCTGCTGATGCACGAGGACGTGGTGCCGGTGTGCAGCCCGTCGCTGCTGCCGCGCGGCAAGGCCGTGGCGCCGGCGGTCATTGCCAAGATGCCGCTGCTGCAACAGAGCACGCGGCCCGACGGCTGGCGCCAGTGGTTCGACGCGCAGCAGATAGACGCGCCCAACGCACGCGGCGGTCCGCGCTACGAGCTGTTCTCCATCCTCGCCGCGGCCGCATCGCACGGCCTCGGCGTGGCGCTGATGCCGACGATGCTGGTGGCCGACGAACTGGCGCGCGGCGAACTGGTGGTGGCCTGCGCACGGCCGCTCTCGGGCGAGCGCAACTACTACCTCGTGACGCCGGAACGGGCCGACCAGCGGCCGCTGCTCAAGTTCTTCAGCGACTGGTTGCTGGAGCAGGCGCGCCAAGGTTGAGAATGCGCGCCATGACGACGCGCGACAGCCGCTCCGAATACGAATGGCGCATGCACAAGGTGCTCACGCACATCGACGACCACCTCGATGAGGCGCTCGAACTCGCAGCGCTGGCCGACGTGGCGCATTTCTCGGCGTACCACTTCCATCGCCTCTTCGCGGCCTGGGCCGGCGAGACCCTGGGCGACTACATCCGGCGCCGCCGGGTGGAGGTGGGCGCGCGGCGGCTCGCGACGCAGCCGCGCCTGTCGGTGCTCGAGGCGGCGGTGTCGGTGGGCTTCGGTTCGGGCGAGGCGTTCAGCCGCGCGTTCCGGGCGCATTTCGGCAGCGCGCCCAGCACATGGCGCGCATCGCACGACTGGTCGCTGCCGTGCGACGACCCTTCATCACGCAATAGCAATCCTGATCAGATCGCTCTGCATGGCTTCACGAAGAATGGATCTCCAACGCGCAATCCTGCGCACGAGGAGCCACCCGTGAATGTCCAATTGATCACCCGTCCGCCCGTCACCATTGCCTACCTGCGCTACACCGGCCCGTTCGGCGCACCGGTGGGCGCGTTCTGGGCCGAGAAAGCCGCGCCCTGGATCTGCGCGCACAACCTGTGGTCGCATGCGCGCTACGGCATCAGCCACGACGACCCGAGCATCACCGCGCCCGAGCACGCGCGCTACGACGCCTGCGTGGAAGTGCCCGGCGACTTCGTGCCCGATGGCGGCTTCCAGAAGACGGTGCTGCCGGGCGGGCGCTATGCCTCGCTGCGGTTCCAGGGCCTGCCCGCGGAGATCAACGATGCGTGGACGCGCCTCATGCGCGACTGGCTGCCCGCCAGCGGCTTCCAGTTCGACAGCCGGCCCGCGTTCGAGTACTACGGGCCCGGCATGGCCTTCGACGAGAAGACCGGCGCCTTCGAATGCGACATCTGCATTCCGATCGCGCCGCTCTGAGCAAAGCGCTTCAGGCTTTGCCGGGGCGCGCGCCCTCTCGCGCGTAGGCCTGGATCAGCGCCGGGAACGCAGCGAAATCGGGCAGCTTGCCGAAGCTGTGCACCGCGGGCGTCGTGGCCCAGGGCAGTTTCTCGTCGGTCCAGGTTTCCATGAAGGGCACGAACCATTCGTGGCGGTCGAGCATCGTGGGCCGGATGTTGACGAACTCGTCCATGCCCTCGGTGCGGGTGAACATCCAGCTCTTGCAATGCGGGCAGCAGAAGTGATGCGAGTCGCCGTGCAGGCCGCCGATGATGGGCCCTGCGCCAAAGGCCGCGACGCCATACCGGTGTCCGAAAACGGCGAGCCATGCTTGCGGCGCGGCAGGACACTGCGGGCATGACGACAACTCATGCTTCCCGCATCGATGCGCTCGACTGGCCCCGCATCGAGACCGACTTGGCCACCCGCGGCTGCGCCACAACCGGCCAGCTCTTCACGCCGAAGGAATGCGCCCAGCTCGCGGCGATGTACGACGAGGGCGGCCATCATTTCCGCAGCCGCGTGGTCATGCAGCGCCATGGCTTCGGGCAGGGCGAATACCAGTACTTCGCGAACCCGCTGCCGCCGCTGATCACGGCGTGGCGCAGCGCACTCTACGAACGCCTCGCGCCGCTCGCCAACGCCTGGGCGAGCGCGATGGGCCAGCCGGCCGATTACCCGCCCGATCACGCCGCCTACCTCGCGCGCTGCCATGCGGCGGGCCAGTTGCGCCCCACCCCGCTGCTGCTGCGCTACGACGAGGGCGACTACAACTGCCTGCACCAGGACCTGTACGGCGACCTGCAGTTTCCGCTGCAGCTCACGGTGCTTTTGAGCCAGCCGGGCGCGGACTTCACCGGCGGCGAGTTCGTGCTGACCGAGCAGCGCCCGCGCATGCAGTCGCGCGCCGAGGTGGTGTCGCTGGCGCAGGGCGAGGCCGTGATCTTCGCGGTCAACCAGCGCCCGGTGGCGGGCACGCGCGGCACCTACCGCGTGACGATGCGTCACGGCGTGAGCCGCCTGCGCTCGGGGCAGCGGCACACGGTGGGCCTCATCTTTCACGACGCGCGCTGACAACTCCCGGCTCCCGAACGACTGTGCAACAACGCACGAAAAACCTGAAGTCGCGCAAAATCCCTGTCGCGCCAGGCACGCCCGCCTGAATTCCCGACACCCAACGATCGGAACGGCGGGCAGGCCTGGTGCCGATCCGCGGCCGACCCGCAGCGGATGCGTTGGAGTGGTCGACAGGGAGCTGTATGAACATGAACTCGTCCGGATCGCCGGATGTGGCGGGAAAGCCGCCGTTTGAATCCACCGGTGCGCGCACGCCGCCGCCGGCAGGGCCCGACGCGTCGCCCAGGCGCTCGCGCCGTTTCAGGGTCGACGTGGGCACCATCGTCAGCGCGGTCGCACTGGCCCAGTCGCTGCTGCTGGTCTCGCTCGGCTACTGGGGCTCGCAGCGGCTGGTGTCGAACATCGGCACCTCCGCGCACCGGGCCGCGCACGACCGGACCGAGGACAAGGTGCTCGCCTTCCTGACGAAGGCCGAGTCGGTGGTCGGCGCCATCGGCAGCGCGCCGAGCCTGAGCCCGGCGGGCGAGCATTCCGAACGCACCGCCGAACTGCTCTGGACGCTGCTGCAGCAATCGCCCGAGCTCGACAGCGTGTACGTGGCCAACGAAAGCGGCCAGATGCTGATGGCGCTGCGCTATCCGGTGCCGGCGATCCGGCACATCGCGCGCGGCGCGGATTTCACCACCGAGACCTGGCAGTACAAGCGGCCGCTCGGGGCGGAGCTCGATGCGCAGCAGCGCTTTGCCACGCAGCGCATCGAGTCCTTTCGCAGCAGCTACGACCCGACGCGGCGCAGCTGGTTCCAGCAGGCCAACAAGATGCAGGGGCCGATATGGACGCAGCCCTACGTGTTCGCCGCGGCGCAGGAACTGGGCGTGACCTACGCGTTGCCGAGCGAACGGCACTACACCGAAGGTGGCGCCAAGTCGCTGGTGGTGGCGGGCGATGTGTCGCTCGGTCGCCTGTCGGAATTCGTGCGGCTCTTCAGCAGCAACGGCTATGGCCACAGCGCCCTCCTGAGCGCCGACCACAAGGTGCTGGCGCGCAGCGACACGCCGGGCGTGCTGCACCAGCTGGATGCGCCCACGGGCGTGCTCGGCACGCTGCATGCGCAGATGCACCAGCACATGGCGACCGACGGCACCCCCGACGGCAATGGCAACTCGACCTTCCCGTTCGACTTCGAAGGCAAGCGCTACCTGGTGCAGACCTCGCTGATCCCATCGACCGGATGGGAGCTGGTGAGCTGGGTGCCCGAGGACATGGTGCTGGGCGACCTGCGCCGCGCGGTGCTCTGGGGGCTGCTGCTGGCGCTGGTGTTCCTGGCGCTGGCGCTGTTCATGTCGCTCAAGCTCTCCAAGCTGGTGACCTCGCCGGTGGAGAACCTCTCGCTCATCGCGCGCCGCATCGGCCTCCTGGAGCTGGACAATCTGCCGCGCGAACCCAGCCGCGTGCTGGAGATACAGCACCTGGACCAGGCGCTGGACGACTCGGCACGCAGCCTCAAGGCCTTCAGCAAGTTCGTGCCGGTGAACGTGATCAACCAGCTCGTCGCCGAGGGGCATGCGCTCGCGCCCAGCGGTTCGGCGCGGCGGGTGACGGTGATGTTCACCGACGTGGAGGGCTTCACCTCGATTTCGGAGTCCCTCCCCATCGACGTGCTGGTGGGCATGCTGACCGAGTACTTCAATCTCGCCACCGGCGTGTTCGCGCGCTACGGCGGCGTGGTCGACAAATTCATCGGCGACGGCATCATGGTGCTGTGGGGCGCGCCTGCCGACATGAAGGATGCAGAGTACCGCGCCTGCCTCGCCGCACTGCAGCTGCATGTGCAGATGGGCGAGCTCAACAGCAAGTGGCGCGCGCGAGGCCTGCCCGAGTTCCGCACCCGCATCGGCATCCACACCGGCGTGGTGATCGCGGGGGTGCTGGGCTCGAACGACCGGCTGTCGTACACGGCGTTCGGCGACGTCATCAACGTGGCGAGCCGCATCGAGGGCATCAACAAGCAGCTGGGGACGCAGACGCTGATGTCGGAGGACACCTTCGCGGGACTGAAGGGGCGACTCAGCACGCGCCGCATCGAGGAACTGGTCGAGCTGCGCGGCCGGCAGACGCGCATGGTGCTCTACGAGCTGATGACGCCTTGAGCGCCGCTCAGCGCGGCGACGGCGTGACGCGCACCAGCACGAGGTTGGCGGTGGTGCCGCTGCCCTGCGTGAGCACCGGGTACTGCGTGTCGTTGATGAAGAGCAGTTGCTCGCCGCGCAGGATGCGTGCCGACACCGCGTAGCGCATGCGCGGATCGATGCGACCAGCCTCGACCTGCAGCTCGTAGGCGAAGGGCACCTGCTTGCCGTTGGCCTTGATGCGCTGCTCGGCCAGCGTGACCGAAGGCGCGTCCATGCGCGACACATCGAGCAGCTGAACCACGACCTCGGCCGCAGGGTCGAGCGCGATGCGTTCGCGGTAGACCACCGTGCCGCTCACGCGCAGCGACGACGCAGCGGACGGCGCGGGTTTCGATGCGGGCGAAGGCGATGCTGCGCAGGCGCTCAGCAACGAGGTGCCGGCAGCGGCGGACAGCAGGAGAAGGCTGGTACGTCTTTTCATCCGGTTCATTATGCGGAGGCACGCTCGGCGGCAAAAGCCACATACCAATCGAGGCTTCCGGGGTTGGCCATCGCCTCGCGGTTCACCACCTTCTCGATCGGCTGGCCCAGCAGCAGCTTCTTGATCGGCAGCTCCTGCTTCTTGCCCGAGAGGGTGCGCGGGATCTCGGCGACCTGGAAGATGTCGTTGGGCACGAAGCGCGGCGAGAGCGAGGTCTTGATCGTGTGGTTGAGGCGGGTGCGCATCGCCTCGTCGAGCGCCACGCCCGGGCGCAGCACCACGAAGAGCGGCATGTAGCTGGCGCGGCCCAGGTATTCGAGATCGACCACCATCGAGTCGAGCACCTCGGGCAGGCCCTCGACCGCGCTGTAGATCTCGCTCGTGCCCATGCGCAGGCCCTGGCGGTTGATGGTGGCGTCGCTGCGGCCGTAGATGATGCAGCCGCCGTCTTCGCCGACCTTGATCCAGTCGCCGTGTCGCCACACGCCGGGGTAGGTGTCGAAGTAGCTCGACACGTAGCGCGCGTTGCGCTCGTCGCCCCAGAAGTAGAGCGGCATCGACGGAATGGCTTTGGTGCAGACCAGCTCGCCGACTTCGCCGATGACCGGCTGGCCCTGCTCGTTCCACGCTTCGACCGCATGGCCGAGTTCGCGGCACTGCATCTGGCCCGGCACCTCGGGCAGCTCGCGGTTGCCGCCGACGAAAGCACCGCAGAAGTCGGTGCCGCCGGAGATGTTGCACCACCACACTTCCTTGGAGCCCGCATCGAGGATCTGCTGCGAGCCCCAGCGCTGCACTTCTTCGGGCAGCGGCGAGCCGGTGCTGCCGAGCGCGCGCACGCGCGAGAGATCGCCGCATTCCTTCGCGACGATGCCGGCCTTCATGCAGTTGGTGAAGTAGGCCGCGCCCGCGCCGAAGAAGCTGACCTTGTGGCGTGCGACGAAGCGCCACAGCACGCCCCAGTCGGGCTTCTCCTTGCTGCCCGCCGGGTTGCCGTCGTAGATGCAGATGGTGGCGCCGAAGGCCATGCCCGAGAGCTGCGAGTTCCACATCACCCAGCCGGTGGAGCTGTACCAGTGGTAGCGCTCACCGAAGTTGTTGGCGCCGTAGCTCGCGCCCACGTCGTTGTGTAGGCCGCAGGCGTGCATGGTGAGAAGGATGCCGCCCTGCCCGTGCACGATGGGCTTGGGGAGGCCCGTGGTGCCGCTCGAGTAGACGATCCAGATCGGGTGGTCGAAGGGCAGCCACTCGGGTTCGAAGGCGGCGACCTCGGCGTCGTTGCGCGCGGTGGCTTGCGTCCAATCGACGTCGTGCGCGACGGGGCTCGCGGCGAAGGGCGTCTTCACGAGCAGCAGTTTCTGCACGCTCGGCAGTTGGGCGCGCAGCTCCTGCAGCACGGCGCTGCGGTCCAGCGGCTTGCCGCCGTAGTGAACGCCGTCGACGGCAATCAGCACCTTGGGCTCGATCTGGCGGAAGCGGTCGGCCACGGCGGCGGTGCCCATGTCGGGCGCGCACACGCTCCAGATCGCACCGATGCTGGAACACGCGAGAAACGCGACCATGGTCTCGGGCACGTTGGGCATGTAGGCGGCCACGCGGTCGCCGCGCTGCACGCCGAGCGACTTGAGCGTGAGCGCGGCCGCGGCGACCTGGCGGCGCATCTCGGGCCACGACAGCTCGCGCACTTCACCGAGTTCGTTGTCGCTCACGATGGCGGGCATGCCGGCTGCGTGCGCTGCATCGGCATGGCGCAGCACTTCGCGCGTGTAGTTGACCTCTGCGCCCGGGAACCAGCGTGCGCCAGGCATGCGCGCTTCGGCGAGCACTGCGGTGTGCGGCGTGGGCGACTGCAGGCCGGCGTAGTCCCAGATGCTTTGCCAGAACGCATCGAGGTCGGTGACAGACCAGCGCCAGAGCGCGTCGTAGGTGTCGAACGAGAGGCCGCGATGGTCGCGCAGCCAGTTTTGATAGAGACGAATCTGGGGGATGTTGGGAACATTGGGAACAGGCATGACCCGAGCGTAGCGCTGCGAACGACCGTGCTCAATGGGGGTTGACCTCAGGGTTTGTACGCGTGTTCAACATTTTTGTACGGCCGTTCAATACGGCCCCATGAACACCCGCACCCCGACCGCCAGACGCAGTGCCCCGCGGGCCGCGGCCATCACCGCCGAGGCCGGCAGGCCCGATCGCCGCCAGGCCATCCTGCTGGCCGCCGAGAAGCTCTTCGCACAGCACGGCTATCACGCGGTCACGATCCGGCAGATCGCCGAAGAAGCCGGCGTGCCGCTCGCGCTGGTGGGCTACTACTTCGGGCCGAAGCACGAGCTCTTCCACGCCATCTTCGAACACTGGAGCCACACCATCGAAGAGCGGCTCACGCGTCTCGCGGAAGTGAACAACGACCCCGAGGACGCACACACGCTGCCGCGCATCATCGAAGCCTTCACCGCGCCCGTGCTCGCATTGCGCGCGAGTGCCGAAGGCGAGTACTACGCGCTGCTGGTGGCGCGCGAGCTCTATCACGCGACCGAGGAAGCCGACCGCGTGCTGCGCGGCTACTTCGACCCGCTTGCCACCGCGTACATCGACGCGCTGCACGTCGCGCTGCCGCACGCCACGCGCGGCCAGGTCGCCTGGGGCTACCAGTTCGCGCTCGGCGCGCTGCTGCACCACCTGAACGACAGCCGCATCGAACGGCTCTCGCGCGGCGAGAACAAGCGCGCCGACCCGGCCGTGGCGCCGCTGCTGGTGAACTTCATCGTCGGCGGCCTGCGCGCCGCGCTGCCGAAGCCCAAGACCGCGCGCACACAACAAAAAACCCCCACCCGGAGACAGAAGACATGATGAAACGACGCACCCTGCTGTCGGCGCTCGCGGCCGCATCGGCCAGCGCGGCGCTGCCTTCGCGCGCGCAGCAGTCCCATCCGAAGATCGTGTTCGGCTACACGGCCGTGACCGACTTCGCCTCTGTCTTTGTGGCGGCCGAAGAGGGCTACTTCAAGAAGCGCGGGCTCGATGTGGAGCTCAAGTTCATTCCGCTCAACTCCACGATTCCCGCGGCGCTGCAATCGGATTCGCTGCAGATCGGCGGCCCCACGCCTTCGGTGTTCCTGCAGGCGGTGGACGGCGGGCTCGACCTGGTGCTGGTGGCCGGCGGCGGCCTTACCTCGAAAACGATCACCGGCTTCGGCCTGGTGGCACGCGCGGGCTCGGGCATCAAGAGCCCGCAGGACTGCGTGGGCAAGAAGATCGGCGTGCCGGGTCTGGGCGCGTTCCTGCACGTGACCTTCCGTGCGTGGCTGAAGGACAGCGGTGTCGACTATCGCAAGGTCAACTTCGTCGAAGCCTCGTTCCCGCAGCATGCCGACCTCCTGCGCGGCGGCTCGGTGGATGCGGTGGTGTCGGCCGATCCATTCATGAGCCGCATCACCGAGAGCGGTGCGGGCTACGTGGCGTCGTACTACTCGACCTTCCTGCCCGAGAACAACCAGACCATCGTGCATGCGGCCAAGCGCGAATGGGTGGCGAAGAACCCCGCGACGGCGCGCGCGTTCCGCGAGGCACTGGTCGAATCCGGCGGCTTCATGCAGCAGGCGAAGAACGATGCGAAGGTGCGCGCGGCCATCGGCAAGTACATCAAGCTGCCGCCCGAGGTCCTGGCCAAGGTGCAGGTCTCGCCGCCCGGCCCCGTCGTCACCGACAAGCAGCTGGGCTACTGGACCGGGCTCATGAAGGAGCAGGACATGCTCAAGACGAACATCGACGTCGCGAAGTTGATCGCCAAGTGATTTCCTCACCCGCCCCGATCACCGCGCGCGCCGCGCTTTCCGTGAGCGCCGCGCGTTCGCCGACAAGTTCCGCGATGCAGGCCACGCCCTTCCTGCGCTTCGACGGCGTCACCATCCGCCTGGGCGGCCGCGAGATTCTTTCGCCTACTTCGTTCGACGTGGCACGCGGCGAGTTCGTCTGCATCGTCGGCCCGAGCGGCTGTGGCAAGACCACGCTGCTGCGCGCAGCCAGCGGCCTCGTCACCGCGAGCGCTGGCGAGGTGCGGCGCAACGGCGTGAAGATGACCGAGCCTTCGCGCGAAGTGGCCTTCGTGTTCCAGGACTACGGCCGCGCGCTGCTGCCGTGGCGCACGGTGGAGGGCAATGTGAGCCTCGCGCTCGAAGCGGCCGGCGTGCCCGCCGCCGAACGCGCGCCGCGCATCGCCGATGTGCTCGGCAAGGTCGGCCTCGCCAAGCATGCGCAGAAGTTTCCGGTGCAGCTCTCGGGCGGCATGCAGCAGCGCGCGCAGATCGCACGCTGCCTCGCGCAGAAGCCCGAACTGATGATGATGGACGAGCCGTTCGGCGCGCTCGATGCGCTCACCCGCCAGAGCCTGCAGGACGAGCTCGCGCGGCTGGTGCGCGACGACGGCCTCACGGTGCTCTTCGTCACGCACGACCTCGAAGAGGCCATCTACCTCGGCGACCGCGTGATCGCGCTGCAGGCCAACCCCGGCCCCGGACGGCCGAGCCTCGCGCGGATGATCGACGTGAAGATTCCGCGCCCGCGCGACCAACTCACGACCAAGGAGCATCCCGAATACCTGCAGTTGCGGCGTGAGCTGTTCGCTTTCATCGAGCAGGGCCATGACTGAAGGTCGCCTCTTCCGCTGGCTGCGACCGTGGGTGTTTCCCGCGGTGCTGGTCGGCGCCTTCGAGTGGTACGCGCGGCGCGCGGCGGCACTGGGCAGCGATGCACTTGCGCCGCCCAGCGCGGCCGCCAAGGCTTTCGTCGGCGCGGCGCTCGACGGCTCGCTCTGGCAGGCCACCGGCTTCACGCTCGGCACCGCGGCGCTCGGCTTGCTGATCGGCGCGGTGCTCGGCATTGCGCTGGGCCTGGTGCTCGGCCTCTCGCGCCGTGCCGCGCAACTGGGCTCGGTCTCCATCGAGGTGCTGCGGCCCGTGCCTTCGGTCGCGCTGATTCCTCTCGCGATGCTGGCCTTCGGTTTCGGCGTGCGCATGGAACTGGCCATCGTCGCCTTCGCCACCTTCTGGCCCTTGCTGGTGCTGGTGCAGTCGGCGGTGCAGCAAATCGAGCCGCGCCTGCTCGAGGTGAGTCGCGTGCTCGGCCTCTCGGCGCGCGAACGTGCCTTCAAGATCGTGCTGCCGGCCATCGTGCCGCGCCTGTTCGTCGCACTGCGCTTGGGCGTGGCAGTGGCGTTGGTGGTGGCCGTGACGGTGGAGATCGCCGCCAACCCCAACGGCATGGGCTACGCGATGATGATCGCGCAGCAGAGCTTCGACCCCGCGCTGATGCTCGCGTGGCTCGGCTGGATCGGTGTGGTGGGCTTCGCTGTCAACGCGGGCATGGTGCTGCTGCAGCACGTGGTCGCGCGGCGCATGGGCGTCGCGCCATGAACGGCAACGACCGCGCACTCTCGGGCCTGAACTGGCTCGGCTCGTTCGCCGTGCTGTGCGCGCTCGTCGCGCTCTGGTGGATCGCGAGCAACACGGGCTGGGTCAGCCGCGTGTTCCTGCCGACGCCGCAGGCCACCTTCGCGAGCCTTCTCGAAGGGCTCAATCTTTCCGGAGGTTCGGGCAACGGCGAACTGCTCGCCTTCACGCAGGCGACGGTCGGCCGCATGGTCGAGGGCTGGCTGCTCGCCTCGCTCTTCGGCGTGGTGCTGGGCGCGGCCATCGGCGTGTCGCCCGCGGTGCGCGCGTGGGTGCAGCCGACGCTCGAATTCATCCGTCCGCTGCCTGCATCGGCGTTGCTGCCGCTCGCCATTTCGATCTTCGGGCTGAACCCCGGCATGGTGCTCTTCGTGGTCGCGTTCGGCGCGATGTGGCCGGTGCTCCTGGCGACGGTGCACGGCTTCGCGGCGGTGGAACCGCGCTTGGCGGAAGTGGCGCGCTGCCTGCAGATGTCGCGTGCGGCGTACATCTGGAAGATGGGATTGCCCAATGCGATGCCTGACATCCTGGCCGGCATGCGCCTGGCGCTGACCATCGCGCTCATCGTCGCGGTGGTGGGCGAAATGATCGCCTCGCAAAGCGGGCTGGGGCAAGCCATCCTGCTGGCCGCGCGTGCCTTCCGCGCGAGCGATCTCTTCGCCGGCATTGTGCTGCTCGGGCTCATCGGCTTCGCGAGCAATGCGCTGCTGGCCTTCGCCGAAAAAAGACTGCTGCGCTGGCAGCAGCCCTGATCCATTCCTTCAAGCCAACACCAACACACCCCACAAGGAGCCCCGCCCATGCCACGCAAATTCGTCGACCTCTCGATCTTTCTCGAAAACGACGTGCTCTCCGATCCGCCCGCCTTCGCGCCGAAGATCCAGTACTTCACGCACGAGCAGACCTACGAGCAGATCGAGCCCTTCTTTCCCGGCCTGAAGAAAGAAGACCTCCCCGACGGCGAAGGCTGGGCCGTGGAACTGGTGCAGCTCTCCACGCACAACGGCACGCACCTGGATGCGCCCTATCACTTCCACTCGACCATGGACAAGGCGCTGGGCGAGAAGAAGCCCGCCATCGCCATCCACGACGTGCCGCTCGAATGGTGCTTCCAGCCGGGCGTGAAGCTCGACTTTCGCCACTTCGCCGATGGCTACGTGGTCACGGCCGGCGACGTGGAGGCCGAGCTGAAACGCATCGGCCACACGCTGAGCCCCTTGGAGATCGTGGTGGTCAACACGCGTGCGGGCAAGCGCTACGGCAGCAACGACTACGTATCGGCCGGCGCGGGCATGGGCTACGAAGCGACGATGTATTTGCTGGAGCGCGGCGTGCGCCTCACCGGCACCGACGCGTGGAGCTGGGACGCGCCCTTCGTGCACACCGCGAAGAAATACGGCGAGACGCAGGACGCCTCGCTGATCTGGGAGGGCCACAAGGCCGGCCGCGACATCGGCTACTGCCACATCGAGAAGCTGCACAACCTGGAAGTGCTGCCGCCCACGGGCTTCTTCATCAGCTGTTTTCCACACAAGATCCGCGGCGCGTCGGCGGGCTGGACGCGTGCGGTGGCGATCTTCGACGACGCGCTGATGGCGTCGGTCTGACGAGGGAAAACCGCACCCATGATCGAACTCAACCACACGCACGATGTCGACGCCCGCAGCTGGGTGGACACCGCCAACGTCGCGGGCAGTGACTTCCCGATCCAGAACCTGCCGTATGCGGAGTTCCGCCGCATCGGCAGTCCCGAGCCGTTTCGCGGCGGTGTGGCCATCGGCGACCAGGTGCTCGACCTGGCGTCGCTGGCCGCTGGCTCGCATGTCGACGGCCTCGCGCTAGATGCGGCTCGCGTCGCCGCCCTGCCCGCACTGAACGATTTCTTCGCGCTCGGCCCCACCGCATGGCAGGCGCTGCGCCATGCGGTCTTCGCGCTGCTGCGAAGCGATGCGCCCGCTGCAACGGTGGACGACCTGCGCAAGTGCCTCGTGCCGCAAGCCCACGTCCAATACACCGTGCCCGCGCGCATCGGCGACTACACCGACTTCTACACATCGATCGACCATGCGCTGAACATCACGCGGCTGTTCAATCCCGAGGGCGACGTGACGCCGAACTTCCGCTGGATTCCGACGGCCTACCACGGGCGCGTCTCGACCATCGGCGTGAGCGGGCAGCGTTTTCACCGGCCGATGGGGCAGACGCTGGCGCCGGGCGCGAAGGCGCCCACGTACCACGCGTGCGCGCGGCTGGACTACGAGCTCGAACTCGGCGTGTGGATCGGCGAGGGCAATGCAGCCGGCGAGCCGATTCCGCTCGAACGCGCGGAGGAACACATCTTCGGCATCTGCCTGCTCAACGACTGGTCGGCGCGCGACATCCAGTTCTGGGAGATGGCGCCGCTCGGGCCTTTTCTTGCGAAGAACTTCGCGACCACGATCTCGCCGTGGATCGTGACGATGGAAGCGCTCGCGCCCTACCGCCAGGCCTGGACGCGGCCGGCCGACGAGCCCCAGCCGCTCGACTACCTGGAGAGCAAGGCGAACCGCGAGGGCGGCGCGATCGACATCTGCCTGGAGGTGTGGCTCGAAAGCGAGAAGGCGCGCGAGGGCAAGAGCGGCCCGTCACGCCTGTCGCGCACGAGCTTCAGGCACCAGTACTGGAGCGTGGCGCAGATGGTGGCGCACCACACGATGGGCGGCTGCCAGCTGAACCCGGGCGACCTGTTCGGCAGCGGCACGATCTCCGGGCCGGGCAAAGGCGAAGCCGGCGCGATCATCGAGCTCACGCGTGCGGGGCAAAGCCCTGTGGCGCTGGCGAACGGCGAGCAGCGCGGGTTCCTGGAAGACGGCGATGCGGTGCTGCTGCGCGGCTGGTGCGAGAAGCCGGGTCATGCGCGCATCGGATTCGGCGAGAGCCGCGGAACGGTGTTGCCAGCGAAGGGCTGAACGCGCGAACAACACGGCGCAAAAGAAAAGGCCACCGGTGAGGTGGCCTTTTGCATGAAATGTGGAGCGGGAAAAGAGTCTCGAACTCTCGACCTCAACCTTGGCAAGGTTGCGCTCTACCAACTGAGCTATTCCCGCATTTCGAGGGTCGAATTATAGAGGGCTCCGAGCCCCTTTTTCCCGAGCCCGAGAAAAAAGTGGGGTCAAGCGCCAAACACCATCGCGCGATGCATCGACGTGCCGGCCATCACGCCGTCGGCCGAGGACAGCGTGGCGTTGTGCATCGGCATGGCCACATCGCCCGCGGCGAACACGCCGGGCACGGTGGCCATCTTCAGCGCGTCGGCGCGGATCACCGGACCGGCCGGGCCGTCGTCGAATGCGCATCCCAGCTGTTCCGCAATGGGGCTGGACGGACGCGTGCGCGGGACCATGAACAGCGCGTCGACCGGCACGATGCGCCCGTCTTCGAGGCGAACACCGGTCAGGTCCTTCGCCGGCCCTTCCAGCGCCACCGCCGTGCGCCGCGCGGCGAAGCGGTTGCGCGGCGCACCCGCGTCGACCACGCACACGTTCTTGCGTGGGCGCGCGAGTTGCATGGCAGCGGAAAGGCCGGCAAAGCTGCCGCCCACGACGAGAGCGTCATAGCGCATGTTCAATGTCCTTCTGGGTGAAGCCGCCGCCCGTCATGCGGCGATGAAAGTCCTTGGAGAGATCAGCCAGCGTGATGCTGTTGAAACGCTTGAGCAGCAAGGCCTCGGCCGCATCGAAGGCGTCGTCGAGCGCCGCATTCACCGCCTGCTCGACGATGCAGCCGGGGCTCTCGGTGCGGTTGCCCATGGCCAGCAGCGCAGGCGCGCCGACGGCGTTGTGGATGTCGCCGAGCGTCACGCGCGCCAGCGAGCACGACAGCACCCAGCCGCCGCCGTGTCCCTTGGCGGAAATCACGAAGCCGGCCTGGCGCAGGCCCGCCATGAGTCGGCGTACCACGACCGGGTTGGTGTGCATCGCCGCCGCGAGCGACTCGGAGGTGATGGGGCCGTCCATCTCGGCCATGTGCAGCAGCACATGGAGAACGGCTGAAAGCTTGCTGTCTCGTTTCATGCAACATTATTGGTTGCGTGAAATCACCGACGCCCGTGAAAGGTCTCTTTGACCCTGACGAACAAAAGGTTTGGGCGCCCTGCGCCCGCTCGAAGCGACTGCGCGCAGGAACGCACAGGGCGCCATTCCCGCCGACGGACATGTCCCACAAGCGAGAGCGAACACCTCGCACACGGCGACAGGGTGCGACGTGGTCACGGTAGCGACCGAACTGGCCCCTAGCCGGTTCTTGTCAATCAGTGACCATTCAAACGAAAGGAACAGTCACCCATGAAGCAACAACAAAACAAATCCATCTTCGTCGGCGCCTTGCTCGCAGGCCTTCTTGCCATGAGCGGCTTCGCCCAGGCACAGGGCGTGGGGGTCGGCGTGGGCGTGAATGCCGATGTGAATACATCGGGCACGGTCAAGGCCGCTCCGGCGCAGGGCAGCGCAGGCGCAAATGCAAACACCGGCGCCGCAGCGGGTGCGGGCGCATCCACCAATGGCGGAGCCGGCAATGCAGCAGGCGGCCTGGGCAACACGGTCGGTGGCGTGGTCGGCGGCACGACCGGTGCCGTGGGCAACGCGACCAGCACGGTCGGCGGTGCCACCGGTGCCGTGGGCGGTGCGACCGGCGCAGCAGGCGGCCTCACGAACACCGTGGGCGGCACGCTGAACGGCGCGACCGGCGCGGTCGGCTCGGCGGGCGGTGCGGTGAAGCCATCGGCCGCCGGCGCGGGCGCGAAGGCCAGCGGCAAGGCCAAGGGATCGAGCGCAGTCGACATCACGAAGTAAACGCGCTCCGCCCCGCAAACCCGCAGCGCTCGCGCGTTGCGGGTTTTTTTCATGTCAGCCAAGCGCTTCGAGTTTGAAAAGGCTCGTGACTTCCACGTCGAGCACCATCAGCTCGCGCTGGTTGAACAGCCGCCACTGCCAGCGCAGGATGCCCAGCGTGGGCCGCTTCTCGGAGCGCCGCACCTCGATCACTTCGGCCACAAGCCGCAAAGCATCGCCGGGCCGCACGGGGTTGGGCCAGCGCACATGCTCAAGGCCAGGCGACGCAAAGGACTCCGAGCCCTTCAGCGCCGCTTCGACCACCAGGCGCATGGCGATCGCGCAGGTGTGCCAGCCGCTGGCGATCAGCCCGCCGAAGGGGCTGTCCGCCGCAGCTTCCGCATCGGTGTGGAACCACTGCGGGTCGTACGCCTTGGCGAACTGCACCAGCTCGGCTTCGGCGAGCACGTACGGGCCGGCCTCGATGACCTGGCCTGCATGGAAGTCGGCGAACTTCATCCGCCGCAGTTCAGTAGGTTTCCAGATGCAGGCGGCCTTCGCGCTTGAGCGACGCGCCGACTGTGTCCCAATCGAGCCCCGCTTCCGTCGCCACGTCGCGCAGCGCGAGCACCACGCCCTCTTCCATGCTCTTGAGCCCGCACACATAGAAGTGGCTGCTGCCGTCTTTCAGCAGCGCCGCCAGGTCCGCGGCGCGCTCGCGCATCAGGTCTTGCACGTAGCGCTTGGGGCTTCCCGCCGTGCGTGAGAACGCGAGGTTGATGTCGATGAAGTCCTTGGGCAGCGACTGCAGCGGGCCGAAGTACGGCAATTCCTGCTGCGTGCGCGCGCCGAAGAACAGCATCAGCTTGCCGCCTTCGAACTTGCCGCTCTTGCGCAGGCGCCGGCGCCACTCGGTCATCGCGCGCATCGGCGCGCTGCCCGTACCGGTGCAGATCATCACGATGTGCGACTTGGGGTGGTTCGGCATCAGGAACGAGGCGCCGAAGGGCCCCACCACCTGCACCGTGTCGCCCACCTTCAAGTCGCACACGTAGTTGGAACACACACCCAGCACCGGGTCGCCCTGATGGTCTTTGGTCACGCGCTTCACGGTGAGCGAGACGTTGTTGTAGCCGGGCCGCTCGCCGTTGCGCGGGCTCGCCACCGAATATTGGCGCGCATGGTGGCGCTTGCCGATGGCATCGACGCCCGGCGGCACGATGCCGATCGACTGGCCTTCGAGCACCGGGAACGGCACCACGCCGAAGTCGAGCACGATGTGGTGCGTCTCGCTCTCGAAGCCAGCCTCGGTGCAATTGAAGTTGCCGACCACGGTGGCGGTCGTCGGGGTCTTCGGCGGGAACAGGTTGGTGTACGCGTGTGCGGCCGACCATGGGGGCACGGTGGCGCCGTACTGCGCGGAGTTGAAGAACGTTTCGATGGGCTCGACCGCGGCTTGCGCTTGTGTCGGCGAAGGCGCGGCACCGGCACCGGCTTCATCGCCCGCATCGGCGGAAACACCGGCGGCTTCGAGTTCTTCGGGCGTCAGCTCCGCGGGCAATTCTTCCCAGGTGAGCTGTTCTTCGATCGTGTACGCGCGCACCACGGGCATCGTGCGCCAGTTGTCAATGGAGCCCGTCGGGCACGGCGAGATGCAGGCCATGCAGCCATTGCAGACGTCGGCCCGCACGACGTAGTTGTTGTCGTCGTGCGTGATCGCGTTGACGGGGCAGGTGGCCTCGCAGGTGTTGCAGCGGATGCAG